>Ga0187882_1005244_pt1 | contig 10192 bp, 9 predicted proteins | sample June2016WEW_19_1_3_FD_132991 | JGI IMG/M metagenome (GOLD analysis project Ga0187882, IMG submission 132991) | Peatland microbial communities from SPRUCE experiment site at the Marcell Experimental Forest, Minnesota, USA - June2016WEW_19_150 | ecosystem: Environmental > Terrestrial > Soil >...
GACGCTGGAGGTGCTGCTCTCGGCCCCGGCCGGGCGCGATGAAATCATTCTGGCCAAGATTCTCGCTACCACCTGCGCGGTGGCCATCACCGCCTTGCTGAGCATTCTGAGCCTGGTGGTGTCGCTGCGCTACGCGGACTTCGGCAAGGCCTCGAAGATGCTCAAGCCTGGCGGTATGCCGCTGGATCCGTCGGTGCTCCCGCTGGTGATGCTGGCGCTGGCGCCGACGGCCATCATGGCCGCTTCGATCATGATCGCCATCGCGCTGTTCGCCAAGAGCTTCAAAGAAGCGCAGAGCTACCTCACGCCGCTGGTGATGGCCGTGATCTTCCCGCTGATTGCCGGGATGCTCCCGGGCATCCAGCTCACCCCGGCGCTGGCGGTGATCCCGCTGTTCAACGTCTGCCAGTTGATCAAAGAGATCTTCCAGGGCGACTTCAACCGCCTGAGCTTCGCCATTACCATGGCCTCGAACATCGTCTACGCCGGGATCGCCTTCTTTGCCGCGGTGCAGGTGTTCAAGAGCGAGAAGGTGCTCTTCCGCACGTAGGATAGGGCTCCAGCCCTGTCCCGGCTACTTCCCAACACAAAACGTCGCGAAGATCCGGTTCAGGATGTCGTCGGCGGTGGTGGCGCCGGTGATGGCGTCGAGCGCCTGGAGCGCGGCGTAGAAGTCGAGCAGCAGCATTTCGTGCGGGATGCGCTCCGCAACTGCGGCGCGGCCTTTTTCGAGGGCCGCGAGCGCTTCCTTGAGCAGCCGTTCATGGCGCAGGCTGGTGATGAAGCCGGCCTCGTGCTCGACGCCGGCGGGGGCGATGGTCTCGGCGATGCGGCGGCGCAGGGCCGCGATACCCTCGCCGGTAAGCGCGGAGACGGCCACGAAATCGCCGCCGATTTCGGCGCGGCGCTCCAGATCGCACTTGTTGGCCACCAGCAGGCAGCGGCCCTGGCGCCGGGCGCGCTCGGCGAGCTCGAGGTCCTCGGCCTCGAGCGGCGCCGAGAGATCGACCACCACCAGCGTCAGGTCGGCGTCCGCCATGGCCTGGAAGCTGCGCTCGACGCCGAGCGTCTCCACCCGATCCTGGCCCGGCCGTATGCCCGCGGTATCGAAGAACCTCACCGGGATGCCCTCGATGGCGGCGACTTCGCTGACCAAATCGCGCGTGGTGCCGGGAATTTCGGTGACGATGGCTCGGTCCTGCTCGAGCAGCCGGTTGAAGAGGCTGCTCTTGCCGACGTTCGGCCGCCCGACGATGGCCAGGTTCAGCCCCGAGTGGACCAGTTTGCCGTACTCGAAGCTGGAGATAAGCTCGTACACGCCCTTCGCGATGGGCTCGATGCGGGCCAGAATCTCGGCGTCGGTGGCCACGCTGACGTCGTCCTCGGCGAAGTCGATGCCCGCCTCGAGCAGGGCGATCAACTCGACGAGTTGATCCTTGACCGGGGCGACGCGCCGCGAGATCGAGCCGCCGGCCTGCTGGGCGGCGATACGCGCCTGGTAGAGGGTGGTGGCCTCGATGAGATCGCGCACGGCCTCCGCTTGCGGCAGATCGATGCGGCCGTTCAGAAACGCGCGCAGAGTGAACTCCCCCGGCTCCCCCAGGCGCGCGCCGCAATCGCAGGCGCGTTCGACCGCATGGCGCAGCACGATGGGCGACCCGTGGCACGAGATCTCCACCACGTCCTCGGCGGTGTACGAGCGCGGCCGCGCGAAGAAGCTCACCACCACCTCGTCCACCACGTGGCCCTCGGAGTCGGGCAACTCGGCGAGGGTGGCCGTCCAGGGCTCCCATTCCGGCGGCTTGCGGAAGCGGAGGATGCGCGCGGCGATGTCCCGTGCCTGGGCGCCCGAGAGCCGCACCACGCCCAGGCCTCCCCGGCCCGGAGGCGTAGAGACGGCGACGATGGTGTCGGAGAGAGTCAAAGCTTGTGGCCTGTGGCTTGTGGCCTGTGGATTCCACAACCGCGTACCCGCTGGCGCACCTGGGCTCGCGGTAGGAGCGCCAGCAGGTGAATCGCCGCCGAATCCACAGGCCACAAGCCACAAGCTACAAGCCTAAGTCACCGTCTCCTCCCATGCCGCATGGGCGCACGGGCGGGGTCGCCCGACGGAAACGGCGGCGACGGCATGTTGGCCGGATAGATCACGACCTGGCGCTGCGGCCCCAGGCCCGCGCTCTCGCTCCGCACGGCGGTCTCGTTCCGCAGCGCGAGGTGGAGGATGCGGCGTTCCCGGCTGTTCATCGGGTTGAAGCGGAACGGCGCGCCGCTGCGCTTGACCCGCTCGGCCGCAGTCAGCGCGCTCAGCCGCAGCTCCTCGATGCGCAGCATGCGGTAATCGTTGGCGTCGAAGCACAACAGCGAGTGGTCTTCCGGCCCCATCCGCAAGGTCTCCATGGTAAGCTGCTCGAGCGCCAGCAACATCTCCGCCTTGTTGGCCAGCAGCAGTTCCACGTCCGGTCCCGAAAACTTCACCACCACGTCCGGGTTCTCGAAATCGGGATGCCGGGTCTCCCCTTCGCAGATCCGGAAACCGACCTCGAACCCGGCCTTCTCGATCACCGCGCGCAGGAACTCGCCGATGCGCGACTCAACCCCGGACAGCGTGTACTTCTTCTGGCTCACCCTTTGCTCCCGCCCTTCTTGCGTTTCGGAGCGACCGTCGGCGCGGCCTGCGGCGGCGGCGCCGGCATGCTCCGGTTTATGAACCATTGCTGCCCAATCCCGACCAAGTTGCTGGTGAGCCAGTATAACACCAGGCCGCTCGACATGTTATAGAACATGAAGCCGAACACCAGTGGCAGGAACAGCATCATTTTCGCCTGGGTGGGGTCCTGCCCGGGAGTGGGAGTCATCTTCTGCGACACGAACTGCGCAACGATCATCAGGATCGGCAGGATGTGGATGGGCAGGTGCTCCGGCTGGGAAAGGTCCGTCACCCAAAGCCAGCTTGCGCCGCGCATCTCGATGGCTATCCCCAGCACGCTGTAGAAGGCGATGAAGAAAGGAAGCTGAACGAGCATGGGCAGGCAGCCGCCCATGGGGTTGACCCCGTGCTTCTTGTAGAGTTCCATCACCTCCTGGTTCTGCTCGGCCTTCTTCGGATCGCGCATCCCAACGTTCTTGTATCTGGCGTTGATGGCATCGAGCTGCGGCTTGAGCGCCTGCATCTTCTTCATCGATTTCATGCTCGAGAATTTCAGCGGCAGCAGCGCGAAATTGATGAGGATGGTGATCAGGACAATCGCCCAGCCGTAGTTGTGCGCCAGGTTGTCGTTGAGCCAGTTCACGATCAGGAACAGCGGCTTGGCCAGCCACCCGAACCAGGTGCCGAAATCGACGATCTGCTCCAGCTTGGGGTTGACCGACTTGAGGATGTCGAGATCCTTCGGCCCCACGAAGAGCAGGAACCGGTTTGCGCTCGAGCCTCCCACGGCAGCGCCGGCGTGCACCACGCCGCTCACGTCGTCACTGCTCGTCTTGAGGGCGGTCGGCCCCTCTTTGAGGGGCAGGAAGACGGCGGCGAAATAGGTGTCCTCGATGCCGGCGAACGAGAAGGACCCCCAGTCGGTGACGGGCCCGTTCTTGGCGTCGCCGGCGGTTTTGAGCACGAGTTTGCCGGAAGCCAGGTCGAAATGCACGCTGCGCTGAACACCCGCGGCGTTCTGCACGGCGCCGTCACCGAAACCTCCGCGCCACTCGATGAGGTGTGCCAGGCCCGTGCCTCCCGCAGTCACTTCGGAGGTGAACTCCGAGAGGTAGGACTTCTTCTGGAGCCGCAGCGTCTTTCGCGCAACCACCTCGCCGTCGGAGTACTCGTAGTCTACGCCCAGCCCGTCCGCCGTGGGCTTGACGGCATACAGCGCCTGGTTGAGGTCCACGGCCGGCGCGGTGTCCTTGTAAGCGAGCGAGAACGGGTAGCCGGTCTTCAGGGCGCCGGCCGCGCTGACCAGCTCGAGCGGCTTGCCCGCGCTGTCCTTGTACTTCTTCAGGATCCAGCTTCGCACCACCGCGCCGCGGTTCGACATCACGATCTTGTAGAGGTCGGTCTCGGCCACGAAGATCTGTTCCTGGTCCGCCGAGACGCGGGGCGCCGCGGGCTTGGCCCCTGCAACCCGCGCGTGTCGTGGAGGTTTCACGGGCGCCGCGGGCGCCGCCGGCGCCGTTGGCGCGGGTTTCTCCGCGGGCTGGCTCTGCGCCGTCGGCGCCGGCTTGGGTGGCGGTTCCTGCGGCCCAAAGCTCTTGTAGAGGTAGGGCATCAGGAACAGCACCCCTCCCATCAGCAGGAACGCCAGGAGCAGCCTCTTCTCCATGGACGGCTCCTGGGGCGGCTCCGATCTGCCTTGTTTGGTACCGCTGGGGGTATCCGCCATGGGCTTACGTGATTTCCCTTCTCCAGTTCATCGCACTGGATCGAACCCGCCCGCGTGGAACGGGTGGCAGCGCAGCAGCCGCTTGAAGCCGAGCCAGACGCCGCGCAGCGCGCCGTACTTCTCCACCGCCTGGCACATGTACTCGGAACAGGTCGGCTGGTAGCGGCAGGCGGAGGGCAGCAGCGGCGAAATCAGCCGCTTGTAGCGGCGCAGGAGGAACAGGATCAGAGCTTGCATCGGGAAAACAACCGGCCGACTTCGCGAGTGAGGTCCGCGAACGGCGCATTCAGCACAGCCCGGCGAGGGTTGATCACGATCTCCCACTGTGGCTCGAGTTGACAGAGTTGACGGCGAACCGCTTCCCGCATCCGCCGCTTGATTCGATTCCGCACCACCGACTTACCCAGCGCTCGCGGCGCCGTCAAGCCGATCCTGGGGCCCTGCGTCGCGGTCTGGCCGAGGCAAAAAGCCGCAAAGTACGGCCCCGACACCCGAAACCCCTCGGCGTAGACCCGGCGAAAATCCGCCGGCCGCAGAATGCGCAAGCCTTTCGGGAACGACTGGTCGATCGGTTTAATCGGCGTTGGCGTAACGAACGGTGCGCTCGTCGCTGACCGACAGCTTCCAGCGGCCTTTCGCCCGGCGGCGCGCCAGAACAGCCCGGCCGTCCTTGGTTTTCATCCGTGCTCGAAAGCCATGTGTCTTGGCCCGGCGACGATTATTCGGCTGAAAAGTACGTTTTGGCATTTTGCTTTCCGACCCGGAACACAGGAGCCGCTCGCAAGCACAAGCCCGGCTTCGAGATATACTCCAGATCCTTCAGTATACGGGGCGCGGGAAGGGGTGTCAAACAGGACTCACCCGCGAAGGTCGCGCGGCAGCACCGAACCGCGACCGTTAGGGAGCGGACCCACCTGGCGGGTGCAACATCGCCGCGGGTCTTGGGCCGCCCCGTGTATCGTAGCTGTCTGGCCCATGACGGCAATCCTTAGCGCTTGCGCAGGGCGCTCAGTTTGTAGTCGGAGCGCCCGGCCAGATTCGTGTCCCAACTTGGATCGTACTCGGGATTATTCGAGTAGATTACGTCGCCGCCACTGTTCACCCAGCGATTCCTGTATTCGTTGGAGCCTTGTTCGACCTCTCCAGTGTGCGGATTGACGTAGTCGTCCTGGCCGGTCAGGAAGAGCCAACTGCTGTGGCGGGCCTCGGCGTTGACCTGGCGTTGCCGGTCGACCATCTGGCGCCTCTGATCCTGTATGTAGCGCTGGGTCTGGAGGGCGTTGTGCGCGCGCGTAGCGGCCCCGCGATTCTCGCCGGCCACCCATGCCGGGTTACCCTTGAGGGAGGTCTCGATCACACTGAGAAGCGGCGCGGTCCCATCGAACTCCGCCTCGGGCGCCCGCACGGCAAGCGTCTCGTGGTTGGTCCACATGCCCAGACCTTGTCCGGCGATATTCTCGATGACGGCCATCAGCTTCTCTTTGTAGCGCACGCCGCCTTCGTCGTAGGCGACGGTCATGGAACCCGCATCATAATGGGCATTGGGCACTGCGGAGCGCTGCCGGTACCGTTGGGCGAGCTCGGTCAGCGGTTGACGCTCCAGGACCCGGACGTTCTGCGCTAGCGGCCGTTGCTTGCGGAAGATGAACTGCTCCATGAAGGTCTGCGGGTCTAACACGGGGTATACCATGCATCCCATGTAGTTGCTGCCCACGCGGAACATACCCCTCAGTGCGCGCGGATCCTTGTAAGTGAAGTTAGGCAGCCAGTGTATCATGACCGACCCGGCATGGTCTTTCTTCACGCTGAAGTCGATCTTGGCTCCGACGGAATTGGTTGGCCCGAGCCGGGGGTCGATGCGGAGAACGCCGCCTTCGGCAATCCAGCCCGCTGGGAGCAGGATTGTGAACGCGTGCTCCCTGGGCTCGACCCAGGGGTGAAGATACAAGACAGTGCCGGGGGCCGGCGCTTTCTTGGAAGTCGTTGCGGGCGGCGCTGATGCGGGCTTGCTTTGTTGAGCGGAATCGGGCGCCTTGTTTTCGTTCGGCGCTTGGTTCAGAGCCCGGCAGCCGCACAAATTGCATGCCAGCGGGGCGATCAGGAGCGTTGGCCAGAGCCATCGTGTTGAGGACATGTTCCACTTCCCGCACAGTAGCGTAACACAGTCCCGATCCTGCGCCCCAGCGGCTGGCAGCCTGGTGCGATCATGGAGTGGGATGCCCCGAACACTGCCCCGATTGCGGCTGGACCTGGATTTCATGCCCTCGCCGGCGGCGGATCGCCCCGGGCTCCTGATCCGCGATCCCTATCGCTATTCGGATACGACGCTGATCATCCCGCCGGCGCTGGTCGGGTGCCTTCAGTTCTTCGACGGGGAGCGCACGGAGCTGGACCTGCGCGCGGCGCTGGTCAATCTGACGGGGGATCTGCGGGTGGGCGGCCTCCAGCAGCACCTGGTCGGCACGCTGAGCCAGGCGGGCTTCTTCCAGGACGAAGTCTACCAACGGATGAAGGACGCACGGCGTGCGGCGTTCGCCGGCGCGCCCCGGCGCACACCCGCACATGCCGGAGCAGCCTACCCCGATCAGCCCGAGGCGCTGAGAACCACGCTGGCCGGCTGGATGGACGGAGGGGCTCGCCAGCCGGCAGGCGATTCGCTGCTGGGAATCGCGGCGCCGCACGTGAGCCCGGACGGCGGATGGGAATCCTACCGCGCGGCCTACGCGGCGCTGGGGCCCCAATATCAGGACCGCGTGTTTGTGATCCTCGGCACCTCCCATTACGGTGAGCCGGAGCGCTTCGGGCTCACTCGCAAGCCCTTCGCCACGCCACTCGGGGAAGCGGCCACCGACGGCGCGCTGGCCGGCTGGCTGGCCGGAGAGGCCGGACCCGCGGTGAAGATGGAAGACTATTGCCACGCCGTCGAGCACTCCATCGAGTTCCAGGTGGTCTTCCTGCAACACCTCTATGGAGCGGGCGTCCGCATCCTGCCGATTCTCTGCGGGCCGTTCGCCCGCAGCATCCAGGGGGGCGGCCGGCCGGAGTAGGACGAGAACGTGCGGCGCTTCCTGGGCGCGCTGGGCGAACTGGCGGCGCGCGAGGGCAAGCGCCTCTTCTGGGTGCTGGGCGTGGATATGGCGCACATGGGCCGCCGCTATGGCGATCCGTTCGCCGCACGGGCCGGCGAGGGCCAGATGTCTGCCGTCACCCAGCTCGACCACGGACGCATCGAGCGGCTCGGCGCCGGCGACGCCGAGGGTTTCTGGGGGGCCGTCCAGGAAAACCGGGACGCCTTGAAATGGTGCGGCTCGGCGCCTTTCTATAGTTTCCTGCGAGCCGTGCCCCAATCCAAGGGCGAGCTGCTGCACTACCAGCAATGGAACATCGACGATCAAAGCGTGGTCAGCTTTGGAGCGATGTCGTTCCGCTGAAACGGGGAAACCCGCGACGCCACTCCGCAACCGAGGGACTGCCTCGGCCGTCCGCTGTGGGGACGGCCCAGGCTGTCCCCGGTTGCCCCGCGGGTACATTTTCATCCTCCCGGCTTGCCGTACTGCGCCATGGCGCCGACTGTCACCGCATTTTGCGAGGTTCTGTACACTCGGAATCGCCACCCGCGCGAACCGCATCATATTAAGAGTGGACGATGCGATGGTCTCGGTCGAAAGCCTGGTTCTGAAGTACGGCGCGCGCACTGCGCTCGACAGGGTGTCGTTCGAAGTGCGCGAGCGCGAGATCTTCGGCGTGTTGGGGCCGAACGGCGGCGGCAAGTCCACCCTGTTCAAGGTGCTCTCGACAATGCTCGAGCCCACGGCCGGCTGGGCTCGCGTGGCGGGCTTCGACGTCGAGCGGCAGGCCGCCGGCGTGCGGCCCCGCATCGGCGTGGTCTTCCAGTCGCAAAGCCTGGACCGAAAGCTCACCGTCGAGGAGAACCTGCGCGCCCAGGGCCACCTTTACGGCCTCCGGGGGGCCGCGCTCGCGGACCGCATGGAAGAAGTCGTGGGCCGCCTGGGCCTGGCCGATCGCCGCAAGGAGCTGGTTGAGGCGCTCTCGGGCGGGCTGCGCCGCCGCGTCGAGATCGCCAAGGGGCTGCTGCACCGCCCCGCCGTGCTGTTGATGGACGAGCCGTCCACCGGCCTCGATCCCGGAGCCCGCCGCGAGCTCTGGCGCTACATCGACGAACTGCGCCGGACTCAGGGAATCACCGTGTTGCTCACCACGCACCTGCTCGACGAGGCCGACCGCTGCGACCGCCTGGCGCTGCTGCACGAAGGCCGCCTGGTCGCCGCCGGATCGCCCGCCGAGCTCAAGGCGCGAATCGGCGGCGACGTGGTCGTGCTCGAGGTCGCGGACCCCGCCGAAATGCAGCAGAAGCTGGAAGCGCGGCTGGGAGTGCGCGCAGCCGCTCGGAACGGCTCGCTGCGCGTCGAGATCGGCAACGGCCACCGCTTCATCACCGAGGTGGTGGAGGCCTTTCCCGGCGCCATCCAGTCGGTGGCGCTGCACAAGCCCACGCTCGAAGATGTGTTCCTGGACGAAACGGGGGCTGCCCTGTGACCGGCTTCTGGCTTCCCGTGGCCACGCTTTGGTGGCGCGACCTCTTGCGGTTCTGGCGCGAGAAGGCGCGCGTGCTGGGATACGTAGGCTCGCCGCTCCTGTTCTGGTTACTCATTGGCTCGGGCTTCGGAAACCTCGCGTTCTTCTTTCCCGGCGCCCTGGTGCTGACGGTTATGTTCTCGGCGGTGTTCTCGACCATGTCGCTGATTGAAGACCGCCGGGAAGGCTTTCTCCTCTCGATGCTCGTCTCGCCGGCGCCACGCAGCTCGATGGTGCTCGGCAAGATCCTGGGATCCACGACGCTGGCCTGGATTCAGGGCGCGATCTTCTTGTGTTTCCTGCCGGCGACGGGCTACGCGCCGGGCGCGGCGGGCGTGCTCCAGGCAGTGGCGGTGATCTTCCTGATCGCCTTCCTCTTCACGGCCCTGGGATTCGCCATCGCCTGGCAGATGGATTCCACCCAGGGTTTCCACGCCATCATGAACCTGGCGCTGTTTCCGCTGTGGCTGGTTTCGGGATCGCTGTTCCCGATGGCCAGCGCGCACGGCTGGGTGCGCTGGCTGATGCGGCTGAACCCGGTCACCTACGCGGTATCGGCCCTCCGGCAATCCTTCGAGCGCCAGGCCGCCGCCGCTACGCCCGCCTTCTCGACCAGCCTCATCGTGACCGCCTGCTGCGCAGCCGCGCTCTTCGCCGCCTCGACCGCCTTCGCCGTCCGCAAGAGCGCCCGAAGCTTCGCGTAGAGCTTTTACATCTCCAGCTTCCCCTGGTACACCATGTCCTTCAGTCGGAAGGTGCTCTTGATGGTCTTTTCGCGCAGTTCGACCTGCACCTCCACCCAGCCGTCCCCGGGCACTAGCGGGCGGCCGGCTCTGGGGAAGGACAGCAGGAGGCCGGGCAGGCCGCGCCCGCGTTCCACGCGCACCTCCTGCGCCCGGATCGGCGGCTTGTCCTTGATCTTCAGCAGAGCCTTGTCCTTAAGCGTGCTGGAGTCGTTGGGGATCAGTTGCGGCGGCAAGCCCGTCACCCCGACCAGGTAGTACGGCTCCTCGCGGGACACGAACTCGGCCGCCTCCGGCGAGCTCAGCGCCTCGCTGCCAAAGCGCGCTTTCACGATCGCCTGCTTGACTGGCAGCGCGCTGTGGAAGCGGACGGTAACCGTGATGCCGGGCGCCGAGCCTCCGTCGGGCGAGCCCCTGCCCGAGTACCCGCCTCCGGAGGATCCCCACGAGCCGCCCCCGCCTCCGCCGCCCCCGCCGCCC
>Ga0187882_1005250_pt1 | contig 10181 bp, 6 predicted proteins | sample June2016WEW_19_1_3_FD_132991 | JGI IMG/M metagenome (GOLD analysis project Ga0187882, IMG submission 132991) | Peatland microbial communities from SPRUCE experiment site at the Marcell Experimental Forest, Minnesota, USA - June2016WEW_19_150 | ecosystem: Environmental > Terrestrial > Soil >...
AGCTTCACCCAGGCCGGATCGTCGGCCGTCCCGCCGCAACCACCCGGACAGGAACCTACGCCGTTCCCGACGGCCCCCTCCGCCGTTCCGCCTCCTTCGCCTTTTCCCGAGGCGGTCCCCGCGCCGCTGGCGCCCGCTGCTGCCCCCGATGCGTTGGCCGGGGGGGCTCCTGGCTTCCTGGCGACCGCGGGCGTTCCGTCTCCGTGCCCCTCCTGTGGCGCGGTCTATGGGCCCGGGGTCAAGTTCTGCACGGTTTGTGGAACGAATCTGGCTGCGCCGCCAGCAGCCGCACCGGTGGCGGCATCGGTGCCCGCACCAGCACTCGCGACTCCTGAGCCTCCGCCGCCCCAGCCCGGCGAAAGGCGGGGGTTCCCGCCCCGTCTGGCCATCCTCGGAGGGCTCGGCGCAGTCGTCGTGATCGCCTTGGTGATCGTCGGCGCTCTCGCTCTCCGGAAGAAGCCGGCCCCGGCGGTTCCGACGATCAGTGTCGAAATCCGCACCACGCCGTCCGGCGCGGTGGTGCGCGTCAACGGCAAGATCCGCGGCACCTCGAACTTCCGGCTCGAGGAAGCGCCCGGAGTCTACCAGGTCGAAGCGACCCTGGACGGATACCTGCCCGCCTCCGCCTCGGTGACCCTGGCAAAGGGCGCCGCCAGTCCTATTGAGCTCACGCTCCAGCTCATGTCCCAAACCCTCCGGCTGTTCAGCGACCTCACTGATGGCAAGGTCTTTCTCGACAATCAGCCGCCGCGCGATCTTCAGGACGGCCAGTTGACGCTCGACTCAGTCGCACCGGGCAAACACACGGTGAAGGTTGCCAGCCGCTCGGGCGAAGCTTCGTTCGCTTTCGAGCTGATCCCGGGGGGCGTGCCCGTGGTGAGTGGCGCGCCGGTTGCCAAGAACCTTGCGGCCCTGGTGGTGAGCAGTTTCGGGAACCGCGCGCGCATTTATGGCAGCCTGGCGTCGGCGAAGGTCGAGGTGGACAACCAGCCCGCCGGCGATCTCCGCCCGGAGGGGCTCGAGTTGAACAGCTTGGCCCCCGGCCCGCATGACCTCGCGGTAACCGACGGCAAGGAGCAGCTCAAGAAGGTGATCGAGGTCAACCCGGCGCCGGTGCTGACTGCGTTCCTCCAGTCCGACCAGAACGTCGGCGTGCTCGTCGTCCTCGCGGGTGAGGATGGCGCCGACGTCTTCCTGAACGGCGTCAAGTACCGGCGGCAGACCTCCCGCGGCGGCCAGTTGCGGATCCCCCACGAGCCCAAGGAGTACCGCGTGCGAGTTGCCAAGAACGGGTTCCAGGAGCTGCCTGAGCAGACGGTGTTGCTCGCCAAGGGCGAAGAGAAGAAAGTCGTCTTCAAGATGACGGCGCTGCCCACCACCGCGCATCTGGCCCTCCAGGGCGCCACTCCTGGCGCGCAAGTGTTCATCGATCAGAATCCCGCTGGCGCCGTGCAGCCCGACGGGTCTTTCCAGATGCAGACCGTCAGCCCGGGCGAGCACGTCATCGAGCTGCGCAAGGACGCGGCCCGGTCGCGGCCCGTGCGCAAGAGTTTCGTCGCCGGCCAGACCGTGCGATTAGCGGAAGGCGAAGCCGCGCTCAGGACGGCGACCGGAACCTTGCGGCTCAACATCCTGCCCCCTGGCGCCCAGGTAACCGTGGCCCGCTCGGGCGGAGGCCAGCAACCAGCGAGTGGAAACAGCATGGAACTGGAGGAGGGTTCCTACACGGTGACCGCCCGCGCGCAAGGCTACCTCGAGCGCACCGAACGCGTGCAGGTGGTGGCCGGGCAGACCGCATCCGTGAATCTCACGCTGGCGCGTGAGCAGCAGCGCAGGCCCACAATAGTGACCCGGGGCATGGAGGGCTGGGACGCCAGCGCCTGGACCGCCGAAGGCCAGTGGTATGTTCGCCGCGGCGGCGGACCCGTTTTCTACAAGCCCACCGGGAGCGCCGGCACCTATTCGTTCCACCTCATGCTGGCCGCGGGCGGCGGGGTCTTCCGTGGCAAGAGCCTGGAGTGGGCCCTGGATGTCAAGGACGACCGCAACTACATACTCTTCCGCCTGGATAAGAACGATTTCCGCCGCATCCAGCGCCTGAACGGCAAGAATACCGATATGGTGAAGAAGCCTCACGGCTTGAATATGGGCGACGCTCTGGCGGCCACGCTCCAGGTCGAAGTCACACCGGGCGGCATCGTCAGCAAGGCGCGCAGCGGCGACCAGTGGGTGATACTCGATTCCTGGGCCGCGCCCGACCGCAACTTCACTCAGGGCCGCTTCGGCATCTTCGTCTCCGGCAAGGATGAAGTTCGCATGTCGAGCTTCAGCTTCACTCCGAGGGAATGACCTTATCGCGGAGAGACTTCCTGGAGACCGCGGCCGGCGTTCTCTGGATCGCGCCCGCAACCGAGCGGCCCGAGTGGTTCGATCGCCCCATGCGCTGGGCGCAGTTGACCCTGGTGGAGAACGATCCCGGCCGCTACGATCCGCGCTTCTGGCTGGATTACTTCCGCCGCACTCACTCGGATGCCGCCTGCCTGAGCGCCGGCGGCTGCGTGGCCTACTATCCCACCAAGATCCCGCTGCACTACCGCACGCCGTGGATGGGCGCGACGGACCCTTTCGGCGAATTGGTGGCGGGCTGCCGCAAGCTGGGCATGGTGGTGCTGGCCCGCACCGATCCGCACGCGGCGCACCAGGATCTCTGCGACGCTCACCCGGAGTGGATCGCCGTGGACGCGCAAGGCCGCAAGCGCCACCATTGGGCCAGCCCCGACCTCTGGGTGACCTGCGCTCTCGGCCCCTACAATTTCGACTTCATGACCCAGGTCACCCGCGAGATCGTCTCGCTGTATCACGTGGACGGTATCTTCTCCAACCGCTGGGCGGGCAGCGGCATGTGCTACTGCGAGCACTGCACCACCAGTTTCCGCGCCGCCTGCCAGATGGACCTGCCGCGCACCGACGATCCGCGCGACCCGGCGCGCCGCAACTATATCCTGTGGCGCGAGCGGCGGCTGTTCGAACTCTGGCGGCTGTGGGATGCCGCTATCCGCCAGATCAATCCCGACGCGCGGTTCATCGCCAACGCCGGGGGCGGCGCGCTCAGCAGCCTGGACATGAAGACCCTCGGAGAGCTCGCCCCCACGCTCGCCGCCGATCGCCAGGCGCGGCGCGGGCTGATGCCCCCGTGGGCCAACGGCAAGAACGCCAAGGAATACCGCGCCACCCTGGGGCGAAAAGCCATCATCGGCATCTTCAGCGTCGGGCTGGAGGAGCCGTATCGCTGGAAGGATTCCGTCCAGACTCCCGAGGAGATCCGCGTCTGGGTGGCCGACGGCATCGCCAATGGCCTGCGCCCCTGGTTCACCAAGTTCTCCGGCACCCTGTATGACCGCCGCTGGCTGAAGGTGGTTGAGGACATCTACGGCTGGCACTACCGCGCCGAGCGCTATCTGCGCAACGAGGCGCCCTTGGCGCGGGTGGCGATGGTGTACTCGCAGCAGACCGCCACTTTCTACGGCGGCGAACACGCCCCCCAGAAGGTTGAGGACCACACGCTGGGCATGTACCACGCGCTGGTGGAGGCGCGCATCCCGTTCGAAATGGTGCACGACCGCCTGCTCGACGCCGCGCACGTGGACCGCTTCAAGCTGCTCATCCTGCCCAACATCGCCGCGCTTTCCGCCGCCCAATGCGCCGAGCTTCGCCAGTACGTGGCGCGAGGCGGCAGCCTGCTCGCCACTTACGAGACCTCGCTGTACGACGAATGGGGCGCGCCGCGAGCCGACTTCGGCCTCGCTGACGTTTTCGGCGTCGCCTACAACGGCCGCCTCGAAGGGCCGATGCAGAACTCCTATCTCAACCTCGAGCGCGACCCCGTCACGGGCAGGCATCATCCGCTCCTGGCGGGCCTGGAAGATGCCGGGCGCATCGTCAATGGCGTGTGGCGCGTGGATGTGGCCGCGCGAGAGAAGTTCCCGAACCCGCCGCTCACGCTCATCCCCTCGTATCCCGACCTGCCGATGGAGGAGGTCTACCCGCGCGCGCCGGGGACCGATACCCCCGGGGTCTATCTGCGTGAAGCCGGACCGAGCCGCATGGTCTATTTCCCATGGGACATCGACCGCACTTTCTGGGAGGTGATGGACGCCGACCACGGCAGGCTGCTGCGCAACGCCGTGGAATGGGCCGTCAACGAGGCGCCCCCGGCCACCGTCACCGGACCGGGCCTGCTCGACATCGCCGTGTGGCGCCAGAAGGAGTCCCTCACCGTTCACCTGGTCAACCTCACCAACCCGATGATGATGAAAGGGCCGTTCCGCGAGATCGTCCCGGTGGGCGAGCAGACGGTCGAGGTACGGCTGCCCGAAGGCGCGAAGCCGCGCAAGGTGCAACTGCTGGTCGGCAGCCGCACGCCGCGCGTCGAGGAATCGCCGGGGCGCGTGAGGGTCGTGGTGCCGTCCATCGAGGTGCACGAAGTGGTGGCCATCGATGTTTGAGCGAAACGGCCGGCACCCGTTTCGCGTACTAATGGCATGCGCCTGTTCGCGCTGATCGCGCTCTCGACCGCTCTCTCGTTCGCGCAAGATGCCCGTCAGATCGTGCTCCGCTCCCTCGAACTCGATAGCCGCAACGAGCGCATCGCGCGCAACTCCACCTTCGTGGAGCGCAACGAGTCCCGCGAGGTCGACGGGCAGGGCCGCCTCAAGCAACACCGCGTGCTCACCCACGACGTGACGCTGCTCGAGGGCTCGCCCTACACCCGCCTGATCGCGCGCGACGACAAGCCGCTCTCCCCGGCGGAAGAGCGAAAAGAGGAGGAGAAACTCCGCAAGAGCATCGAACAGCGGCGGAAGGAGACCCCGGACCAGCGCGCCCGGCGGCTCGCCGATTGGGAAAAGAAACGGCGCGAGGACCACGAGCCCCTGCTCGAAATCCCCGAAGCCTTCGAACTTCGCATCGCCGGCGAGGAGCGCGTGGGCGGCAAGGATGCCTGGATCATCGAGGCGACGCCCCGCCCCGGCTTCCGGCCCAAATCCCGCCTGGCCCGCCTGTTCCCGAAGCTCAAGGGCCGGCTATGGATCGACAAGCAGGATTCCGTTTGGGTGAAGCTGGAGGCCGAGGCGCTGGACAACATCTCCTTCGGCCTGTTCCTGGTTCGCCTTCAAAAGGGCGCCCGCATGACCTTCGAGCAGACGCGGGTCAACGACGAGGTCTGGCTGCCCAAGCGCGCCACCATCGTCCTGGCCGCCCGAGTCATGTTGCTGAAGAGCATCCGCGCCGAGGTGGAGGCCACCTTCCAGAACTACCGCAAGTTCCAGTCCGAGTCCCGTTTGGTTGGGTTTGAGCCGCCCAAGTAGCACCCCAACTCGTCTGTGGCCGGGTCCCATCGGGCCGCGGGAGACTCCGCGGTGAACTCCACCTCCACCGGAGCGCCGTTGCGCTGGATTTCCACGCACTCCCGGAAGCCGTTCTGAAGAAAGTACACGCCGCGAAGGCTGCCCGGAAACGGCCCCACCGTCAGCTTGTTGGATGGCCCCATGCACTGTGCGGCGGTGACGCAGGAGGACTTCGCCTTCCCCGACGCGTACTGCCAGGCATCCAGATTGTGCTCGAGCATAACCAGGCTGGCGCACAGAATGGCGCCGGGCACGATCCACCGGAGCCGCCCCGCCAATCCTTCCACCGCCACCGCCAGCATCAGGCAGAACCCGATGGAGGGAAGGTACAGCAGGCGGGATTTCTGCAAGTCCGGCCCGATCAGCAACTGAAAGAGCGGCGGCAGAGCCGACACCAGCACGAAGCCGATCGCGAAGAGCAATTGCGCCCGCCTGGCGCGGCTCGTGGCCAGCAAGCCCAGCGACACGATCAGAACGACGATCGCGAGCGCTTGGAACCCGCCGGGTTCGACACTCCAGTTGATTGGGAAAAACAGGGCCGCCCACAATCGCAGCGTCAGCGCCTTCAACGCCGCGATGAATCCCAGCGCGTCGGCCCGGTACCCGCCCATCCCGCCGAACAGACTCCAGCGGTAGACGAAAAGCGCCGCCGCCAGCGCGAAGAACGGGACCACCGCGCGAACCCCGCGACGGGCTGGGATCGCGAGCAGAAGCACCAAGAACGGAAACACGTAAGCCGATTCCTTGCTGAGCATCGCCAGCGTCATCGACACCAGCGCAGCCAGCAGGTTCCAGCGCCCGCTCCGGAGGAAGAACAGCAGCCCGGCAAGCACGAAGAATGTCGCCAGCAGATCGAACCGGCCCGCGACCCAGACCACCGCCTCGGGCCGGGTTCCGTGAATGGCGAACAGGCCAGCGGCAAACCACGCTGCCCGCCGCGAACCGATGAGTCGCAATGCCACCAGGAAAACCAGAACGCAATTGGCCGCGTGCAGAGCGAGGCCGCACGCGTGCCAAAGCGCCGGGTTTAAGCCCGCCCATGTCGAGGTCGCCGCCAGAGAAACGTATCCCAGCGGACGGAAGAAGCCGTCCCCACCGCCGGTAGTGAACAACGGGAGCCAACCGGAGCGGAGCCCTTGGGCCAGTTTCAGCAGAACAAAATCGTCCGAAAGGAAGTAGAAGCCGAGCGCCCGCCAGAATGCGGCGACCGCGAAGCAGATGAGGCCCGCCACCAGCGCGACCTCTGCCGGCCTGAAGGAAAGCTCCCGGCGCTCGGAAGAGTTCGTGGCCCCCAGGCAGAGCGCGAGGACCAGGCAAATTCCAAAGCCGGCCTCGGCATTCAGTGGCGAATGCACCGCGATGGGAACCGCCAGCGGCCCCAAGACCGCCCGTGCCGCGACGACCAGCCCGGATAGAGCCATCCCGCCCGCCAGAGCGTACCGTAATCGGGACACCGGCTTACGAAATGCGCGGGACCGGCGGGCGCCTGCGGTGCCAGTCGGTGCGTTTCTGGAACTCGTGGCCGAGCGCCAGCAGCGTGTTCTCGGAAAATGGCCGCCCGACGAGTTGAATGGAAATCGGCAGGCCGTCCGCAAAACCACAAGGGAGCGCCAGCGCGGGCAGGCCGGCGAGATTCCCCGCCGCGCCGAGGTCTGCCAGGCCGCGCTGTTTCGGCGCGGGGCGCTCCCCGGAGTGGCGGTCGAGCGGCTCCTCGATCTTCGAGGCCGGGCCGAAGCGGCTGGCGGAAACCAGCACGTCGTAATCCATGAACAGCCTGCGCAGCGCGTCCTGGACCAGCCGGCGCACGCGCATCGCCTTCAGGTAGTCCTTCGCCACAATCTCCAGGCCCGCTCTCAAACCCGCGATCTGCTTCTGGTCCGCCAACTCGTCGACTTTGCCGCCCTCGACCAGCGGCTCGAACACGGACGAACCTTCCGCGTCGATGATCAAACCAGCCATCGTGGGGTAGGGGAAGTCCGGGAGGCTCGCCTCCTTCATCTGCACGCCGATCTCGCGGACTGTCTGGAGGGCCTTCAGAAAATCGGGGCGCGCGGCGGGCTCGGCGCGTTCCTCGAAATCGGCCGGCGCGAACCCCACCCGGATATTCTTGAACTCGGGGACGTACTGCGGAGCGTAGTAGAAGCTCTTGCCGGCCGATCCGGGGTCCTTCGAATCGCCGCCCGCGATCACGCTCAACACGAACCCGCAGTCCTCCGCCGACCGGCACATGGGGCCGATCTTGTCCATGCTCCAGGAGAGCGTCATGGCGCCGTAGCGGCTCACCAGGCCGTAGGTGGGGCGGAGGCCGGTGACGCCGCAGTATGCGGCAGGCGTCAGGATCGAACCCCAGGTCTCCGAGCCGAGCGCGAACGGAACCAGCCCGGCGGCCACCGCGCTCGCAGAGCCGCTCGAGGACCCGCCGGACCAGCGCGCCGGATCCCAGGGGTTCAGCCCCGGACCGAACATCGAGGCGGCGGCGTAGCGATAGCCGCCGCCGCCCGCCAACTCCACCATGGCCAGCTTGGCGATGAGCGGCGCGCCCACGCGATCGAGTTTCTCCAGCGCCGTCGCGGTGTAGTCGAATACCTGCCCCGCGTAAGGCCGCGCTCCCCAGGTGGTGGGCTTGCCCGCCACCGAGAGCAGGTCCTTGGCCCCGTACGGAATGCCTTGCAGCGGCCCGCGCAACCGCCCGCGCTTGATCTCCGAATCCATGTCCCGCGCCCGCTTCAGCGCGGACTCGCGCAGCGGCAGAGCCAGTGCGTTGTAACGCGGCCCCAGTTTCTCCAGGCGTTCCGCGAAAGCGCGAATCAGGTCCGCCGAGGAGAGCTCGCGCGCCTTGAGCTTCGCGCTCAGCTCGCCGATGGTCGCAAAGAAGATCTCGTCGCCGAAGTCGCGCACGGCTACTGTGCCTTGAAAAGGAACGCCGGTTCCGTCGTCATGGGAATCGGGATCTTGGCCAGGGCGCCCGCGTTGCGCCGCAAGCGCTCTCCGGCCGCTTTCCTCAGTTCTTCGGGCGTCTCGGCTTTCTCCTGAATGCCCGCCGCTGCACCGGCCGCGCCCGCGGCCAGCGCGCCTACCCACTCTCTGCGCGTGATTTTCATTTGGAACCCTTCATCGCCGAATCGGAGTGCGCGGCCAGCGCTTCCATCGCGGCCTTCTCCATCACCGGGCGCGGCGCCGTTTCCCCGGTCCAGATCTCGAACTGCCGGGCCGCCTGTTCCAGGAACATCTCGGTTCCCCGGATGACCGTCCGGCCCTGCTCCCGCGCCCGGCGCAGCAACGCCGTCTCAATCGGATTGTAGACCATGTCGAAGACCACGTCGGCCGGGATGTGATTGGCGAAGAAGCACTCGTTGAGGTTGGGAGTCATCCCCAGCGGCGTAGCATGCACCAGCGCATCGAAGTGGCGCGCCTCGGCCTGCTCGCGCAGCAGCGGCTCGGCTCCGCAAGCCTTAGCCAGCGCCCGCACGCGATCCGGACTGCGGCCCACGATGGAGACCTTGGCCCCCGCGTCGGCCAGCGCGAAGGCCGCACCACGCGCCGCGCCGCCGTTCCCCACCAGAAGCACCGACGACTTCGCCAGCCGCAGGCGGCGTCCCAGCGGCGTCCGCACACCCTCGGCATCGGTGTTCGTCCCGCGCCACTTCCCCGCCTTGCGCCACACCGTGTTCACCGCCCCGATGCGCCGCGCCAGCGGATCGATGACGTCCAGGTAGCGCATGATTCTCTGCTTATGCGGGATGGTGACGCTGAAGCCGGCCACCGGCAGATCCCCGGCCGCCGTCATGTAGTCTCTCAATTGCGCCGGCTGCACCAGAAACGGCACATAGACTGCCTCGATGCGGCGCGCCTGGAAGGCACGGTTGAGCACCGCCGGGGAGATCGAGTGCCGGACCGGATCGGCGATCACCGCGTAGATCTTCGCCGCGCGCCCCAGTTTCTCGATCCGATAGAGCTGGCGCAATTGCCGCGCGCACACCTGCCCGGCCGCGGTGCCTTCCGCGCTCTTCGGCGCCGCGTAGGTGAACAGCCCCCCAAACACGGTCGAGAGCACCCGAGAGGGGAAGCCGGCCTCGCCCATCCCCAGCAGCACCAACGGCATTCGTGGGTGCAGCCGGGCCAGCGAGAGCATGCGCGAATTGTCCGATGGCTTGCGCGCCGTGGTCACCAGTTTGTAGGCGTCCGCCGGGATCCGGGTCAGCCGCCGCAGCACCGCCTCCATACCGGGCGTGCCCTCGTAGTTGTGATACGAGAGCACCAGCATCGCGCGGTCCCGCAGAACCTCCAGCCGTGCGCCGGCGCTCTCCGCGGTTTCAATCTCGACATCCACCGCGCGCGCGCCGGCCTCCACCGCAGCGTTCAGGATCCGGATCTGCTCCTCCACGCTGCCGTTGAACCGGCCGTGATTCTGACGCCGGCGGCAGGTGGCGACAACCGAGCAATCCGCGGATTCACCGAGAAGGGTCCGGATTGCCTGGACGCCCTGCTCCGGGCCGGCCAGGTAGTCGAGCCGGAACTCGAGGAAGGTCTCGCCTGCCTCAACTTCGCTCCGGGCGTGCTCCAGGAGACGGTCGGCGCTGGAGAACCCCAGCGCGACGCAGATGCGGGACATGGAACCAAGGGGCTGCATCAGTCGGGCGTCATTAGAATATCACGGGCTTGTGGCTTGTGGCTTGTGGCCTGTGGATTCCGCGGCGGCTCCCGGCGCTCCGCGACCGGCCGTAGAGCCAGTTGCGCCGCTGGTGGGAAGCGGGTGTGCCGTTGCGGGATCAACAG
>Ga0187882_1005261_pt1 | contig 10174 bp, 17 predicted proteins | sample June2016WEW_19_1_3_FD_132991 | JGI IMG/M metagenome (GOLD analysis project Ga0187882, IMG submission 132991) | Peatland microbial communities from SPRUCE experiment site at the Marcell Experimental Forest, Minnesota, USA - June2016WEW_19_150 | ecosystem: Environmental > Terrestrial > Soil >...
CGCTCTACGTAGCAGAAAAAATATTGTCCGAGGCGATTAAGATGTTCTCCACCTCGGAAAGATGTTCTCTATCGCTGAGACCGTGGTCTCGACGACGGAAAAGATTGCTTCGATTACCGAAAAGATCTTCTGAATGGCGAAGACCATGGTCTCCGAAACGAGGAAGATGGTCTCAGTCTTCGAAAACATCTTTTGAATAAAAGATAAAATCTTTTCGATCGCTGATAAGATCTTTTAGACGATTTACAAGATCTTGTCAATCATTAAAAATATCTTTATCATGATTGACAAGATATTTTGCATAATAGAACAGATCTTTTGAATCGCTGAAAAGATCTTTTGCATGATAGAAAAGATCTTATCGACGACAAACACCATGGCAAAAATCAGACTTAGCGCTAACTTATTATCCATCAATAGGATGGCGATCACCTCCGACCATGGTAATCGTGATTGAAAAGATCTTGTGCATGATCGAAAAGATCTTTTCATCGGCGGAGACCATGGTAACCGTGACTGAAAAGATCTTTTCAGCGACGAAGACCATGGTCGCCGCTGCGGAAAAGATCTTTTCGCTGGCAAATACCATGGTCTCGTCGACCGAGACCGTGGTGTCCATCACGCAAAAGATCTTGTCTGACGCCGAGACCGTGGTCTCGGTCAAGAAGAAGATTTTCTCGGCGATGAAGAAAATGTTCTCCGTCCCATCGACCAATAGATTCACAGGTCAGAAGTCATAGGCCGGAAGTCGGAAATCGGAAGCTGCTTCATCCCCGATCTCTGACCTCTGAACAGAACTCCGCCATTGCGAAGCTGGTTTCTTTTTGGAGCTGCAGCCCGCTCGCATCAGAATTCAGTCTGGAAATTTGCCGCCCGGCCGCTCGAGCCCGTGTGAAGCACTACAAGAGCCACGCTATTTGCGCTCTGAAAGTTTTGTCAAGCATTCTTTAATCGGATTTTTTAATCGGATGGGCAGTGCGATAGACCGTCATTACGAATGGATTCTTTATCCGTGACTTCTTTGCAGGATGCAAAGAAGTTTTGCCTCACAACACGATTGAAATCAAACGCACGCTTTTTCTTCAGAAGCTGAGAGCTCACAGCTCCAGCGCGGCCGGTCACGAGGCTGCTTAATATTTGGTTGCGGCCTCGGCCGCGCTGGGAAGGATTGGCTGCCTTTCACGCCGCTTCCCTCGAGGGCTGCATCGCTTCAGCCCCCTTCTCCAGCTGCTGATAAAGTGCATAGGAAGGATAAGCTGCGGGAAGCATCACCGCAGGGGGTGTTGTTCCATAGAAAAGGATAATCACTTCTTTCCCGTTGCGCTTGGCACTGTTGAAGAACTGGAGCCCTTCAACGTAATCCACGGCGCCGGTGTTGAGCGCCCCCGTCTCCCCGGTTTCGGGATCGAGGAGGTAGGTGTCGTTGCCGAGGCGGTCGGCGGCGTCGACGGTGTAGGCGAACAACTTGCCTGCGTGGTCGAAGTCTTACCGATCGACGTTGCCGATGTTGCGGTCCAGCCCTCCGAAACCATGAATCTCAAATCCACCATGGCCCTGAGATTCGGTTGCAAAGACCGACGATTGCCCTTGGAGCACGGGCGCTCGAATTCCTGAATCTTCAGGACAGTCACGGCGCTCTGTCCTTGCGGTTGAACTGGCCGATCATACTTGACGTCATAGAGGCGAACACGCGGTGGCCATTGTGGGGGGATTTCCCGGTTTTGATCAGCCCTGAGAAGCGAATAAAGTATCGCTCACCGGAGACGCGGACGGTTAGATATATTGTGCGTGCCACTCGCAATCGATCTGATGAGGTTGGGTTTATTGTTGTTGGGCCGCGTTTTGGGAGGATATAATGGATTCATCATTCTTAAGCCAGCAAGAGGTCGTGCCCATGGAGACATTAGGGCAGGACGAAGGGTTCCGGCGGTATTCTCTGCCATCCGTGGGCGACTTCGTTTGTGAGGCGCCATCGTCGGCGCTCCAGAAACCCCGCCTGCTCGATCAGGTGCGCGAGCCAGCGGCGCGGGAAGCGTGGAGTTGCCTTGGGCGATAGAGCGGAAGTATCCTCGCGCACCTTGGGAGTGGGGCTGGCAGTGGGTTTTTCCTGCGACTCGGTTTTACCTGCATGTAGCGGCCGGCCGAAAGCGGCGACATCACTTACACGAATCGGTGCTGCAGAAGGCGGTTCGGGAAGCGGCTCTGAAGGCAGGAATCGCGAAGCGGGTGTCGAGCCATGCGCTCAGGCATTCGTTCGCAACCCATCTCTTGGAAGACGGCTACGATATTCGGACTATCCAGGAGCTACTGGGGCACAGCGATGTGAGCACCACGATGATTTACACGCATGTATTGAACCGCGGAGGTCGTGGTGTTCTGAGTCCGCTGGACAGGTGATGATGGCCAGGTGCGCGCCCGTTCGGTGAGTCGCATGGGCGGGAAGGGCTGTGGTGGAATTCTCTCGCCCGCTTGTATTCGATTCGCAGGGTGGGGACCGCGGCGTATCCGATTAGGTGGGCGGAGCCGGCCTCGCAGATCTTGAGTTTTTTCAGTCAGATGTGCAGATTCCGGTCGGTGGGAGTCTCAGATATACCGCTGCCATTCGCCCGGCCAATTATTTCGCAAGTTCTGTATATTTTAAGTTAGACGCCAAAAGAAGGATCCATGCGTTTCGAGTGGGATCGAAAGAAGGCAGCATCAAATCTAACAAAGCACGGCATGTCATTCGATGAAGCGGTAACAGTCTTTTTCGATCCGCTTTCGGCGACGTTTGATGATCCCGATCATTCCTTGGGCGAGCGGCACCTTTTTACAATCGGCTATTCTTCCCAAGACCGGCTCGTCGTAGTGTGCCATACTGAACGAAAAGGCTCGGTGCGCCTCATCAGTGCTCGCCGTGCCACGAAACGTGAGAAAAATCGCCATGAAGGAAAAGAGCCAAAGCGTAATCGATGAAATGCGGCCTGAGTATCAATTTGACTACTCGAAGGCCGTTCGAGGAAAGTACTATCGCCGCCTTCTGAGAGAGGGTGCGAACGTTGTGGTGCTTGAACCTGATGTCGCCAAGGCATTTCGAAGCTCCACCGCTGTCAATGAGGCTCTGAGATCATTGCTCAACATGTCTGAAGCAACACGGCGTCTAACAAAGCGTTCCAGCGGCCGGGCAAGAAGCGCCCGCCGCTGAACGCTGGCGTTAGCTGGCATGGAGGAAATATGACCGACTACATCTATGACTCGCGGGGCAACGCTGTTGGATTCATTCGTGGCAAATACATTCACGACATGCGCGGCAATGCAGTTGGCCAAATCAGTGGCACCCATGTTCACAAGCTGTCAGGCGGTTATGTCGGAGAACTGCACAAGGACATGGTTGTGAACAAGCATCTCAGCAACTACGGCAACATTGGTAACCCCGGCAATCCGGGCAACCCTGGGAGCCCCGGGAATCCTGGTAACCGCGGCGCTGTGAACTACGGTTACCCAGACGTATTCGATGAGTTGCTCAATTAATGCCAGCTAACCACAGGTTGCACTGGACGCAGCCGCCTTCCGGCGACTGCGCCGGTGAAGCTGGGCGTTAGGTGGACGCGATACGTTCAGAATGCGGACGAACACCAGGTCAGGAGGCACGGCAATGAAATCCTTTGGGCTTGCGTTGGCGATTCTTGGATGCCTGGCGAGCGGCTCGGTTTTATGCAAGGTCGGCGGCCAAGCCAAGGCCTCCGTGAACGTCGCCGTCGTCGGTGAGAGCAACCTGAAGTCGAACTTCATCGAAGACCTCAAGGGCGCGGCGAAGGATCTCGGTCTGCAAGTCAGCATCGTGCCGCGGGGCGACGACAGCCTCAAGTACACTCTGGCCATCGCGCAAGAGACGACAGTCGGAAGCGCCGCTGGCGCAGTGATCGGTATGGATCGAACGGGCGACGTTGTGATGTCGGTCGTGCGTTCAGGACGTTTCTCAGGACGGGGCGCGCTGAACGCATGCGCCAAGGAAATTGCGAAGAAGATGGCGATCTTGGAACGCTAGCCCGTGACGAGAAGGCGTGGGTCCGCGCACGCCATGATCATGCTGCCGAGCGCCAGCGAAATTCGGAACGAACTCGTGGAGACGTGGGAGACTCTCAGCGGAAACGTACGGGTCCATTTGGATCCTGCAACAGGGCCGCCTAACACCCGAATGGAGCCGACGCGCGCTGGCTTGTGAACGCGCGCGGCTCATTTGGCACGTTAGCCAGCGACAGGAGCGACGAAAGCATGGAATTTCGGCTCTCGTACCGGGGCGAGCTGAAAGGCAATGGCGACCCGGCCCACAAGCATGCCATACGCCGAGCATTTCATGGGCAGTTGGCGGAGCTTTGGCGACAGCCGCCTCTGATCAACCGACCGGCACTCGCTGCGGCCGCCCCCGCCGCTGGTGAACTCACGCTCTCCGTGGAGCGACTGCCGTATCGCTTTGTCCCGCTGGTGAGCACAAGACTCCACGCGACAGCCGATCTCGAGATTGTCCTTCTCCGCCCAGGGCCTCCCGGTCACATCCTTCGTGCTGGGGGCGACATCGACAATCGGCTGAAGACATTGCTCGACGCGTTAAAGCTTCCGGAGGCTAACGCCTTGCCGCCAGGCGCCGCGCCCGGCACAGACGAGGACCCGTTCTACTGCTTGCTTGAAGACGATAAGCTTGTAACCGGCATACGGGTAGAGGCCGACCGCTTCCTTGATGCAGCGAATGAGAGAGAAGTCCTGCTGCTCATCCGGGTCACCACCAAATATACGGAGGCGATTTGGGCGAACATCGGCCTGTAGTCCGCATCCTGGCTAACAGCACGTTCGACCGGACCGCTGGCTCGCATTCGCTCGCCGCGACCGGTCAACGTGAGCGTTAGACGCCAGATGGAGAGCACCACGTGACACCTGATCAGTACGTCGAAACCGTTCTCGCGAAGTATGCCGTGCCTGGGGGTCCAACACCGCCAGCGGAACAACTCGGGGCGACGGTTGCGGGTCCGCTGCACACTTGGGCGGGCCAGCAATTGAATGCACTGCAGTACTCTGGTTCATATGCGAAGGAGACAGGAGTCCACGGGATCTCCGATGTAGACATCTTCATTTCGCTCAAGTCTGACACGACCGACACTCTGGCGGAGATCTACGAGAAGCTGTTTTCTTTGGCGCAAAGTAACAGATGGTCACCACGGCGGCAGAACGTGTCTGTCGGCGTTACGATCAATGGAACTCGCGGCGATCTGGTTCCTGGTAAGGTCCAAGCTGGCTATCAGAACTATCACAGTCTTTACCTTCGCAAACGGGACTCCTGGACGCAGACTAACGTGACCTTGCACGTCGACACCGTCCGGAACTCCGGCCGCTTGAAGGAAATCCGAGCCATCAAGATCTGGCGAATGCTCCACGGGTTCGACTTCCCTTCGCTGTACTTGGAACTGTTTGTGATCCAATCTCTCTCGGGGCACTCTCGTTCCACACTCGCAGACAACGTCTTGCATGCGCTTCGAACAATCAGCTCGTCCCTACCATCCACGCGCATCGAGGATCCGGCCAACACAAACAACGTCTTGTCGGATGACTTGACGCAGACCGAAAAGCGACAGATCTCAACCCAGGCCGTCCAGTCGGCCCAGGAGCAGTACTGGGGGAGGATAATCTGGTGACGCCCCCGGCCCCTGACCGACTGACGGAAATTCTCGACGGGCTTCAGGCTCGGCTCGAGGGCGGCCTGCGTGGAAGCCGCGCTGCGTTGACGCATCCCGGCGCGCGGGGGGAGGCTTCTGAGGAAGACTGGTTGCGTGTGCTAAGCGACCACCTGCCTTGGCGGTACCAGGCTGATCGAGCGTTCGTGATCGACTCCCGGGGTTCCTGCAGTGAACAGATCGACGTCGTGATCTACGACCGGCAATACTCCCCGTTTCTCTACAACCAGGCGAATCAGAGGTACATCCCTGCCGAGAGCGTTTACGCCGTGCTCGAGGTCAAGCAGGACTTGAGCCGCGAGCATGTGCGGTACGCAGGGCAGAAGGCGGCATCTGTACGACGGTTGCATCGCACCTCGGCGCCGGTCCCACACGTTGAGGGAATCGCCAGTCCTCGGTCCCTGCCGCGGATCATAGCGGGCATCCTGACTTATCAAAGTTCCTGGGCCCCACCGTTCGGCGATCCCTTTCGAGACGCGCTGGCTGGGCTTGGCGCCGACGAGCAACTGGACATCGGGTGTGCGCTCATTCACGGCGCCTTCGAAGTTGACTATGCGGGCGGGGGCAACATTGACCTCCAGATTATCGATGGTTCCAGGTCGCTCCTCCAGTTCCTAATGCGCTTGCTCAAGCAGCTGCAGGCCTTGGCCACCGCACCCGCGATTGACTACGAGGCATATTTGACTCGCTTCCAGCGAGACGGTGGTACAACACCATGAAGAACATCCGAATGACAAGCGCCCGCGGTTGGGCGTCTAACAACAGCATTCAGCGGACGGTGCTGCGCGCCGCCGCTGATGCTGGGCGTTAGGCCGCACCCAAATCAACAAGGACATAATAGCAATGGTACTTCTACAACCTTATATCAAATCACTATTCTTAAAAAGGAGGAATGACTATGAAACGAGTTACAGGCATCGGCGGAATTTTCTTCAAAGCCAAAGACGCTCCGGCACTACAGGCTTGGTACAAGCGGCACCTCGGAATCGATGTCCAAGAATGGGGTGGCACGTCTTTCACCTGGACCGACGGTGAAGGTAAGCCGGTTGCCGGAACAACCGTCTGGTCTATTGGTTCGGCGCAAGGTGATCAGTTTGCGCCCAGCACTGCAACTTTCATGGTCAACTACCGGGTGGAGGATCTCCACGCCCTGGTCAAAGTCTTGCGCGAAGAAGGCTGCAACGTTCTCGAGAAGATCGACGATTCCGAGTATGGGAAGTTTGCCTGGGTCATCGATCCAGAAGGAAACAAGGTAGAACTTTGGCAACCGCCTGCCGGCCAATGATCAGGGCAGTCGGCCTCAGCACGAATCTGCGGCCTAACCCTTCGTTCAAGCGGACAGCCCCCGGGGTACCGGTGTCTGCCGCTTAACTCAAACGTTAGAGGGCTTACCAACCAACATGGCTGCAACTAAATTAGACAATCTGGCGTATGAGTTTTTCCGCGAATTTGCGCGTTATGAATACTGTCTTAAAGCAACTGGGCTTCGCGAAGACACACGTGCAGCCAAGGCCAGTTGGAGAAAGTACGCGGCTGAAGTCTCGCAGGTTATCGACGCCCCTCAGTGTCAGGAACTCAAAGATGCTGTTGCTTACTTCACGGCTCATCCGCCCAAGAAGCAGATCGTCAACGATGGCGCACTGGATTGGGATGAGACCTTGCCGGCCCACAACAGCAAGGCCGAGCTTATCTTGCTATTGATCTGCCGTGTCAGGAACAACCTCTTTCACGGTGGTAAGTTTAATGGCCGGTGGTTCGAGCCACAACGCAGCGAGGAACGGATGCGTTATGCATTAGTTATCCTCAGGGCATGCGGCCAAAGCCATCCCAAAGTGAGTGAGGCGTATGCAGGCAGCGCCCTCTAACAATTCATTCAAGCCGACGCCGCTGCGCGGTGCGGCTTAATTCAGGCGTTAGGCCGATATCTGTTTTGCGAGACGAGGAGAGATCCATGACGTCATCAACCGTTTTCAAGGTGACCCGGTGGAGCGCCGTCTCCGGCACGCTGCTTGTTGGCATGGCCATGCTCCTCTACCCGGGCGGCACCTTCCGCAACCCATCGACGCACGGCTATTCGTTCTTTCAGAACTCCCTGAGCGATCTCGGAAGCACCGTTGCATGGGGAGGTCAGCGCAATTCTCTTGGCGCACTTTGCCTTGCTTTCGGTTGTGGCATTGTGGCACTCGCCGGTGTCGGATGTCTTGTTGCGCTCGTGCGCGTGTACTCCTCGTCGGGGATGACTCGCTGGTTCGCGGGGGCGGCAGGAACGATCGGCGTGCTTTCCTGTGTGGGCTTCATTGGGGCAGCTCTGGCGCCCGAGGACCTCTTTCCGACTCTTCACAGTCAGTTCTCGGCGCTCGCGGTTCAAGCGTGTCCCGTGGCGTCGTTGCTGTTCGCCTTGGTCACTGCACGAGACGATCGCTTCCCTCGGCGGGTGGCCGCCGGATGGTTGGCCCTCGCGCTTGTGCTCGTCGCGTGGGCTTCAGTCATGTACTGGGGACGTCCGCCTACCACCGACGAGTGGCTTACGATTCCGGTCACTCTTCAGAAGATCGCCACGGTCGCGCTACTCGTTGTCTTCTGGTTTCAGAGTTACGAAGCCGAACGAGTTTTGGCCAACGTCGAGGGGGACGCGGTCTAACCAGCGCTTGCACCCGACGGCGCTTGGTACCGTCGTGAAGCGCCGCGGGTGAAGCGCGATCGTTAGACTGCCGAGAAAAGCGTCGTGACGCGATTCGAACTGGCGACATTACTGAATTACGACGACGAGGCGCTCGTCGCGGAGATTTGCCGTGCCGTAGGGCAGCTCCCGGCGGGGCCGGTCACGCGGGCCGCGTTCGACCGCGTTTCGCGAGTCTCCTCGTCGACTCTCGTTCGCCGACTGGGAGGATGGCAGCAGGCGAGACCTGGACACCCATTTTTTGCACATTTTTTCTTGGCACTTTCCATGGGTCGGCAGTTAGAGGTATTCGAGGAGGTGACCCATGGGTTTGCCGCGCAGCCATTACGTTCAGGAAGGCGAGGAAGGAGTCTATCACTGCTACAGCCGGTCCGTCCGCCGCGCGTTTCTCTTCGGGTTCGACGCGCTCACACGCCGGGACTTCTCCCACCGCAAGGCATGGCTGGTCGACAGGTTGCGACATCTCGCGTCGATCTTCGCGATCGAAGTCTGCGCTTACGCGGTCATGATCACTCACTACCACAGCATTCTGCGCACCCGGCCCGACCTCGCCGCCCTCTGGTCCGACCGCGAAGTCGCCGCCCGCTGGCTGACGCTCTTCCCCCGGCATCGGGATGTCGAGGGTGCCCCGTTGCCGCCCACGGAGAAAGAAATCCGGGCGCTGACGGATCTTCCCGACCGCATCGCCGAGTTGCGCAAACGCCTCTGCAGCCTGAGCTGGTTCATGGGCCGGTTGAACGAATTCATCGCCCGGGCGGGAAACAAGGAGGATCAGGTCAAGGGCCGGTTCTGGGAGTCGCGGTTTAAATGCCAGGTGCTGCTCGACGAAGCGGCCATCGTCGCCTGCATGGCTTATGTGGACCTGAATCCGATCCGGGCCGGTGTGGCGGAAACTCCCGAAGACAGCGACTTCACGAGCATTCAGGAACGCATCCGCGCCTGGGGGAAGGAAATGGCAAAAAGGGACTCCGTTCCCGGCGAGATGACGGCGCAGGCGATGCCCTTGGGATCTATCGACACGTGCACCCCGTTGCCGCAACAGGCCGGGCAAGTCCCGGAGGCCAATCCCGACAGCTTCTCTGTTTTGACGCGTCCGCAGGATGCGTGGCTGTGCCCGATTCAATCAGAACCCGGGCGACGCGGGATACTCGAAATGACCACCGCCGAATACATCGATCTGGTGGACAGGTCGGGACGGTTGATGCGGCCGGGCAAACGCGGCGCCATCGATCCAGAGCTGGAGCCGATCCTGCTGCGGATCGGGGCCAATCCGGATGCCTGGCTTGACACGGTCTCCCGTTTCGGTCCGAAATTCCGGCTCGCGGCCGGGCTGGCTTCCAGTCTGCGCAGCTTCGCAGAACGACTCGGCAGGCGCTGGTTTCAAGGCGCCGCGACGGCTCGCATCGCCTTTGCACCCACACGGCCGCAATTGGCCTGACAAGAAGCAAACCCGAAAGCGGACTCTTCCTAAGATCTGCAGGAATCGTCAATTCGTCTCACGACTTTCGGCACCTGGTTAAACAGGGTTGCCGATACCCCTGCGCCGAGAATCCTACCGGTCTGCCCCAAACAAAACTGTCCCGCGCTGTCGTCACCAACCCTTCCTTCCAGTATCCTCGAGCGAGTGGACGCCACCGCTGAGGCACTCGAACAGTGATAACCATCGCGCGCAGGCGTCCAAGAATCACCGGAACGCAGAATTATCTAAGAGTGCTGTGATCGGTCGGCGGGTGTCCAGGTCTTATTGGTCAGCGGGTGTCCAGGTCTTCTGCGGGTGTCCATCTCTTCC
>Ga0187882_1005262_pt1 | contig 10174 bp, 5 predicted proteins | sample June2016WEW_19_1_3_FD_132991 | JGI IMG/M metagenome (GOLD analysis project Ga0187882, IMG submission 132991) | Peatland microbial communities from SPRUCE experiment site at the Marcell Experimental Forest, Minnesota, USA - June2016WEW_19_150 | ecosystem: Environmental > Terrestrial > Soil >...
CCTTCGTTTCGCCGTGGATGCGAACTTTGACTTCGCGCGGCTCGGCGGAGGCAATGCGGTAGCTCGTCACCTTGCCGCCTTTCCATTGGATGTCCACAACGAAGCCGCCGCGGGCACGCAGACCGCTCACCTTGCCGGTGTGCCAGGCCTTCGGCAGCGCGGGGAGCAGCTCGATCACGGACTGGCCGTCGGCCGTGGTCTCCTGGCTCTGCAACAACATCTCGGCCACCGCCGCGCAGCCGCCGAAATTGCCGTCGATCTGGAACGGCGCATGGAGACAGAAGAGGTTCGGCGCGCCGCGGCCAATGAGCATGGAGAGGAGCTTTTCGGCGCGGTCGCCGTCGTGCAGGCGGGCCCAGAAATTGGCCTTCCAGGCCATGCTCCAGCCGGTGGAGGCATCGCCGCGCCTTTCCAGCGAAAGGCGGGCGCCGCGGTAGAGTTCGGGCGCGCCGGGGTTGATTTCACTGCCGGGGCACAGGCCCCAGAGATGCGAGCAGTGGCGGTGATGGACCTCTGTCTCCTCAAAATCCTCCTGCCATTCGAGGATGCGTCCGTCGGCGTTCACGCGGGTTGGCGCGAGCCTGGCGCGGGTCGCGTCGAGGCTCTTGGCGAACTCCCTGTCGATCCCCAGGATTTGCGCGGCGGCAGCGGTGTTCTTCAACAGATCGCGGGTGATTTGCTGGTCGAAGGTGGCGCCCACGCACAGCGCGGTCGTCTGCCGCTTGCCGTCCTTATCCTTGTACGCGTAGCTGTTTTCCGGCGAGTTGGAGGGCACGACCACCAGTTCGCGGGTCTTCGGATGCTCCACCAGCACGGCCTGCAGGAACTCGCTGGCGCCGCGCAGCACGGGGTAGTACTGGCGCAGGAACGCCTTGTCCTGGGTGAAGGCGTAGTGCAGCCAGATATGCTGGGCGAGCCACGCGCCGCAGGTCGGCCCGATGCAGGCGGGCAGGAAGCTCGGCGAGGTGTCGTACCACGGATTCTGCGTGTGGTTGGCCATCCAGCCGGGGGCGTGGAAGTAAGCCTTGGCCGTCTTTTGACCTTCGCTGGCCACGCTTTGGATGAACCGCAACAGCGGCAGATGACAGTCGGACAGGTTGGCAGGTTCCGCCGGCCAGTAATTCATTTGCAGGTTGATGTTACTGTGGAAGTCGCCATGCCAAGGCGTGGAGTATTCCTCCGCCCAGATGCCTTGCAAATTGGTCGGCAACTGCGAGTCGGGCCGCGAGCCGGAGACGACCAGATGGCGGCCGAATTGGAAGTAGAGCGCCGCCAAAGCCGGGTCGGGGTTTGTTTCCTGCGCTTTCACGCGGTCAGGCGTGGGCAGCTTGGAGTTCGGCCCCTCAGGCAGGGTCAACTGGCAGCGTTCCATGTAGCGGCGGTGGTCGGCAACCGCGCTTTCCCGGAGGGCGTCAAACGGTTTGGCCAGGGCGGCGTCGAGACGCCGGCGTGCGAGCCTGGCAAACTCCTTGTCCTGCCAGTCCGTGCCGGCTGACACGATGAGCGTCACCTGATCGGCGCCCTCGACGACCAAACCTTTAGCCGTGGCGGAGACCTTGCCCCCCTTGGCGCTCGCCCCCAACAGGGCCGTGTAGCGGATGCCTTCGCCACCACCGCCGGGCTTGTTGAAAGGCAGTTGGCCTTCGAGGACATACACGCCGCCGTCGGCGCGGGCGGTCGCGTCATGCTCGCGCCGCAGTGCGGCGGTGAACGAAAGCGCGCCCGGTTGGTCGGTCTTCAAATTCAGCGCGATCACCTCGTCCGGCTTGGAGACCAGCAGGTCGCGGGTGAAGGTTGCGCCCTTCCACTGATACTGGGTGTGCGCCACGCCCTGCAGGAGATTGAGATCGCGGCGGTAACCGTTACCAACCACCGGGGGCGGCGCCTTCACGCCGGCGAGGGTAATCTCCGCTACCTGGAAGGTCCTTGCCGGTGTGGGCGCGAACGTGAAACGATAGAAGCGGAAGGCGCCGGGTCGGGCGATCTCGAACGTCCTGGTCTGCCGGCGTTTCTCAAACGGCTTGTCCAGGGCGCGGCGATCTGCCTCGACCCAGGCCTTGCCGTCCGCCGAACCTTCGAGCACCCAGGACCGCGGGTCGCGGTCCGGCACATCATCGCCGCTGGTGAAAGCGTAGGCGGTGACGGTTTGCGCCGCGGGCAACCGCATCTGCCAGGTCACGGGCGTGCTGCCGTTGTTCACGCACCACTTCGAGTCCGGATTGCCGTCCACGGTGTTCTCAATGGTTTTTCCGTCGCCGGCCGCGTGGCCGCTAGGGGAGGAGAGCAGCGCCTCCGAGCTGTTGTCGAAGTCGACGATCAAATTGCCAAGCGTCTGGTAGCAGCCGAACTGGTTGACATCCCCCCAACCGCTGACGCCGTCGGCGTAGCGGAAGCTTTTGCCCAGGACGCCGGCGGCGCCGGAAATGTCGCCGGCGAAAAGTTTCTCGCGCACTTCCGGCAGGCATTGGTAAGCGTCGTACTTGTTGCCGTCGTAAGGACCGCCGGACCAGACGGACGACTCGTTGAGCACGATGCGTTCCCTCCCCACCCCACCGAAATCCATGGCCCCCAGGCGTCCGTTGCCCAGCGGGCAAGATTCATGAAACGACCTGGCAGGGCTGACGAACCATACGCTCATCGGCTCAGCGGGCGGGGATACTTCAGCGGCCTGGCAAAGACGCGCGACGATCGCAAGGGCAGCCACAGTGGCGAGGGACATGTTCATATTAAATCAATGTTGGAGGTATTCATAACAGTATTGGTCGAGTTTGGCGCGAATCGCTTGAGCCGCTTGGGCATGGCAGCGTTGGCCCCCTGGCGCAGAGCCGTCCGAATGGCTTTAACCTGTTTCACCTGGGCTTCGGCCAAGTGTCCCACTGGCCCGGCGGCGGCATCGTAGTTGGGGCCCATGTCCAGGGTGAGCACGCCCTGCTTGGCGGTGACTTTCCGGGCCTTGAGCCAAACCGAAGGCTGTCTGCGCGCGCGCATCCTCATTGGGCGTCTGGCAGGGCAGATAGAGCATCAAACGAATCCCCTTCGGCTGGAGCGCCTGGCAGAGGTTCAGCGGCAAATCGCGGGTCGCGCACCGCTCGCCCGGCGCGTAGCCGGTTCGCTTTTCGTAGGCGGCGTTGGGTGAGTTGAAATAGCCGGAGTTCTGGCCCAGGGTAAGCACCAAATACCCGGGCCCCATCTCTTCCAACTGGCCGGCCAGGGCCTTCACGTCAAATTGCTCAACCTGTTTGAGGCCCGCTTTGCCGGAGGGGAGGAAATGGACGAAGACACCGTATTTCGCCTGGCTGAACCAGTCGGTGTTTGGATTGGAGAGTTCCGCTTGCGTGCTGCAGGTCAGCGCGAGCAAGAGCGCGCTCAGTGATCCGAGTATAGCTGTTTTCATTCTTTTGCTGTGTTCATAGTCTTTTTTCAGCGGATGCTCCAGCGCAGGCTTATGGCGACCCGCATTGCTCGTGTTCTGTGCTCACTACGCAGTCCCGTTGGTCAAAGAGGTTAAAGTAATACACCCGAGTTCCCTCCGGCAGGCTCGCAGCGACCCGGCCATCGGTTTGGCGGGCGGCTATTGACTCCCATTTTCGGTCCTGCCAGCGGCCCGTGTCCCGGGTGTAGTTCAGTTCGGCTTTGACCACAGGGACTTTGGCGGCATACGTAGCCCAGACGTTTGTTCCCTCGCGTCCCGACCCGGTGATCGCAAGGAGCGGGACTCCGCCTTTCAGAAGACTATCAGCAATGACGCGGATTTCTTCGGGATTTTCGCCGGCCCCCCCGTGCCCGTGGGGCATCCGGAGCCGGATGCAGAGTATGCGCGGTCCCTTGGGCAAACGGTAGGAATGCTGCAAGGCATTCAGTGTATATGCAAAATCGTTGCTGCCAGTGACCCAGAGCATGGGTAACTCTGCGCTTCCCAAATAGACGGAGGGATCCCACCACGCCGTCCACCGGGCGGCATCTTCCGGGCTGAGCCGTTTCAAATCGTCTTCAAAAACGGTGTCACGATAAAAACCGCAGCCATAGACGGGCACGGCCAGTTTGAACCGGTGGTCCACCCCGGCAACAATACAGGTCAGATAGCCTCCCCAGGAAATGCCGGTAACCCCGGTGCGTTCGGGGTCCACTTCCGGCAGGGAGCGAATCAAGGAATGGGCCAAAATGACATCCGCCACTGCCTGATAAGTCCATTGATCTTCGCGGGGCCAGTTCACCTGGTCAAAGCCGCCCCAACCGGCTGGCCCGCCCTGCGCGTCGCGAACCCATTGGCCGTAGTTGCCCACCGGGACCTGGCCGCAGGTGTCCATGGCAATAGCGGCATATCCCCGTTCAACCCAAAGGCGCACCCACTCGTCAAACGCGGTTCCGCCCCCACCATGAATGAGGACCATGGCTGGCACTCTCTGGCCGGCCTTCACTTTGGGCACCCCCAGCCAGGCGAAAACACGGGTCGGTTTGCCGCGAAAAGGCATTCCCGCGAACGTGATGGCCTTCACAGCCCCAGATTTCGGACGTTCCAGAGCTGTCCACTTGGGGGCGCCGGCCAGTGTGTTCATGTCCCACGGGATGGCTGTGTGGTTGGTTTGCGACAGGACTGTGCCGGGACAAAATAGACAAACAATTAGCGGCGCCGCCATCGCAAGGACGTGGCAACCTTCAGCCGGCTCGGGGCTACTGGACGGGCAAAGCCTGAAAGGCGGCCTTCCGGCATACAATGATCGGGTTAAACCGATTGCCAGCGCGCTAGCTCTTGTCATGGTTTGTGAGTGTTGTTACTGCGGCTTTTGATGGGCGCCCCACTGGCCGCTTGGCCGACCCTTCCCGGGCCGGTGATGGGAAATGAACCTTGTCCCATCCCGGGGTGTAGTCATCCACAGATTCAGGGGGATACAGTGGTGGCTGCGTCATTGGACTCGCGAGGTTGTCCATGGTGCTTCCCTTGTAGGTCCGCCAGGGAGTGCTGCCGGTGGCGCCGCCCACGCCCTCGAAAGTGCGGCCAGGAGCCTTGCCAGCGAGAACCAGCTTGGGCGCCGGAGCACTGGCCCGATCCGGGAGCGTTCCACGCCAGAGCCTGACCTTGGCATTTTGGGCCGGGGTTCGAGCGAAGGGACCGGGAGCCACCTTTGGGCCTTTTCGATGTTTCCCAAAGAAGTCGTAACGGACCTCCGGCACAGGCTCGCACAGAGGCAGCCGACCTGTGACCGACCAGGCCAACTGCAACTCCTGGCGGTCAAACGCAGCCGTGATCCCCTCCGACAGATTGCCGCTAATCGTCGAAGGCTGGCCCCTAAAGACGTTCGACTTCGTGTTCTGATACAGGAGGTTGTTCCGGACCTGGTGCAGGCCGTATTCGGGTTCCTGCCCGCCGATCCGGCGGTCAGTGATTTTGCCGTGGAGATGCAACCCTGAACCGGTGCTCCGGCCGATGAAGTTGTGCGCAAACACCTGGTGGCTGCAATCATGTTCGTAAATGCCGTGGCCCTGTGTGCCCCAGATGAAATTCTGATCAATCAAGTTGGGCACATACGACGCCTCGACAAAAATCCCGCCGTGCATGGTTTGCGCGTTGACAATGATGTTCTGACAACACCGGGAGTTGCGATTGTCCCAATCCATCCAGATGCCCGCGCCATGGTATGTATCCAGGATCAGGTTGCGCCGAATCAGGCAGTGGACGTTATTGTGCGTCTTGATGCCGGCTGTCTCGTATAACCGTTCGGTGTCGTGAAACGTGTTGCGGAGAAGCACATTGTCCTCGACCAATAGGCCGAATTCACGGCCGCCGCCCGGCCCCAAGCCGCAAATCCCGCAGATGCCGCAATCCGTCACCGTATTTCGGCGCACGATGTGGAAGCCAGCCAGCGCCGGCTGCGGCCATTGGTGCAGTTGGATCCCCACATCGATGCCGACCCCGTTGACCTGGCGCACAGTGTTGTCTTCGATGATCCAGTGATGCCCACGAGTGGTGGAAATCGCCCCGACTTGTTCCCAGGGGAAGGGGCCGGCGACCTGCTCGACGACGAACCCCTTAACCCGGATGTAGCCAAGGCCGATTTGCTCCGGCGCAAGAACGGTTTCCTGCGTGGTGATTTCGAGCAGGGCCTGGTCCGGCCGCGCCTGGCCGAAAAAGCTGGCGAAGAGTATCTGATTGGTGCGGTCCACCCAATAGCAGCCCTCACGTCCGTCCAGGCCGGAGCGGTTGCCGACCTGCGTCAGCCTGCGGCCATCCTGGAAGATGAGCCCTCGCGGCAGACTGCACGGCGCTTTGCCGCGCAGCGGCCTGGCAAAGTCCATGATGTCAAACTGCCGGGAGGTGACGTTGTCGATGTCAAACGGGTTGTAACCCTGGAAGTATTCGGCATCAAGGGGCGCTTGCCAAATGCGCGTCGGTGAACCCGAATCGGCCGGGCTCCAGCGTTCGCGAAACACGCGCGAGCCCTTCAGCACCACCCGCGCTCCAGGCGCGGCTTCATAACTGATCATCTGCTCACGGCCCGTTCCACTCCGAGCGGGGCAAACCCGTTCCCGGTAAATACCGGCCGCTACGATGACGCGTTCGCCCGGACCGAGCACCCGGGCGGCCTGGTTGATGGTGGCGAAAGGATGCTCTTTGGTGCCGGGGTTGGCATCCGAGGCCCTTGGAGTTGACCCGTCCACATAGTAAGTACGGGTGAACTTAAGCGGTGCTTCCCAGGTCTTGAACTCTGCCCCGTCAGGGAGAAGCACCGGCGGGTCCAGGCTCTTGAGGGTCTGCCCGCCACACCTCACTCCTGTCAGGAGCAGGGTGGCAACACAAGCAATCTCCGAAGCTGAAATGCGGCGCGTTTTCATAGTGGCAAGGTTGTCATTCTAAATTCGGGTCATGAAAGTCGGGACTCGCGCATCGCGCGTCAGGAAAACTCCCGTGGGTGGCCGGCCGTTGACCAAAAACGCGCCGTTCGAAATTAAAGGGCCTGGGTCGGCAACCGCAGCCGCTGCCGCGGCCTTCACCACCGCCGGCGCAAGTGCCAGCGCGCCGAGAAAACGACGCCGGCTCAACTCGTCCGGGTGTGTGACTTGATGCATAAGAAGTAATGTTCACTTCGGACCAGCGGTCTTGCCGAACTCGCCCTGCGGGCAATAGAACCGGATCGCCCGAATCTGTTCTGCCACTCTCTCTCCTCGCAACTCAAGGACATGACGGCCTGGCGGAAGCCCTTGCGCGAGGGTGACACAGGCTTCTGTGCCGCGTGAGGCGGCTGGAGGTATGGCGGTGTCGGTGCCCCGGAGAATCGCCCGCCAGGTGGCGGTGTGATTCTCGGGCAAGGGGCGCTTAAAGACGGCGACGCTGTAGGCGAGGTTCCAGTCGTCCGGCTCAATCACAATGCGGCCGGACTTGGAAACGAAGCGGTTGGTGCTCGAGCCCTCCCCATCTTCCCCGGTCACGCTGCCGCGCAGGGTGAAATGGCAGAGCTTTCCATCCGGAGACGCCTGGTCGATCTTGAGCGCCCAATCCTCCGCGACCAGCGGCGACGCCGCGCTGACTCTCAGCAACACGGGCCAGTCACTCATCGGAAAAGCCGAAACGCGCGTGAAGCAATAGAGCTCGGGGATGGCCGAAGGTTGATTGCCGTCCACCAGCACCGAGAGACCTGCCTTGGCATTCGGTTTGAAGATAAGGTCCGCGCGGCTGCCGGTGAATTCGAGCCGGAACGACTCCTGGCTGGCGGAGGGCGCCAAGAGGACCGTGCGCACGCGGGGCTCGTTGAAGGGATCGTAACCGGCTTTGGGGCGAAGCGGCCCCAGGTAGGCCTTGAGCAATTCGGCCATCAGCCACTCGCCGTGCGCGTTGAGATGAACACCGTCCCGAAGCAAATCGGCCGCTTTCAACTGGTGGGCCTTGAGATACGCTTTCCACAGTTCGTGGATGTCGGCGCGGCAGGCGCTGTATTTTGAGGCGGTCGTCGGCAGGAAGACGTGGTTCATCCAAGGGTCCCACTGCGCGGGACTCAACTTCGCGGGGTCGGCTTCTTCCGTCAGGCTGGCGTCGCTGGTGAGGTGATCGGTTTGCAGCAGAATATCCGCGCAGGTGCGCTCGCGGACCCGGCGGATGATGTTTTCATATTCGAGGTGGGACCCATAGACATGAAAGATCAGCAAATCGGGCTGGAACGGATAGAGGTCGGCTTCGGCGGTTTTGACCAGAAGTTGCGAGGCGTGTCCCCCGATGGCGCGGTTTTCGACGATCAGGTTGGCGTTGGTGTAGGTGGCGCGCAGGTAGCGTTCCACCTCCTTCCACCAAGCCTGTTGCGTGATCGACTGTCCGTAGAAGAGGACCCGCACGGTTTTTCGGTCTGCGGGCGTGCTGGTGCTAAGCAGCGTCAGGGAACGGCAGAGGTGCTCACGTTGCTCGGGGTTGGGCTGCCAGGGCGGCGGCACGGGATAACCGATGGTCATGATCTCCGTGACGTCCCGCATCAGCTCGGACTGGTAGCCGCGATCCGGTCCTAGGACCTCCACCTGCTTGGCCGGCACGCCGGGATGGTCCACCCGATAAACCTTCACCGCCAGCGCGTTCACGCCGGTCCTGGCCTGCTCGGTGAGGTCGAATTGAAACCGCTGGAACATGCCGGCCATTTCCTTGCCCTCGGCGATCTGTCGGCCGTTGACCCACACGTCGCCGCGGTAATTGATGGCATCGAAGTGCAGCCAGACGCGGCGGTCGGCGGGCATCTTGGGCAGCGTGAATTCCCGCCGGAACCACCAGGGATCGCGCCACGGGTTTCTTTTGTCGGGCAGATGACTGTACTTGGCCAGGTCGTGCTTCTGGTTGAACTCGTCGGAGCTGTCAGGGATTTGACAGGCGTTCAACCCCACTCGCGGATCGGGATAAACACCGTTCTTCACCAGCGCGTTGAGAACAGTGGTAGGCACCTGGACGCCATGCCAATTCCTGGTGGCCCAGCCGGGTTGGGACAGGTTCGGCCCCGCGCCTCGCTCAAGGAACGAGGACTGCATCGTCCATTCTCCAGCCAAATCCAACCGATTCTGTGGCCCGGAAGATCCATCCCTGCCCGCCGCGGCGGCCAGGGAGACTGCCAACGGTATTAGGGTTACGAGTTTTGCGGGGTTCATGGGCATGGTCGGCTGAAGGGTCGGCGGCGTGACTTGGATTTACGACCAGCTCGGGCAGTCCCAAGCGGGCGGCGGGAGGGCTCCGTTGAGCCCCGGTTTTCGCGGATCGATCGGTTCCGCAGTCGCGGGTGGCCCTGCTGCATGGCGACCGTCACCAAGCGGACCGACTTCCCCCAACCGCACCCGCCGGGCACCGGCCGGCCAGCGGGCGCGTAAAAGGCATCCCCGGCGTGGAGGATTTGCGGCTTCTCGCCCTCGAACTCCAAAACGAGTTCGCCAGAGAGGACATAGCCGGCGAGGTCGCCGTCCAGCGTCTCGAATTCCGGCTGCTCGCCCGCGAACAGCTCTTCATCCATCATGTTCAGTCGAAGATCCGCCCGGACCGGCAGGATGAACGTGTAGCTGCGGCCGGCATCGGAGGTCGTCTGCATCTGTTGCCGGCGGAAAACCCAGCCTTCGACGGCGGGCCGTGCCAAAGCGAAAAACGGACCGATGTCCGGGCTGAGGACCACCAGCAGTTTACGCAGGCTGGCGAGCGTGGCGGAGACGCGCCCGGCTTCAAGATTCGACACGTAGCTGGCCGCGACCCCGGCCTGCCGGGCCAGTTCCCGCATGGACAGATGGGCGCGCAAACGGAGCGCGCGGAGCTTGCGCCCCGTTTCCACAGTGATGGATTGAGAAGCATTCATGCCGGGCAATCAGTGTAACATCACTCGCACGATATACAGAACACCTGTTCCCTGTCAACCTTGCCGTTCTCCCATTTGGGTGTTGGCAGGGGACGGAATCGGTGCCGCTTGTCTGACTCAATTATCCGCCAGCATCTCCGTGAACAGCGGTTGCATCATCTCGCTCCAGACCTCGTAGCCTTTCTTTTCCAGGTGCAGAAGGTCTTTGTACAAGAGCAATAAAGTCGGAAACTGAGATTCGCGTATTCCTTAGGAAAATCACAACTGAATGATTTCAGACTGAACAACAAAGTTGGAAACTGGTATTAGATGACCGGGAAACCCCCCGGCTCTGCCGGGGAGACTCCCAGAGTTTGACAGCTCCGGGAGTC
>Ga0187882_1005264_pt1 | contig 10173 bp, 7 predicted proteins | sample June2016WEW_19_1_3_FD_132991 | JGI IMG/M metagenome (GOLD analysis project Ga0187882, IMG submission 132991) | Peatland microbial communities from SPRUCE experiment site at the Marcell Experimental Forest, Minnesota, USA - June2016WEW_19_150 | ecosystem: Environmental > Terrestrial > Soil >...
CTATTCCAGCACCTAAAACGGTATGAATTAGAGCATGGGAATGGTAGCCCGGGAGAGATTCGAACTCTCGTCGGCGGGTCCAAAGCCCGCTATGCTTGGCCACTACACCACCGGGCTTTAATGACATGGAAAGATTTCGGTTAGCTTTTTATTGAATGATTCTTGATTAAAACCTTCCTGTCTTTGCCAAAACCTTCCTCTTTTTTGCATGGCATTCACTTTGGCTTGCTGAATAGTTTGACCCCGTCTATCTCAGTCACGTAGCTGTATCCTGATTCTATGAGTCGTTTCGCTTCTTCTTTGGTTTTGGCCTCTGCTGAGTAGTATTCGTCTCCATGAAACTCTTCGTCCTCAGTATATCTTTGGGTGCTAAGGATTGACTTGTGTCCCAAGATGTATTTGGCTTCGTAGATGTCCTTATGTTTTCTATATTCCTTCCTAGCCCGCAAATATCGGAACGTGTGGAAATGTATGTGGAGAATGTTGGTGTTCTGTTGACTGTCCGCTAGAGCTTTTCGTGTATGGTTGAAGGTGCTGTCAAAGGCATGAGGGTGTGTGTTGAAGAGGTGCTCTCCGTATTTCTTTGGCAAAGCGTTAATCATGGCAATAGTCCTGTCTGAAACCTTCACCTTTCTTGACTTGCTTCCTTTCTCGGGGTAGTTGATGCTTATCTCGTTAGTGTTTGGGTTGATGTCAGCGAATCTGATCTTCAAAGCTTCTCCCTTTCGTGCGCCAGTCTCCCTCAATACCTGAACGAATGTTGCAAGTCGTTTTCCACACGCTCCTATTAGTTGGTCAATTTCTTGTTCTGTTGGCGTGTAGACCTGTTGGGGTTCATAAGGGACTTTGACTTTTTCCCATGAGACCTTTCGGTATTTGCAGAACGCATAGTAGACTTCAGCAAGTGCATGTTTAAGCGGTATTTTCCATGGCTCACTAGCTAGGACCACTTCAACACTATTGCTGTCAACCAAGTTAGCGCCTCTTTGAACTAGACGGTTAAGCAGTTTGGTTCTGTTCTCTATTGTGACATCTGCGAGACCTCTCTTCTTCATATACCATGCAAACTCAACGATTAGCCCACTGTTGCCCGTTGGTGTCGTATCTCCCGCAAGCCTTTCTACTTGCGGTTTCAAGTTTTTCGTCCTTCCTGTCAAGACGCCTACTTGAACAATACCATCCTGTCGGATTTGACTAATCTGCCTTTCTCGAGAATTGTTATAGAACTTCGTTCTATCTTCATGTTCGGAGAAACTTCTACCACAATTTTTGCAGATATGTCTCTGTCTCCTATTACCGTCAGCTAAGGGGCGTGTCCCTCTCTCAACGACATTACTGGAACCACAGTTTGGACACGTCAGAGACAGAGGAGATTGCACCTAGACGACCTTCTGCAGATGCCTAGGTGGTGGGACACAGCCGAAATCTGTTGTACAGCGGGCAACGTCTATTTGCCCAGTCTTCATAGGGCAAAGTCACCTTCCGTGTGTGCGAAGTATTCCCTAGTTAGCCTATCTAATTCCTTCTTACCGTTCGCAATGTATTCATGTCGTTTCTGGCACGCCTCTTGGTTGAAGTGTGCTTTCACTGCATCGTCAACTATCTGCAAGAGTGTAGTTGGTTCCAACGCGTCTAATTCATATACTGCGTCGCCGTGTGCGGTGATCCAACCAGAGGCCATTGTGTCCTTTTTCTTACATGGTGCCGGTATCAGGTTGAACCCTTTGATCTGTGCGTTAGTCAGGGCTATCTTTTCCAGATGTAGAGCGTAGCCTAGCGATCGAAAGTCTCTAACGATAACATCAGGTATGTTCTCGCCCCGCGGGTCATAGTCGCCGAAATATAGCACTGTGATTTTTCTTTTTTCTTCAAACTCTTGATGATGGTATATTCTTAGTCGGTCATGGATGGTCGTTATGCTCTGGTATCCTCTGCATACAACAAGTGGAATAGCATATTTTCCCGTTATCCTTTCAAGCACTCCAGCTAAAGCGTCTTTTTCACACCAGACTTCGACGTATTCAGGCTGAAATTTCCACAGTGGAACAAAGTAGTCCAATAGGTGTTCCTGAAGATCTTTTCTGCGTTCTCATAAGCGTCTTTTCTGCGTTCAAAATAGTCTTTCCAGCCACCACAGTCATATTCCTTGATTGCATATATTGGCTTACTCCTGTCAACAATGCGCTCCCAAGAAACTGAACCATTAATCCTCGATTCTTTCAGGATGCGGCAGACTTGATTGTACGTGGCGACTGAATTGGAGATAATACCCTTGCTAACCAGCCTGTAGAATATTTGCCGATCCGTCATTTGGCCTGGTTGCTCTTTAAGTATTTGCTTGATGGCTGGGAGATAACGTGGTTTAGGTCCGCGTATTCCTCTTTTAGTGTTGGTTTCAGTCTTTCGCTCCACCTGTGGAATTATGGGTAGCATTAAAGTGTCAGTCATGGCCATAGCCTCTGTCGGTCTTGGGTAGTCTGAAAATCAGGGACTTGGAGGTTTTCTGCGCAAGGTCTGACAAGGATCGGCAAAAGGCGCTCATGTTTCTCGATGTCCTTCGCCAGAATCTCAATATCCAAGAAGACCTTGCGCGGTTGCTGCGGGTCTGCCAGGATACAATCGACAGGAAGCTCTCTGACTTCAGTCTCGGCCAAGATTCTCAGGCTCCCTTCGATTCGTTTTCGGGAGAAGGCCTCTTCTCGCGTTCTTGAATGTCCATCCTATGTCTTAAGTCCTGAGCGATGATGGCAAGAGACTGAAGGATTACTTCAATAGGCTCATTCGGGCAGAAGATAATGGCAGCCTTCGCGTTACAAATCATCGACAGCTTTGGCCCTAATTCTTCCCTGACCTCTTTTGGTAGGTAGTATTGCCCCGTTGGATTCGACTTAATTTCATACTTGACCATTTGTATCCCCTCACAAGAAAAATAAAATCTATTTTAAAACCCAAGAGCAGGGTGCTTTCAGCAAAAGCGACAGTTTTATAAGGCTGTTTGTATGGCCACTTATACACGGCGGGATGTTGGAAGATAGCACATATTTCACTTGGTTATGCCACTTTCTTACGCCAGAAGAACGTCTCCAGCTTTTTGATATGCTATGCGATGTTGTCCAAAAACGAATCCCGGAAAGAGTCAGCATGGAACTTGGAATTAGGAGGCCAAACGTGTATCCCTACATGAAGGGTAGAGAGAAGAGGCTCGTGCCAAACGCTGAAACTACAGTAAAAATAATCAAGGCTTTGAGAAAGAGGGCTTACGACCAAGCTGTCTTACCTATCCTGAAGGCAGCGTTTGACCGAATGAAAACAGCTACGACGATATGCGAAAACTGGATTGAGAAAACAGAAAGAGCAAATAGTCCTTTCTCCGACGCGGAATATCAGAGACTTGAACGGAGTCTGGGCCTTGATCTGATGCACTACTGATTTTACGGTTGTAAACAGCACCTTAGACAACCATCGGGTCTTTTCCGTCTTTGGTTTCCCTTCTAGGCGTAGCCAGGTCCTTCATAAGCTCGGAAAACTGTTGAATCGCCTTGAAATCTTTCTCCAATGCGTTCGAGTCCAGCTCAAGAGCCCTAGCGTTATGTTCCAGGAAGCTGATAGCTTGACGGCTTAGAAATTCGAAGCGTTCCATCCATTGAGGCTTACACCATTCGAACTCGTAGCTACTAGGATGAGACAAGTCTCCCGCCTTGAACACAAACCCTATCGTGTCCTTATACGCGTCAATGACCTTGTATGGAACCCGATCAGCAGTTTCAAAAACATCATGTGCACCCAACCATTGAACGCTCTCAATCCACGGATTGAAAACCTTAACGTCCCAAATCAGCCCAGTCTTGAAGAAAGCATTACTGAGAAACTGTTTCACACGACCCAACACTTGAGGCTTATTAATATGCACGACCACTCTCCGAGTTTCCCACCACTCGATACGACCATATGTTTGATCCTTCCAAACCAACAATCTGTTCCGATTATGACTCAAACTCCAACCGACATCCAAAGCAACCTTCCGATCCACACTCTCCGGCACATAACAGTACGCACGACAATGATGCTGAGAAGTTGGGCTTTTTGAGGGTAGCCCATTCTTGAAGTCACGTTTCCATTTGCAGCGCAGTTGTCTCACGTAGTCCTTGTATCGCTGATATGGAACTTTCAACAGTCGGCATAGGATTTTAGGTTTCAAGTCATGTTGAGTAGACAGAAAAGCGTAAGCGCGTTCCTTTAGCGTCAGATCGTTACTGTGTGTTACGTCACGTTTTTTAGCGTTAGAGTCACGTACTTGCATACTACTACACAATAGAAAAAAAGGCGGCGCACGCGAAACAGGCTCTTTCCGTTGGATTCAACTACATATCTGAGAAAGATGGCATAATGCTGTTCCGAAGACCCAAGAGGTTCTGTGGTATAAACGCAGGATTGGGTGTTTAAACTCTTATCAGTGATAGAGTGGAAACGTCTCCCGCAACTTCCCTTCTTTTCAGTTTTCTATTCAAGGATATGAAACTCTGATTGCACTGGGCTTGGAAGAATGAAATGCAACTCTTCGGCAAAGCACGCTAAATCTTTAGTAAGAGAGCCTTAGCCTTCTGTAGCTCTTGGATAAATTGTGAATAGGTAGGAGACGTTGCAGCTTGTGGGGGCTGAAACTTTGTTTCATAGACCTTAAATAGCACTAATGGGCTAACCGCTATTTGTCGAGCGCACCTGTTCTATGTAGGACGGGGCGCACGCGGGGAAAGGTTTGGAAAATGAGGAGAAAAGCGGTTGTTAGTTTCGTCTTGGTTGTGTTGTTCTTCGTGTCGGTGTTTCCCTTGAGTGCTTTCTCTGGAGCGGCCGATTCTCATGACAGCCCCGGACTTATTGGGTCACAGTCAACTGGAGATCCCACAGACTGGTGGCCAATGTTTCACCATGACCTAAACCACACGGGAACTTCAACCTCAACGGCGCCAACCACAAACCAAACTCTCTGGAACTACACAACAGGCAAGGCGGTGTATTCTTCTCCTGCTGTTGCTGGTGGTCTTGTCTACGTGGGGTCATCGAATGGGAATGTTTACTGCCTGAACGCTGCTACTGGGGCGCTCATTTGGAGCTTCACGACTGGTGGCTTTGTAGAGTCTTCTCCTGCCGTTGTTGGTGGTGTCGTGTACGTGGGCTCATATGATGGTAAGGTTTACGCTTTGAACGCTGCGACGGGCACGCTGGTATGGAGCTACACAACAGGAAACCAGGTGTTTTCGTCTCCCGCTGTTGTTGAGGGTAGGGTTTACGTGGGCTCGTTCGATAACAGGACTTACTGCCTCGACGCTTCAACCGGAGCACAGGTATGGAACTACACAGCAGGCAACAAGGTGCTTTCTTCTCCTGCTGTCGTTGGTGGTGTTGTCTATGTTGGCTCACATGACTACAACGTCTACGCTTTGAACGCTGCGACGGGCGCGCAGGTATGGAACTACACAATAGGCAATACGGTGTTTTCTTCTCCTGCTGTCGTTGGTGGTGTTGTCTATGTTGGCTCACTTGATGGTAAGGTTTGCGCTTTGAACGCTGCGACGGGCACACAGGTATGGAGCTACTTTACAGGCGAACCGGTGGTGTCTTCTCCTGCTGTTGCTGGTGGTGTCGTCTGCGTGGGCTCATGGGTGGGTGAGGTTTGCGCTTTGAACGCTACGACGGGCACACAGGTATGGAACTACACAACAGGCAATGATGTGTGGTCTTCTCCTGCTGTCGTTGGTGGTGTTGTCTATGTTGGCTCATTTGATGGTGAGGTTTACGCTTTGAACGCTGCGACGGGCACGCTGGTATGGAGCTACACAACAGGAAACCAGGTGTTTTCGTCTCCTGCTGTTGTTGGTGGTGTTGTCTACGTGGGCTCGGGTGACGGCAATGTTTACGCTTTTGGACCGCCATCCTATGATGTGACCATTGAGGCTCAATGTTTCACCGAAGGCGCAGACTTAAACGTCCAGGTAGCGATGGATGGTTCGCCAACAGGCTACGCAACACCCTATACTTTCACCGGGTTGGCGGGAACTCACACCTTTACAGTTCCGAGCACAGACCCGAGTGGTCACCCGTTCACGCAGTGGAGCACGGGCCAAACGAGCACGACCATAACAGTTACTTCTGACGGAACATACATGGCATACTACCAAGAGGGCTGGCCAATGTTTCACCATGACCTGACTCACACTGGATATTCCACTTCAACGGCGCCAACCACAAACCAAACCTGGTTTAGCTACACGACGGGCAGCTCAGTGGAGTCTCCTCCTGCTGTTGCTGGCGGCTTAGTCTGCGTGGGCTCAGAGTATGGCAATGTTTACGCTTTGAACGCTGCGACGGGCACGCTGGTATGGAGGTACCCAACCGGCGGCGCTGTCTATTCTTCTCCTGCTATTGTTGGTGGTGTCGTGTACGTGGGCTCAAATGATGGTAAGGTTTACGCTTTGAACGCTGCGACGGGCACACAGGTATGGAGCTACACAACTGGCGGCGCTGTAGCGTCTTCTCCTGCTGTTGTTGGTGGTGTCGTGTACGTGGGCTCAGTTGATTGCAATGTTTACGCTTTGAACGCTGCGACGGGCACACAGGTATGGAGCTACACAACTGGCGGCTACGTGGATTCTTCTCCTGCTGTTGTTGGTGGTGTCGTTTACGTGGGCTCAGTTGATGGTAAGGTTTACGCTTTGAACGCTGCGACGGGCACGCTGGTATGGAGGTACCCAACCGGCGGTCCGGTGGTGTCTTCTCCTGCTATTGTTGGTGGTGTCGTTTACGTGGGTTCATGGGACGACAATGTTTACGCTTTGAACGCTGCGACGGGCACGCTGGTATGGAGCTACACAACCGGCGGCGGTGTGGGGCTTTCTATTCCTGCTGTTGTTGGTGGTGTCGTTTACGTGGGTTCATGGGACGACAATGTTTACGCTTTGAACGCTGCGACGGGCACGCTGGTATGGAGCTACACAACTGGCGGCTACGTGGATTCTTCTCCTGCTGTTGCTGGTGGTGTTGTCTATGTGGGCTCGGGTGACGACAAGGTTTACGCTTTGAACGCTGCGACGGGCACGCTGGTATGGAGCTACACAACCGGCGGCGGAGTGTATTCTTCTCCTGCTGTTGTTGGTGGTGTCGTTTACGTGGGCTCAGATGACGGCAATGTTTATGCTTTTGGTGGTGTTCATGATGTAGCCGTCACTAACGTTGCGTTTTCCAAGACTGTGGTTTTTCAAAGCTTCAGTGCCAACATTAACGTCACAATGGCAAATCAAGGCGACTACGCAGAAACCTTTAACGTTACAGCATACGCCAACATCACAGCTATCCAAACACAAACTCTCACCCTGACAAGCCAAAACTCCACAACCCTAACCTTCAAGTGGGACACCACAGGCTTTGGCTATGGCAACTACACGTTAAGCGCTTATGCTTGGCCTGTTCCAGGCGAAACTAACACGGCAAATAACAACTTCACGGACGGCTGGGTTTTCGTCTCGATGGTTGGTGACTTGACAGGCGGCACGTCCAACGTTTGGGATTTCGTTCCAGACGGCAAATGTGATGGCAAGGATGTGTCCCTCGTCGCCAAATGCTTCGGCTCGTACGTGGGATGCCCACCACCACTGACCTATAACGCGAACTGCGACTTGTTTAACCGCGGCATAATAGACGGCAAAGACATAGCAACAGTAGCTAAACAATTCGGACAATACACCCAATACCCATAACCAGGATTGCCCAAGCTCTCAAGTTCATGAGAGAAAAAGTCAGGCCGGACGGACGATTTTTAGGAAAATAGTGATTTTCCTAACCATGTTCTTTGAAGCAACCCGACTCCATCCTCGATAGGATACACATATACAGTCCCCGGGGGGTTTAGGAAAATACTGGAGTTAAACATCGACGCTGTATTCTGGCGCAGGGCAACCAGCCAAGTCATCCTTGCAAAGCGGTTCCATGTAACGCAGGTTTCCCTTAGAGTGCTAACTTCTGAGCAAATAGACTCGGTGGAGCGATTTCTTTTTTGAATCAAAACAGTTTTCTTGACAAATAGGCTCAACGTGAGCTACCAGTCTATGGAGAGTTCACGAGATTAGTATTCAACAAAAGCCGAAGGACGCAAAGAGTATTAATTATTGGAGATATACTTGTCACCAGCCTTCAAGAGCTAATAGAATCACGACTGTAGATGTTATAGAATGCCCTACAAAATCGTTAAAAGGGTCAAAAGAACAGTCGATCCGAAGTTGGTTCGCGGCGATTATTCCAGAAATTTCGGGGTTGACCTTGATGATCAAAAAACCTGGCAACTTTACCCCTTGTCTCATCCTAAACCGCGTATACGTGGCAAAGTTACGCGGGTATTGGACATAGATGGCAATAAATTGTATGGTGTTAATGAGGAATACGAGTTTGAGGTACATTGCTCCCAAGTGTACGGCGGGAATAACGAGATCATCGAGACAAGGTTTCTGTATATTCCGGCAGATTTTGTTCGAGGATATGGCATAGATGAAGCGAAGTTCGTAGAATTGCTTCTGCAAGAGGTTATCGTTGAAATATACGGCAAAACAGTTCGGTCTTTACTCTATCCTAAGATAGTATTCATTGGATCAGTGGACATTCAGCCAAAGGATGAGGAGGGAAAAGTCACAGGCGCTTCTGAGTCTGCTTCGAGACTTGAAAAAGAGGGAAATTTCGATTTTGAAGGCAGAATTGCCAAAATTCAAAGCTTGATGGTTCTCGTTTCAACGGGCAAAGCTGGAATGGTGGAAAGAAGTCAGGAATATAAGAAGCTTTACAACGAGCTAGACAAAGGCTTCTCAGAAGCTGGTTTGAAGAATCCGAACCCCTTCAGCTCCCTAGAAGAATTTTATGGTTTCTATAGGATGCGCCTTCCGTCATATGAAGAAAGGCGCAATTATATAGCTACCCTCTATAAGAAGGAGGAGAAGTTGATTTCGAAAATAGATATGCCTGCGAAAAATGAAAAAAGGTTTGACAAAAAATATGACGTCTTCATTTGTCATGCGAGCGAAGACAAGGAGCCATTCGTGAAGGAATTGGCAGAGGCTCTTTCAAAAAATCTGAGCGTATGGTATGATGAGTTCTCATTGTCGCTAGGCGATAGTCTGAGACGCAAGATTGATCAAGGAATCTCTGATTCCAGATATGGTGTGGTGGTTCTAAGTGAGAATTTTTTCAAGAAAGATTGGCCCCAAAAAGAACTTGACGGTCTTGTTGCAAAAGAACATGATTTTGACAAAGTCATTCTTCCAATTTGGCATGGAGTTACAAATGAACGCGTGATGGCTCTGTCTCCAACTCTTGCGGGTCGGCTAGCTGTGTCCTCAGACAAAGGCATCGACCACGTGGTCAAAGAGATTCTTAAAGTAGTAAAACAATAACGGACGCGCAAGCCATATCGCGTACGCGAATTGGCAAACGGCTTTGCTCGGATCGAGGGAGTTTGGTGAGAGCCAAACGTTCTAGGTTGTATGTCGTTTGAGGATAGGATACTGTCTTTTTACGTACTTCTCCGCATATGAAAGGCTTTCTTCCATCAATGCAATAATCGGCAGCAACTTTGTTGGTGTATATATTTCCAGGTCAACAATGTCGGTTTTTTGACTTTCACTCTTTTGCTTATTCGGTTCATTCTTTCTAGGCTTCTTATGAACTGTCTCCGATTCTCTCTGCTGATTGAGCTCACATTTATGTAAGGGATGACTTTCTTCTTGATGACAGCTAAATAGCCCTCTAACCTTTCTGCGATTGCTTCCACATCGGATTCCTCAAGGTCCTTGAGCATTTGTTTTTCATTCATCTTGAAGAAAACGTATAATTCGTCATCTATCTTGACAGAATCACTTTTCTTAACGTATGCATTACCTAACATCTTGACAGAATCACTTATCATCGTGTCGGCATTCATTAAACTCTCCATGAATCCTTCCATTTCGGAGAGTATGCTGCATGTTTTGGCCAGCTGAATTAGGATTTCAAGAAGCTCCGAACACTCTTGTTGCGTCTTTGTCGTATGAGCCACAAGTCTGTCAATCTGGGATTTTGTCGGCATATTTCCAATTGATTCAATCAGGGGCACTAACTCCTTTTGAGATATGCATGATATCTCCTGAAGAATCGCCA
>Ga0187882_1005268_pt1 | contig 10170 bp, 9 predicted proteins | sample June2016WEW_19_1_3_FD_132991 | JGI IMG/M metagenome (GOLD analysis project Ga0187882, IMG submission 132991) | Peatland microbial communities from SPRUCE experiment site at the Marcell Experimental Forest, Minnesota, USA - June2016WEW_19_150 | ecosystem: Environmental > Terrestrial > Soil >...
CCTTGATGGATATGGGCTTGTCGGTCATATGCCCGCTCGCCCGACTCGGTATGCCTCGTATCCAGTTTCTGTTCGTCGGCTCGCGCCTTTGTTCCGCGCTTCTTTCGGACGCGCTCTCGCGAGATGGGTGCCCTTGCGTTTCGCTACGCCTTCACCTCCATCAGGTTGGCGAGGGGACTTGCACCCCAAAGCTGGTGAACATGCCCAGCACACAAAAAAAGGGCCCGCCGTAACGGCGGGCCCTTGCCTTGGGTATCTCGGCAAATTGTTCAGTACACCCGCCGATGCTCACTCAATCGTAGAGCAGCGGCCCGAACTCCGGTTGATCCATGTTGGTGGAATCGTAGAACTTGGCGCCCGTGTCCACATCCGCGACAGGTTGTTTCTTGATGGCCTTGTAGGCAAGCTCGACGGCCAAGAACCCGATACGGACCGGATCCTGCGTAATCGAACCGAAGAAGTACTTGTTTCGAATGGCTGCCTTTTGGGCTTTGCCGGCATCGAACCCGATGACGACCAGGCCGGGATACTGGGTGGGCAGCGCGCTTCCATCGTTGGTGGAGGAAATAACCGCCCTTGCTGTCCCTTCGTTCGAGCAGAAAACACCCAGGACGTGCTCCGATTTGACACGGTTCAGCATGGCCGCGGCGGCATTGGTGATGTCGATATCTTTCGGAGAAGCCGGAACCAGCATGTTGATGACAATTGCTTTTCCGCTGGTCGGGCTGTCAGGAGCGATAAGCGCCGGGTTTCCCGTCACCTTGATGTCGGCCTTGGTGTGGCTGGTCTGGGTGGTGATGAGCTCGATCATCTTGTCCCGGAACCCCTTTCCGCGAAGCGTCACTGATGTACTTGTTGCGTCCTGGTTGAAGTCAACGATCGTGACCGGGTGAGCGTTGGTGGCGGCAGCAATCTTGTCCTTGATCGCGGGGAACATCTTTTCTGCTGCCAGTCCCGCTGCTGCAAAGCTGTCGGTAGCCGCGGTCGCGTAAATCGAGCCTTTGGGCGCATTCGGAACTCCGGAGTCAAACCCGATGATGGGAATGTGTTTCTGGAGAGCCTGGTTCAGCTGATCCATGACGGAGTTCGTGTCGAGCGCTGCAAGACAGATGGCAGAGGGATTCTTCGCCATGGCGTTCACCAGCATCTGCACCTGGGGCTGAATGTCGGCTTCAGTGGGCGGCCCCTCGAAGGTGATCTCGACGTTGTACTGCTTTGCCGCTTGGTTTGCACCCAGCTTGACCGCCTGCCAGAACTGGTGCTGGAACCCCTTCGAGATGACGGGAATGTAGATCTTCCCTGGCGCGCAAGACACCAGGGCGACGAGAAGCCCCGCTGCCATGAGCAGGACGCCGAATCGTCTGAAAAATCTCATAGATACCTCCTCTTGTTTTTCGTGCCCTGAACATGCGTTCGGGCAGATCACTACGACCAGGAGTCCTGCGGCCCACGCGCGGAATACCGCGCTAGGGCTGCCGCTCCGTTTTCTCCTGCTGCGAAAGCTCCCGGTGCCTCAGCATTTCGGCGAACTCGTGATCGGCCGCCTTCTCTTCCGCACGGATGCGGGCTTGCTCCGCCTTCTCTTCCGCTTTCATCCTGGCGAAGGTGGTCTTCAGCTCGACGCGGGCCGCGCTGTACTGCTCCCTGATCGCCGCGGCCTGCTTGCCATCGCCGGCCGCCCTTGTCGAGATCAATTCCCGCCTCATGCCGGCGATCTTCTCCGCCATCGACGCTTTGTAAAGGTCCGCCTGCGTCTCGATCCGCACTTCCGATGCCTTCTTATTGCGGTACATGTCCAGAAGCACCGCCCCAATGACAATAACGCCGGTAAAGAATGTCTGCCAGTGGGCCTCGAGGTCCAGGGACGGCAGGCCGGTGGCCAGCACTGACATGATGAACACGCCGATGATGGTTCCCCAGATCGTGCCGATGCCTCCCGCAAGCGACGTACCCCCGATGACTGCTGCAGCGATGGCATACAGCTCGAACCCCTGCCCCTGGGCGGGTAGAACCGTCGTGTAGATCGCGGCATAGGAGATCCCTCCGATGCCAGCCGTCCCGCCTGCGATGACGTAGACCAGCATCTGCCATTTCTTCACGTCGACGCCGGAAAGACGGGCGGCCTCCATGTTGCTGCCGATGGCATACGTGTACCGGCCCAGCTTCGTGTTGGACAGCATGAGGTGGCAGATCACGGCTACTGCGGCGAGAAGGAATGCACCGGTGGGTATCGCTGCTCCGTCCGGATTGATGTAGAGGAAGATGCTTTTGAACCATCCGCCCGGCGTGCCGCGGATGGGGAACGTAGCGCTCGCCACGTTGGAGACAATGGAGCCGACGCCCATCGAGATCATCATTGTGCCGAGCGTGACGATGAACGGCGGCATCTTCAGCCGGGAAACCAGGAGCCCGTTGAGGAAGCCGAAGGCAAGGCCCACAGCGATGATCAGGAGAAGGGAGGGGACCATCGGCAATCCCCTTTTGAGCGCAGTGCCGCCGATGATGGCGGCGCACATCATGACCGTCCCGACGGAAAGGTCGATTCCGCCGCTGATGATGACGAAGGTCACGCCCATCGAGATGAACCCGATATAGAAGGCGGCGTCAATGATGTTCACCAGAGTGGGGTAGGAGAAGTAGCTGCGCCCGAATATGCCGAAAAAAACGTAGAGAATGACCAGGGCTCCAGGGGCAAGCGCCCACTTGAGCCCTCGCTCCCGGAAGCGCTGTAGTAGACTGATCTCAAGTGTCATATCCGCCATGCTTGTCAGCTCCTGCTGAGGACTGCCTGGTGCCCAATGGTTGCATACTCCATGACTGCTTCCTGGCTCGCCTCTTCGATAGGGAGCTCTCCCGTGAGCCTTCCCTCGGACATCACGAGGATGCGATCGCTCATGCGAAGGATCTCGGGCAGCTCCGATGAGATCATGATGATCGACTTCCCTTCCCGCGTCAACTCGTTCATCAACGTGTAGATTTCGCTCTTGGCCCCCACGTCGATCCCCCGGGTGGGCTCGTCAAAAATCAAGATGTCGCAGTTTCGGATCAGCCATTTTGCGATCACGACCTTTTGCTGGTTGCCCCCCGAAAGGTTTCGCAGCAGCTGTTCCAGTGAAGGCGTCCTGATGTTCAGCCGGTGAACGTAGTCTTCCGTCGCCTGCCGCACCTTTTTTGCACTGATGAACAGACCGCGTTGGAAGCGATTGTAGGTGGCCAATGCCAGGTTGTCCCGCACGCTCAGGTTGACCGCCAGGCCGAAGCGCTTGCGGTCTTCCGACAGGTACCCGATACCATGCGCGACGGCATCCTGCGGCGAACGAATGGAAACCCGATGTCCGCGAATCTCGATCATCCCGCTCTGGACTTCATCCGCGCCGAAGATCGCCCGGGCCGTCTCTGTCCTGCCGGATCCCATCAGCCCGGCCATGCCGAGAATTTCCCCTTCGCGCAGATCGAAGCTGACATCCCTCACCAGCCTCCCCGCGTTGAGCCGGTTCACTCGGAGGACGACCGGCGCATCGGAGGCAACGCTGCTCCTGGTTTTCGGCTGCTCATAGATGACGCGGCCGACCATCATGTTGATGATCTGCTGCTTGGTCACCTCAGTAGTCAGTTTGGTGTCAACGCGCTCACCGTCGCGCAGCACGGTAACCCGATCCGCGATGCGGTGGATTTCGTCGAGACGGTGAGAAATGTGGATCATTCCCACGCCCCGGCTCGCTAGATCGCGCATGATGGCGAACAGCTCATCGATTTCGGCGTCCGTCAGAGCCGCCGTCGGCTCGTCCAGGATCAGGATTCGGAGGCGGTGCGACACCGCCTTCGCGATTTCCACCATCTGCTGTTTGCCGACGGACAGCCGTCCCAGGGGTTCGTTGGGATCGATTTTCATGTTGAGCCGATGCAACAGCTCTTCTGCACGTCGGGTCTGCTCACGTTTGTCCAAAAGGATGCCATTGAGCCGGGTGGATTCCCGGCCAATGAAGATGTTCTGGGCCACCGTGAGGTGATACATCATGTTCAATTCCTGGTGGATGATCCCGATGCCCATCTCCAGCGCATGCTTGGGGTTCCGCGGGTTGAACTGGTGGCCGAGATAGCGGATTTCGCCGGAGTCTTTCGAGTCGATGCCGACGAAAACTTTCATGAGCGTCGACTTGCCGGCGCCGTTCTCCCCGACCAGCGCGTGAATCTCCGCCTCGTCAAGGTCGAAATCCACCTGCCTCAGGGCATGCACGCCGGTGAAGCGCTTGTCGATTTTGCGCATTGAGAGGATTTGGCGGCCCACTACACTAGCTCCTGTCGCTCGGCCCCATCATTGCACGCTTTCCGGCTCATGTAAACGGAGAATCCTCCATAAGGCGTCACTCTGCTATGCCGATTTCTCTTTTGCCAATCGTGCCCTGGATACTTCGTGATTGTCGCAATCGCTATATATAGAGTACGAAAAACGTGCGTAGGGAGTCAAGATTCTCACTCTCCATCCGTTGCCGCACCGCGGTTGCGACGATACATTCTACCGGATGAGAATCGGTGAGAATACGGAAGCCCTCGAAATCACAATGAGCTTGCTCGGCAACCGGGGAGTCATTTACCCCGTGCTCCTCTGGGATGACACGGACGGGGCGACCCTGGTGGATACAGGCATGCCCGGGCAGCTCGCCGATATCGAGGGAAAGCTCCGCGACCTCGGGCTGAAGCTCACCGACATCCGAAGGATACTCCTGACACACCAGGACATCGACCACATCGGCTCGGCCGGCGACATCGCGCGCGCAACAGGGGCCGAAGTGTATGCGCACGATGCGGACGTGCCCTACATCCAGGGAGAGAGGCCGCTCCTCAAGCTGGACATGAGCAGGATCGAGTCCCGGCTCCTTGCTCCCCCCAAAGAGCAGCAGGACCGGGTGCGCGCGCTCCTCTCTTCGCCGCCGAGTGTCAAGGTGGATCGGGTCCTGAACGGCGGAGAGAAGCTGCCATTCCACGGCGGGATCGTCGTCATCCCTACGCCGGGTCACACCCCGGGGCATGTGTGCTACTACCTCAAGACGCAGATGCTGCTGATGGCGGGAGATGCGCTGCGCGTGGAAGAAGGCAGCCTGATAGGTCCGAGCCCCATGGCAACGCCGGACATGCGAAGGGCAGTAAGCTCCCTGAAAAATCTCCAGCCCTACCGTATCGACACGGTGCTCTGCTATCACGGGGGACTGGCTCAGCGGGAGGTGGGCTCCCGGCTGAGGGAGCTCACCCGGATCGGGGGCTGAAGCGCCCTCTGCGTTCGTCGCAGTTGACCGTCGACTGTGCGCCTGCAGGCTGCGTCGTTTCCTCATGTCCGACTATTTTAGTACTATTTACCCGATGCCAGGTCACACGGTTTCGGAAAAGCAGGTTCTGGACGCTCTTCGCACCGTGCAGGAACCGGAGCTGCATCGGGACCTCGTGTCCCTGGACTTCATTCGCGATATCCGCATCAACGGCACGGACGTCGCGTTTTCAGTGACCCTCACTACCCCCGCCTGCCCGCTGAAGGATCAAATCAAGGATGAGAGTGAGAAAGCCATCAGGGAGCTCGTCCCCGGTGTGCAGCGGATCGACATCACCTTCAACGCCAGGGTCCGCGCCGACAAGCGAATACAGGACAAGATCAATCTCCCGATCAAAACCATCGTCGCAGTGGGAAGCGGGAAAGGCGGGGTGGGCAAATCCACCGTCAGCGTCAACCTTGCGGTGGGGCTCGCGCAGTGGGGCGCGAAGGTAGGATTGCTGGACGCCGACATCTATGGACCCAATATTCCCACCCTCATGGGTGTCCAGGACCTTCCTCCGCCGCAGGGAGAAAAGATGGTGCCGGTTCTCGCCCATGGGGTGCAGGTCATGAGCATGGGGTTTCTCGTCGGGGCGGAAGAAGCCCTGGTCTGGCGGGGTCCGATGATCCACAGCGCGCTCCGCCAGCTTCTCACGGAAGTGGTGTGGGGCGAGCTCGACTACCTCGTGGTGGACCTGCCCCCGGGCACCGGGGATGCGCAGCTCAGCGTGGCTCAGCTTGTGCCCCTCACGGGCGGCATTGTGGTCACCACCCCGCAGCTCCTCTCCGTGAGCGATGCCCGTCGGGGGGTCACCGCGTTCCGGAAGCTGGGGGTCCCTGTTCTTGGCATCGTGGAGAACATGAGCGGGGATGTCTTCGGCAGGGGCGGCGGCGAGCGCGCCGCGGCCGAGATGGGCGTGCCATTTCTTGGCCGCATTCCGCTGGATCCCCGGGTCTCCCGGCTGGGTGACGAAGGCCGGCCCGCCGTCACCGCCGAGGAGCCCCTCGAATCGAAGCTCGCTTTCCGTGAGCTTGCCCGCAGCGTCGCCGCCGCGATCAGCGTGCACCAGTTCCAGGAAAACGGGAGGGGGCGATGAAACTACTCGTCGACGTCAGGCGCTTCGACCCCAGGTCGGGGGCGCCCTCTTATGAGCAGCAATACGAAGTCGAAGCGGAGCCCACGGACAGGCTCCTCGACGTGCTCCTTCGCATCAAGAGCCTCCAGGATGCCTCCCTCTCATTCCGCTACAGCTGCGCGCACGGCGTGTGCGGCTCCGACGCCATGCGCATCAACGGCAAGGAACGTCTGGCCTGCAAGACCCTGGTGCGCGATGTGGCGGGCACGGATGAGGCAAACGGACAGGGGGCGGTGCGCGTGCAGATCGAGCCGCTGCGCCATTTGCCGGTTCTTCGAGACCTCATCGTGGATCAGGCGGAGTTCTTCCGCCGCAGCCTCACGGTCACCCCGTTTCTCCTGCCGGCGGCGACCGCCGCGGAAAAGGAAATACTCCAGGCGCCGCAGCAGCAGCATCAGTTCGAAGATGCCACGAAATGCATCAACTGCGCGGCCTGCTTCTCCGCCTGTCCCGTGCTGGAAAAGAACCCCCGGTTCCTCGGGCCCGCGGCCATCGTGCAGGCCGCCCGGTTCGTGGAGGACAGCCGCGACTGGGGCCTGGCGCCGCGTCTGGACGCCCTGGACACCCCGGACGGGATCTGGGGGTGCGAGAATCACTTCGAATGCACGCGGGTCTGTCCGCGGGAGATCAAGGTGACAAAGCTGATCAATCTCATGAAGCGGCGCGTGACGAAGGAACGGGAAAAACGCGGTGAGACCGTTCACGATTCTTCACAGAAGGGCGCCTAGGCATGTCGGACGCACGGGCTTCTCAGCGAAAGCCGGAGTGGCTCAAGATTCGGCTCAATACGACGGAGAGCTACGTGGCCGTCAAGAACCTCGTGCGCGCGGAGGAGCTGCATACCGTCTGCAAGGAGGCCCGCTGTCCCAATCTCCACGAGTGCTGGGGCACGCACCGCACGGCCAGCTTCATGATCCTGGGAGACACCTGCACGCGGCGCTGCCGTTTCTGCGCCGTGGGGACCGGGCTGCCCGGCGAGGTGGACAGGCTGGAGCCCCTGCGCGTGGCGGCGGCCGTCTTGCGCATGGGGCTGAAGCACGCGCACGTCACAATGGTCAACAGGGACGATCTGGCCGACGGCGGCGCGTCCATGATGGCTGCCACGGTCCGCGCGATCCGCGCGCGCGTGCCGGCCTGCTCGATCGAGGTTCTCACCTCTGATTTCATGGGTTCCCGGGAGGCCATACGCGCCGTCGTGGAGAGCGCGGCGGACGTCGTGAGCCACAATGTGGAAACCGTGCGCAGGCTCACTCCCCTCGTGCGCTCGCGCTCCCGTTACGAAAGGTCGCTGGAGTTCCTCCGCATCGCAAAAGACCTCGACCCGGACGGTGTCACCAAGTCGAGCATCATGCTCGGGCTGGGCGAGTCGCGCGAGGAGGTGATCTCCACCCTGGAGGATCTTCACGCGGCGCGCGTGGATATCGTCAATATCGGCCAATACCTCCAGCCCACGCGCAACAACATCCCCGTGGACAGGTACTGGCACCCCGACGAGTTCGCGGAGCTCAAGGAGATCGCCATGGAGAAGGGCTTCCTCTATTGCGAGGCAGGGCCGCTGGTCCGGTCCTCCTATCATGCCGGGGAGCAGTACGAGGGATTTCACGAGCACCTCGCGCGCATCCGCGCCGCCGGAGGCGGATTCCGCGCGGCGCAGAATCCGCCGGGTACGTCGATGCGGGGGCCCGGCCCGCGCACGTGATCGAGACTTCGCCGCCGTACCCGGCGGATTCCGCAGCCCCGAGAGCGGCAGGCATCCATCGCGTCCTGTACGTCCGCGACGTTTCCTCGAGCGCCTTTGTGCTGCGTTTCTCGAGGGAAGGTCTCGCTTTCCGCGCCGGCCAGTGGGTGAATCTCGGGCTGCCGCGAAGCAGGGACCAGCGCGAGTATTCGCTGTATTCCTCGCCCGGGGATTCGTTCCTCGAGGTCCTTGTCAAGGAGATCCCCGAGGGAACGGTGTCCCGTGCCCTTCGCCGCTGCCGCCCGGGTGATGCGCTGGAGGTGGACGGGCCCCACGGCTCCTTCACCCTGGTCGAGGGCACGCGCTCCTCCGCTCAGTTCCTCTTCATTGCCACCGGCACCGGCGTCTCGCCATTTCACTGTTTCGCGAGGGACAACCCCGACCTGGACTATCTCCTCCTGCACGGGGTCAGGGATGCCTCCGAGCTGTACGACAGCGGCAGCTTCACCCCCGACCGATTCATCCCCTGCATCAGCAGGGGACACGGCGCCGAATCCGCGGGGTACGGCGTACTCGCCGAACGGGTACGGCCTTCGGGCCGAGCGCGTACTCGCGCACTCCCGTACGGAGTACTCTCCGAACGGGTACCCCCGTACAGCGGCCCGCGCAATGCCTATGCCGGCCGCGTCACCTCCTGGCTGGCCGAGCAGCCGTTGGAGACCTCGAGGTACTGCTACCTCTGCGGCAACAGCGACATGATCTATGAAGCCTACGCGCTGCTGAGGAAACGCGGCGTTCCCCACTCGCGGATCTTCGCCGAAGTCTACTTCTGAGAGTCTACAGGATCCCAGGCCCGCGGGGCTTTGCGCGCGTGTACTCCCGTATCAGGTCAGGGCGGGCAGCCGGCTCCCGTGCGCCTCGATGAGGTCGTCACACAGGGAGACGATGTCGTCGAGGGAAAGCTCCGCGGCGGTATGGGGATCGAGCATTGCCGCCTGGTACACGGTGTCCCTCCGCCGCGTCACGGCGGCTTCCACGGCAAGGAGCTGCACATTGATGCTGGTCCTGTTGAGCGCCGCGAGCTGGACCGGCAGCGCCCCCACGCGGCAGGGAGTCACGCCGGCGCCGTCCACCAGGCAGGGCACCTCGACGCACGCCTCGTCGGGAAGGTTGTCGATCAGGTGCGCATTCCGCACATTCCCGGCGATCTTGAACGGCCTATCGATTTCCATCGCATCAATGATGTACGAGGCGTACTCCTCAGTCCGCGCATGGCCCAGATCGTGATTCCGGGTCAGGGTCTCGCGCATGGCCGCCCAGTCATCGATCTGCTTCACGCAGCGCCGGGGGTATTCGTCCAGAGGGATGTTGAAACGCCCGACGAGCTCGGGATAGCGGGTCTTGATGAACCACGGATTGTATTCCGCGTTGTGCTCGCTGGATTCCGTCACGTAATATCCGAACCGCCGCATGATCTCGTACCGCACCATGTCGTTGTGAGGAGTTGCGCGCTCTGCCGCCCTCTTTTTGATTTCGGGGTAGAGATCAACTCCTCCCCTTTCCACCTCCAGGAGCCAGGCCATGTGATTGATGCCGGCGATCCTCCCGCGCGCGCCGGCAGGGTCCATTCCCAGGCCCTTGAGAAGGTGGGGTACGCAGACCTGCACGGAATGGCAGAGCCCCACGGTCTTCACACCTGACGGTGCAGGGCTCGTACCCTCCGACCTGGATGGCGTTCACCACGTAGGAAGAGCCGGCAAGTGCTTTGCGGCTCGTAGGCGATCACCCGTGCCCGGGACCCGTTCACGTTGCGATTGAGAGTCTCCAGCATCATCGCTGAATCCTTCAAGCGCGCCGGATCGATGTCGAAGAGGGCGAACTCTGCCCGGGCCAGCGACGGGGTTTCCCTCCTTGACAGCGGATCATCGGTCGAGTAGCGCGGGGGAATCCCACCCCCACGCCCTCACGGAACCGTACGTGAATCTCTCGACTCATACGGCTCTTATCGCCCAACCGTCGGTAAGAGGCCCATCTGCCAGTGGCTAAACATC
>Ga0187882_1005280_pt1 | contig 10162 bp, 6 predicted proteins | sample June2016WEW_19_1_3_FD_132991 | JGI IMG/M metagenome (GOLD analysis project Ga0187882, IMG submission 132991) | Peatland microbial communities from SPRUCE experiment site at the Marcell Experimental Forest, Minnesota, USA - June2016WEW_19_150 | ecosystem: Environmental > Terrestrial > Soil >...
GAACCAATGGATTCGAGCCAAGGGCAATTTCGATGCGATGGTGGACTTTGACGCAGTGGTTCGGGATCCACAGCGCCCCGCCCGCATCAAGCCCGAGTTCGACCCCGGCGACCATATTCATCCCAACGACGCGGCGAACCAGGCGATGGCCGACGCTTTCGACCTCGGTCTATTCAGGAAATGACAGAAGCCATGACAACTCATGCGAAGGCCGTCATTTGTGGGTTAGCGGCGCTGGCCACCCTGGCCGCGCAGCCACCCTCCTCGGGAAGCGCGCCACGGCGGGGCAGTGGGTTCTCCACGCCGGTGAACGCGCTGCGGTCTCCCGAAGTCAATCCCGACAAGACTGTCACGCTCCGGTTCCGCGCCCCCGAGGCCGCCAAGGTGGAGTTGGTGGGGGAGATCCTGCAGGGGCGGGGCCCGCAAGCAATGACCAGGGACGAGGACGGGATCTGGTCGACAACCGTGGGTCCGCTTCCGCCGGAGATCTGGATCTACAACTTCCGGGTGCAAGGTGTGGATGTGGTGGACCCATCGAACCCCGCCATCAAGCCCACGGCGCCGGGCCTGGCCATGTCCAGTTTCGTCGAGGTCCCTGGCGACGAGCCGGCTTACTACGATTCCCGGCCCGTCCCTCACGGCGAAGTGCGCATGGTGCTCTACGAGTCGAAGGCGATGGGGGTCACCCGCTGGCTGTGGATCTACACGCCGCCCGGCTATGACAAGAGCTCAGCGAAGTATCCGGCGCTCTATCTCCTCCACGGAAACGGCGAGGCGCAGAACGGGTGGGTGATGGACGGTCGCGCCAACATCATTCTCGACAACCTCATCGCCGACCGCAAGGCGCAGCCCATGATTGTCGTGATGCCCCAAGGCCACGCGCTTCAGGGCGCCAATGTGGGACCGCTGTTCCGCATCCCCGGGGAGACGGGCATGTTCTCCGAGCGATTTCCGAAGGACCTGCTCGAAGATGTGATCCCGCTGGTGGAGCGAAACTACCGGGTTCACACCGATGCGGATCACCGCGCCATCGCGGGGCTTTCGATGGGAGGCGGCCAGGCGCTGAGCATCGGCCTCAACCACTCCGACGTCTTCCATTGGGTCCTCGGCTTCAGCGCGGCCGTGGGAGGCCAGTTCATGAACACGGAACAGGCGTTCCAGAAGGTCCTGGCCGAGCCGGCCGTCGCCAACAAGAAGCTGCGGCTTCTGTGGGTGTCGTGCGGAAAGCAGGATTTCCTCTATCGGGCAAACCGGCAGTTCGTTGACATGCTAAAGGCCAAGGGGCTGACTGTAACGTACAAAGAGACTGAGGGCTCCCACGTCTGGAGCGTGTGGCGCAACAACCTCAACGAAACGGCCGCGATGCTGTTCGCCCCGCGCCGCTGAATCCGATTTGCGCGACAGCGGGGAACTCCGGACCGAAATTTGAGGACTGTTGCGCGTAGCCAGAACGTGGTCCGCGCTGCTCACGACATCAAGAAACGTGAACCAGCTGCGGGTGCGGCCGGTGACGACCGCGTGGTGACAGTTCGTACCTGTTACCCGCCGGCAAATCCGGGCGGTCCGAATGGATACCGGGCCGCGCGGATTCACAAAAGCTTCCGGAGGGATCTGTTGCGCCGCGCGCGTCATCGTGTGGCGTGCGTTCACGGCGGCGGCCGGAACGCAAAGCAGCCAGGCCGATGCCACCCAACGCTCGACCATATCAGCGTCGCGCCAGCGCGCGACGTTATCTGTCCGTCTCTGGACCCCGCTCTGCGGGCTTTCGATGATGTTTGTGGTCGCCAGACACTTGTGCAGCGAGGACGGAATCTGCAGCCGCTGTAGCGTGAACATCTCTTTCATGCCCTCTCGCAGGCTGCGCGCCGCCGACTGCGCAGATTCGTCGGAGGCCAGCTCCGGCGCGAGCGGCCGGGCCACACGATGCAACCGGCGGCGCTGGTACGAGACGCATAATCGCTGATGGCCAGGAGGCCAGAATAGCCGGGCCCCGGCTGCGAGGTTGCGGATTGGCCGATGTCGCCATGTTCTTTGTTTCGAGCGCTTACAAGCCCAGCGGGCGCGGTGATTTCGTAATTAAGACCCGCCCCTCCCCAAATCCCCGAGACGAACCCTGTCACGAACTGATCTTGGAGAGACAGGTTTCGCGCCGACACCAAGGGCTACCAACCGTCTCGATTCCCGTCGAAACGGACCGAGGGGCTGCCGCGCTGTGGATGGGCGCGCCACACTGCTCAAGTCTCGGCCCGCAATGCCGGCCAGACTGGGGCGCGTCGAAGGCCATCACTGCCATGCGCGCCCGCTTGTCCGGCCGGTCTTACCTCATGCGTCAGGCGCGAGCAGCCTGCGCGACCCAATCGAGCGGCTTGTGACGTCCCAGTCTTAGATGGAAGGTCACCGGCTTGTTCTCCGGCAAATGAACATCGATGTTGGCCCTGCCGGCCTGGAGCGGCGCCGCCAGGACACCCGCCGGCGCGGTGATCGCTTCGATCCCGTAACGCGCCATCAGGGTGACATCCTGCTTGCGGAACGAGGTGACGGTCAACTCCACGGTCCTGGCGCCCATGTCCCAAGCGAACTTGTCGATCCTGGCGAAGGTCCGGGCCAGCATGCCGCTGATCGAACCCTTTGCCAGAGTCTCCGGAAGCGCCGGAAGGACCTCAATCACGCCGGGGCGCGAGTAGAGCAGCATCTCCATCACGATCGCCGGGATGCCGCCGTGCGCATCCGGCAGGAGCTGGCCGTAAGGCTCGCGCGAACACCGGAGCGAAGAGCTGACGTAGCCCTGCTCGAGCAATTGCCGCAGATGGACGTCCACGATGATGTTGTCCTTGAGCCGCGCCCCAACCAAAGCGCGATAGCAGCGGGCAAAAGCAGCCATCGTCTGACCGGCGACCGCAGTGGCCATCACATCGAAGGTGCGCCTTCGGCCGGCGATCTCCGCGGCTCGAGCCAGTTGCGGAGTGCGGTCGGGATCGATTTCGTCGCCCGGCCAGGCGCCGTAGAGATGAGACACGTGCCGGTGGGCGTACCGCTCCTGCAGCCTGGGCCACGCCCATTCCTTCAGCGTGCCGTCCAGTTCGAGCAGATAGGGCGGCATCTTGGCCAGCATGTCCTTCCATTTCGATACGCTGCCGGCGTCGGAGCCGAGAATCTCGGAGGCCTGGATCAAGTTGGTCAGGACTTCCCGGCACACCGCGATATCCATGGTGGCGTTGATCAGCACCGGTCCGGAGGGGTTTATGCTGGCGGGCACGTTCTCCGGCGAGATGGAGGGGACGAACATGTAGTTCCCATTCTTGTCGGTGGCCGTCAGGAAATCCTCGTAAAACAGCGCCAGTTCCTTCAAAGCCGGAACCACGCGGTTGCGCAGGAAGTCCACGTCTCCGGTGACCAGGTAACGGTCCCAGAACTGGCGCAGACGCCAGCCTCCGGCGGAAATCCAGTAGGGCCAGACTCCGAATGCGGAGTTGCCAGTGTAGTAGAAACTGGCGCCGATTCCCTTGTCCGGAAAGAGCGGATACGAGGCGCCGCGAAGACCGAAGATGTTCTTGGCGTTGGCCTGGAAATCCGGGGCCAGGCTCTCCATCCACTTGAAGTAGGCTTCCATGCCTTCCCGCAAGCCGCCTTGCACGGCGCCCGCCATTTGCAGGTCGATGGTGGCGTTGGTCTCGGCCGCGATGCTGGGGTACTTGCCGCTGGTGAGGATGAACCAGTAGCGTCCCATTTCGAAGACTCTGCGCAGCAGCGCGGCCGAGTAGTCCGGCCTCGAGCGCTGATCGGTCAGAAGTTCCTCCGCGGACACGCCGTATTGCTGGGCTCCGCCGAAATCCACGGTGACGCGGTTGAGCATCTCCGACTGGACCTTGCGGGCCCGCCCGAGCAGCGCCGCGTAGTCCGGGACCAGCCCTTCGACCGCCTGGCGCAGCGCTTCCACGCGGTCCTCGCCGTAATCGGAGAAGTATTCAATGCGCGTGAGCAGCATCACGGACGATGCGTTCTCGATCACCAGCGTGTCGCCATCCATCCGCGCCGAACCGCCCTTGCGCACCACGCGAACCACGCCGGCGTAGCCGCTGTTGTCGACGGAGGGATCCAGGCGGCACCTGTAGATCAGCCGCTGCTCGTTCGAGTCCTGCCGGACCTCGCAGGCTTCGACGCCCTTCGGAGGCGCTATTTTGGGAGGCGCTCCGTTCGCTCCCAGATTGAACGTCTCGCGGTCGGGCGACGTGGCGCCGATTCCTGCATGGCTGCCCCAATCCAACCCGGAACGCATCTCCCACCGGGCGGACCGATGCAAGGAGATTCGTACATTCACCGGCTGACCGGCCGGCGCGGTGAGCCACTGAACGATGACGTTATCAGGCCGGGATGCGAACGCGTGACGAACCCACTCGCCGCGATCGTCGCTCCAGTGGACCTTCAATTCAGCGCTCTCGAAATCCACGGTGCGGAGATAGTCCTTGGCCGGCGCGCTTTTGGGAGACTCAAGCCGCATCAGGAACGCCGGAACCGTGGGGTGCGGATCTGTGTCCGGCTTGATCGGGCTTTCATTCATACGCTGGAGGGCAAGAGACATGGCTTCGGTGTGCTTCCCCTCCAGCACCAACTGCCGCACCTGCGGGAAAATGTCCGCGATGTTCGGCGCCGCCACGGGCTTCTTCCACGGCATGAGCAGGCTTTCGTGGTGGAAGAGGATCTGCTCCGAATAGGGATCGCCCATCAGTTCGATGTTCATCGCTCCGTTGCCGGAGATGAGGCTCTCGTTGACCGCTTCGGCGGGCGCGATGCTGCAAAAGCCCCGCTGCGGCACAATCTTCCGCCTGATCCGCTCCGCCAGGGGCATGGGCGTGATCGGATACGATCTCCCGGGCGCCGGCAGCTTGGGCAGGAACGGATCCTTCTGCGCGCGGCGAACATATTCAGCCGGGCGATTATCCACTGGCGGCGCTCCGGTCCGTTCCGATGTCTTTTGGGGATCACCTTCGGCCGCGGCGAGCGCCGGCGATGCGTTCAGCGACCCCACCAGACCGGCAGCGGCCCCGCTTGTCCTCAGAAAATCTCTGCGCTTCATGTGTCTTCTCCTGACCTCTCGTTCTGGGAGCATTAAGCCACCCAATGGATCCAATCCATCGGATTGCGCTGCCCGATCTTCAAATGGATCTCTACCGGTTTTCCTTGCGGCAAATGCAGGTCGCAGGCGGCCTTTCCGGGCTGCGGCTTCACCGCCAGAACTCCGGCGGGGGCCGAAACCGCTTCGATGCCGTGCCGGGCAATCAGCGTGACATCCTGCTTTCGCGCCGACGTAACTGTGAGGTCTACGGTCCGGGCGTCCATGTCCCAGGCCAGTTTGTCGAGCCGCGCGAACGTGCGCAGCAGCATTCCGTTGATCGCGCCTTTCCCCAGCGTCGGCGGAAGGGCCGGGAGCACCTCGATGACGCCGGGACGCGAGTAGGCCAGCATTTCGATCAGGATCAGTTGAAGGCCGCCCTGCGCGTCCGGCATGGGCCAGGCGTAGGGGTCGTGCGAACACCGCAGCGTCGGGCCGACGTAGCCTTCTTCAATCATCTGCCGCAGTTCGCTATCCACCATGTAGCTGTCTTTGAGGCGCGCCCCCACCAGCGCGCGGTGGCAGCGGCCATGCGCGGCCAGCCGCTCCGGAACGCGATGCCGGTTGGCGATCACCACGGACTTGGCCAGTTGCGGCGTGCGGTCCGGGTCGATTTCGTCGCCCGGCCAGGCGCCGTAGAGATGAGAGATGTGGCGCTGGTTGTAGCGCTCGGCCAGCGAGGGCCACGACCATTCCTTCATGGCGCCGTCCGGTTCCAGCAGGTAGGGCGGCAGCTTGGCCAGCATGTCCTTCCACTTCGGGACGCTGCCGGCCTCAATGCCCAGCAGTTCGCAGGCCGTGATCAAATTGACCAGCACTTCCCGGCACACGGAGATGTCCATGCTGGAGTTGATCACCAGCATGCACGAAGCGGTCAGGTTGTTGGGATGGTTCTCCGGCGAGAAGGATGGGACGAAGATGTAGTTCCCGTTCTTGTCGGTGACCGTGAGAAAGTCCTCGTAGAACAGCGCCAGGTCCTTGTAGGCCGGAACCACGCGATTGCGGAGGAAATCCAGGTCCCCCGTTGCCAGGTAGCGGTCCCAGAACGGGCGCACGCACCAGCCTCCGGCGGAAAGCCAGTAGGGATGCGGCCACATCTCGCTGGTTGAGCCGGCGTAGTCGTACATCTTGTCGACGCCCTCGTCCTTGGTCGGCGTGAGGGAATAGTGGGCGCCGCGCATGCCGTAAATGTTCTTGGCGTTGGTGCGGTAGTCCGGGTACAGGCTCTCCATCCAGTTGAAGTAGGCATCCATGCCTTCCCGGTGATCTCCCTGCACGCCAGGCGCGATCTGCAGGTTGATGTTGGCGTTCGTCTCGGCCGACATTGTGCAATACTTCCCGCTGGTCAGGATGAACCAGTAGCGGCACATTTCGAACAGCTTCTCGAGGAAAGCGCCGCAATAGCCCGGGCTCGACCGCTGTTCGGAGAGAAGCTCCTCGGAAGAGAGACCGTATTGCGAGGCGCCGCCGAAATCGACGGTGACCCGGTTGATCATCTCCGACTGCACCTTGCGGGCGCGATCGAGCAGCGCCTCGTAATCCGGGGTGAGCCGTTCCAGCGACTGCCGGACCGCATCCACGCGCTCCTCGCTGTAGTCGGGCAAGTGCTCGATGCGCGTGAGCAGCATCAGGGACGACGCGTTCTCGATCACCAGCGTGTCGCCCTCCATGCGGGACGAGCCGCCGTTGCGCACCACGCGGGTCACGCTGGCGAAGCCGCTGTTGTTCACCGAGGCGTCCAACACGCCCTTGAGGATCAGCCGCTGCTCGTTGAAGTCCTGCTGGACATTGGTTTGTCCGCCGCCCTGGGGGGCGGCTCCTGGGCGCGCGACCGGGCTGGCCATTCCTCCGCCCGCACCGCGGCCCCTTGCCGCCGTCGACCTCTGCATCGTGACCCGGACGTTCAGCGGCTGTCCTTCCGGCGCGGTCAGCCACTGAACCACGACGTTGTCGGGCCGTGACGCGAAGGTCCGGCGAACCCATTCGCCGCGCTCGTCCGTCCAGTGAACTTTCAACTCGGTGCTTTCGAAATCGGCCGTGCGCAGGTAGTTCTTGACGGACTCGGTCCTGGGAGACTCCAGGCGCATTGCGAACGCCATTCCACCGAACCCGCCCATTCCGGGGGGCATGGGAGTCTTGCGCCACTCCTCGTAGCCGAGCCGGGCGGCTTCGCGGTACTTCCCGTCCAGCACCATTTGCCGCACCTGCGAAAAAACACCGGCGATCTTGGGCGCCTCGAAGGGCCGTCTGCGCGGCGTGAACAGGCTTTCGTGACGGAAAACGATCTGCTCCGAGTATGGATGGCACGCCGTCTCGATGCTCATCGCCCCATTGCCGGAGGTGAGAAGCGCATCGCTGGCAGCCGTGATGCTGCAAATGCCCCGGCGCGGCACGACCTTGCGCCGGACCCGCTCCGCGAGCGGCATCGGCGAGATCGGCACGTCGCCCGGCCGCACTGGTTCGGCCAACACCGGCGGCTTCGGCAGAAACTTGTCCTGCTTCGCGCGCTCGAGGTATCCGGCGGAGCGAATCTCCTCCTGTGCCGGAGGTGCCTTCGCGGCGGCCGGCGCCGTTTTGGGCGCGGTGCTTTGGGCCGCCTCGAGCGGTTCGAGCAGATTCGTGGAACCGGCCAGTCCCGCGGCCACCGTGCCTTTCGTGAGAAAATCTCTGCGCTTCACAATATTCTCCTTGGGCCCTTCCTTAGCTGGTACTTCAGAGTCCGGCTCATGATCTACTTGAGCATGAGACTCAGTTTACGTCCCGCGTACTGCACGCGCTTGTCGCCCGATGCACCGGTCCCTGCCAGGTGGACCGTGAACTCGCGATTGGCAATCATGCCGGGGTAAGTTCCCTTGCGCTCCCCGATCGACAAGGTGCGCGTCCGGTCGTCCCAATGGAACGGGATCGTCGAACGCGCTCCGCGCTCGTAGGCATAGTTCACGCCTTCGTCTTCATACAGAATAAAATCGGCGTCACCGCCAGGGCAAATCCGGAGTTCCAGATTCCCTGTCGGTCGCCACAATCGAATCCGGAGGAGTCCGGGAGGTTCAGGGGCATGTTAAGCGGGCGGGAGTCGGAGGAGATGTGGTCGCCTCGCCGGGCACAAGGGGCGCTCGGGGCGTGTTCGGCCAGGTCCAACGGTGCGTGAAGGGCGCAAGTTCACATCCCAGGCGACACGTCCGCTGCTCGTCGCGGCCGGCCCGCGACTGTGTCGCCCTCGGGTTAGCCCGCGGCCTTCCACGCGTATCGATGGTGAAGACCGCCAACGCGCGGCAGCGAAATCAGCGCCGCTCCCGCCGGCTTCGGCTCCACTGCCCGGCCGCTCGGAGTATCCTTGCCCAACCCATCGTGGGTGCGGTCCGCGTGGTAGTAGGCCATGTGCTCGCGGGCCCGACGCCGGACATGCGCTTCGTCCAGCGCGATCACGTGATCGAAGCAATTCCGGCGCGCGCTGCCAACCCAGCGTTCCGCCACGCCGTTTTGCCAAGGACTGCGCACGCTCGTTCGGACAGCCTCGATGCCGGACGAGTCGAGGAAGTCGAGCACTTCCCGGCTGAACTTGGCATCCCGGTCCAGGACGAAGTAGCGGTGATGATCGGAGTCCGAGGACGTCTCTCGAAGCTGTTGAACCACCCAGTCGGCCGTTGGGTGAGCGGTCACGTTGAAGTGCAGGATCTTGCGCCGTCCGTGATCGATCACAAAGAAGCAGTAGAGCAGGCGGAAGGCCATGGCCGGAACGGTGAAGAAATCCAGCGCCGCGATCGCCTCGCGGTGGTTCCCCAGAAACGCGAGCCAGTTCTTGGCGGCGTCGCCGGGTCGCGGCAGCCTGCGAACCAGGTACCGCGACACCGTGCGTTCGGAAATAACGAAGCCCAGCTTGAGCAGTTCGCCGTGGATTCTCGGAGCGCCCCAGGAAGGGTTCTCGTGCGCCATGCGCCGGACGATCTCGAACACGTCGCCGCCGATCTTGCGTCCGCCGCCACGCGAGCGCAGGCGCCAGTAGAGCCGGAAGCCGGCGCGATGCCATCCAACGACGGTCTCGGGCTTGCCCAGGTTGAGCGCCTCCATCCATCGCGGCCAAACGGTTCGCAGCGCCACCCAGAACAGGCGATCGAGGGTACTGAAACGCGGCCGTGGATGTTTGGACTTGAGCACGGCGACCTGCTGGTGCAGGGCGAGAATCTCGTGACCAAGGCCGTGACGTGGGCGAAGGAACGCGCGCAGGCAGGCGAAGAGCGTGAGCATGCGATGCTCGGCATTGTAAACAAGAACGTAGCTGTCGGGAGCGCCCGGGCTGCTCCACGATACGCTGGCAAGTGCCAGCGAGAAACACCCCTCGGGGGTCACCCGAAACCGGCCACTGATGGTCACCTGAAAACCGGCCAGTGAGATCATCACCCAGGACATTGACACCGACGAGAGTTTAACCTCTCGGTCGGCATGAGCAATGTCTTGAGCGAAGAAAAGAAACAGCAAGTTATAGCACTGGGACGGCTGGGCTGGTCGCTGCGGCGCATCCAGCGGGCCATCGGTGTGCGTCGAGAGACCGCGGCCGGGTATCTGCGAGCCGCCGGAATTGAGCCGCGGCCGCAGGGGGTTCGGGGGCGGCCTGCGCCGGCACCGGCAAAACCGGCCACCCAGGTGACCACCGACTTTGGCGCGGCAAAACCGGCCATTGAGGTGACCACCGACTCTGGGGCCGCAAAACCGGCCAACGGAGCGGCGGTGACCGCCGACTCCGCCCTGCCAGCTTCGAGCGACCAAGCGGCAGAACCAGGGCTGCCGCGCCCCAAGCGCAACCCAACTGCGAGCGCCTGCGAAGCCTACCGGGAAGCGATCGAGATCGGGCTCGGTCGAGGCCGCAACGCCATGGCGATCTGGCAGGACTTGGTTTCCGACTACGGCTTCGCTCGCAGCTATGAGAGCGTCAAGCGCTTCGTCGGCAAGCTCCGCGGATCCCAGTCGCCCGAGGCCCGCGTGGTGATCGAGACCGCCCCTGGGGAAGAGGCGCAGGTCGATTACGGAACTGGCCCGATGGTCCGCGACCCGGCC
>Ga0187882_1005299_pt1 | contig 10136 bp, 8 predicted proteins | sample June2016WEW_19_1_3_FD_132991 | JGI IMG/M metagenome (GOLD analysis project Ga0187882, IMG submission 132991) | Peatland microbial communities from SPRUCE experiment site at the Marcell Experimental Forest, Minnesota, USA - June2016WEW_19_150 | ecosystem: Environmental > Terrestrial > Soil >...
CCGCCGAGCGCGGCGTTCCACATCCACTTATGGCCCATGGCGCAGATGCTGCGGGGCGCCCGGGCGGCGTCGGCGATCCCGCACAGAACCGCCGCCACCATGTCGCAGTGCTCGAGCGCCGTCGCCATGCGCTCGCGCCGCTCGGGGTTGTGGCGCAGCCAGTGGAGGAGTTTGGCGAAGCCCCACTCGGAGGAGTACACGCCGCCACACCACTGGATGGCTTCCAGATTCTCGCGGCGCGCAGTCGCGGTGATTTCGGCGGCCTCGCGCTTGGCGCGGTGGTCGCACCAGAGATAGTAATCGTCGAGGGGAACGAGCCCTTCGCCAACCGGGAGCACGCTGGAGCCGGTGGTATCGAGCGCGATGGCGGCCACGTCGCCACCCGAGACGCCCGCTTCGCGAAGGGCCTGGCGGGTCGCCGAAACCAGTGCCTGCATGTGGGCGGCGTGGGACTGGGTGGCGTGGTCCGGGTCTTCCTTCCGGCGCACCAGCGGGTACTCGCCAATCGCCGAGCCGAGCCTGCCGCGGCGGCTATCGACGATGGAAACGCGGACCGTCAAGGTGCCAAAATCGACGCCTGCAACGATGGACATGCGGTTCTCCTAGGTAAGCGTTTGCATGACAGCAAAGGTCGATTGTACAACGTCGCGGCCGTCCGGGTACGATGGAACTTATGTCCATTCTGGTGACTGGCGGCGCGGGCTACATCGGCAGCGTGACCGTAGAGTTATTGCGCAAGCGCGGGGAAGAGGTGGTGGTGCTGGACGACTTGAGCCACGGGCATCGCGCGGCGCTGGTCCCGGATGTTCCCTTCTATCAAGGCACGTTCGGCGACACGGCGCTGGTCGAGCAGATTGTGGCCCAACATGCGGTGGATGCGTGCATCCATTTCGCCGCGCTGATCGAAGTCGGAGAATCGGTGGCCGAGCCGGCGCGGTACTTCGCGAACAACACGGCGCAGGCGCTGGAACTGCTGGGGGCGCTGAGGAAGGCGGGAGTGGCCCGGTTCGTGTTCTCCTCGACCGCCGCGGTCTACGGCCAACCCAAACAGATTCCGATCCCGGAGGAGCATCCGCAGTGGCCCACCAACCCGTACGGGTGGTCGAAGCTGTTCGTCGAGCGCATTCTGGAGAGCTACGACCGCGCCTACGGCCTGAAGTTCGTGGCGCTGCGGTACTTCAACGCGAGCGGGGCTACACAGGAGCATGGCGAGCACCACGAGCCGGAGAGCCACCTGATCCCCAACGTGCTGAAGGCAGCGCTGGGCCTGCGGCCGCACGTTTCGGTGTTCGGGCAGTACTACCCGACTCCGGACGGCACGGCGGTGCGCGACTACATCCACGTGGCCGATCTGGGCTCGGCGCACATGCTGGCGCTGGATTACCTGCGCGACGGCGGCGCTTCGGAGTGCATCAACCTGGGCAACGGCAAAGGCTACTCGGTGCTGGAGGTGATCGAGACGGCGCGCCGCGCGACCGGCCGCGCGATCGAGGCCCGCAAGGAGCCGCCGCGGCCGGGCGACCCCTCGCACCTGGTAGCCTGTGCGGACAAGGCGCGCAGAGTGCTGGGGTGGGAGCCCGCCAGCCCGCAGCTCGAAGAGATCATCCGCAGCGCCTGGGAGTGGCACCTGGCGCATCCCGACGGCTACCCGGCGTGACTCATCCGCAGCGCAGCCCGCGATGGGATCGGCGCGCTACTTCTCGCGGCGCGGGCGGAAGATGATGATGTAGACCACGCCCAGCACGATCAGCAGCGCGCCCCACCAGATTGGGGCGTGGAGTTCCGCCAGGGTCTTCTGGAGCGGGTGGCTCAGCTCGTAAATCCCCGAGCCCAGGATCAGAAGGCCATAGACCAGCACCAGAGTGCCGACGAACAGCCAGATCGAAATGAAGTGCTTATGCTCTGACATGAGTTCCGCCTACCAGAAGATCCACTGCAAAACGAAGAAGACCACCGCCACCACCACGGCCCAGAAGATGGAGCGCTTGTAGAGCGGCAAATGCCCTTCCGAAGGAACCGGTGTGAGGCCGTAGACCAATCCCACCAATTCCTTTTCCGGCGTGGGCTTGGTCATGTAGCTCACAATGATCGTGACACTAACACAGATCACCCAGCTCCACAGAGCGCGGTACATGTTCTGAGCCTGCTCCATGGCCTGGTGGGACAGAGCAACGTAAGAGACGGCGCCCGGATCCAACTTGACCCAGATGAACATGGCGATCGAGGAAGTCGTGCCCGCCAGCAGGCCCCAGAACCCGCCTTGTTTCGTGGCGCGCTTCCAGAGCATCCCGAGCAGCACGGTGCCGAACAGCGGCGCTATGAAGAAGCTGAATAGCGCCTGGACATAGTCCATGATGCTGCCGAAGTGCTTCACCAGGTACGCCGCCCCGATGCTGACCAGCACGCCCACAATGGTGCACCAGCGCCCCATGCTCACGTAATGTTCGTCCGGGGCGCTCTTCTTGATGAATGCCCGGTAGATGTCGTAGGTCCACACGGTGGCGAAGGCGCTCACATTGCCGGCCATGCCGGACATGAACCCGGCAATCAGCGCCGTGATGCCCAGCCCCAGCAGGCCGGGCCCAAAGTAGCGCACCATCATCAGCGGCAAAACCTCGTCGTAGCTGTGGCCACCGGTGGCGTCGGCAATCTCCGCGGTAGTGAGGTGCAGGTCCGGCGACAACAGGGCCAGCCCCAGAAGTCCAGGCAGGATCACGATGAAGGGGACCGCCATCTTGAACGCCGAGCCGATGATGGGAGCGAGTTTGGCGCTGCGCAGGTCCTTGGCCGAGAGCACCCTCTGCACCACCAGGAAGTCCGTGGTCCAGTATCCGAATGAGATCACCCATCCCAGGCCCAGCACAATTCCGGTCCAGTGGATTCCCATGGGATTGTCGGTGAAAGAGCCCATGGTCCGCCACAGGTGGGTGTAGTCGCCCTGCATGCGCTCATGGATCTTCACGACCAGGCCGTTCCATCCGCCCGCCTCGATCAGGCCGAGGATCGGGATGAGCAGCGCGCCCAGCCAGATCAACACGAACTGCAGCACCTCATTGAAAATGGCCGAGAGCAGACCGCCGAGGGCGACGTAGATCACCACGGTGATGGACGAAACCCAGATCGATACATCCATGTCCCAACCCACCACCACTTTCATCACCTTGGCCATCGCGTACATGTTGATGCCGGACATCAGCACCGTCATGAAGCCGAACGAGACGGCTCCCAGAGCGCGCGACGGCTCCCCGTAACGGAGCTGGAGGAAGCCAGGCACCGAGTGCGTCCTCGAAATGTAGTAGAAGGGCATCATCACGACGCCCAGGAAGAGCATCGCGGGAATGGCGCCCACCCAATACCAGTGCGTCGCCAGGATGCCGTAGCGATAGGCATTCCCCGCCCATCCCATCAGTTCGAGCGAGCCAAGATTCGCCGCCAGGAAGCTCAACCCCGCGATCCAGGCGGTCATCTCGCGCCCTGCCAGGAAGAAATCCTCCCCCGACTTGGCAAAGCGCTTCAAGTAATAGCCGATCCCCAGCACGTACGCGAAGTACACGCAGATAATGATCAGATCGACCGTACCCAGTGTCATCAGCCGGGAGCTGCCGGCCTGCGCGACGAGAACAGCGAGAGAATGGTCCACCCTGAAAGTATATCCAAAAGTCTAGCGCTTGCATTTGGGCTTGGGGGGACACAGAAGTGCGTACGTTCCGAGCCGCGGCGAACGCGCGGCGGCGCTACTGCGGGGGCTTCTGGCGATCGAGCCGGACGTTCGCGGCGTCCAGGGTGCCGTCCAGCGCTCGCCGGGCCTCCACCGCGACACGGTCTCCGGGCTTGAGGTCGGAGGATGCGATCTTCTTGGAGCCGTCGAAGTACTTGGTCTTTTTCGAGCAGCGGAACTCGAGCAGGTTCGGGCCGGGCACCTCCAGCGTGAGCAGCTTGGAATCGATTCCGTGGATTGTCCCGGCGAAGTTTGGCATTGGTTGCTGGGCCTGCGAATCCGGATTGGTTTGGGCCTGCTTTGCGCCGCCCCTGCGTCCGCCCGGCGAGCCGGCGCCGGGCTGACGGGGTGTCTGGCAAATCCCCGGCAAGCCGGCGACAACCCCGCAAATCAAGAGCAACCGGCAACTGCGAAACAATGCCCGCACAGGTGGGCTGGCTGTGCGGCGGTGCGTGGTTCGGTGTGCGATGGCGAGTGCCGGAGGCATAAGGCCGTGAGTTAAAGTGGTAAGACTACTATGCCACATCGCCGGGATTCGAGAATGCACGCGGGGAGAATGGTTCTACTGGCCGCGCTGCTGCTGCTGACGACGACTTCGTGGGCACAGCAGCTCGGCCGCGGCGAGCCTTCTTTTTCACAGCCGTCGCTGGCCCCCGGCGTGGACTACGTGTTGCCTGCGGAGGCGGAAATCAAAGCTACGCTGGACCGCATTCGGGATTACTTCGTCCGCTCGACGCCTTACCGGATCATCGACACGGAGAGTGGCCAGCCGATCACGGATTTCTCGCATCCCGTCCGCTCCGCCGGACTCGACAGGCGCGATGGCCAGCTCAACGATTGGGATTACCCCATGGGCGTGGTGCTGGCGGCAATGCTGCTGGCGACGGAGGCGACAGGCGACGCGCGCTACCAGGAGTACACGCTCAAGAACTTCGACTTCATCTTCGACCATGTGGACTACTTCCGGAAGCAGGCGAGCGAATTCAACGTGCCGCCTCGCGCGTTTCGCCGGCTGCTGGAGATGCGCGAACTGGACGACTGCGGCGCCATCGGAGCCGCGCTGATCAAAGCCTACGCGAAGAAGCAGGACCCGCGCTACCGCGCCGCCATCGACGTGGCGGCGAATCACATCTCGCACAAGCAGATGCGCCTGCCCGACGGCACGCTGGCGCGCTCGCGTCCGCAGCCGGTCTCGCTGTGGATCGACGACATGTACATGTCGGTGCCGGTCCTGGCACAGATGGGACGGCTGACGGGCGATCGGGCCTACTTCGACGACGGGGCGCGGCAGGTCATCCAGATGTCGGAGCGGCTACAGGACAAGGCCAGCGGGCTGTACGATCACTCCTGGTTCCAGAACACAACTTACGATCCGAAGTTCTACTGGGGCCGCGGAGCGGGATGGGCGCTGATGGCGACCGCCGAGTTGCTGAGCGTTCTGCCGGAGGACCATCCCGAGCGCGCGCGGGTGCTGGATATTTTCCGGCGCGCGGTGCAGGGGGTCGCCGCAGTGCAAAGCGGCACGGGGATGTGGCACCAGTTACTGGATAAGACCGACAGCTACCTGGAGACCTCGGCGACCGCCATGTTCACGTTCGCGATCGCGCGCGGGGTGAACCGCGGGTGGCTCTCTCCCGTGTATGCGCCGGTGGCGCAGGCCGGGTGGCAGGCGCTGGCGACGCGGGTGCGTCCGGACGGCCGGATCGAGGACATCTGCGTCAGCACCACCGCCGCCTACGACGCGGTGTACTACTACAACCGCCCCAGGGAACTCGGCGCGATGCAGGGCTACGGCCCGGTGCTGATGGCTGGGGCGGAGGTCATCACCATGCTGCGCTCGTTCGATATCGAGCGCCGGCTGAACACTTTCCATTACCGGGTGCGGAAGCCCTAGCGGCCCGCCCCCGTTGGTTGAGGAGGAAAACCGAATGCGCCATGCTGGCTTGTTTCCGATCGTTCCCGGACTGGTCTGGGCCACGCTGTGCCCGGCCGCCGTGCCCGGCGCCGCCGTTACGGTGCGCAATCCGATCGAGGTGGCGCGGCCCAGCGAGACCATCGTGCTCCAGGCTGCCGAGCTGCGGCAGATGCTCGGGGTGGATGACGTGCGGAAGGTCCACGTGCGCGACGAGCGCGGCGGCAAGGATCTGCTGGTGCAGGCCGTCGACACCAACGATGACGGCGCCTTCGAGCAACTGTTGTTTCAGGCGGACCTGGCGCCGAAGGAGACGCGCAGGTTCCTGCTAACGGTGGGCGAACGGCAGATTCCGCGGCTGGAAGACTATAAGACGTACGGCCGCTTCGTGCGCGAGCGTCGCGACGATTTCGCCTGGGAGAACGACCGCATCGCGCACCGGATGTACGGCAAGGAGCTGGAAACCTGGCCGCGGGAACCGCTCACCAGCAGCGCGATCGATGTTTGGAGCAAGCGCGTGCGCAAGCTGGTGATCAACGACTGGTACCTGGTCGACGACTACCACCACGACCATGGCGAGGGCGCCGACTTCTATTCGGCCGGCAAGAGCCGGGGCTGCGGAGGCTCGGGCATCTGGGCGGGGGGCAAGCTCTGGCCATCCGCCAATTTCCGCGATTCCCGCGTGTTCGCCGCCGGACCGATCCGCGTGCTGTTCGAACTCACTTACGAGGCCTGGACCGCCGACGGCGTCCGGGTTTCCGAGAAGAAACGTATCTCGCTCGACGCCGGCCACAACCTGGACCGCATTGAGAGCCACTACACCTTCGAGGGCAGCCCTACCGCTCTGGCGCATGCCATCGGCATCCGGAAGTGGAAGGACTCCGAGATGCGCTCGGACCGCGCGCAAGGCGTCCTGCGCACCTGGGAGACGGTCGAGGGCGGCAACGGGAAACTGGGCATTGGCGTGATCGCCGACCCCGCTTCGGCCACCGGCTTCGCCCAGGACGACCGCAATTTCCTCATGCTCACGAAGATCGACCCGGCAGCGCCGTCGGTCTACCACGCCGGCTTCGGCTGGACCAAGAGCGGCGATTTCAGCAGCCTGGAAGATTGGGACCGCTATCTGGGCGAGTGTGCGGCCCGCCTGCGCGCGCCGGTGGAAGTCCGGATCGAGAAGCGCTAGGGCTACGATCGCGATTGTATGCCACGACTGCTTCTCGCCCTGTTGTTGGTCGTGCCGGCGTTCGCCGCCGAGCGGTACAACACCTTCCTGTTTGGGGTGGCGTATTACCCGGAACAGTGGCCGGAAAGCTATTGGGCGGGCGATGCGCGGCTGATGCGGGATGCCGGGGTGAATGTCGTGCGGATGGGGGAATTCGCGTGGTATCTGATGGAGCCCAGGGAGGGGACTTTCGATTTCAGCCTGTTTGACCGCGCCATCGCGGTGCTGGCGCGACAGGGCATCAAGACCATCCTGGGCACACCCACGGCCGCGCCCCCCAAGTGGCTTACCGGGAGGTATCCGGAGGCGCTGGCGGTCTACGCGGATGGACGCGTGGCCGATGACCAGACCCGGCGCCACGCCTGCTACAACTCGCCGGTCTACCGGCGGTTGTCCAAGCGAATCGTCGAGGAGATGGCAGGGCACTTCAAGGACAACCCGAACGTGATCGGCTGGCAGATCGACAACGAGTTCAACTGCGGCCTGAGCGAGTGCTATAGCGAGAGTTGCGGCAACGCGTTCCGCGAGTGGCTGAAGGGGAGGTACGGCGAGCTGGGCTCGCTCAACGAGCGCTGGGGAACGGCGTTCTGGAGCCAGTGGTACACGAGTTGGGGCCAGGTGGATCTTCCCTTCCCCGCGCCCGCGCCGCACAATCCGGCGCACGAGCTGGACTACCGGCGGTTCATCTCGGATTCGGTCGCGTCCTACCAGCACGACCAGGTCGAGATCCTCCGCCGGGTGCGGCCGAACGACTTCATCACGCACAACGGCTCTTTCAAGAACATCGACTACTACAAGATGAGCCGCGATCTGGACATCTTCGCGTTCGACAACTACCCGTGCTTCCGGGAGAAGCCGCAGTATGCGACCGGGGCGAACCTCACCAAGGCGCTCGGATTCCGCGACCGGCTCATGATCATGGAGCAGCAGACCGGAGCGGGAGGCCAAACCTATCTGCTGCGCACGCCCCGGCCGGGCGAGATGAGCCTGTGGGCGTTTCAGTCCATCGCGCACGGAGCAGACGGGGTGCTGCACTTCCGCTGGCGGACGGCGCGCAAGGGCATCGAGGAATACTGGAGCGGGGTGCTCGATCACGACAACATCCCCCGGGCGCGTTACCAGGAGTTCAAGAAGGAGGGCGCCGAAATCCGGCGAATCGGCAGCGAGATTCTGGGCTCGCGCGTGGTCTCCGATATCGCTGTGTTAAACGAATTCGACGACGAGTGGGTGCTGGATCACCAATTCCTGACCAAGGAGGTCAGCCTGGCCGCGGAGCTCGAGGATCTGTTCCAGGCGGCCTCGGAAGCCAAGTACAACATCGATTTCATCGGCCGCCGGGTGGATTTCAACCGCTACAAGATCGTCTTCGGCCCGCACCTGATGCTGATGGATCCGGAGCTGGCACAGAAGATCCGCAAGTTCGTGGAGCAGGGCGGGACGTTCATTCTATCGGCGCACAGCGCGGTGAAGAACCACGACAACGCCATGACCGGCGAGGTGAAGCCCATCCTGGTGCGAGACCTGTTTGGGGTCGAGGTGATCGACTTCCAGTGCTACCAGCCGCCCTCACGGAAGAGGAACGCGATCCGGTTCGGGGACGGCGCGGCGGTTCCTGTGAATGTGTTCGCGGATGTGCTCAAGACCACGCACGCGGCGACAGTGGCCACTTGGGAACATGACTCGATGAAGGGCAGCCCGGCCTTGACCGAGAACAAGTATGGGAAAGGCCGCGCAGTGTATTACGCGTCGTTCTTCAACCTGGAGGCGGCACGGCACCTGATCCGGCGCTACGCCGGTGTACACAACCTCAAGCCGCTGCTCGCGGGCATCCCCAGCGGTGTCGAGGTGACGCGGCGCAGCAAGGGCCAGAACCAGTACTACTTTGTGCTGAACCACGACGAGCAGAGCGTCGCGATCAAGCCCGGGCCGGGGTACTTCGACCTGCTCGAAAACGCTCCGGCGGGGGCGAGCATGACCCTGAAGCCATTCGAATACAAGGTGCTGAGGAGAGCACAGTGATGCGCGCGAGGACCGCTTGCTGACGCGCGCGGCTCGGTAAACGCACGTAAGGGAGCGGGACAGGACGCTACCGCCGCCGGGCGTCGATGAGCGCGAGTTCGTGGCGCACGAGCGGGTTCTCCGGGTACTCGCGAAGGTAATCTCTCAACATCGCCTCGCTCTTGCGAGGCTGCTTCTCCCGCATGTAGATGATGGCCAGCAGGATCTTGGCGAAGGGCTTCAGATATCGTCCGGAACGGCCAACCAGCTCGAGGTTCTCGATCGCTTTCTGTTTACTGCCCTGCACTTGGTCGAAGTGGATGAACCAACGCAGAAAGAACGGCAGCGAGCCCAGCAGGTACTCGCTCACGCCGGAAGTGAGATAGGCGTCGTAGTAGGTGGGGTCCTGGCTGAGCAACCGCGCGGCGTACTTCTGGGACTGCTTGGCATAGGATAGGCTGCCCCACTGCCGTTTTTCGACCAGCGCCGCGTAGTCGGTTTCGACGCCCGAGGCCACGCACAGCGTGAATAGCGCCTCGGGATCGCGCGGCTGCCGAGCCAGCCTGGCATACGCGCTCTGCCGCGCCTTTTCGAGCGCGTCCATCAGCGCTTTCTTCACGTTCGGGTCCGGCTTTCCCTTCTTCTTGTCGATGATGCGGTCGTCGTCGCCGAGGAACTCCGCTTCCAGGATGCCCAGCCGGTCCAGCTCGGAGAACAGGTAGGCGGAGGCGCGCACTCCATAGGCGAGCGAGTCAGACGGGTCCTCGCTGAGGCGGCGGTCGAGAATGGCGTGGGTGCCGGGGAAATCGAAGTTGTAGAGCCGCAGGAAGGCGCGATGGATGACATCGGAGCCGTCGGTCTTGGGGTCCGCGGCAATGCCGGCGCACGCCGCCACGAGCAGCAGCGCTGCCGGCCGGAGAAGTTGCACCTTCCTATCTTAAGCCTCGGGAGCTCGAGGATGGGAGGCGCGGCATGGCTACGGTCGCGGTTCGGCGGACTTCAGCGACTCGTAGAACTGCTGCATGACGAAGAAGGCGGCCTTCTTCTGGCCGCGCTCGGAAATGAGTCCCTTGCGATTGAAGTAGTCCTGGATGCCCGGCAGGGTGCGCCGCGGGGAGCGGAAATCCATGAGAATCCATGGCGAGGTCCCACGCAGGAACGGAATCCGCTTGAGCATGCCGATCTGGTGCTCGTAGACGCTGCGCTGGTACTCTTCGGTGAAGATGGTCAGATCATCGCCGTGGTAGCCCTGGAGGGCTCCGGCGCCGAACTCGCTCATGATGAGA
>Ga0187882_1005305_pt1 | contig 10133 bp, 7 predicted proteins | sample June2016WEW_19_1_3_FD_132991 | JGI IMG/M metagenome (GOLD analysis project Ga0187882, IMG submission 132991) | Peatland microbial communities from SPRUCE experiment site at the Marcell Experimental Forest, Minnesota, USA - June2016WEW_19_150 | ecosystem: Environmental > Terrestrial > Soil >...
AAACGGAGTATGTAAGTTTGTGCCAATGGATTGAAAAGGAATAGTTGTTGGTTGCGGCGTTCTGGATAGAAGGGTTTTAATTCGGCCTGACCGCCCGTATCTGAAACCACAAAAAAGGGTGAAAGACCCTTCTTCGCTGTGCTACGAAGGGTGAAAGACGGGATTCGAACCCGCGACCCTCGGAACCACAATCCGAACACAGTGTTTGTAAGTGTTTGTCAATAAACGATTAATAACTGTTAATAAAAGACTTATGAAGCTGGCCGAGAAGCAACCGAAACCTAACCGAGAGCCAACCGAGACTCTTTGGTGCAAATTTTGGTGCAACTCAGGGCTCATGTAATCCATAATTCATTAGAAATTGGTTCAGCGTCCGAATGTCTATTGCAGCACATATCAGGATACACCACTGATTGATGAACTTTTGCACCATAAGAGCTTACTTCAATATAGCCGACGAAAATCGGAACATTAAATCGTTAAAGTATAAGGATTTAAGCCCAGATGAATTTTTGCACCTTAAGGGATTTCAGTTCATATTTGAGCGTTTTGCCAACCGGAAGCTTTATTGAAGGCACCGGATTATACTGCTGAGAATATCAATGCTTTGAAACAGCTCAACAATAGCAGGACGGCGGGCACAAAACACCTAAGTGCCATAGAAACCGGTTGCTATTGTAAAATTTTAGTGTTTTGGCTAAATAAACTATTGCTTTTTTGGGGCACTTTTGGTATATTAATAAAGGTGTTCTTTGGTTTGCTGGGGCGTAAAGCGGTTCAATCTCGCCAGGCAATCAAAGATGGAATATAAGGGTTTGTGGAATGCACAGAAGTAATGGCCGCCACGCTGAAGGCGGGCAAGCATCGGATGGAAAATTCCAAGCCAGATAATTGAAAGGAAGACCATGGCTGCCGCTATTAGGAACCTGCTGCTTTTAACGATCATCGCAATTACGGTATTTTGTGCTGATGGATATGGCGTTTATCAGCTTGTCTGGTCGGATGAGTTTGATGGGACCACTTTGAATACGTCGAACTGGAGCTATGATATTGGTAACGGAAGCGGCGGTTGGGGAAATAGTGAGCTTGAGTATTACAGGTCCCAGAACGTAAGCGTTTCCGGCGGATATTTAATTATTGAAGCCAGACAGGAGGCCTACGGAGGTTGCAGTTTCACTTCGGGTAAGATCAAAAGCATAAACAAACAAGATTTCCTGTATGGAAAAATCGAAGCAAGGATGAAGGTCCCTACCGGCGGCGGGATGTGGCCTGCATTCTGGATGATGCCCACGGACAGTGTTTACGGTGGATGGGCGGCCAGCGGCGAAATAGACATCATGGAAACCTGCAATGCCACCGATTTTATTGGCGGGACAATTCATTACGGTGGAAGCTGGCCTAATAATGTGCATTCAGGCGGAACCCTCCGCGGAGCGAATTATTCAGCGGCGTTTCATGTTTATACGTTGGAATGGACACCCACCGTGATGCGCTGGTATGTTGACGGCCTTCTTTATTCCGTGAAAACAAGCTGGTATAGCACAGGCGGGGCATTTCCTGCACCATTCGACCAGTATTTTTATATCATAATGAATGTGGCGGTTGGCGGCAATTATACGGGATGTACAAGCCCTTCATGTATTACGGCGAGCCTGCCGCAACAGCTTCAGGTTGACTGGGTGAGGGTCTATCAGGACATATCCGATACAACTGTTCTCATCACGAATCCAACCAACGAGGCCTTTGTGCCTGCGGGCGATATTATCATACAGGCCATCGCTTCAGACGGCGATGGTTCTGTTTCCAAAGTAGAGTTTTATGGGGACGCCAATAAACTTGGCGAGGACACGACATCTCCTTACAGTTTTACCTGGACCTCTGTTCCTAACGGGTGTCATACGATAATGGCAAAAGTTATCGATAATGCTGGGGGTTCAGCCACAAATACCATTAATATCACCGTTGGCACCGGCTGCGGCCAGTCACCTTATCACGGCAGTCCATCTGCCATACCGGGAAAAATCCAGGCCGAAGATTTCGACTATGGCGGCGAAGGTGTTGCTTACCATGATATAGAAGCCGCCAATCAGGGCGGTCAATATCGTCCTACTGAGGGCGTCGATATACAAGCATGTACCGATACCGGGGGCGGGTACAACGTAGGATGGGTAAGAACAGGTGAATGGATGGAATACACCGTCAACGTAGGCATCGCAGGAACCTATACAATAGAAGCCCGCGTTGCGTCAAATGCTGCTTCAAGCGGAATTTTCCATATCGAGTTTAACGGCGTAGACAAGACGGGCAATATCAATGTGCCTGTTACCGGAGGATGGCAGAACTGGACGACGGTTTCTGCGACAGTTACACTGTCTGCGGGTACACAGATAATGAGATTTGTGGCCGGCACAAATGATTTTAATATCAATTACTTCAATATTTCTGCGAATATGGTAACAGTTCCTGATGTTACAGGCCTAAGCCAGGCCAGTGCGCAATCTGCAATTACCGCAGCAGGTTTAACTGTCGGCGTTATAAGCCAATCGTTTAGTAATACGGTTGCCGATGGTAATGTAATCAGTCAGACTCCAGGCGGGGGAACATCTGCCCCGGCCGGCAGTCCGGTTGACCTCGAAATTTCTCTGGGGATTCGCGGCGACTTGAACGTTGACGGAACCGTCGATATTGATGATGTTTATATTATGGCCGTCGAGTGGCTAAGCAGCGGAGTTTTAGCGGATATTGAACCGGTCGGCGGGAACGGAGTGGTGGACTTTCTGGACTTTGCGGTATTGGCCTCGAACTGGGGCCAGAGCATTTATGGGCCGTGATCAATCATAATATTGAGCGGATGCTATGATGCTATGTTTTCGAACAAGCATAGAAATGCTTTCTTCGGGTTGTCTTCGTTTGTATGGGCGCTTTTTTGGGGTACCTTGTTTTGCGCTCCGGCCTTTTGTGATGTACCTGATATCTACTTTACCTATGTGCCGCCTTATGGAACTGTGGGCAATCTCAGCGGGCAAGTAACCGGAGTTGTTTTTAATGATTACGAAGTCCTGGTGTATATCTATGTCGGGGGCTGGTGGAACAAACCTACCTGGGCAAACCCTACAACTCCGATTGATTCTAACGGCAGTTGGACATGCAATATAACTACATCTATTCCCGGCGATACTCTCGCAACCAGGATAATCGCTTTTCTAATACCTAGTGGTTCGTATCAATCTTCGTGGGAGATGGCGGGCCAGTCAGTACTTCCGGCGGAGCTGTACGCCTTTGTCTATGCGGAGATTCCGCGGAGGCAAACTGCTCGGGCAATTCGGTTTTCCAATCATAACTGGGCCGTAAAAACCGGTTATGAGGGACCTGGGTCAAACTACTTTTCTGACAGTGTGAACAATGTATGGGTAGATGCCAACGGATATCTCCACCTTAAGATTACTTATCAGGCCGGTTTCTGGTACTGTAGTGAGGTAATTTCGGATGAGTCCTTTGGATATGGCACGTATGTGTTTACCATCGACAGCAGAGTCGATTTGTTGGATAGAAATATTGTTCTTGGTTTATTTACCTGGGATACATACGCACCGCAGTATAATTATCGCGAAATTGATTTTGAATTCAGCCGCTGGCAGAATCCGTCCAACGACATCGGTCAATATGTGGTCCAGCCATGGTACACGCCGGGCAATATAAACCGATTTGATTTTAGCTATGCTGGCCAGGGCGATACCACAACCCACGTTATGACCTGGCGGCCTGACGGGATATATTTTAAGAGTTATTACGGCGATTTTGAACTGGCTCCGTCTCCGGAAAAAGTTATTAAGGTCTGGTATTATACCGGCCCTGATAATCCGCCTCCGGGAGGAGAGAATGCAAGAATGAACTTATGGCTGATCAACGGACTTGCCCCGAGCAATGGATTGGAATCTGAAATAGTTATTAAGGACTTCATGTTTATGACGGAAATCAGCGATCAGCCAGGTGACATTGATAATGATGGCCATGTCAACCTGTCTGATTTTGCAAAAATAGCAGAGCATTGGCACAATGTTGATTGCCAAATCTATAATAAATGGTGCGGAGGAGCAGATCTTACTTGTGACGGCAATGTCAACATTAACGATATTATGGCATTCGTTCAATATTGGCTTGAAAGCATCTAATACTTAAAACCATCTATGACTTATCTTTGTGAATAAAAAACAAGGCCTCTTACCAAGAGAGGCCTCGTTATAAAACATACTACTATGTCGTCTGTTTTAAGCGGATATTATTTTCTCTTGCGAAGCAGCAAACCGCCCAAAACCAGCAGAGCCATTGTAACGGACCCTGTTTAATTTAGTTACGCTAGAACAACGGATAAATAAACGGAGCGATAGCGGAGCTGCTCAACAGCAACAACAGTCCAAGGCACAGCAAAATCAGGATGATCGGCAGCAGCCACCATTTTTTATTATGCTTGAGAAACTCCCAGAACTCGCCAAACAGGGAAGATCGGGTTTCTTTTGAAAGCTGTTCAAAACTTTTCTCTTTAGACATAAATCGTTCCTAAAATTGACGAAAATAGTCTTTGGCGAATCGCTTCTGCTTATACCGGAGCCAGTACGTATTGGCATCTGGTTCATATCTCCTGCACAAAGGGTCACGCTTCAAAAGCCGAAAGAATAACGCCACGGGCGTGATAATCCCGTAATAAAACAAGACCATCACCATGTGGCTGACAACCCATCCAATGGGAAACGTTAAGAGCATCATTCCCAGATAAATCGGTTTAATCAATCCTGCGGAGATTCGACTCAGGGCATACAGGGAAACACCTATCAGACAAAAAATCAGGACCCCTTTTACTGGAATTTTACCCAGCCATGCCAGCAGCAGCCCAATTACGGCACACATAATTAGTGTAATAAGCCCAAAATCCTTAAGCTGCTTTTCTGAAGGGCTTAAATTTAATGACACCAGCGCCATCGTCACACCCTAATCTAATTCAAACTGAGCTAAATAGTCGTTAATCTCAACCGGTTTCATCTGGGGCTGCTCATCCTTAAACACAACAATATCCTCCAGAACCAGCACATCCATATTGGTCGACTGGAAACAATGAAACGCATTTTCGGGCGTGCAGACAATCGGCTCACCACGAATATTGAAACTGGTATTGATTACCAGCGGGCACCCGGTTTTCTCTTTTAAGGCCTTGATCAAACGGTAATAGCGCCCGTGACGATCGGCGTCGACTGTTTGCACGCGAGCGGAGTAATCCACATGTGTAATAGCCGGCACCACACTGCGTTTGACTTTTAAGAGCTCAATCCCGGAAAGTCCCCCCGCGGTGTCATTAAGAGGAAGCCGTTTGCTTTCTTGTACCTCAGCCACCAGAAGCATATACGGGCTTTCGGTGCCGGGGGACAGTTTGAAATAGTCACTGGCATCTTCTCGCAGGACACTCGGTGCAAACGGGCGAAACGACTCTCGAAATTTAATCTTCAGATTCATCCGCGACTGCATTTGTTCATTACGGGCATCGCCGATGATACTGCGGCTACCCAGTGCCCGGGGTCCAAATTCCATTCGTCCCTGAAACCACCCGATGACTTTGCCGCTTATAATGTCGTTGACGAGTTGCTCCAGCAGTGCATCCTCTTTTTCGAAGTAATGATACCGTGCTCCGGCAGAATCCAGAAAGCGGCGAATCTGATCATTCGAATAGGCAGGCCCGAGACAGGAAGCCGATTGAAGGTCATTTTGTTCGTCAACGTTTCTGACGTTTTCCAGCAGTTGGTAGTGTACGAACAAGGCCGCTCCCAGAGCACCACCCGCATCGCCTGCGGCAGGCTGGATCCATAGGGCCTCAAACGGGCTTTCCCGCAGGATGCGGCCGTTGCCGACGCAATTCAGCGCCACCCCGCCGCCCAAAACGAGATTCTTCATTCCGGTCTTGTCATGGGCAAAACGGACGATTCGCAGCATGATCTCTTCCGTCACTTTTTGGATGGATGCCGCAATATCCATCTCCCGTTTAGTCAGCGGAGACTCCGGGGCGCGCCGCGGGCCGCCGAATAGTTCTTCGAACTTTTTGCCGACCATCACGTCCGCATAGCAGTAGGCAAAATATTCCATATTCAATCGGAACGAGCCGTCAGCCTTAAGATCCAGCAATTTCTCAAGGATTAATTCCTTATAGACCGGCTTGCCGTAGGGGGCCAGTCCCATCAGCTTGTACTCACCGGAGTTTACCTTGAAGCCGGTAAAATAGGTAAAAGCCGAATACAGCAGACCCAGTGAATGGGGAAAATGAAGTTCATACAGTAACTCAATTTTATTGTTCCGTCCGATTCCGACACTGGCGGTTGTCCATTCACCCACACCATCCAGTGTTACGATGGCGGCCTCTGAAAACGGGCCTGGAAAGAACGCGCTGGCTGCATGCGACTCATGGTGTTCCGTGAACACAAACTTGCCCTGGAAACGTCCCCCCAACGCCTTGTCCAGTTCTCGCGGGATATGCAGTTTCTGCTTGAGCCACTGCGGTATTCCCATAAGGAATTGCCTGAACCCCCTTGGTGCGTATGCGAAGTACGTTTCCAGCAGACGGTCGAACTTCAAAAAAGGTTTTTCATAAAAAACAACGTGATCCAGATCCTCCGCTCCAATAGCCCCTTCCCGCAGGCAGTACTCAATCGCATGCACGGGCAGCCGATGATCATGTTTGATTCGTGTAAATCGCTCCTCCTGAGCCGCTGCGATAATTCGCCCGTCCCTCAGCAGTGCGGCTGCACTGTCATGATATAGCCCCGAAACACCTAATATGTGAACGGGTTTTTCCACACGCATTCCTTTTAATAACAGATTTGCCCGGGTTTGCTCGGGCAGGCATTAACTATATACAATATTTGCCGATGAATTCGTAGCACTGTTTTTAATTATCCAATTTCGCTTTCAGGAGTTTATAGTATTTTTGAAATATTTCCTGATTAGCGCAATCGGGATTGATTTTCAATGCTGTCTCTAGTTCTTCGAGTGCCTTTTTATATTTTCCCTGGGTGTACAGCAAATACCCCAGATAAGAATGTGCCTGTGAAGTTTGTTTTTCAGGGAATATCTCTATGGCATTATAGAGTGTTTGAATGGCTTTTTTGGGATTACCACTTTTCTCAAAAGCTTCAGCTAAATATTCGTAGATGAGAATTGATCCGTCAGGCTGAAGATCAAGGCCTTTTGAATAGGATTTGATGGCGTTGTGGCCGTCTCCTTTTTTTCGAAAAATATCCCCAAGATAAAAATAGCCCTCTGCCGAAGTCGGTTTCATCTTGAGAAGTTCTCTGCCATAGAATTCCGCCTCGTCCAGTTTATTTTGCATGATTAGAATAGGGAGCAACCCACGACATGCCTTATCGTAGGGCAGGTATTGAAGGACTTTTTTAAACTCCATCGCGACATACCCAAGTTTCGCGGGGTCCTGGGCAGAAAAAACAGCCCGTTTCCATCGCAGCCTCCAGTCCTGCGGGTGCTGGCTTATTTGTTGATTGTACAGGGCCTCGGTTTTTTCCAGGGTGGGCTGGATGTCCTGCTTGAAGCGTTTCGCCTCATTTTCCAGTTCTTTGACCAGATCATTATGATAGGACTGGTTGGTAAAGGGCGGTTTGTTGATAAGGTTTTCGAGTACAAACTCAGCCCTCTGAGACCTCTCAAAAGCCGTGTAAACGAGGCGATCCTGGCAGTCGGCCAATGTCAATATTGGCAGGTCTTTTTTATATTGCGTTATCTTTTTAGGCAGCGTTTTTTTGACTTGCTCAAACATCGTTTTTGCAAGTATGTAATTGCCTTCAAATCGATAATGGACATGTTCATAAAATAGTTCATTGCCGGGGGTGTCGTGAGGGCTGTTCGCTTCCAGGGTCTTTACGGTGTCGACAAAATAAACACCTTCCGGTTCTCGGCCTTCAGCAACCGATTGAATGACCTGATTTATTTTTGTATCGGCCCGAAATCGCAGAGTATCATACTGAAGGGCTTTTAGATAGTACTGACGGGCGGTTTCGTACTCGCCCATCTGCCAATAGTTGCGGCCCAGTCGAAACTGAAGGTCTGCAAAGGTTTCATCAATCTTCTCGGCGGCGAGATAGTATTCAATCGCCTGTTCATAGTCTTCTGCGGTTTCAAATTTGACACCCTTTTGATAAAGGTCCTCCCACGCCTGTTTCTCGGAATCCGTCAGGCCGTTGCGATGCTGCGAGGCAAAGGGCGCGCTGTCTTTTAAGTTGCATCCGACATTGGAAACAATGACCTTTGCGCCTGCTTTTATGCCGACATTGCAAATGTCTTTTAAGTTTTGCTCGAAGTGGCTGTAAACCACCCCTAGGGCGTCGGCCTCGGGGCGAACCTGTTCACCGAGAAACATTTCCATTCCGCCCCATGACTGCGGAACCTTACCCTTGGAACCCACAGCGTACAGCAGGCTTTCTAATAATTGCCCTGTTTTGGTGCAGGTCATCGCGGCATTCGCCCGGATCATCGCCAGATTCGGTGACAGGGGGGCAAAAATCGTCCCGGCTCCATAGGGACCGACGACCTCGTTGTTGCCCATATAGACAACAAACAGGTCAGGTTCGAACCGCCCGCAGCTTTTGGCGATTTGATAAACGGCATGCGAGTTGATCGCCGTCATGGCGGCATTGATGACTTCGAAATTCGTCTGGGGATATTCATGTTTCAGCATGATTTCAAGAAAACGGCCAAAATTGTAATTTTCATCCGGAACGCCCTGGGCGGCGGATTCGCCCAGCACAAATATCCGGTAGGTCTGAGGGGCTTTCCTGATGTCAAACGCAAAACCGGCAAGGTCACGGGCTAATCGTATGGGAAAGAACCGCCAGCCCAGTTTCGTGTTGTAACAGTAACGACTCTTACCGTCGACGGTCTGTTTTGTCGCGATATCGGTTGAATACCCAAACCCCACGAGGCGGAGACCCAACTCCAGGCACGCCAGAAGGATCAGCGGCAGGCCGACCATGGCAATGAAGCGAAACGCCCACAGCCGTTTTTTGCTGATTGGCGGCAGGCTCAAGGGAACCGGTTTTTGCTGATGGGTCTTTTTCCCCTTTGATGTCATGGAATCCGTTTACCCCTTCATTTGTTCAGCGGGTTTTTTGGAAAATCGCGGTTTCATCTTATCACAAAGGCATAGGTAAAACAAGATGTGTCCTTGTCGATACAAAAAAAGGCAAGCCAACTGGCTTGCCTTTTTAAAGAGCAAAACTAATGTGCTGCTTGCTGCTATTTACGGCGACGCAGAAGCAGTCCGCCAAGTCCCAACAGAGCCATGGTTGCCGGCTCGGGGATGATAAGCGCACCAAGATCAGCAGTATCCGAACCACTTGCGTCATTACCACTAATGACCCTGAAACCAATCTGAACGTCTGGGTTAGCAAGAGCCGGATCAACATTAAACAGAGTCATGCTATGTGCACCAACCGTCAGGGGCTCATAAATCTGCTGCGTGGTTGCCCAAGTACCGAAACCATCCAACACTTTGATGAATGCTTCGGTTACAATAGGATTACCCGCCCCATCGAGGGCGCCGGCCAAATTGTTGCTTCCCACAACAAAATCAAACGTGACATTTTGTCCCTTCAGCCCGTAAGTCTCCGTGTAGCCGAGAGCTTCCATGGTTTTTGCGCCCCGTGGCCACCAGTACGCATCACTCGGGTTGGTACAGTTCACGTTTGTTTGAAGCAACAGATTGCCAGCCGCTCCGCTCTCACGCAGGTCTGGAATACCCCAACCGCTGCCCCATAAATAGGTGCCACCTTGGGATACATTCATATAGCCCATTGCCGGGAAAAAGCTGGCGCCATTGACCGTCACGTCTGCACTTGCAATGCCGGTCATTGCGAGCACTGCCAACACCATCACTATTACTAATAGTCTACTCATACTCTACTCCTCCATTCTTCTTAAAACAGTTTAAGTAACGTTACTTTTTTAACACCCTTCTTTTCTATATTCCAAAGCCAATCTCCGCAAGGCTCTGACAGCACCTCGCAGGGCAGCTTTTTACCACACATTTACTATGTACATATCACCAACTTAACTATCGCAGAACTACGGGCACGGTCTCCTGA
>Ga0187882_1005308_pt1 | contig 10130 bp, 10 predicted proteins | sample June2016WEW_19_1_3_FD_132991 | JGI IMG/M metagenome (GOLD analysis project Ga0187882, IMG submission 132991) | Peatland microbial communities from SPRUCE experiment site at the Marcell Experimental Forest, Minnesota, USA - June2016WEW_19_150 | ecosystem: Environmental > Terrestrial > Soil >...
ACAGCGATAATGGGCTTATCTACACTATTCCCGTCGAAGGCGGCCAACCTCAATTGCTCGATACCGGCGAAGCCAAAAAATGCAACAACGACCACGGCATCTCGCCGGACGGTAAATTTTTAGCGGTCAGCAGCCAGCATCCCGACGGCAAATCCCGGATTTACGTTCTGCCAATCACGGGCGGCGCAGCTCGCCTTGTAACCCCGAAGGGACCGTCCTACTGGCACGGCTGGTCTCCCGATGGCAAGACCCTCGCGTACTGCGCCCAAAGAAACAACGAATATGATATTTACATAATTCCAGTTGATGGCGGCGAAGAAACGCGACTGACCAATACTCCGGGCAAGGACGACGGTTCTGAGTATTCGCCCGATGGCAAATATATTTTCTTCAATTCCGACCGAACGGGCCTAATGAAAATCTGGCGTATGAGCGCCGACGGCAGCGACCAGCAGCAGGTTACTTCCGACAAGGATTACGCTGACTGGTTTGCGCATCCGTCGCCCGATGGCAAATGGCTTGTGTTTGTTTCGTATGATAAAAGCGTTAAAGATCATCCCGCTAACAAAGATGTAGTCCTCAGATATCTGCCGCTTAGCGGAGGAAAGCCAAAAGTGCTGACTAATTTGTTTGGCGGGCAGGGAACAATGAACGTTCCGTCCTGGTCGCCAGACAGCAAACGTGTCGCGTTTGTAAGTTACCAGCTCTTGCCGCCAAAGTAGCAAATTCTCGACAGGGAATGGCTGGTTTAGGGTTTATGTGTAGTGGCATTTCGCCTTGATTCTTGAGACAATCTTCGGCGTAACAGGCAAATCGACTCTTAAATATGCCGTTATTTTGGGACCTCCGGTCTTGTCAGGATATTGACGGCATTTTGGGGTCAAAAAAAATTTTAAAAAATTCCCAAAAAACACTTGACTTCATTTAAGCAATATGTTCTAATGCAATTATCAGCTTGGGGGCTGATGAGAAAACTCACAGTGCAAGAGATTAAGTAGTGTCGCTCTTTGACAGTGAGTGTTTTCTCATTATGTGTCACAGTAGTACCATTTGAGAAGCGGGGGAAGAGGAAACTCACATAGTGAAAGCGTTGTAAGTGCTTTATTTTTGGCAGCTTACAGCCGTTTGAGCCGATAGCCGGGCACGGGGTCTTGCTATCGGGACAGGGCAGGGGAAATTCCACGAGAAGAGAATCGAGAAGAATTGTGCGCCGATTCCGCGCGCAGAATGCGGACGGTGCGCAGGTTGAGGCGTTATGCACACGGCCTACTGTTGTGCTTTGATATTAGAAGACAAAAAGTAGCCGGAAACAGAACGCGGAGGTAAGTGATGAATAAAAGAAAATCGACAGGGGTACGGGTATCAGTAATCACTTTTATGGTGATTCTGAATGCGGCTGTCGCTGATGCCGGTGTTTACACTGGGCCGTCTTGGCGAGGAGACCCCAATACGACATTTGAGCAGTGGTCATTTGGCGATTCGGGCACTTCGCCATCGCCTGATGCCGGCTTTACTAATCCGTATGGACCTCCACAGACGTGGATTGTTAATAACGCTGTGTGGAGCAACGGTCCGATTGATTCCCATATCGGTGTATGGCAACTCGGCACAGGCGAGATTGATATTTATATTCCGAATAATCCGGCAGCACAGTCCCAGAAAGATATCTGGGTCGAACTGGTATGGAAAGGCATCAATCTTACTTTCCGTCCTGAACAGCCGATGTTGGGTATTTATCCTGATGGCGGCTACACACAGCTAAATACTATGCGAGAGGATACATCGCAGGGGAGTGGATGGACCAGCTCAGTTTTCAAGATCAACGTATGGCCGAATCCGCCGAGCGAGTGGATTACGATAGGCGGCGACATATATGTTGACCAAGTGGTTATTGATACGCGTTGCATTCCCGAGCCGGCCACAATGGCATTGTTTGGTGTTGCATCAGCTTTATACGCGGTGAAGCGGGGGAAGAAACGCCAGGCGGGGTAAAATTAGAACACGCCTGGTTTGGGCGGGGAATTGTGTGATGGAGGAAGATGAAAAGAGATAATTCAAAATCAGGGCATTGTGCAGCGGCTGCCTGTTGTGCAATCCTGTTGCTTTGTCTGGCTGTGCCTGCATACTGCGAGGAAGACAGGACTGCCTTAATGCTGGAGGTAAGTCCTTCCCAGGGCGGCTATCTGAACATTGCGACTGGCGTTCACACTTACGACAGGTTTGCAGAGGTCACTCTGATAGCCACACCTAGACCAGGCTATCAATTTGTTTACTGGCTGGGCAATGTGAGCGAATCCACGCATAGTTCCACCTCTGTATTTCTTGATTCTCCGAAAATGGTCATCGCTGTTTTTGAGCGGAATGTATTCGAAATGGTGGGAGTTGGGGAAGAGGGCGGCGGTTCAGATTTTGTGAGTGTGAGCACCACCAGTACCAGTAGCGACAACAGTAGTGGCGGTGGTGGGCTGGTACGAAGTCAAGGGGCGTCTGACTCGTCTCTTTCCCCGGATGCAGAGGTTTCTAACGACGTCAAACGGTCGTCCATGCCGCATCAGCATATCCCGACTCCGGTTCCTGAGCCGGTGACAGTAGTATTGTTCTTTGCCGGATCCCTTATGTTGGCAAAAAGCCGACGCAATGGCGCGAACATAACAGAGAAAACGTAATAATCAAAGTCTATCCCCCTGTTTGCCGATTTCGGTCCGGCAACCCGGAAATGCCAGAAGGCCTCAAGCACCTTCTGGCATATTTTTTTGCTTGTGTTTCAATAGTTGCCATGATGCGCCGGCTACGTCTTTCTGAATACGGCAACGACGTTTTCAACCTCGACGACAAATAGCCGGTTGTCCCCCTCGAAGTCAACCGGTATGGCCCCCTTGGGATTGAACAGAACCTTGTCGTATTTTTGCAGAGGTATCTCCGGCGTGTTTTCAATCTCAGTTGATATCGCCACGATTCTGCCGGTTATGGTCGGAATCTCGATGTTGTCGGGCAGTTGAATGCCCCCTTTGGTTCGTTTCTTGTCCTCGTCCTTGCGGATAAGCACGCGTTTGCCTACCGGTTCGATTGTCTCGAATGATTCGGGGGCACTTTGGTTTTTGCCGGCCATAGTTTAAGCTCTCCGGAGTCAGGTTGTTTTACGCTCATATTATGCGCAGGATGACTGGTTTTATGCAACTGTTTTGGGCGGTCCTTTGATGCTAAACAGGCCTGAAAATATTTTTCAAAAAATCCAAAATTGTCCTTGACATAGAGTGCTCTGTAATATAGAGTACTCTATGTAAACGACGAATTTGTTTTGAAAGGGTTAGTTTATGAACGTTACGAATGAAGATGCTGTTCAGTCGCTGGCGCAGGTCGAAGAGGTAATGGCAAAAACGAGACAGTCGCTTGTTTCAACCTATGCGGGGCCTTTTCTGATTCTGTGGGGTTTTATATGGGTCGTATCTTATTTGGGAACGCACTTTTTTCTGATGTGGGTTGACTGGATATGGAACATATCCAGCGGATTGGGCTGTATCGGCACCATCTTTATATTCTGGCGGTTATTTGGACGCGGTTCCGCAACAAGGAATCCGTCGGACAAAGGGCTTGTCTTGCGAACGATTTTGTTCTGGCCTTTGTTTTTCGCATACGCGTTTGTGTGGCTCAGTATCGTGAAGCCCGGCAATGGCGTTGTGCTTAACGCTTTTCTTGTGACCGCGATTATGTTTGCCTATGTTGTGATTGGTCTTTGGTTTGGCAGTTGGCTGATGGTTGTTCTGGGAATCGTCGTAACCGGCTTTACCCTCATTGGTTTTCACCTTATTCCTGCATATTACTATTGCTTATGGATGGCCGTTACGGCTGGCGGCGGTCTCCTGGGCACGGGACTTTATATGAAATTGCGGTGGAGGTAACTATGGCTGAGCTTGACAATACAATCCATCAGTCGGTCCGGCTGCAAATTATGTCGTCGCTGGTTGCCCTCTATGCCGGCGAGGAAATAGAGTTCGTGTATTTGAAAAAACTGCTCAACCTCACCGACGGCAATCTCGGCGCGCATCTGGCCAAGCTCGAAGAGGCGGGATACGTGAAAGTAAAAAAGACGTTTGTCGCCCGCAAGCCTCGCACGTTTATTACCGCAACCGGCAAAGGTCGAGACGCATTCGAAGAGCATATCAGTGCTTTGAAACAGATTATAGGTGCACAACAGAAAACCAATTTGAAAGGAAAATGAGATGCGTAAGATGAGGAATATGTTGGTGTTGTTGCTGGTGGTAATAGTCGCTGCGGCTACAGTCGAATTATTCGCCGAGCAGGGCAGTGGGGAATCGGATTTTTCGATAAAAAAATCCGAGGCGCAGACCGTGCTCTATACTGTTTATCGCGGCCCCTATGAGAATGTTGGTAAGCCCATCGGTGAGCTTTATGGACTTGCAATGCAGAAAAGTATTAGGCCCCGTGGCCCAGTCGCGATGGTTTATCTGAACAATCCGCAGAACACAACTCAGGAACACTTTCTTGTTGAGATTAGAATACCAGTTGACTCCAATGCCCTTCAACAGGCGGGAACTTTAGGCCCAATGACTGATATAAAAACACTGAAAGCGACAGAATATGCGGTTATGAAAAAGCAGTCGGGGCTGACGGATTATGAAGCTTTTTACCGCGCTTTATATGAGCGGATTGCCAAAGAAGGATATCACCGAACCGATGACGCTATCGAGGTCTTTACAGGAACCGGAATAGGCGGCGACTATAGTCAGATGAAATCGGAAGTAATGGTGCCGGTTGCTAAGACTGCTCCTGTTGGGAATTGAACCGGTACTATTTTGCGGCGTGACTGTGTGTTAGGTGCTGCTGATTAATGCCCGGCAGGATGCGATTGAATGCCCCAGTCCCGGCGTAATCTGTGCGACGGCCTTGAGTTCGTCTGCGGTTAATTGATTACGCGAAGAACGGTAAATGAGAATGAACCCCATTGAGCTGGCTGGGGTTGATAACGGGATTGCTGCCGTCGAGATTTTTTCCAAGCAGACGGGAGAACCCGCAAGCCCCATCGCCAGCATATCTTCGATGGTACAGATTCGGTTGGATTTGGCGATGTTGCCGACTAATTCTGCGGTGAAAAAGTTTTCGATGCGCCTGTCCTCAAGGTCGATTGGCTGGTCGCTCTCGAATATGTGCAGTTCAAAATTGCCGTGTTGCCGCCCCTCGGCGATGGTCGGGGCAAGCAGGAAAAATGCGACGTTTGCGTCCGGGATTTGGCCTTTGATGAGGTTGCCGGCGGTGCAGAGCAATTCATTTAGTTCGGTAAGACCCGCTATTGCTTCGTAAAAGTCCGCGGCAAAACCTATTGTATTCAGCGCCTTTATGAAATCCTTTTGTGCCGCAACAAAGTCGTTGCATAAAATATCGATTTGCTTCGCCTGCTTTTTGCGTTCTTTGTTTAGCCGGCTAATCAACTGTCGCAGTCGTTTATTTCGTCTTTCGTTGTTCACCGCGTCCTCGTGTCAAAATCATAAGGTTATTGATAGTTGGTGTCCCTTCTCACGCTGTTAAAATCGACCTTTACCGGCCTCGGCTTTAGGTGTCTGCTTTTAGCAGCAACCAGCCCCATAACTAACGTCCTATCAGTTTTATGGCGTTGCGCTCAAGGCCTGCTGTGTTGTTTGCCCGGCATTTCCTGCGGAATTGCGCTGTTTTTAGGACTTAACTCCCTGTTGCCTGCCCCAGCATATCATTGGCAGGGGCGGACAGGGTGGTTAGCCCCGAAGCCTGCTTCGGGGTCATTTTTCTTGAATCTTAAATTGACGCGCAGTGTCATCCCCGGGCAAATTTCTATGTGACTTCTTGCCGTAATGGCTTGGCCATCCCTTTCGGGAGGCATCCCTTAGGGAGTGGCTAAAAAAATACGAGACCTATGTGGCTAAACTATCGGTTTCAACAACGGGAACAGCACAACGTCCCGTATGCTCGTCGCGCCCGTCAATATCATTACAAGCCGGTCTATTCCGATTCCCAGCCCCCCCGCGGGCGGCATCCCGTATTTCAACGCCGTCACAAAATCATGGTCCATCGTCGCCATCGTCTCTTTTTGTCCCCGAAGCTGCTGACGGAAATTCTCCTCCTGCACCGCGGGGTCATTCAATTCCGTATAAGCGTTCGCCAATTCCATCTCCGCGGTATACATCTCGAATCGCTCCGCAATCTCCGGCTGTCCCTTCTTTCGCTTCGTTAAGGGACACAACGCTGCCGGATAATCAATCACAAACGTCGGGTTATTCAAATGCTCCTCGACCGTCTGCTCGAAAACCTCGTTGATTACCACCGCGTCGTCCATGTTCTTATGCTCAATTTTCAGCGACTCCGCCTTTTTGCGAATGCCCCTGATATCCCCGATATCGCAGCCCGCGTATTCCTTCAAAAGCTCTGCGTATTTCGCCCGCTTCCAGGGCCTGGCAAAATCAACGGTTTTTTCGCCGAAAGTCGTCTTACTATCCTTGCAGTATTTATCCACCAGAAGACAAATCATCTCTTCCGTCAAATCCATCATAATATTGTAGTCGGCGTACGCCTGGTACAATTCCAGCATCGTAAATTCCGGGTTGTGCCGCGTGCTCAAGCCCTCGTTGCGGAAGTTGCGGTTTATCTCAAAAACCTTCTCCATCCCGCCCACAAGCAGCCGCTTCAAAAACAGCTCCGGCGCAATCCTCAAAAACAAATCCATATCAAGCGAATTATGATGCGTGATAAATGGCTTCGCCGCTGCTCCCCCTGCTATCGTCTGCATCATCGGCGTCTCAACTTCCATAAACCCGCGACCCGTCAAATACTCCCTCACTGTCCGTATTATCGCGCTTCGTTTCCTGAATAATTCCATCACCTCCGGGTTCGCCCAAAGGTCAACGTATCGCTGCCTGTATCGCAAATCTATATCCGCAAGCCCATGCCATTTCTCCGGCGGCTGCATCAGCGACTTGCTCAACAGAACAACCTCGTCCGCCCATATCGTTATCTCGCCCGTCTTCGTCTTGCCTAACCCGCCTGATGCCCCGATTATATCCCCAAGTTCGAGCAGCTTCATAAAACTCCACTTCGATTCCAGCAAGCTCTTGCTCAAGCCAACCTGTATCGCGCCTGAACTGTCTCTCAACGTAATAAATATCAGCTTGCCGATATCACGCAGTAAAATTATCCTCCCCGCGCATTTCGCTTTCTGGCCCTCTTCGCCGTCTTTGTATCGCGCCTTTGTCTCCGCCGCCGGCTCTGCCCCCTCATACCTCCCGCCATATGGGTCTATACCCATTTGTTTTATGGCATTTAACTTCTCCTGCCTCGCCTGTTCAAACCTGTCCGCCGTATCTTTGGAATTTTTAAATTCGGTCATTGGCTCTTGTTTAAGATTTAGACATTGATATTTAGGGTTTCGCGCTTCGCGCCTGTTCTCGTATCAGTTTGCTCTTTATCACTAATATCCCCATCGATAACTGCGGGTCAACCTCGACGGTCTGGGCAATCGTGTGTTTCTTCAAAGGCGAATTGGCATCGTCGTGCCCGGCGTTCACAAGAACGTCGTTGTCCCGCTGCAACTCGAACATCTTGCGAAACTCATCACTTCGTAGCGACACCGCGACGTCCGGCCCAACGCCCCAGTCATTTTTGTTTTCTTTCTTCGCCTCGTCCTGGCTCTTTATTTTCTGACCCGAAGGCAGATACCAGTTTGCCATCGTGTATTTCAACTGCGAACCCTCGCCCGGATACATTGATATCCCCTGCACAACACCTTTGCCGTGCGTCCGTTCCCCGACAAGCGTCGCCCGCTTGTGCGACGGGTCCGCAAGGGCGCCCGCGACTATCTCCGATGCGCTCGCCGAGCCGGCGTTAATCAGCACAACCATTGGGTATTTCGGATGTGTTCCCTTGCTGTGCGCCGTCGCGTATGACGGTATCCCGAACCGCGACCGCGTTATAACTATCAGCCCGTCATCTAAAAATTCGTCCGTAACGTCAACCGCGCTGTCGAAAAAACCACCGGGATTAAACCGCAAATCCAGTATCAATCCGCGCATCCCCGACGCCTCCAGCGACTTCAACGCCGCCTTTACATCTGCCGCAGTCGTCTCCGCAAAACTCGTCAGCCGAATGTACCCTATCTTGTCCTGCTCGTCAACCATCCGCAGCCATTTGCCTTCGCCGCTCCTCTGCAACCCCCTAAGTGTAGGAACCACTATCTTGGCGCGAGTCAGCGTTATATCACGCGTGGGGTCTTTGCCGTTGCGACGAATCGTCAGCGTAACCTTCGTCCCCGCCGGCCCTTTTATACGACTGACCGCGCACGAAAGCGGCACATCCTTTGTAGGCATACCATCAACCTTTTCTATCACGTCTCCAACGTCAATCCCCGAGCTATACGCGGGGGTATCAGGCAGCAAACTTCCAACCGTAAGCTGTCCGCTTTGCCTCGATATTTCTATTCCTATCCCCGTAAACTCATTCGTCATCTGCTGTTCAAATTCCGAAACATCTCTCGGCCAGACCAGAATCGTATAAGGGTCGAGCGTCAAAAATGATGCCTCTGAAAACTGAGCGATCACAACCCCCTCTGGCATCCTGGCGCTCGTCAGATTTCGCTCCAAAACCTTCTCGAATGCCGATATAAAGCTGTCTTTGCTCCCACCCTCGGGCCAGTTATTTACTTCATCTTCCAGCGAAACCATCGCCAAACCAAACGTTGCTATCGCGTTGGCATCCGGCTTGAAATCCTTGAAACTCTCTCCCAGCACCGCCACCCGGTTATTCGGCTCGGTTTTGCGATCTTCAATAATCTCACCGCCGCCTTCAGGACCGGGTATTAGCATCGCAGACGGGGCAGCCGACGCTGTCCCGGCTGTGTTCGTATCCCGCAACGACGTCAGCGTCCCTACCACATCCGCAAGTAATCTGCATCGCCGAATCCCCTTCGACGCCATTTCACGGTAGTCAATCTTGCTTATATAACGAAAACTCAGCTCGTCAACCGCCCGAACAAATATCCGCCTCTTTACGCTCTCCAGCCGCTGCTTGCCCGTCTCGCACGGACTATCCTGAAACGAACCAGCTATCTCCGCCTTGGTTATCAACTGCTCCGCGTAATCCGAGTATGCCTTGTTGTTCGGCTCAAGAGCGGCAAGCCAGCTGTAACACGTCATATACGCGTCAAGCCACTTACCCCTCCGCTCATATCTCGTCGCCTCCGCCTTGGCCCTGGCAATCGCGTCCAGCAAACACGGCTCATTCAATAACCTCTGCTTCTGCTCCTCATCCGCGAATTCCATCGTCCGAACCACCGCTGCCAATATGGCCGTAGGGCCGCGCGTCTGTTCATGGTCGTTGGCGTCCGTTTCCGGGCTCGTCCGGTCGGTTTCTTCCAGCCATCGCTGGGCAAACGCCAGCATATTTTCCAGAACATTGTTGCCATCCGGGGGCTTGCTCGCCTTTAGTCGCTCAAATTCCGCCAGCTGTTCCTTGTAGGCGGTATCTCGCTGCGCCTGCCGGCTCTTCTGCAGCCGCTGCCACTGAGCCACTATATCATTCAACTCTTCGACCGGCTTCCAATCCTTTTGAACGCCACCCGACTCCTCTATTACCTTGCCTGCCTCATCAAACTTGCCCTTCTCAATAAGCCCGCAGACCAACTCAACAACCTCTCGTTCGCTGTTGAAATCAGCCGCCGTGGATGCAATTCCGCACGGCTCCCCAACCTCCGCCGGACGATTAATCTCCAAGCCATGCGGCGCAGCCCACAGACATATCGCCGCCGCGCAAAATCCAATTATTATCATCGCGGGCCATAAAACCCGCGACCTTATCCAAAACCCGCGACTAACCTGCATAGAATATCTCTCAACAAGACGCTGCTTTTTCGCCAGCGTCAATCATAAATCATAAATCATAAATCATAAATTGAAAATGTCTTACAGGCACTCGCCCGCCTTGCCCGCGCATCCCAACACGTGCAGCTTGTGCTTTACCATCGCCTTTATCGCGTCTCTGGCCGGCCCCAAATACTTCCGCGGGTCAAACTCGCTCGGCTTCTCCGCGAACACCTGCCGAATCTTGGCCGTCATCGCCAGCCGCAAATCCGTATCTATATTAACTTTACAGAT
>Ga0187882_1005312_pt1 | contig 10125 bp, 7 predicted proteins | sample June2016WEW_19_1_3_FD_132991 | JGI IMG/M metagenome (GOLD analysis project Ga0187882, IMG submission 132991) | Peatland microbial communities from SPRUCE experiment site at the Marcell Experimental Forest, Minnesota, USA - June2016WEW_19_150 | ecosystem: Environmental > Terrestrial > Soil >...
CGCACGCGAGCAAAATCCCGGCCTTGCTTGATGCGCGCCGCGCGGGCAAACCGCAAGCGCTGTGGCGTTTGGGCGGCCATGCGCCGGCGCTTATACCGGGGTTAAACGCTTCCGCCCGACCCGGCGGCGATTGCGCAGGATGCCCCGCCCGCTCTTGCTTGAGTTGCGGGCGAGAAAGCCGTGCTGCCGTTTCCGCCGGATCTTCGATGGTTGATACTGTCGTTTCATAAATCAGTTTCGTTCGTAGCCCGCGAGTTTGTATCCTAAGTGACGCAGCGTCAGGAAACACTCCGTTAACGGAGCGGGAGAGGATAGCAGCGAACCGCCTGGTGTCAAGGCCATGAACAGGCCGACGGCCGGCCGAGCAAGCGACAGCGGGGCTGCTTCAGACGGCGGTCGCTGGCGGTGATGGCGCGGCACACCCCGGCCTGAAATCCGAAGGCCGAAACCCGAAACCCGAAGGAAGGCCGAAATCCGAAGAAGGGCTCAGATAGACGGCCTGGCCTCCTGTTGCAGGGAAGGTGATTCACGCTCCGGATTTCCGACTTTGGCTGCGGGCGGGGCTGAGCTATGTTGGAGAGAACGGCGGAGACTTGAAGCCGCACGATGAGCCATGAGATCAAAGTTACACAAACCCTGGTCGGCTGAGGAGATACTGGCCCTGGGACGCAGCTACCAGGGTGCGGCGATCCTGGGCGCCGCGGCGGAATTGGACCTTTTTAACGCCCTGTCCCCCGAGCCGCTGCCTGCAGTGGCGCTGGCGCGCCATCTTAAGTACGACTTGCGCGCCCTCACCATTCTGCTCGATGCCCTGGTCGCTCTGCGATTGCTCGAGAAGAGCGGCGGCCGTTACGCCCTCCCGGCCGGGCTGGGGGCTTTGTTGACCCTGGACGGCGCGCAGAGCGTCCTGGCGATGGCCCAGCACCAGGCGCATTGCCTTCGGAACTGGGCGCAGTTGGCCCGGGTGGTCAAGACCGGCCGGCCGGCCCCGCGCGCCCCGGGCATCCGCGGGGAGGAGGGGGCCCAGGAGGCCTTCATTGGCGCGATGCATAACATCTCGGCGCCCAACGCCGGCAAGGTCATCCGGGCCGTCCGGCCGCTCCGGTTTCAGCATCTGCTGGACATCGGCGGGGCCTCAGGCACCTGGACCATTGCTTTTCTGCGCGCCTGTGCCTCGGCCCGGGCCACGCTCTTCGACCTGCCGCATGTCATTCCGATGGCACGGCGGCGTCTGGCGGCGGCTGGGCTGGCTAAGCGCGTCAAGCTCGTCGCCGGCGATTTCACCCGCGATGGGCTGCCGGCGGGTGCGGACCTGGCCTGGGTGAGCGCCATCGTACACCAGAATTCGCGGGCGCAGAACCGTGCGCTGTTCAGCAAGGTCTTTGGGGCGTTGATTCCGGGTGGGCGCATCGCCATCCGGGACATCCTGATGGAGGAAGACCGCACCCGCCCGGTAGCGGGCGCGCTGTTCGCTGTGAACATGCTCGCGGCTACCGAAGGCGGGGGAACGTTCACGCTGGGCGAACTGCGCGAGGACCTGGAGATGGCAGGCTTTGCTGAGGTTGCCTTGGCGCGCCGGGACGAGGCCATGAACGCCATTGTGGTCGCGAAGAAACTCAGTGCGGGGTCTTGGGCCTGACATACCAATTGGCAGGGACCGAAAAGCGGTAGAGGGCTACTGCAGTCCAAGCAGCGGCGCTGTTATGGGCTTGCGACCTGCCGTTCGGCGACCGGTAGCGGGGTGGCCGCTGCCGACGCGGTTTCGGGCGGGGGAAGGCGCAACAGGCTCTTGAGCCGGTCACGGTAGAACGGGCAGGCGAACGAGAGGATCAGGAACGGCAGGATCACCCCAAAGCTCACGAGCGTGAGAACTACGGAGCCCACAGCAAAGTCAGGCCAATCAAAGTGGCTGCCGGATACAAGCGTCACGACGCCGCCAAGCAAGCCCCCGGCCACGATCCACATTACCCAGAGCCAGAACGGGAGGCGTAACGACACCCGCACGCGGGTAAACCGCTTGCGGCACATCCGGCCCGTCAGGTTCAACGCGCCGGCATACACCAGCCCGCCCGCTATCCAGAACAGCAAGAGATATAAGAGCAGCAGCGGTTCCCGTCCGCTGAGGTCCCGCATCTGCTCCCCCGCCGGGCTGACGGCGAACGCCAGGAGACTGACCGCGGCGAACGCCAGCGCCACGAGCACAATACCCAGCGCCCTGCAGCGCCGCGCCAGACCTGCGCCCAGCAGCCAGATTGCCGTCAGGCCGAAGCCAGCCGCACACACCGCCTGGACGATATAGCTAAGCCCGTCATTGCTCTCGGCATCGAACGCGGCTTCGACACCAAATCCAAGCAAGGCGACGACCACCAGCGGCGCCCAAATCCACCAAGCCCGGGCGTTGCGGTTTGACGGCAACGCGAGCAGCCCCAGCGCGACCAGCCACGGCAGCAGCACCGGCAGGAGATTGGGCATCCTCCAGACGAAACCGACCGACGGACCTTGCCTGGTGCCCAGACCTCCCAGGTCAGCATACGCCGCTACTTTCAGGTCACCTGCCAACGTGAGAGGTACTCGCCATGAGTACGCGCAGGTGCTGCCTCAGCCAAACTGGAACTGGCCCGACAGGACTTTCTTGCCGCCGTGATAGACCGTGAACTCGGGCGGCTTTGACCGATCCTGCTGCGCGAGGCAATAGAATTCGCCGTCCGCTCCCTGGAGCCGGTAGTTCATGAACAGCTTTCGGCCTGAGCGCTCGAGGGCGACGGAATTCGTTAACGGCCCGCCCAGGACCAGGCGGCTATTGGTCAGCGCATTGACCACGCGCGGCTCGCCTGGAAGCCGAAACGCTTCGACCGGCCCTTTTTTCAGCCAGACGGCGCTGACCGTGTAAACGCCTTGCGGGACTTTCACCGTGCCTGGAGGGTCGTGCAGCAGCACGGTGTAACCGTTGGTGGCACAAAGCAGGGCGTAACCAAGGGACTCACCGGAGAGCGTCAAGTCCGCCAGCGGTGGTTGCTGCGGCGTGAGTTCCAGTTTGCAGACAGCGGTCTCCCCGCCCGTATCAAAGCGGGGCTCGATCTGGAACGCTTGGCCCAGCCAGAAGAGCCGGCGGGGAAAGGGGACGATGCCGTAGGGGGGATAATAGAGCGACACGCGGTTGGTCCGTGCCGCCCACGGTCGCAGGAGCAGGAACTTCGCCGCGGTCGGCCCGGGCGAGCTAAAAAGGCTATCTACGGCGGCCACCTGCCAGTCTTCAGCTTGAAACGTGACCTTAGCTTGCAATAGAGAGTGCGAGTGCAACTGGACCTGGGCCCAGTTCCCCTGGGCGTCGCTGAACAGGTACACGTCCAGCGGCGCGCGGTGAAGGCCAGTCGGCGTTCCGACGGGCAAAGTGACGTTGGTAAAAAGCTGTTGGAACCCCTTGTTGGTCGAACTGAAGACACCGGCGGGGTCGTCGGTCAAGTCCAGGTTTCGGTTGAGGTCGAGGTAGAGCTTGTGTTTGGGCTGGTCCCAGATCAGGGCGATGGCGTTATTGGTATCCTTGTCGAATTGGAGCCGGCTGCGGAAGACGTGCCGCGGGCTCAGTTCGGGTTCCTTCCGGAAGGGCACTTTTGCCAGGGCGAGGTTCCAATTAGCATTCTCGAGATCATAGGGAACCACCTCAGGCCGCAGCACTATTTCGCGGGGGACATCAGCCGAGCTGCCATTGGACACGATCGCTTGAGCTGACGCCATGCGCGGGGCCAAGGCGACCAGAACGCAGACCAAGAGGAGGGTCTTGAGCGTCAGACTGGTTCTGCATCCCGCCATCACGGTCTGAGAGTACCAGAACCAACCCAGGGTGGCCAGGACAATTTTGCGGCTGGGTCGGCCGGGCAGGGGGGCGTCAAGCTCGGTAGGGACGGTTCGCGGAAAGGTCGGCGTTAGAGGGCGCGCGGACGCCTCGGCGAGGCGTCCCTACCCAGCTTGATGGCGCCCGGGTTGGCCGGCGCGTATCTTGACGCTGGTGCCGGCGCGCGTAAAGTGGGGGCACCGTGTCACTGACATTCTACGACCTGCTCCCCCGGGATGAGCGCGCGGCCAGCGACGTCCTGCTGGGGCGGTTTCTCGAATATACGGAGAGCAAGCGGCTGCGGCTTTATCCGGCGCAGGAGTCGGCCATCCTCGAGTTGTTCGAGGATAAGAACGTTATCCTCAACACGCCGACCGGCTCAGGCAAATCGCTGGTGGCGGCTGCGGTGCATTTCAAGGCGGTCGCCCAGGGCAAGCGGTCCATCTATACCTGCCCGATCAAGGCGCTGGTCAACGAGAAGTGGCTCGGCCTGTGCCGTGAGTTCGGCCCGGACAACGTTGGGCTGAGCACCGGCGATGCCTCGGTCAACCGGGACGCGCCGATCCTCTGCTGCACCGCCGAGATTTTGTCCAACATCGCCCTGCGGGAGGGAAAGCAGGCTGACGTGCAGGAGGTCATCATGGACGAGTTCCATTACTACGCCGACCGCGAGCGCGGCGTGGCGTGGCAGGTGCCGTTGCTGACGCTGCCGCAGGCGCGGTTCCTGTTGATGTCGGCCACGCTGGGCGATACGACCATCTTCGAGGAGGAACTGACCCGGCTTAATGGGCGGCCGACGGCCACCATCGCCTCGAAGGAGCGGCCGGTGCCGCTGGAGTATGCCTACTCGGAGCTGCCGCTGGCCACAACGCTGGAAAGCCTTGTGGCGCAAGGCAGGGCGCCCGTCTATGTCGTCCACTTCACGCAATTGGAGGCGGCGCAGAGCGCGCAGGACTTCACCAGCATCAACGTCTGCACGCGCGAGGAGAAGAACGCGCTCGGCAGCGCGCTCGAAGGGTTCAAGTTCACCAGCCCCTACGGCCCGGAGATCAGGAAATGGCTCAAGCACGGTATCGGGCTGCACCATGCCGGCCTCCTGCCCAAGTACCGGGTGCTGGTCGAGCAGTTGGCGCAGAAGGGGCTGCTTAAGATCATTTGCGGCACGGACACGCTTGGCGTGGGCATCAACGTCCCCATCCGCACCGTGCTGTTCTCGCGGCTGTGCAAGTATGACGGCGAAAAGACCGGCATCCTGAGCGCGCGGGATTTCCACCAGATCGGCGGGCGGGCCGGGCGCAAGGGGTTCGATGAGCGCGGCTGGGTGGTCGTCCAGGCGCCCGAACACATGGTCGAGAACCTGAAGCTGGAAGAGAAGGCCGCCCGAGACGGCAGGAAGGTAGTCAAACGCAGGCCGCCGGAGAAGAACTTCGTCAACTGGGACAAGAACACCTTCCTCCGCCTGATCGCCGCCCAGCCCGAGCGCCTGACTTCCCGCTTCCAGGTCTCGCACGGGATGCTGCTGAACGTGCTGAGCCGGAAAGGCGACGGCTGCCGGGCGATGCAGCAGTTGATCGCCCGCTGCCACGATTCGCCCAAGGCGAAGAAGGCGCATGCCAAACGGGCGTGGCAGCTTTTCCGCTCGCTGGTGGAGCGGAGGATTATTGAGATTCTGCCTCCGGGAGCGCGGTTGTCCTCACCCGCAGCAGGTCCGGGTGCCGATGGTGCTGCGGCTGGGGACAGCCGCGCTCCGAAGCTGCGGGTAAACGTCGAGTTGCAGGAGGACTTTTCGATGGACCAGACGCTCTCGCTGTATTTGCTGGAGACACTGCCGCTGGTGGACCCGCAGCAGCCGGATTACCCGCTAGTCCTGCTCACGCTCGTAGAGTCCATCCTCGAAGATCCGGACATCATCTTGCGCAAGCAACTCGACAAGCTGAAGAGCCAGAAGATGGCCGAGATGAAGATGGCGGGGATCGAATACGACGAGCGGATCGAGGAACTGGAGAAGCTGGAATACCCCAAGCCGAACCGCGAGTTCATCTACTCGACCTTCAACGACTTTGCGAACAAACACCCGTGGGTAGGGCAGGAGAACATCCGGCCCAAATCCATAGCGCGGGAGATGTTTGAGTCGTTCCGCTCCTTCTCCGATTACATCCGCGACTACGAACTCCAGCGGGCCGAAGGCATCCTGCTACGGCATCTGAACAGCGTCTATAAGGTCCTGACGCAAACCGTCCCTGACACCGCCAAGGACGATGCCGTCCGGGAAATGGAACTGTACCTGGGCACGATGATCCGCCAGATAGACTCCAGCCTGCTCGACGAATGGGAGAAGATGCGCGACCCGAGCTTCCAGCGCGCCGAGACGAAAGAAGTCCGCCCGCCCGGCGCCGAGGAGGCCGCGGCGGACGTTACGCGCGACACCAAGGCCTTCACCGCCGCCATCCGCAACCGCATCTTCACTTTTCTGCGAGGGCTGGTGAACGCCGATCACGAGCAGGCCATTGCCAACCTGTCCTCACCGGAAAACCCCGACGGCCAGCCCTGGACTGCCGAGCGGCTCCAGGCCGCGCTGGATGCCTACCACGCCGAGCACGAGCGGATTTGCCTGGATCCGAACGCCCGGAATATCCGCCATACCTATGTGCTGCCCGCTGAAGACAAGCGCACGTGGCGGATTCAGCAGATGCTCGTGGACCCCGAGGAACACAACGATTGGGTGGCGGAGTTCGAATTGGACCTGGCCCGCTCGCGCGAGACGTCCGAGCCGGTGCTTCGCCTCGTGAAGCTGGGAAGACTGACTTGAGAGGGTTGCGTATCAGCGCGCCGGGTGGTGCTTCCCAACAACCCGCGTAACTATCTTATTTTGATACGGTTTCGAGGGCTGGTGTGGCTCTTTGCTGTTTCCGGCGGAACGCCCTGCTCGCCCGGTCCGCTCGCTGATACCCCCGTAGCCCCACCGGAACCTCCCCGGAGCCTCACCGTAGTACCCTCGTTAGCTAACGAGGGTACTACGGTGAGGCTCCGGGGAGGTTCCGGCGCGGCCCGCACGACTGTCTGATGCAAGGTGGGAGGAATCCCATCGAAATCAGCGCAGAACCGTTGGCACTTCCCGTTCCTCATGTGTTCTGCGTTCTTTCGTCCCCCCTTGCGGCTTCCTCGAAGGCCTCGCTCGCAGACGGCGGCGCTCCGGTGACACCCCGGAGGCACCCCGGCGAGGCTCCCATGAAGTGCACTTAAGTTTCTGCGGTTGAGGCACTTGTGGTACAATTGCTGTCCTTATTCCGTTACCATGCGCTTGCTGTAGCGCGTATTGCCTGCGAATCGAGTATTGCTGCCCAGTGAGCGGACCGGACTGGCCCAAGGGGGGTCGGCTCCGCAGTTTGGCCCCGGCGGCGATGCAGGCATCCCGCTGTTTCTCGGTCAGGGAGTCGCTGTATTTCCTGGAGGCGGCACTGAGCCGGACTCGGGAGCGCAGTTGCGCGAGGGTGCGCGGGTCGTGGGGACGGAGGTAAAGCCGGCGAATCTGTTTTCCGTGGCGCACAAACCAGATCCAGTCGCCGCACCGCCCGCTCTTGATGGTGCGCTCAAGACATTGTCCTGAGGGCGTGCGGAATGGGCAGCGGCGGCACCGGCGCTCGGGTCTGGCAGCTCGTCTCATATCAGGCACTGCGCAGTAAGTACCTTCAGCTAACCTCGGGCAAACGCCTGTGCTTTTCAACAAGAACCTGCTGGCAATTGGGGAGCCTGACCTGAACCGGCCTGCGGCCAGTCCACTTTAGTCTGGAAAGATGCAGCGCACCGGCCGCCGCCCATGCCGGCGATAGACGATGAAGTCCTTCCGGTCCACTGTATAAACCACCGAATCCTCGTACAGCTCACTCATTCTGACCACGCACGCGTCGGCCAAGTCCATTTCCTGGTCCCGGTACTTTCTGACCAGCGCCAGCACCTCGGCCCGGTTCTCATCCAGGTCAAAAGCCAGCTCCAGATCACCCACCTGCAGCATTTCCAGCACGGGTTCGGCCGTTCCGATGCTCGCCGCGATCTCCGCGAGCACCGGCTCGCACACCAGCCAGGGCGGTGATTCCCGGACCAACAGCCTGGCAGCCCAGCCATGATGGGCATCCCGCTCGTCCAGCGCGGCGATGATCAATCCGGCATCAGCGATCTTTTTCACCTTGAGCGCGCAGAGCGGCACGCACCTGGGCATTCGAGCTGCCGCGGGAGCGGAATCGTCCCAGTAAATGCAGACTGGCAAACCGTCGCTTTGACCTGCGAGCAGGCCGCGCCAGGTCCTGATCCACCAGGCGCAGCAAATACCTAGTCCGGTCTAACCCCGAATCGGTAGCCCGCCGGTCAATCGCCGCCACCTTCTTCGGCGGCATCCGCAGAGAGACTACGTGTGTCATACACTTATGTTTACAGCACTTCCCCAAGTGCTGTCAACTTGAACCCGCCGCGCACGGAGCGCGTCCAGGAGCGGGCTCGCCGCAACGGGCACCGCACCACGACGTGAGCAGCAGCGCCGATCGTGGAAACACTTAGGTCTGGCCCCAACTCCGGCTTTAGCAGGTCGTTTCAGATGAGGCACTACTCGGTAAGTGCCTTGAGCTAGACCCGGGCAAACGCCCGCGCTTTTCAACAAGGACCCGCTGGCAATTGTGCCAAGCTCTTCGCCTTTGCCCCCTGAAGGCAACCCGCGCGCTTTGAGGGCGGCAAGGGCAGGTTAGGCTCCATTGGGTCCGTTAGTAAACCAACACCAGCACCGCCGCATCCTGGGCCGCTTTCACCACATCCGGAAACTTCTGCTCCTTCGTGCTGGGTGCCTTGAGCTTGGCGGAAACGTCTGGCACCGATTCGAGGAAGCCTAGCAGGAAACTGCTCTTGACCGCGTAATTCACGTTCTCGGGCAACGCCCCGCTCGACGCCAGAGCCGCCGCTGCATCCAGTTTGGCTGAGACGACGCCTACTACGTTCCCGTGTTCGTCCACCAGCGCCCCGCCCGAATTACCCGGCTGCAGCGGCGTGCTGATCTGGAAGAACCTCGGGTCATCTTGCCCGCCTGACAGGGCTGAGATTTCTCCTTTGGCAAACTTAGGTGTGAACCCCTGCAAGCCGGGGTTTGGAAAACCGATGGTTGCCACCGTGGCTCCCAGATGCACCGTGGCGCTCGCGGCAATTGCAAGTGGCGCGAACTTACCTTCAGTTTTCAGCAATGCGAGGTCATTCGCTTTATCCGCCCTAACCAGTTTTGCGGTGAAGAGACCTGTGGGCGTGACAAGGCGAATCTGACCCGCTTCTTTGACCACATGTTTATTCGTAATCAGAAATCCATCCGCCGCGACGAAGAAACCTGTGCCGCTTGCTGCCGGATTGGAATCAACAATCTCTTTGGCCGAAACCTGTGCGCCGGGTTGGGGAGCCTTGCGCGCCCTAAACTCCCGAACTAATCGCTGGCCTTCTGAGATTTGGCCCGGTGTCATCGCCCGCGCGAGTAGGCTCAGATTAAGCCTAGCAAGAGGATCCTGAAACTGCCGGTCTTGAGTGGCCAGAGTTGACCACTTAAAGGCTTCCAGAAAATCAATTAGTAAGCCGCCATCCCCAGTCATGTAGAAGGAGCCCAAAAACGCTTGAGCCGTGCTAGTTCCCTGCTCGGCGGCTCTACGGAACCACTTTGCAGCTTCAACTCTATTTGTTTCCCCAAGTTCCCCGTAGTAATAGATAAGGCCGAGCTGGTTTTGAGCGAGCTCATCCCCTTGTTCCGCTGCTTTACGATACCACTTAACCGCTTCAACTGGGTTTTTGCTCTCTATGTAATCTCCATCCTTGTAGTAACCCGCGAGAGTCCTTTGCCAATGAGCATCTCCCTTTTCAGCGAGCGCTCTTATCTCGTCGAGATGTGCACGGTCGCTTTCACCATGCGAGCGATGCGCTTCGAGAGACCATCTCGCAGCCTCCTGCCGATCTTCAACCACGCCAACACCGTTACTGTAACATTGAGCAAGCGCACGTTGAGCCTCCGCACGCGCATTCCAGATGGCCCAGGTAGGGAAGCTTCCATCAAAACCGGAAGGATTAGGGGAAAGATCACCCGGTTCAGCAGCTTTCCGGTACCATTTCACTGCTTCAATCGCATCTGTACTAATGCCCGTGCCATTTTCATAGCACTTACCAAGCTTATATTGCGCCCATACACCTCCCTGGTCAGCAGCTTTGCGAAACCATTTTACCGCTTCGACTTCGTCTTTGGCAACGCCTGTTCCATCAGCGTAACATTCGCCGATCTC
>Ga0187882_1005315_pt1 | contig 10125 bp, 11 predicted proteins | sample June2016WEW_19_1_3_FD_132991 | JGI IMG/M metagenome (GOLD analysis project Ga0187882, IMG submission 132991) | Peatland microbial communities from SPRUCE experiment site at the Marcell Experimental Forest, Minnesota, USA - June2016WEW_19_150 | ecosystem: Environmental > Terrestrial > Soil >...
CAGATTATTTATTGGAGCAATATCATGCTCAAATTTAACAGGGGCGTATTCTACAAATATCTGCTCCCATTTCCAATAACTTCCTGAATTATAAATGGGTCATTAGATAGATGTGTCAAAAACATAATTATATTCGCAAATTCCTCAACATGTAATCGCTTTGCCATTTTAGATATTCTTTCCTTAACATGCTTCTTCCTTATATTATTGGCGGTATACTTTGCCACAAAATAATAGTAAATATATTTGTATCGGAATCTAACCTTTTCGTGGACTGTTTCCAGTATTGAGGCTTTAGCTAACTTCTCAATAAAATTTTCCCTGTCGGGGTTTACATCTCCATATCTCTTATGATACTCTATATTAAATTCTTTGAGCCTTTCAATCGGTAACTCATGGGCTTTGCTTTCGAAGAAAAGGTTTGCTACTTCGGCTATATAATTATAATATGTACCAATGTCGGCCGGAATGTGTCAATGAAAATGAGACACAGGGTAAGAGAATTTAGTGTAGCAAATTCTCGTTTTCCATAGTCGATTGGGGTGGATTGATCCAGGCCGCCTGCGGAAGTGCGAGGGGTGCGGGCACTTTTCTAACGAACCTCTCGGGGTGCGTTTCGTAGGCAGCCAACAAAACTTTTTCCCTGGCCTTGAATGCCTCCTGGGCCAGTCCATAGTGAACGACATGGGGAGTCATCAACCCAATTCCGGAATGGTGATGCTCGGTGTTATACCAACGGAAAAAGGCCTGACAAAAAGCCCGAGCATCCTCCAGACTGCCGAATCGCTCCGGAAAATCGGGGCGGTACTTGAGAGTCTTAAACTGCGCTTCGGAATAGGGGTTGTCATCGCTGGTATGGGGCCGGCTGTGCGTCTTGGTTACCCCCAGATCCGATAGCAGAAGCGCAACCGGCTTGGACTTCATGGAAGAGCCCCGATCGGCATGGATCAATAATTGCCCCGGCTGGATCCCTTGCTTCTGGCAAGTTTCGTGGATTAGTTTCTCGGCCAGAAGAGCTGATTCCCGACTGGCTACCATCCAGCCGACGACGTAGCGGCTGAAAATATCCAGGATGACGTAGAGATAAAAGTAGGTCCATTTCACCGGACCCAAGAGCTTGGTGATATCCCAGGACCAGACCTGATTGGGAGCGGTAGCCAACAATTCAGGTTTCTGGTAGGAGGGATGGCGCAGCTGGTCCCGGCGCTCTTTGACTTCCTTCTGACTGTCCAAGAGGCGATACATGGTGCGCAGGGAGCAAAGGTATTGGCCTTCATCCAAAAGGGCCGCGTAGACCTCCTGGGGAGCTTGATCGACAAAACGCTCCGAGTGGAGGACATCCAGGACTCCCTGACGCTCCTGAGGACTTAGGGCACGGGCCGGAGACGGACGTGGGGGAGACTCGGGCGGAGACGCATTCCTTTTCGCCCGCAGACGGTACACACTGGCCCGGGGAACCCCGATGGCGAGGCAAGCTGGTTGGGTGCCGACCTCCGGCGTGAGGACTTCAACGGCTTCCATCAGTCGTCCTCTCCGATCTCGGGATTCTCCAGGGGGATCCCCAGCATCTGCGGAATTTTTTTTTGAATGTCGATGATCAGCTCGGCTTTTTTCAGCCGCTTTTGCAGCCGGTTGTTTTCTTTGCGCAGCTGCTCAACCTCGACCTGGAAAGGGTGGCTCGGGTTGGCCTTACGACCCCGGTGCTTTGGCTTTAAACCGGAAAGGATCCCTGCATCCCTCTGGCGGCACCAGCTGGTCAGGTAAGAAGAATAAAGGCCCTCTCGGCGCAAAAGGGCTCCGAGACTCCCCGCGCCCCGGCAACTCTCGGCTTGACGTAGGATGTTGAGCTTGTATTCGGCGGTGAAACGACGGCGAACGGCTTTCTCCGGAACTTCCGGATCTGGTGGATGGACCAACAACGATGGCATGGAATGGGCCCCCTGGGCGGTCTCCGCACAGGGAATTCCAGTCGCCCTACGGGCTCCTTCCATTCCCTGTGCGGATCTAATCTTCTCACTGATCATACTCTGAGCACCTCCCCACCCTCTACAGTAATTTCACAAGGGTTGGTGTCTCATCATTATTGGCACAGAGGGGGCAGTCTTGATTTTTATTTGATCCAATGACTTGACAATAAGCATATCATAATAATATGCAAAGGCACTTTCCCTTAAAGCATGAGGTTTGGCAGATTCCAAAGCCTGCAAAATAAGCAGAAGATAAAAGGGATATGATGGAACAAGATTTCTTCCTATAATAGCATCTATAACCCTTATTGCCTGCTCGTTTTTCTCCGATAAAGCTGTTTCATCCATGAGGGTTTGATCCCCGAGCAAATTCCACTTCTCTACTAGTTTGCTTCTAAGTAGATTGCCAAATTTCATGATAGAATACTTATGATAAGATTCAAGTGCTTGTCGATTTTTCTCCTCGTCTACAAATAATTCCTGAAACCGAAATAGCTCATTAACAGTAATCAATATGTTAACATATAATGAATTTATCTCAAATAAGAATAATGCCTTATATTTCAAATTTAGCCTAGAGTGGTGAAAATCATCTATTATAATCACTTTCTTAGAATTCTCTAATTGCGTAAATTTCTCGTATGACTCAGGAGAATATTGCTCTGAAAAAGAGCTATACAGGAGATCCTCGAAATCATCCCGTAGATGCGTTTTGATTTCAGATCCATCTATTTTTACGGGAACAATTCCTTCCCCAAAATATCTTCTAAAAAGGGATTTACACAATGCGGTTTTTCCAGTCTTTTCGCCGCCTATTAGAAGCATTTTACTCCCATCTCCTCCAACATCCAGTAGTTTCTGGGAATCAATTATATCGCTCAGTATGTCCTTATTTCCCTTTTTTTTAAATTCCAGGTCTCTCAAATTTGGGAAAACAAAAAGATCATCCAGATATATTTCGTCTTTCACATTTGGGTGTGTATATCCCGCATCGGCGTCATTTAAATACTGGGAAAACGAATCGCTGATCCGAAATTCTGACTTCTTCAAGGAGAGAGACCTAGTTAGTGGTTTCCACAATGGATTATTTATGCAAGAAAAATAATCTCTTTTCCAATGGAAATTATGGATGCGATATCTGGGATCCTTTAAATCAAAACAAATTATATTAAATCCAAGAGGATGCGATTTTGTTTTGGGGAGCAGGCTGCTAGGGTACTGTAAAATAGATCCTTCAACTATTACTACATATGCTCCCTCTAAGTCAGTCTTTAGAAATTTAGATGAAATATGTTCATGTCCTGTTAGAACGAGGTCGGATGTATTTTCGATATGCTTTGCGAATTGTCTCATGTTTAAATATTTAAACCAGGAATAAGAATGATGCAAAACACTAATAATTAAATCTGCTTTTCGAGTAAAAAGGGAATCTTCATATGCCTCTATGGGAAAGTAGGTCTCCTTTTCATTGATCTGAGACAACCAGGCGGTGTTGTAGCAATTAAAAATGATAGTATAGTTATTGAATTTATATTCTATAATATTAATTAAATGATTTGAAAAAAGAATATTCCCGCTCTTATAGTTGGATGAGAAATCGAAGAAGCTCTTTTGAACTTTACAACATTGATCTATTATGATGCTAGAAATGTTATCAACTTTGTTATTTTTTAGAATATCAACTAATGTAGAGTCCCTGTCGGAGACTTTTGTCTTATAATTACAATCATGATTTCCTGGAATTAGCACGAAATGTGGTTTTTTATGTGAATATGTGTTAATAGTGTCGCTTAATTCTTTCAATAAAATATTTGCTTGGGAATATTGAATATCTAAACCTGAGAATGCTATATCTCCTGTAACAACGACAAAGATAACATCACAGTCTAAAGATAAATTTTGAAAGGAATCTAATAACGGTTTAATATTGAATAGAATAGCATTGCTTTTTGCTTCAAAATGTATGTCGCTGAGATGAATAAGTAATACTTTCATTGGTATCCTCCCCTCAAAAAGAAGAAGCCAAGAAGATCCCGCTCTTCCCTAGTAAATTGAATGCGGATTCAAGATCGCCCTTTTATCCCCTTCCTTCAGGCAAGGGATGGAAATGCTAAAATCTATGTGGATAATAGCAAAATAGGGAAAAATGTCAAGTTTAGATGCCGACCTCTCCTGAAGACCCAATTTCTGAACCCTTGACCGCCCTCTTCCGAAAATACCCTCTGATTGGAACGAAATTACTGAAAAACCAGGGATTGTGAATCCTTCGTCTGTTTTATGGTAGATGTAACTATTTGATGTATAAGCCTTTTGTTACGCTCCATTCGGGCTATTGACCAAGATTTGACTACCATTTTTCCTTGAGAAATCAATGGGTAATGGATATACTAATCATATGATATATAAATCATATACAGATTCCATCGGGAAGGCGATCAAAGAGGTAATGGAGAAGAAGGGAGTCTCCCTTTACCGCATTTCAAAAGACTTGGGCATTGCTTATGAGAGTCTTTACCGGTCACTCAAAGAGGATGCCAACCCCGAGTGGAAACGAATCAAGCAAATCCTCGATTATTTGGGGTATGAAATTGTCCTAAGACCAAAAAGGAAGAAGACGCAGGAAACACCCAGCCCGTTAAAGTCAAGACGGCAATAGGGGGGATAGAGATGTCAGTTAGAAGATTTGGAGATGGTTGGCTTCAACCGCCAGTTCCAGGTCGGTGAGAAGGAAAGGGAAGCGGTCAAGTGGGGATGGGAGCAGGAAATGGGAAATACCATGTTCCATTTGGTGAGCGCCTATACCAGGGGGGCTCAGTTTGAAGGATTGCCGGCTGAGGCGAGTTATCGGCTTCAGAAGGTAGGTGGAATGGTGTTGGGGATGGTAAGGTAGAAATGATCTACTTAGGAGAGGAGGTATAAAAATGCCAGAAATGCCAGATACTTCTGGTCCTTTCTGACGTTTCTGGCATTTCCTTAATCATCTGCTTCAGAAGATGGGACGGATGCTATTGGGGATGGGCAACTAAAAAAATATCAAAAATGCCAGCAAATATTACTGAACAACCACCGGAATTGCCAGGATAATCAGCTCCGAAGCCGCACTGCCCGAGCTTCGTGCCAGAGCAGGGGAATCACCGGAAATGCATAGATAATCTCCCGTGGCTAGACGGCGGAGTTCGTTTTTTCCTTTGGGGGCGTGTTCAGACATAATTTCGAGTGAGCCTTTTATACACACCATAAAAAGATGATAACCCGGCATCACAACTCTGCCCGAAGCGGCAGGAGCAAGGGTGCAAACAAGCACCTTGAACGAGCCGTCGTCATATTCCGCTCGCCAGGGAAGGGTATCGTGAACAAGAGGTGGGGGGTTGGTGGAACTGTAACGTATCTCGATGCCCATGAGGCATACTTCATCCCGGTTACGTGGGGAAGCTGCTGCCAGGTGGATCGAGGGATGTTTTTTGGTGGGCATAAAGAAAAACAGACCATCCGGAAGATGTACCGATCCGGTGAACACATTCTGCAGGGCAAGCCAGAGCTTCTTATAAAAAGGGAAGGACCGGGGAAAAACCATGGGGCTGCGTTTATAGCCTTTGAAGTTTATAGTGCTCATGCGCCCACCCTTTATCACTAAATATAGGGTGTCTTCCGAATGCCGGTGATAATAGGTGCCCTGCCCCGGCGACAGGGTTGCAAGATAGGCGCGGAAATATCTGTTGGCATAGACTTCTTTGTGCAAGGGTTCATCGGCTACCTCGACATATCCGACCGCATCGGTGTTGGGTTGATCTTCATGTCCCATGGGGCGCCTCACAGAAGGTTTTCGCTCTTAAGCCAGGTAAACGAGTCTTTGATCATGACACTTAAGGGAGAAGTCCGATAGCCAAGTACGGCTGAGGCTTTGCTGTAGTCGCAATGGATATAGGCGACTGCACGGGTGTATTTTTCCGGGGTGAGCAGAGGCTCCTTGCCGTCGATTTTCGATTTCAGAAAAAGCACACCAACAATCAGTCTGAGCAGCCATGCGGGTTGTACCCGGCGCGTTTCTGCTTTTCCAAGAAGACGCTCTATCTCGTTAACAACATCGATAAAACGGGCTTCGGTACCGCCAAGAAGATAGTTCTCGCCTGGAACCCCTTTGTCGGCAGCGCTGATATGTGCATCCACAATATCCTTTACATGGCACCACATGGCTTTTCCGGGAGGCACGACCAGAAGCCTGCCATTACAGATGGGCCTGATAAACTGACGCGTCCAGTTGTTGGTGTCGTATGGGCCGATGATATTGCAGGGGTTCAGTATGACTGCATTCAATCCTTTTTTGACCGCGTCTTTGACAATGTTCTCGGCAAGAAATTTGGTTCTGTTATAGTGCATGCCGCAGGTAAGGGCGTTGGAGACGGTCTGCTCGTTAATGCATTCATGGGGATGATAGCCGAAGGCGGAAATCGAAGAAGTATAGACAAAACGTTGCACCTTTTTCTGTAGGGCCGCATCAACCATATTCCGGGTACCTTCAACATTGTCGATATACTGCTGGGCATTGTTCTTAGCCCAGGCGCTGGTATTCGCTGCCAGATGAAAGACCGCATCCGTACCCTCGGGAATGGCACGGCAAAGCAGATCGCCATCGTTCAGATTGCCGCCAACCATCGTTACCCCATATCTTGAGAGATACTTCGGGTCCACGGAAGGAAGATACAGGGCAATAATCTTCCATTTCTGTTTTGAAAGTTCTTGGATGAGATTGAGACCAAGAAACCCGGTGCCTCCTGTTACAAAGGCTGTTTTCGGCATAGTGAAACTCCTTTCAGTCGTTTCACCTACTCTAACAGACGGCGCAATAGGTTTCATTAACCCAGGTTAAGATGATTCGTTTTCTCGCAGTTTTTTTCGAATGCGGCTTAGGGCGACGGGAGTAATTCCCAGATAGGAGGCGATGTGGTATTGACGGATCCTATCCTCTACACCCGGAAAGCGTTCCCTGAATTTTTTATATCTCGTTCCGGCATTGTCCGAAAGAAATTCGCTTTCCCGCCTTTCCTTTTCCACAAAGAGCATCTGGGCATACTTCGCGTTGATGACTTGCCAACACGTATGCCCCTGAAGTGCTTTGGTATATTGATGCAGACTAATGTAGAGAAGGTCCGAGTCCTCAAGCGCCTGGATATCGTACCAGGAAGGGGTATGCTCCAGGATGGCGCTGAAAGCGGAAAGCATCCGCCCCTCGCTCCGGATAGCGAGAATCTTTTCCTCACCTGATTCGGTAACATAAAACACCCGGAATATCCCGGAAACAATGCAGGCCATCTTGTCGGGAACAGATCCCACCCGAATGAAATACTCGTTCTTTTTCAGGCGAAGATGCCTGAGATTCAAGATCGCTTTCTCCCACTCCTCATCTGGAATCCCTGCAAAAGAGCCCAGCGCAGCACGCACGATAGCCAGCCATTCGGGTTTGATTTGCTTCATTTATGGGGGTCCAGACGATTATGAATCCACAAGTTTAAAGTCACATCAAAAAGCTTTCGACAGCGGACCGCCGGCCCATCAAAGGTCCTCAGCTTCATTGAGTCTCTCCTGTGATGCCCCGGAGAGCTCCGAGGATAAAACCTCCTGATTTAAAACCTTCCGCAATACTGGGCTCGGCTTGAAGGTCACTACTTTTCGTCCAGAAATCACTAACTCTCCGTCGGTTTGAGGATTTCGCCCTTTGCGTGGACGTTTTTCGCGAACTACAAAATTCCCAAAGCCGGAAATTTTGATCTTCTCTCCTCTTTCCAGAGTCTCTTGGATAATTTCGAATACTTGCTCTACTATTTCCGTGGACTCTTTCAATGCAAAACCCATTTTCTCACAAATAATCTTGACAAGGTCTGCTTTGGTCATAGTCATACATCCCTTTCTTAAAGCCTGCCTTGCAAAATTTCAATTTCTTTGACTGGAATCTTCCCTTACTTCCTTCTCCGGATCACTCTCTTCCCTGGTCTCTTCCTTCTGGTCTTTACCTTAGGTCTCCTCCCTTTAGCCTTGACCTTCATTTCTGCTTTCTCCGCTATAAGCTTCCTCACCTCCCGCTTCCTCAACTTCCGCAGAGCCACCAAAGCCGCTTTCTTATCCCCCCTAGGTTTGAATTTTCCTTTCTCCCACGATAGGACTGCACCCAAGCTTGACCCAGTAAGGATACCCAACTCTCTCATGGATATGCCCAGCTTTTTCCTGAGTCCGCGAATCCTTTGAGGCGTAAGGCGAGATGCTTTCACTTCCTCTGGGGTGGCTTCCAGCTTCGGCTTGGCTTCTTCTAGATGCAGCTCTTTTGTCATCCTGTTCAAGGAAAGGATACCTCTGGAAAGGCCGGATAGCTTGAGCCTCATGCGTCTAACTTCCCTGCGGAGTGGGATAAAAGTGGATCGGATTTCTCGTTTGGCCAACCTCACGATTTCCGACTTGAGAACGCCCTCAATCTTTGCCATTAATAGCCTCCTTTTATCCAAATTAGACTCTGGGTTATTTCTTCTCCGGCTCCAGCCTGTCCCTCATGATAGCTAGCAGGATTTCGAGCTCTTTATACTCCAGCTTCAGAAGGAAATCGAGATTAGCCTTTGTTCTGAGCATCTTCTTAAGGACCTCAATAAGATCCCCCTTTTTCATAACACATCCTCGACCAAGGTCTTATTAGCCAATTATTAAGGCATTTTTAGCCTAAAAGAGGTTAGCAGTCAACGATAAAAAGGGCTTGCAGTACCATATTTACAGGAGTAAAGCCAGGCGAAGGAAAGCATTCTGAATCCAGAAAGGATAAATTTATCACCCCGGCAATGGAACGAAGATAAGAATTTGGGAATGCAAGACTCCCCCGGACTTGAGCCATTCAAGGTTGAGAGCTCGTTTTGGCCCAAAGGGAGGAGGTGGGGAGGAATACTTAGAGGTTTCGGTTTTCACACCATGATTACTAGGATTAACTACTTAGATGCTGCCACTTCCTGAACGGCATACCACATGAACCGCACATAATCATGCAATGACTTTTCCAAAATTCGTTCAATATCCGAGTGGGCACCGACTCCTTCTTTGATATCTCTCTCCAACATCAGAGGTCCGATGCCGTAGGCCTGCACCCCCTTCGAGCGAAGTGCGCTCAGGTCGCTAACAGCGGTCATCATCACAGGTAAGAGGGTAGCTTCCGGATAGAGACGCTTCTGGGTTTTCTCCAGGGCCGCCCACATCTCTGTATTCAGTTTTGACGCCGGAGCTTTATCCCGTCCGAGGGTTGACTTTATCTCGATGCTAGGATCCCCAATGACTTCCTCCAACCGTTTGCGGAACTGCACCATGGCTTCCTCTGACAGCGCGCGGATATCAATGGTAGCCTGGGCCTCCGAGGGGATGACATTGTCCCGGAACCCAGCTTTAAGGACAGTTGGGGCGAGGGTCGTCCGAATCATGGAATTCTGCATCGGGTCATTCTGAGCAAAATACCGTTCAACCTCGTGCCTTTTTGCTGGGTCGAGGATCGCCCGGTAGCGGGCCGCCTCCTCAGGGGGGCTGATCTCGGCGAGCCGTTCGAAGTAGGTCCGGGTGGTCTCGCTAAGCTTCATCTCCGGCACCCAGGCGCCAATTTTGGCCACGGCGTTGGCAATTTTCACGACCGCACTGTTCGGCATTGGCCGCGAAGCGTGTCCAGATCTTCCCTTGGCCACCAATTGGATTATCAAGCGATATTTTTCGGTTGTCGCTATTCTCACAAGCCATGGCTTCTCACCCCTGATAAGTCCTCCTCCGCCCTCGCCTAGGGCAAACTCGGCATCGATCTCCGCCCAGTGATTGGCGATGACGTGCCTGATTCCCTCCTTGTTATATCCTTCCTCACCAGCCTCGCACAGGAAGATCACATCCCGGTCGAGCTTCACCGCCTGCCGCCTGAGCAAGAGCATCAGCATGAGCCCCGCAGTGACATCCTGCTTGTCATCGAGCGTCCCTCGGCCCCAGATGTAACCGTCTTTCCGGACCGCAGCAAAGGGGTCAACCGACCACTTCTCCCGCTGGACACCGACCACATCGGTGTGACCCATCACCAGGATGGGCCGTTTGGATCCGTTTCCCCGAATACGGGTTACTAGGTTGGCCCGCTTCGGATCGAGGACCAACATCTTAGCCG
>Ga0187882_1005328_pt1 | contig 10111 bp, 10 predicted proteins | sample June2016WEW_19_1_3_FD_132991 | JGI IMG/M metagenome (GOLD analysis project Ga0187882, IMG submission 132991) | Peatland microbial communities from SPRUCE experiment site at the Marcell Experimental Forest, Minnesota, USA - June2016WEW_19_150 | ecosystem: Environmental > Terrestrial > Soil >...
AACGGAGTCTTAGATGCGCGTCGGCTTGATCGAATTGCCCTAGAAATGGATTGAGGACAGATTCGAGGTCTCTGGTGGTAACAGCCACTTCAGTGGGGGTATCCACAGAGTGGGTGGCGGCCGCGCTCTTCGAAATCTCCGCAGTCATGATCATGGTGCGCGATCCGTCCATTGCTCGACACGAGAGTCCCGATTGCCCCAGCGAAAGTACAGTTGTCTCGAAAGATGTGTCAAGGGCGTTTACGATTAGCTGCGGCGCATCTTTGGTTGTGAATTCGATTATCCCGGTCATGCGCGATCCTGTGATGTCTCTTCCATATGCTATAGCAGTAATCGCATGGCGGGGTAAAGCCTAGCAGGCCGCAATCGGGCCTGTCCAGAGGATTATACCGCGATTGACCCGATACCTTAGGCCCATCCGAGATAGGCCCGCGCCCTCGTCGCGCATCGTTCATTCCCCTCTTCGCGAGGAATGAGGGCTGCAGACCAGCGTTTGGGTGCACCCCCAATCCAACGAAGATCCTGGTCTTCATCGACCGCCTCGGGGGAGCAGACACCCTGGCGCCTCTTTCTTTCGCCCGGTGCGAGTGCCCGGCGCACCGCAGGAGGGGCCGGCCATTCCGACATCGTTGTTCCTCGGGATGCCCGTGATGGAATTCGCACATTTAGATTGGCTTTCGGATTCGTTCTATCGATAGAAGCGCGCCCCCGAAAAACGAGATTAGCTCGCTTGGGGATCCGTCAATTACGGAAGCCCTGTAACTTAGTTTGGGGTCCCTTGTCCTCGGACGATACTAGTCAAACCAGACCCTAAGACACGAGATGCGGCAAGTCACCCCAGACCCCACGTCCGGTCGAGTCACTCGCCATTCGGGCCCCCCGCAGTTCTATCCGACCCTGACGATTGAGGTTTGGAACGGTTGCGCTTATGACATTGCCTTCGACCCCACGCGAACAACAGCCCATCCCGGGACACTTGCTCGCCTACGCCATCGAAATTCGAATACAGGGCTCCGCGGCAGAAGCGTCGTTCCAATCACTAGAGCGCCATCTCGCAGAACGCAGGACCTTGGGCAAGAGGATTTCCCAAATCAATCGAGACGGAGGACCCCTTCCGCTCCAACTTGAGAGGGCCGAGTTCGAGAAGCTATTTCGCGATTTTGGGAACCTAATCGGGCCGATCCTCGGGGATATCCAGTCGTTTCTAGCCGCTGTCGGGATCGTTGCGTCAATCCTCTGGCCCTCGATCCAGCCTCGAAGGGGCGTAACCAAGGAAAGAATCGCACATCGGATGGGGAGGGCTCAGGAAATCCGTCAGATCCTTTCGGTATCAGAAAACTCGCCGATAAGGACCCGCACCCGAGGTCGGGATGACGCCCGTGGTGGACTACTTCATTTCGATGAAATGGTAGAGGAGTTCATCGCGACGCACCCGTCTAGGAAGGTAGTCACCTTCGACATAGGGTCAAGTCGGGCGGGAACCGATTCAGGGCGTTCTGACGCAATCAGGTGGCTCGACGAGGATACACTCGATCTTTGGGTAAACGGGAGAAGGAGTAACCTGAGGGAGGTTCGCGAGGGACTCCAACAAACGCTTAGCCATCTCAACATTAGCGGGAGGGTCGACTACATTTTCACGAATGCGCCGTTGCCCACGGGAGACGTTCCAATCGGGTTTAGCGTCGCGGCCGGTGCTGAGGACACCCCGTCGGTTTCGAAGCGAAGAAGTCCTCGGCGCTCCGCGTAGGTCCGGCAACTTTGACGATGCTGCCCCCGCTTGGCCAGAAGGACCGCTAATCCGCGAGGAGTCCCTCGACGACGACCCGGTAGACCCTCCCTTGCTGATAGGCCCGAGCAATCCACTTGGCCACACGATACCAAAATCGTCGCGGCCTCCCCAGGGTTTCTGGGAGGGGACGGAATGGGCTCCGCCGGGCCCAACCGACGGGTTCATACCGCCGCCCGGGACTACCTTTCGGTTTCAAGTCAAACGCACGGAGGAGTACAACGATGGGAGACAAGGCAACCACAGAGAGCGGGGGTGGGAAAGCGGGTGGCCGGGCCCCACCTGTCCTCAACCCCGAAGCCAATACAGCGGTGCGCAACTTAACTCAAGAGGCAGGGGCTTTCTTGGGACTCGCGTTCGCCTCGTACGCCCTTCAACTCGCACTTGTGGCGTCAGGAAGACATGTTCCACTGCCACTGTGGGTCCTCCTTCCAGCCCTGCTAGTTTCCGACTTTCTCACGATGGTCTTTGCCCTTGCCACTATGGCCCGATTCGATCTCGCGGGCGGAATCGCGAGGGTCTACAAACCGTGGCCATCAGCGAGAGAGGTCGTCGAACAGCCGGGCCCAGACGATGAACCGGGACCGGGAGGGGGGATCGCTCCCCGGTGGTTCAACTGGGAGGACGCGCTCTTCCGACGCTCCTCCCGAAAGGAGGACGATTGGGTCGCACGTCGACTTCGTCGGATCTCGCCTTACCGGTACATTCCATTAGTGGTAATCGCCCTCCTTGCGCTCGGCCTTACGAACTATCTCGTCCTAATCGGTTGAGGCCGCCCGCGAAGGACTGAACTCAGTCGAGGTTCCGTGCCTGGCGCAGCATCTGACCGTCTTCAGTCGATAGGCCACCTGGGAATGGTCGAATCAATCCGAGAGATCGTTCGCAGTGTCGCCCTGATTGCGCTGACTATCTTCGCGAAGTGTGTTTTGTCATCGAAAGAGAGTTCCCGGCCCTGTCGATCTTTCAACCACTTCTCACATGGGCGGTAACCTCCAACGGAGAACTCCCACACTTCCGATTCGACTGGCCTGAAGTACTGATGGGCGTTGATACTGACGCGACCCTCCTCGGCGGGCGCGCTCGAGGACCCTGCGTTCGGGGTTGACTTGCGGAATCTCGGGTAGGGCGCGTCCACAACGTCGGTGCCCGCCACCGGAAACCCGACTGGATTTGGGTCTGTCACCGGCCTCCGGAGCAGATGAAGTTCTGTCAACTCCTCCCCCGCAGACGCGAGGGCGGCGAACAGTTCTTGGCTTGATGTCAACGGAAGCCGAGGAAAGCCCGTCTTCAGGAATTGCCCATAACGAGTTCTGTATCCTGTGGAGAAGAACACTGCGTACATGTAGTGAAACAGGTCCTCGGGACCGAATGTTTTCACAAGGTCTCCCCGTCCTGTATCGACGAATTTGAGCCCCACCTTCTTACTGAGCGTTGATACGAGCCCCGGGTCCAAATTCGGCACCCTTCCACCGGGGCCGGGGGTCCAGGTGAGGGTTGACTGAGGTGTACCACCGGCAAGAACTTCCGGATATAGATACAGCGGGAATGCATAGCTCTGGGTCGTCGATTCTCCTGTCTTGGCCTCGGAGGGGCAGTCAGCGCAGAAGAAGTGGTCAGGTACCGGGGATCGGTTAGAGCGGGCGGAAATCAGAACCAGATTCTCGTGCCCGATCATATTTTGGGTCACTTCGGTGCGAGGGCGGCAGATGAAGCCACGAGAGTTACCCGTGAAGTAGGTGTAACGCCAATCAAACGGGCGATAGAGCAGGCGAGTGATCTTGCTTCGATCAGGTCCAGACGCTCGGACGTCGGCTTGAGCTCTCTCAACGCTCCAGTCTTGGACGTCGCGTCCCAGATTGTACTTGGTTCGCGCCCCCTCAACGCTTTCCCTTACGAAATCCGATGCAACCTCCCACACCCTATCGGCCGTGAATTGAACAGTCAGATCATCACGGGCGGTGAGGATTCCGACGGAGCTCGTGGGAAAGATATTGTCTATCGAGGGCCAGCTCAAGAACTCGGCCTCCAACGCCTCATCTCTTGGCTTTAGAATGAACTGGGGAGGCGACGGTGTTAACCTTGTCCAATTGACAGATTCAAGGTTCTCCTTTGACAGGAATCCGTACTTATGCTCCCTCGTTCCCCAGACTTCTGCATGGAAGACTTCACAAGATTCTAACGGCGTTTGAAGCTTGACGAAGATTCCAATGGCGACGCCCTTCTTGATATCAAAGACGTTCTCATCTTTCCCTCCACCAGGCACCTCATCCCTATGACCGACATCGCCGTGTAGGTCGAGAATGAATGCTCTGTCGAATGTTTCCATCAAATGCCATCTCATTCCCCTAAAAGTTAGATTCTCTAGGTACCCCCGGTTCGTGATGAAGGCCAGAATGCCTGATCCGGTCTTGTTCACTCGCCACTCTGCCCAACGAATGAATTTCACATAGTCGTCTTGAAGCCACCGCGGGTTCGTCTCGCCAAGAGGTTGGCCGTCCACCGAGTAGTAATCTTCGAGGAGTCGACCGATGAAATTTGGAACCTTTCGGGGCCTCCCGTTGGGTCCGATTTTAATCTCCCAGGATCGGTTCTGCGACTCGGCTTGGTAGGGGGGATTGCCTACTACGACCATAATTGGTAGCTCGTCCTTGATGGTGGAAGCTTCAGTTGCTTCGTCGGAGAGTACTCGGCTGGCACCGGGCAGCCGAGTCCAAGCTCTTCCGGGCTCATCCAACGAGTTCGTGAGGTAGACCCTTGTACGTTCGTTTCCACTGAAGTCGAAAGCCCAATTGGCCCGATCAGCTGGAGGCAGATCGCGGGCGCCAAGCTGGAGTGCGAGCTTGATGTGAGCAACTGTGTAGGGGGCCATGAGAACTTCGAAACCGAACAGGCGGGGTAGCAGATGGTCCCTGACGTAGCTGCGCCACATGCCGACGTTGCCGCTTTTCTGGAAACGTTCGCGTATGACGTCTGTTATCCCGTAAAGGAACCCGCCGGTCCCACAGGCGGGGTCAAGGATGAGTACCCTGTGCTCCGTCGCATCTGCCCGAGCTTCCGCCTCCGGGGCAGGATCTCCCTCCTCGTCAACTCGGCGTTTCTTGACGTAGGACGTTGTCGACGCATCGGCCAAACCTTCGGCCAGGCCGAATGAACCTCTGAGAGTGTCGTCAGCGGCTCGAACGATGAAGGAGACAACCGGTTCTGGTGTGAAGAACACCCCTCTCTTGCTTCTGAGGGAAGGGTCGTATTCCGCCAGGTAAGTCTCGTAAAAATGTATGAGCGGATCCTCCTTACGAGCCCTCGCACCGAATCCAGCGAGGACCTTGTCAACATCGGAGATAGCAAGAACCTGAACCAAATCTTCAATGAAGGGAAGGTACGGCTCGTCTTCGATGTCCACCCCAGTGATGGCGTCGAATAGCCTCCTTAGGAACGGATTTGTTTTGGGGATTTCCCGTGCGGCACCGGCTCGAGAGAACGTCCCGCCTCGATGGTTCGTCCAGGCGGCGAAGAGTCCGTAAACAAGTGACTGTGCGTAGATATCGGCAAACTGAGTTGTCTTGTCCGGTTGGTCGATGTCCGGAAGGAGGACTTTAGCCATTCCCTTCCGTAGGTCCTTGACCATCTCTGAAGCCACGCCGCGCGCGAATGCTTCTCCGACAGTGTCTCGAATTATGAGTGTGATTCTTGCCATCTTGCTCGACAACTCATGAGGGCTGGTCAGGGGTTGAGGAGCCCGAGATGCAAATTCCGTGAGAATCGTCTCCAGATTCTTGGCCCCCGCAACATCAATCGCGATTCGCCCGCTCGCCGAGAGAGTCCCAACGGTGCATTCTTTGAAGAACGCCCCGTCTACGTACCACCTGAAGCGGTTGTAGTCAGTTAGCAGCAGATTTCCCAGCGACCGACGGTACCGAGTCAGCTGTTCGCTCCTTTCCTCGACTTCGAGAGGCGTACCGAGGTCCTTCGCCTCTACGTATCCAGTAGTGAGTCCTTTCACCTCGACCACGAAATCCGGGGCCCCGCACTCTACCCTGGTCGGCTCGTTTGTCGCAAGAGAGCCAGGGATCAATGACTGCAGAAGGGTCTTGAGGGCTGGGCGATGGGTATGTTCAGTAGCTCTGCCCGTCCTAAGATTCGTTTCTAACTCCCGGGCGTACGTCGTAATTGCGGGGTTGACTGACATGGTGCCTCCCCTGTTGAACCCCGCCTAACGAGTAATCAACAACGGGAGATTCATGCGACTGGAATGCCCCGTCTCTATCACCTTTTCTCAATCCGACCTGTCCTTCCGAGCGAAATCTGAGGTCGTCCCTTGTAATCTTTGACCCAACCCTCGACGATTCGGATCTTGTCTCCCTCCGCGACCATCGCGACCTCGTCGCCCCACAGAACAAGCGAAATCTCACCGGTTCCGTCCTGGAGGATCCCGTTTCTAGCTTTCTTCGTCCCACCTGTACGCTGGTCAATCTCCCGGACCGGCTCGAGCTTCGCAATCGTTGTATCAAAAGTCGCGAGTCGGCCGGGCCGTAAATCGGAGATGTAAGTCCTCGGAGGAGCACTCGCGGCCATCGGTGTCCCCACTCCTCCCACCGAAAAGACTCTTCGCCTAAGGGACCTCACCCCGCGCATCGCTCGTTCCCCTCTTCGCGAGGAACGTGCGGGGAGTTGACGGGTTGTCAGTCGACTTGTTCGTAGACGAAACGATCAGGGGATCCTTCCCTTTTGCCCAGAACGACGAACAAACCAGCGAGTAAAGGGGCAATTGCTGCGAGACCGAGATACCAGCCGATAGAAGGTCCCCACGACGCGCTAATCGTCTCCCCTGGCTCGAAGGACGAGCCACACCCGCTTCCCGCACATGACCCGAAAAACGAGCTTCGCGGTGACGAACCGCCTGAGGACGATCCCTGAGAGTTGAGGACAGCCGGTTGGGCTGCAAACAGAAGGGTAGGCGCCAGCACGACAAGAATAATCGCAATTATTGCGAGACCCCCTGCCCACCCTGATCGTTTCCGCCCGCTCGTGAACGCAAGGCTCGCAGCGGCGAGCCCGATGATAACGCCACCAATGACTAAGGCGGCGACCAAGTTATAGAGCGTACCGAGACTGTTGAAACTGCCTTGTGCGTAAGGGCCACTGTAGGTCGAGTTTACGAGGTAACAATAGCTCGATCCCTGGCACGTGATAGTTTCGGTAAGCTGGTTGAGGGGGTAGTAAGTTGCAGTGCCGCTTATTGTAAAGGAACTGCCGGAAACTGTATCTGCGGCAGATGCCGATATTCCGTACCACCCCACAAAAAGTGACACGAGTAACAGGGCTACCCCGACTAGAAGGAGCGTTCCACCGACTATTGCACGTTTCGAAGCAGGGGTTCTCCTTGCGGATTGGGTCGAGAACCCTCCGAGTTGCTCCCGAATGGAGGCTACCGGGACTGTGACTGACTCGGCCGTGGTCCCAGGTTGGTCTGCAGACTCTGGATGCGCAGGAATGAACGGCTCCCTCCCCGTCACCAGTGGAAGCCCACATTTCCAGCAAAAGGAACCTGTCGTGTCAACCGCAGCCCCGCAGTTTCCACACACGGGAATTGAGCCCGGAGGGGCCGTGGAGGCAGGACTGTAGACAGCGTGGGCAGGAAGAGTGACAGAGGATGAACTGGGATTCAGGCGTGATCCGCAGTGACTGCAAAATGGCCAGTCGGGATGCACCTGGGCTAGGCACTCAGGGCAGAGGGGAACGTCGTCGGGCACTCCACACCGACGTCTCAATCTGTTCCTTCTGAGCTATAAATGACACTGCAGCGTGGCACGCGCACCGACCGAGGTGGAGGAAGAGGTTCGCTCGTTAGCGATTACGGTGGAACCACAGTTCCGCAGTTAGGGCAGAACTTCGGAGGAGGATTCGGGAGCATGAGGCCGCATCCATGGCAAACGCGCGAATAAGTGCCGGGAGGTGGTGGCGGTGCGTGAGTGATCCGCCAACGTGCGTCAGACCGCGCAATCCACGGATTAAGCAGAACTATTACGAACACGATAGGAACGACCACAATCAACCACCATAGCCACCAGTTGCTGGTCGCCGAGAGTGCCAGAGCCGAGAGGAAGACGTACCATCCCACCGCGATAACGATCCCGATAACGGTCCTACCTCTCCAACGCGTTTTCAACGGCGGGGGCGGAGACGGCAGGGCCTGTGTGGCCGGTTGCGCCATGACCGTTGGTACCCCGGTTCGACTTACTTGGATGTATTGTCTGATGCCCCTCTCTGCCGCGCATCGCTCGTTCCCCTCGTCGCGAGGAACGAGCGATGCAGCAAGCTAGCATCCAGTACCCAACCGCCGAACTTCCCGACCCGACCGAACATGCCCCCTCCCGTCTCCGCACCGTCACGGGAAACCGTTTCCCGCGCAAATGCTCGTGCGGATTCGGCCGCGAGATCCCCCGCGACCCGGAGATCCGCCTCGTGGTGGACTTCGGCGCGCAGCGGCCCTACCCCGCCTATCTCCGCGAGCACTCGCACGACTTCGGGAGCTACCGCGGTCGGACCCGCGACCGCATCGACCTCGCCTCTGTCCCCGGGTTCGTCCCCGCGAGCGCCCTCGTGGCCAAGCCGGCCGAGTCGAAGCCTCCGGTTGAGCTAGACTTCACGACCGACCCCGCCCACTCCGAGGCGGACGCCTCTCCGAGCGTCGAGGCAGGTCGCCCGTGGGCCTCCGGCCAGCTCGTCTTCAACGCGGGCTCGTTCGAGTCCGCACGCAGCGGGTTTGCGGACTACACGCGGGATGGCGAGACGGGAGAGCAGCTGCGCACGCGCGTGAACCGGATCATCCTCGAGGACCTCGAGCAGAAGGTGCTCGCGCTCCGGGCGCTCCACGCGAAGCTCCGGGACATGGACGCGGGTGCCTCATTCGGGGCGGTCGTGGCGCGGTCGAAGCCGGTCTGACGCGGTGCCGCGGTCACTGGGAGGTCGCATGTTTGAGTTCCGCCTCCGAATCCTGGATGTGGGCGAGGGCTCCTTTCTCGGGATCGTGGAGGGATTCCCCGAGATCCTGGTGCATGCGACCTCCCCCGCGCAGGCTGAGGCAGACCTGACGTGTGCCCTGGTCGACCAACTACAGCGGCTCCAGGACCGCGAGGCGACGCGGATCGACTGGGACGACTTTCCGACAGTTAGGGTAACCCGCCTACTCCTGGGTCCCCTCGCGGAGAAGTTGGCCTGATTGACGGTCGAGCCGAACTGCTCCATGCCTAGCCTCGCCAGAAGGGTCGACCCATATCATGCCCTCTAGCAGATACCACGTGGCGAAACACAGAGCGAGCCCGAACGAGGTCGCTGGCATCGCAGTGATGTAACAGGGGGCAGCTGTGATGATGGAAGCCACCAGACCTACAGAGCTGAAACCTCCGAGCCATTTGACCAACCCGACCCAAGTGGGATTGGGCAACGAAGCCGGGAAGACGATCCTTCCATCGGATAGAACCAGATACTGGAGCCGCCGGCGACCAACCCGGACCACGTGTGGGGAGACAGTCGGTCTTCCCGTAACGACGGGAGTGTAAGTCGTCGGCTCGCTTCGTTCGATTCTGGCCCGTCGTCGAGTCTCGCGTCGAGTGGGTTCAATTCGCACGGTGTGGGAAAGCGCGCCCGAAGGAAGTAAGTTCGAAGCGAAAAGGGGGGTTTTCGAGCAATCATTTAGACGGAGGGCGGATGAGCCGTCCGCCCCGACGTCGTATGCCTAGGGATCGGCGTACGCGTTCTACGCCCGAAGCGGTGACGGTACGAACCTCTGCGACGCCTCGATTCAGGTCGTTGAAGTTCCAGGCGATTTCCGCGTCCGAGGGCGAGAGTTCGGGCCTTTCGCCCCACTTCGAGCGCTGCGGCCCGGCCAGCCGAGTTACGTACTCAGACAGTCCTGGCGGTGGTCCTGGGGGTCTGCCTCCCTTTTTGCCCTCTACTCGGGAATCAATCCACGCTTTGACGGTAGAGTACTCGGTCGGGATTCTAAGACGACGTGGCCGCGTGCTCTTGTCTCCCCCGTACATCATGTAGACCACTTCGATGCCCGGATCGTAGTCTGGACGGTCGCCCGCCACGTAGACCACTTGATTAGTGTCCGGGAGCGAGCCCGTATTACCGAAGGTGCAACCCGCGGGGCAGGTCCCATCCTTCCCTTTAGGCGAGGGCCGGCCCCAGCAAAAGGGGCAAGGGGCCGGCCGTGTGTGGGGAATTGAAGGAATCGCCTTTCCTGTCGCGTCCTTCAACTCGAGACCGAGCGTCACGGTCTTGCCAGGGAGTACGAAATCGGAGATTCCCCCGGTCTCGTCC
>Ga0187882_1005338_pt1 | contig 10094 bp, 6 predicted proteins | sample June2016WEW_19_1_3_FD_132991 | JGI IMG/M metagenome (GOLD analysis project Ga0187882, IMG submission 132991) | Peatland microbial communities from SPRUCE experiment site at the Marcell Experimental Forest, Minnesota, USA - June2016WEW_19_150 | ecosystem: Environmental > Terrestrial > Soil >...
GGAATGTCCCCGCATTTGCAGTTGGTTTCTTGCGGCCATCATCCGTCCATATCAATAATTCTATCCAGGCTGTAAACATTGAATTTATAGAATCAAGCTGATAGCCTCCTGCTTCATGCGCAACATCTCATAACTACCTTGCGGTTCTATTACGCAAATTTTTGCTAATTTTGGCATGCAAGTTGTCGTCAGGGCATCGCCCAAATAAAATGAGATTTGCTCAAATGGAATTTTTAGCAGGGACAAATGCTCAAGCCTTTGCCTTCCGAGCCCTTTCCCTTTGTAAAGTGGAAGACGGTCCGGGTGAACATCGAGAGACAAGCAAGCACTTGGACGAGGATATACAGCGAAGTCGGCGAGAATCCATGTTCTTGAGCGTTTTCCGTCCTGTCAAGAAGGAGGGATCGGGCACTTCCCGTCTCGAAAGAGATTACTAATTATAATAGGCAGTAACCCTTCGTTTTCGTTCTTGCCAATAGAAAAATCAAAGGCTTGTTTTAAAAAACTCCTCGGGGTGAGAAGTGCGCCGATTTCCTGATCACAGGCCTATTCGCATTAGAGAGGGCACAGGTCCATTTCCGCTAAAACTAAGTCCCATTTCCGAATTTCAGATCACCTCGTTGGGTATTGGCGCCATCCTGCCGAGTATCGATTTTGGACTAAAATCAACCCGCTCAATCTCCATTGAGGGAACTGTTCAATTTCAGCCGATGCCTACTCGGTTTCATTTCATGTTGAGGACGAGCGTGAGGCTTTCGCTCGCATCTCTTTATCCCGATACATCTCCTGGTCGGCTTTGGCCATCAAGACATCCAGTGAATTACCATCCGCAGGGTAGCTGGCTATCCCGATGGAGATCCCCGCCCGTGCATACCTTCCGGGCCACACTTCCAATTGAAACTCATCCACGATCGTCTGCACGCGCCGTGCCATCAGCGTCGCTTCTTCGGCGGAGACTTCCGACATGATAGCCACGAACTCATCCCCGGCATGCCGGATAACTGCATCGGATACTCTGAAAGATGTCCTGAGTATTCTCGCCACCTCAACCAGCATACGATCGCCCGTCGGATGGCCGTAATGATCGTTGATTCCCTTGAAACCGTCTAAGTCCATGCCGAGGATTGCCAGTGGATGATCGAAGCGGATGGCCTTTCCCAGCTCCTGCTCAAGATACGAATAAAGCCATCGTGAGTTTGGCAGATTCGTCAGCGGATCTCTGAAGGCATCCTCCTGAGTTTCCTCGAATCTCGATGCATTGTATATAGCCGTGGCTGCCTGCTTCGACACGATCTCCATCACTCGCACGTGGTCATCCGTGAACCTCACCCCTTGCGACGTGTAGAGCGATATTACCCCCAGGCACCGGTCCTCGAAGTTCAAAGGATAGACTAACGAGTTATCCAGCTCGACAGCGATTTTCTTCTTAACAACCGCCAAATCCAACGCGGGATCTGAATTGATCGCCGGCCGATTCTGCGCAGCCACCAATCCGCTCAGGTTCTTGCCGAGGCCCATCACGCACCCGCGGAACGCCTCAATGTTGGCGCCCGAGACGTGGGTCGCCTGCAGACAATCTTCTTCTGAATCGAGGAGATAAACCACGCAGGTCGTAAAGGGAACAATTTTCTCAATTTTACTTGCAATGATAAGCAAAGTTTCCTGCAGATTCAGAGTGCTGCCGACCGTCTGAGCCAGCTCGAGCATGGCAAATACTTCGCGGTGCGTGGAGGAAATATCACGAAAAGCCAGCGTGTCGCGAGAGCGCGGCATTTTAAGTCGTTCTCGATCGCCGGCAGTTCCAGAGATCGCTTTCCATTCCTCCACGCTCGAATCACCTACTTCAGTCTTCCGCACGCCCTCTTGTACGCGATCCACTATCTGCTCAAACTTCGCAACCACATCGGGATCGTAGTGTTTTCCGGCTCTAGCTCGGATAAGACCCAAGGCTTTTTCGGTGCTGAAGGCTCGACGATATGGGCGATCGCAGGTAAGCGCTTCAAAGCAGTCGACAACCGCCAGGATCCGAGCGCCGAGCGGGATCAGCGTGCCCTTGAGGCCATCAGGATATCCTGAGCCGTTCCAATTCTCATGATGGTGGCGCACGTAGTCTGCGACCGGGTATGGGAAGTTGATTGATCCCAAGATACCGGCGCCGATGACTGGGTGCTCCATCATTTTTTGAAACTCGTTGTGGCTGAGTCTCCCGGGCTTGTTTAATATATATTCCGGGATTGCAAGCTTTCCGATGTCGTGCAGCAACGCAGCTGCCTCGATGCCTCGCAACACATTCTCGTCGGTAATGCCTGTTGCGCGGGTCAGTTCCCGCGCGTAGACCTGAACGCGGCGGACATGACCGTGAGTCAGCTGGTCCCTTGCATCGATTGCCATTGCTAACGCTTCGACAGTCCTCAGGTGCAATGCATTCAATTCCTGCAGGTGCTTAATCTTCTCCTCAGCCTTTTGGAGATACGTCTTATGCGTAAAGTGGATAATCAGCACAGTGGGAGCGATGATGCCAAGTACTGCGGGAGTAACCATGTGCACATTCAGCGCGACCAGTCCGGCAACCGAAGCTGCTGCGAAAGAGGTAATGGATGTCCACAGAAAACTCTCTCGCCAGATCACATAGATCCCTCGCCTCGAATCCAGCGCGAGCATGGTGGCGACACTTCCGGAATTAGCAAGAAAGTGGACCAACGCCATCAAGAAGATGGAGATGAATAATCTTCTCAGAGTGAATGGTGAGCCTTGAAAAAGCGGGCCCTGGCCCATCACTACAAAGAAGGTCACCCCCGCAAGGCAGGCCGAAAAAGCGGTAGCTCCGACGTTGAACAACGCGTACTCCAGACGCCGGTTCGCAGTGGTGGAACGAAGCGACCCCATCAGGGCATCCAAAGCCGCTGTAATGATTCCGGGAGCGACGCCAAACAGAATCGTATTGGTGAAGATAAAGGTGTCTGCCACCGAAATCTTGGAATTCAAACCGGGAATCCTGACGGTAAACGAGCCTGTGAGGATCGTCAGAGATGCTACGATAATCCATTCCAGAGGGACTCGCGACGGGGAAATCTGAACCAGTGAAAAGGGAATCACTGCGAGGCCGAGCACGGTGAGGCCGTAAAGATAATAATAATAGCCCGACCTGTGGGCTTTGGTCATTTCGTAACATCCTTCGTACGCAACCAGGGAACAACTGTAAGCTCACCTAATATGAATCTCGGTCACTTTAAAAGCCTCTATGGGCCCGCTCACTCCAAAGGCACAATGCTCGCTCCCATACTGATTGTCCTCTGCTGCCGCAGCATCAGCGCCGAGGGTAAAACCAGGAACCCGGAGGTCCGGATTTGAGCGCACCGACGCTCCCTGTCTCGCCGTGAGCAAGTATGTCTTCGCCGGAGTCAGTCATAGTGTCCGGGTCGACAAAATTCCTGGACCACTTTGGATAGGTCGTGCCGAGGACGGAGCTTACCCCGACCACCGCATCTCCCCAAAGGATCTGGTCTCCCCACAGAATCTGATCGCTCTTGAGAATCCCATCACCCCAAAGGATCTGGCTTGCCATAGCTTCCTGCTTAAACACCATGAGAGAATCACTCCACGCCTTTGCGGAAATTCCATCGCCCCAGGTGATTCCGTCGCCCCAGAGAATTTGGTCTCCCCAGAGAATTTGGTCTCCCCATAATATTTGGTTCCCCCACAGAATGGCATCTCCCCACAGTATCTGTGCTCCCCAGATTTGGCTGTATGGTGCAATCGAGCCAGGCCGCCTGATCCACTGCGCCCCCGCAGGAAACGTACCCGAATTTGCGCTGATCGCGTAAGCGAGCCTGACGGCGCCCTCGGCGTTCAGTGAACCGTTGCCCTGTTCCAGTATATTGGCATTCGTCAGGCGCTCTGCGGTGTATTCCAGAATTGCTTTTATCGCGTTCGGCGTCAAAGAAGGGTTGGCCTCCAGCATCAGCGCCACGGTTGCCGATACCACCCCTGTGGACATGCTCGTGCCGCTCAGAACAAAATATGTATCTCCATTCGAGTGCCCCCCAGCAGGGTACACGATGTTTTCCGGATAGTTCCTGTACAGGTAGCTCGATTTCGCCGCGTCGGAAATTATCTTGTTTCCGGGTGCGACGATGTCCGGCTTAATCAGGCCGTCGACTGCGGTCGGTCCTCGCGAGCTGTAGGTTGCCACATTATCGTCGCCTCGGAAAGGAGTTCCGTGCGTATTCAAGGCCCCAACGGTAATAACCGCAGGATCGTTCCCCGGACTCGTGATTCCTCCGTATAGAGGGCCGCCGTCTCCCCGTCCATAGTTTCCTGCCGCTGCCACCACTACGAGACCGCTGCGGACACACATTTCCACCAGCCGGCAGAGCGGATCGGTTTTGTAAGATTCATAGACAGGGTGGCCGAGTGAGAGATTGATGACCTTGATATTGTAGTCGTCTTTGTTTTCGAGGCACCATTCTAAGGCAGCCATGACGTCACTCGTTTTGCCAGCGCCGCTTTGATCCAGCACACGGAGATTGATCAATGCGGCCCCCGGAGCAATTCCTTTGTACTGTTCGCGAAATCCGCTCCCAGATCTGGACAGATAGCCGCTGCCGGAAATGATGCCTGCCACGTGCGTCCCGTGCCCATACCTGTCGTTGACATCGCCATTGATAAAGGACAGCCTTGTGAGCACCTTGCCCGCGAGATCGTCCTTTTCGGAGATTCCCGAATCCAGCACAGCCACGACAGCGCCTCGACCGGTAACACCGGGCTGGCCAAAGCCACGGGTCCATACGAGGTCGGCACCAATTGTTTTTGACGTACAGTAGAGATTCCCGTGGACTGCATGATCGACGGAAATGCGGAATACTCGGCGATCGTTGGCCAGCCGAGCAAGCGCAGCCTGATCCACAAGCGCTGCCACAGCTGGCATATGCTTGAATGAACGAGCCGGAGTACCCCCAGCACCCCAAATAATGCCGCTAAGCTGGCTCGTAGCGTCATCCGTCGCCCAATTTTCATCCGCTGACTGAATGATAACGGGAACGGTGTCATTCGACTGATGCAGGATCTGGGACTGCAGAACGAGGTCAAGCTTTTCCGCAGGCACAGGTTCGATGCCATGTTGAGGCTGGCCAGAAAGCGAAAAGACAAGCAACAACAAGGTAATCGGAGTCAGAAGAAAAGCCCTTATGCTGTTCTTGCTGATAGACATTTCACCCCCGCGCGAGTAAGGAAACGATGATGAAACGAATCGAGTTTTTATGCAATAAAAAACGGTAATGTGTCAAAGCAAGCTTTCCTATTTGCATTGGTTATGGTTAGGCAGACCCTCGGAACTGCTCATCCTTACAGCAGCGGTTTTACAGAAAACAACTCAGAAACCACTCCAATCGACTTGCCCTCCTCATCGAGAATCAGAAGGGCTCGTTTGACGAGAGTCCTGGCAATCTGCACCTTGTACTTGGTCGCCGTCAGCGGCTTGGCATCTTCCACCGCCGCCGCTCCGGCGGCTTCCGCATTCGCCTCATTGATCGGCTTGCCGGCGATTGCCGCTTCCGCCCTGGTCGCCCGGTAGGGCTTCGGGGCTACGGCGTTCAACGCAATCCGCGCCGCGCCTCCTCCGACCATCACGGCGCAGTTCACGATCGGGAAATCGATCGATTTGCGGATGGCGAATTTCAGGAACGCGCTCTTCGCCCCGGCCGGGGGTGCCGGCACCTGGATTTCCGTGATGATCTCACCGGGGTTCAGGACTGTGTTGCTCGGGAATTTCACATCAAAGAAATTCTCGATGGGGATCTTGCGCACGTTGGTGACAACCGTAGCATTCAATGCAATGAGCGCGGGCGCAACGTCGCTGGGATGAACCGCGATGCACTTGTTCACGTTTCCGAAAATCGAGTGATAGCGGTTGTCCCCCGTCATAGCGAAGCAGGTCGTCCCGCCCTTGCGGACGCACTGGAAGCGGTTTTCGGGTTTGCGGAAATACCAGCAGCGGTGCAGTTGCGCCAGATTTCCGCCGATGGTCCCCATGTCGCGTACGTGAGGGGTCCCCACACGGAGAGCCGCCTGTGCCAGGGCGGTATATTTCTGATTGACGGCCTGGTTGGAGGCGATGTCCGCCAGGCGCGTGGTTGCGCCGATCTTCAGCACGCCCGCCTCTTCCCTGACGTAATCGAGGGTTGGAGCGATGGTCTTGATGTTGATCAAGGAAGCGGGGTACATCTTATCGGGAAGAATGTTGTCCTTCAGTCGACCGATGAGGTCGGTCCCACCGGCAATAATTTCAGCTTTGCCGCCGGCAAGGGCAGTTTTGGCTTCCGCCAAGGTCTTTGCATTCTCGTGATTGAAAGCTTTCATTTCTCCTCCTATGCCTTTCCCAGCGCTTTAAGAATCTTATCCGGCGTGGCCGGCGGATCGACCCACTTGCCGATGGCATTCTGTATGGCGCAGATAACCAGATGGGTATTCGCCAAAGAATGGCTGATCCCATTGGCGCCGTAGGCTGCGTTGCCTGCGCGCGTTTCCAGTAGCTTCATGTCGACGGGGGGCATGTCCAGCATGGAGACCTTTTTATAGTCAAACATGTTTGCATTCAGTTTGACCCCGGTCTTTTTGTCATAGAAAAAGTCTTCCTGTAGCTGGCACCCGGCACTGAAATCCATCACCTGGTAGATCTGGCCTTCCAATGAAGTTTGACGGATTATTTTGCCGGGATCGGCAACCACCCCAAATCGGATTATTTCAACTTGTCCGGTTTCGGTGTCGACTGCGACCTCGCACATTGCAATGTTCATGGTGTCCAGCTTTTTCCCCATGGTGCCCCAGAGGGCTGCCGGAGGCTTGCCCGAGAAGGTCGCGAACAACTGGGCCTGTCCCACGGCCTTGGCGAGTGGAAGAGCTTTGCTCGGATCGGATTTGACGTATACGTTTCCGCCCTTCATGTCCAGATCTTCGGGTTTGTATCCTTTTAATGGGCTGGGCGCAGCAGGTGCGCCGACGGGCCCGCCCATGCCCATGCCGCCTGCGGCCGGAGGATTGTTGGCATTCTCAATCGCAGCCTCCAATATCCGCTTCTTCAGGATGTTGGCGCATTCTTTTGTAACCCATGCAGATGCGGTCGTCCCATCGCTTCCTCCGCCGACAGGAGCAAAGGGCTCCTTGTAATCGAAATCGATGATGATATCTTCGTACCTGAGGCCAAGTTCTTCAGCAACGACCATCGCATTCCCTTCTACAGCGAAGATACCGGTGCAGCAGCCCTGGGTACCCATACGCACTTTGCCGTTCCGAAGCTCCAGTTTGCTATCATAGCTCATGCCCGCGTGCCGCGGGCACAGCTGGTACCGGAAGCTTGCGCCGTGCATTCTTCCGTCGGGAAGTTTTTTGGCACCGGTTGCGTGCCACTTCCAGTTCATCAGTTTCTTTCCTTCTTCCGCACACGCCTGATAACTGGGTACGGGGTTGGGATCCGTGAAATCCTCGGGCCCATGGAGATTCAGTGTCGCAATATCCACCGGGTCCTTACCCAATTTTTCAGCGACCAGGTGAATCGCCATGGTCAGCGAATCCCAATTGAAGGGGCAGTGTTGACCGCTCGTGTACATCTTACCTCTGTTGCTGTTCACGACTTCCATCGTCTGCCTGATGTTCAGACACCTTGTCGTGAAATAGGGGCCGTAACCTTGATCGCCCGAAGTGCCGAGTCTTGAAACGGGAGGGACTCCGGCATCGGCGATGGAAAAGTCGTCGATTGCGGTGATCAAGCCGCTGTTTTTAAACCCAACCTTCAGGTGCGAGAAGCGCTGGTTCAGATTGAAGTCGTACATTTCTTTCCGGGTTAGAACCATCCGAACAGGTCTTCCCACTCTTTTGGCGAGCAGCGGCGTGATTTGCTGTGTTTTCCGCATGCCCCAATCGCAATACTTGCCACCCTGGAAGAGACATTCCTCTTTCACCATTTCCGGGGGAAGCCCGTACATGCCGCCCACGGCATCTTTCCCCTGTCTGGCGGTCCAGACAGCGCCTTCAATACGCAAACTCTGTTGTTCCGAGCTCTGTGCCGGATCGTCGAACCAATAGGCAACCGATCCGGAAGGATTGGGTATATGGCCGGAGAAAGCAGGCATATTGAAGTCATACTCGATGATCTGATCGGCTTGCTTGAAACCGGCTTCTACATCACCTCGGGTATTCGTTGCGATAGTGACGTTTCCCTTGCCTCCGGGATTATCCCGAATCACCGGCGCATCGGGCTTTCTTCCTTCGAGTATATCAACGACGTGCGGCCGAATCTCCCACTGCGGGTTGAGGGCTTTTAAACCTTCCTCACAGGCTTCTTCAGTTTCCGCGACGACGATTACGCCTACTTCCTCGTCTTCCATATTGGCCACCTGGCTGACGTAGGGACCCTGAGGTCCCCCAAAACCGCCACCACCCGGCTGAGCTTTCGGCGCGCCGCCTCCCATTCCCATTCCGCCACGGCGGCCAAAATTTTTCAGGTCGTCATCTTCCCAGGTAAGAATGTCGACGACGCCGGGGACCTTCTTGGCGGCGGCCACATCGACACTCTTTACCGTCGCATTTGCGTATGGACTTCGGAGGAATTTGGCGTGAAGCATGTTATCGAAAACGTAGTCAATGCCGAATTTGGCTTTGCCTGTCGCGAGCGAATAAGAGAGCTTGCCGGGAATATTGGGCTTCCCGACTACCTCGAATTTTTCCCTTTGTCCATTAACACCTGCAAGATCAGCCATACTATGCTCCTCCCTTCATCACCTGAGCAGCTTCCATAATTGCGGTAGGATGCCGCGGGTACGTCCCGCAGCAGCAGATATTGCCGGCCAGCGCCTGCTTGCAGTCGTTCTCGGTCGGATTTGGATTCTTGTCCAGGAGAGCCTTCGCAGAGACTACGAAACCGGGAGTGCAATAGCCGCACTGCATCGCATCCCATTTACAGTAGGATTGGATTAGCGAATGCCACCTAGGATTGGCGGCAATTCCCTCAACGGTTTCAATGGATTTGCCTTCGCATTCCACCGCCAGAGTTGTGCACGAAAGGACGGCTCTGCCGTCGATGATTACCGTACAGGATCCGCACACGCCGCGATCGCACATCTGTTTGGCGCCGGTGAGCCCCAGCTTGAACTGGAGAGTGCGTTGCAAAGTCCAGTGTGGTTCGATCAGTACTTCGTAATTCTTTCCATTCACTTTCAGTTTTGTAGATACCGGAAGGACATAGCCCGGATGGGCCGCTGTAAAATGCTCTTTTAGGTTGCCATAGGTGTTGAAATCTTTGGCGCAGATCGGACACCTGAAATTGGTGATTGTAGTTGGCGCGGCAATTTCTGCAGCGGTCGCTTTATCCGCCGTGAGCGTCAAACCGCTCGCCAGAGTGCCGCCGGCGACGACCATGCCTGCGCTCTTGAGAAAATTCCTTCGATTTAACCCGCTTCCTTCGCTATTTTTGTTGTTTTGATCATCAGTCATGTTGCGCTCCTTAGAAACTCTGACTGCTCATCGATAACAAAAGATGGAGGATTTATAGAACAAAGCTAGGAGCCTGTCCGAGAACCACTTCTTACACATATTGGATTATGTATATGCATGCTACTCATTAATTGATCCAGGTCAAGAACTTACTACATTCTGTTTGCCTGCGACATCAGCCGGAATATCGCATGCGTGTGCGTTTGAAATGTGAGCTGAGCAAGAAGCATTGGGAATCTGATCTCCCTTCGAGACTTTCAAAGCGCTCCGGTTGCTGCCCACGGTCCTATCTGAGGCTTGGAAGCGTTGTTCTTGTGGCTCCCGGGCATACAACATTGCATCGCACGTTGTAGGGGCCATAATCCAGCGCAGCCTGCTGTGTCAGGTTGATGAGTCCTCCTTTTGTTGCGCAAAAAGCGGGCATCTCGGAGTTGCACCTCAATCCAGCCAAGGAGGATATATTTACCACCGACCCACCCCCTGCCTTTATCATCTGGGGTATGCATGCTTTCATCATGAGGAACGGACCGGTGAGATTGACTTCGAGCATCCTTCTCCACTCCGCCACGTCCAGGTCCACAACGCCCGCGGGATTCTGATCCAAGGCC
>Ga0187882_1005341_pt1 | contig 10093 bp, 7 predicted proteins | sample June2016WEW_19_1_3_FD_132991 | JGI IMG/M metagenome (GOLD analysis project Ga0187882, IMG submission 132991) | Peatland microbial communities from SPRUCE experiment site at the Marcell Experimental Forest, Minnesota, USA - June2016WEW_19_150 | ecosystem: Environmental > Terrestrial > Soil >...
AAGAAGCTCTGCAGCGCCGGACGTTGAGGGAGTTAACTCAACCTGGAGGAGGTGGTGCGGTACGACGAATACTGGAAACGTAAAACCTGGTATCAGGAACTGGCGCTCATAAATTAGCGGCTTTTTCGGAAGGGGACATGCGGTTGCTGACGATTTCCCCAAGGAAACCTTCAAAGGAAGACTTGGGGAGTATCTTCAAAAAATCGCTAAGGAATCGGTGACTGTTCACAGAGCAGAAGATCTCAAGAAAGAAAGGTGAAACTATGAAATTATACTTCTTCGAAGCTGGGATCTTAAAGAGCCAGAAACAGTATTTCACTCTCGGCATGGACGTTGGAAAACCTTTTGATGTTCCCGTGCCCTTCCTGCTGATCGATCACCCAAAGGGTAAGATTCTTTTCGACACCGGCAATGCTTTCGAAACCATCCACAATAAAGAGGAACACTGGGGAGGGATACTGGCTGCCTATGATCCCGTCATGACCGAAGACCAGTGGTGTGTGAACGCCATCAAGAAGGTTGGTGTCGCCGCCGAGGACGTCAAATACGTCATCTTGTCCCACCTTCACCTGGATCATGCCGGCTGCGTTGGCCATTTCCCGAACGCAAAATATGTCGTTCAGCGCGACGAACTTCACTTTGCCTACACCCCTGATTACTACATGAAAGGTGCTTACATCCGCAAGGATTTCGACAAAGACGTCCCGTGGCTGATTTTGGACGGCTGGCGCGACGACAAGCTCGACCTCTTTCTTGACGGCTCTATCATCATCTACTTCACCCCCGGCCACACGCCCGGGCATCAGTCCATTTTGGTGAATCTGCCCAAAGTCGGCCCGATGTTTTTTGCCGCTGATTCCTGTTACACTCAGCAGAACATCGACAATGTTCTTCCAGGCCTCATGTGGAATGCCGGCGAGACCGTGCGCTCGGTGGAAAGGATGAAAAACCTGCGCGATTTTTACGGAGCAACTATCGTCACCGGACACGACCCTGAAGGGTGGAAAGCATTTAAGCAGGCCCCCCAATACTACGATTGACCTAAAAGGAGCGGCTCAAGCAACTGAAAACCGACGGGCTCCACATCAGCTTGCCACGTCCGACAAAGACTACCCTCTATCCCCGGCGAATAGGGGGATAGGGGGTTTTTGATTAGAGGTTTTCCATACGGTTGATCCGGGAAGACCTCGGGCAAGTTCGATCGGTGGAAGGGTAACGGGAAATTGCCAGGAATTATGCTGCCTGTTTTTTAGACGAATCAAGGCTCGCACACAAAGAGGTAGACTGGCTGTTTTCCGCTGAAGATGAGCGGCAAGTTGTGGCAATTTTTCGCCCGGCGGGGGAAGCGGGGCGACCATCCAGGCAGCGAGAAGCGATACCGGGAGCCTGCAATGTCAATTATTTACCCGGATGGAGGACTTGGAGGACATCATTGTAAACCGGCGCACAGGCTTCTATCACAAAGTTCTGATCAGTTTTGCAGGAGGCTCAATTCTTAAACCGCTTAATAAAGTAACTACTTATAATAAACAGGAGAAAATGACAAATGGCAGACCCAGCAGGAAAAAGCAGCTATAAAATAGCAATTATACCGGGAGACGGCATCGGAATGGAAGTAACCAAAGAGGCCCTGAAGGTTGGTGAAGCGGCAATGAAGAAGTGCGGAGCTTCCTTTGAATGCGAATGGTTTGATTGGGGCTGCGGCTATTACCTTAAAAGTGGCGACATGATGCCGAAGAACGCTTTGGATATTCTGTCAGGCTTTGATGCGATTTACCTGGGCTGTATCGGTGACGCGGCGAAGGTGCCTGATCATATAAGTCTGACACTGCTGCTTGCGATCAGAAAGGGGTTTGATCAGAGTGTAAATCTAAGGCCGATATGCCTCTACGAAGGTGTAGATACACCATTGAAAACAGCGGTACCCGGCAAAGTTGATCTGGCGGTAGTTCGTGAGAACACAGAAGGTGAATATTCTCAGGTGGGCGGCAGGTTCAAACAGAATACAAAGGATGAAATTGCTCTGCAGACGGCTGTATTCACTCGTAAGGGTACGGAAAGAGTAATGCGTTATGCATTTGAGTTGGCGCTTAAAAGAGGCAAATTAAAAGATAAAGACGATAAGTATGTTGGCATGGTTACAAACTGCTCGAAGTCGAACGCTCTGAATTATTCTATGGTATTCTGGGATGATGTATTCAAGGAAGTAGCCAATGATTACCCGAATGTCAAAGCTGACTTCGCGATGGTTGATGCAATAACAATGTGGTTTGTGAAGAATCCGGATTATTTTGATGTTGTTGTCGCATCTAACCTGTTCGGCGACATAATAACCGACTTGGGCTCTATGCTGCAAGGTGGTATGGGATTCGCAGCGGGCGGCAATATCAATCCGGAGAGAACATATCCATCAATGTTCGAGCCGATTCACGGTTCAGCCCCGAAATATACAGGAAAAGGCATTGTGAATCCGGTTGCCTCAATTGAGGCGATGCGAATGCTGATCGAGCATATCGGTGTAGATAAAGCGGCGACGGATATGTTGTCCGCTGTAAAAGCCACATTAAAGGAAGGTAAAGTTAAAACCAAAGATATGGGTGGCAAGTATTCGACTGCGGAAATGGGTGACGCGATAGCAGCGGAACTGCCCTGACAAAATAGGGAGAAACCCGAAATGACTGCGAAGAAATACCTGGTAGGGATAACGGATTACGTGGTTCCGCCACCAAATATTGAGGAGGAAGGTTTTCCCGAAGCGGAATTCATCTTCTTGAACGATTGGCGCAGTTCCAAGGAAAGTGAAGACCAGTGGCGCAAAGTTGAGGCGTTGCTGGTTTGGCGCTTTGGTGTTGAAATGGATACGGTGAATGTGCTGGACAACTGCAAGATCGTTGTGCGGTACGGTGTGGGATACGAGAACGTAAATTATAATGCCTTGGCCAAACGCAGGATTCCGTTTTCAAACAATCCGGATTACGGGACGGAAGAAGTCGCTGACACAGCCTGTGCGATGATCTTGGCTTGCGTGCGGAGGATTCTGACATACGACCGGGCAAGCAGGTTTTATGCCAAAGGCTGGCAGCAGAATACAATTAAAGAAATTCGGCGGACATCGGATACCACGCTGGGCGTTATTGGCGTTGGAAGAATCGGAACAGCGGTGGTGAACAGGATGAAAGGCTTTGGGATAAAGATACTGGGTTACGATCCCTATCAACCCTCTGGCCATGAAAAAGCGGTGGGGTATAAACGCGTTGAAACGATGGATGAGATTCTAAGTCAATCGGATATCATCACGCTGCACTGCCCGCTTACAAGCGAGACCAAGGGTATGATGCACACGGAGTTCTTCAATAAGATGAAGAATGGTTCATCAATCGTCAATACCGCACGGGGAGCCATCTTGAAGGATTTTGATACCATAGAGCAGGCTCTGAGGAGCGGTCAATTGGCTAATGCCGCGCTGGACGTACTGCCGCAGGAACCGCCGGACAAGAATCATCCCCTGATCAGGGCCTGGATAAACAACGAAGAGTGGATTTCAGGCAGATTAATAATTAATCCACATGGTGCGTACTATTCGCAGCGCGGATTCTATGAACAGCGATTTAAAGCGGCAGAAACAGCTCGCAGGCTGCTGGTATCAGGAAAACTGAGAAATCAGATCGTTCCGGATGACGGGTCGAAACTTTAACCAGTTAGATTAGTTGCGATCTTACCGAACAATCAGAAAAAGTGACTCGGATGACGGTACCACTTCCGGGATTCTGATGAAACCTGGGCCACGGCTAGCCGAGCTCAATTGCTTTCGCTCCGGCGTTATTGAAGAATTCAAGGTCGTGTTGACGCAGGCGGCAATTCGGACCAGGCTGGTGGATGTGGAACGAAAGGAGACGAGCGATGCGCGGCTTTTACAACAAGATCCTCAGTGTCAACATGACACAAAGATCTTTTGACACCAAGACTTTTCCCGATGACGTGGTGGGAAAGTTCCTGGGCGGTAAAGGACTTGCGACTTACATACTACTGCGCAACAACCCGGCCGGGGTCGACCCGCTGAGCAAAGACAACAAGCTGATCTTTGCAATCGGCCCGGCTACCGGGACAGGGGTATGGGGGTCATCCCGGTATGGTGTTTTCACCAAGTCTCCTCAAACCGGCTTCTATTCCGAGTCCTACTCCGGTGGGTCAGTGGCTGAGTACATGTCAGGGACGGGCTTCGATGCCTTTATGATCGAAGGAGGCTCCGATGTGCCCGTGTGGCTTGAAATAACTGAAGATGAGGTTTTCTTTCATCCAGCAACTGACCTCTGGGGCATGGAGACATACGAAACCGAGGACAGGGTCAGGGAGTGGATAAGACAGAACCGCCCCAGCAACCCGAAGAGTGGAGTTGTGGTGATAGGACCGGCCGGAGAGAACCTGGTCAGCTTCGCTGTAATTGAAAACAATTACTGGCGAAGCGCCGGGCGGACCGGTACGGGCGCGGTAATGGGATCGAAGAAAATAAAAGCCATTGCCTTTAGAGGGAATCGCCGCAAAGAGGTGGCAGACCCTGGGCTGATAAACCGATTCGTGAAGGAAATGTCGGCAATCGGCAAGGCAAATGCCGGCGTGCACGCCTATAAGTCCATGGGGACTACCATGCTCGTGGACATTATGAATGAGGCTGGGGGCTTCCCCACACGATACTGGACAAAGGGGAGGAGTGAGTACCGCGAAAGCTTCAATGCCTCAGCCCTTCTCAGTCGTGCAGACGTCAAGCCTCACTCCTGCCCCAGGTGCTATATGGCCTGCGGCAAGGTGTCCTCTGTTAAGGAAGGCCGCCATAAGGGGCTGAAGATAGAAGGCCCGGAGTATGAGACCATTTTTGCGTTCGGAGGATTATGTGAAGTAAACGGTATTGAAGAGATCATGCATTTAAACGATTTGTGCGACCGGCTGGGAATGGACACAATTTCCTCGGGTAATTTGGCCGCCTTCACGATTGAAGCCGCCAGACAGGGACGGATTGATGCGGCGATCGACTATGGAGACGTGGACGCAATTGCCCAGCTTCTGTCCGATATCGCATACAATCGCGGTCATGGGGCCGTGCTCGCCAAGGGCATCAAACATGCAGCGCGGCAATGGGATATGGAGGATCAAGCGATCCACGTGAAAGGCCTGGAGCCCCCTGGCTATGACCCAAGGACCCTTAAGGGGATGGGGCTCGCTTACAGCTCATCGGCCAGAGGCGCATGTCACCTTCGCGCCACCTTCTATAAGCCTGAACTTGCCGGCATGATCCCCCGTGATCAAATAGACGGGAAGGCGGCAATGTTTGTCGAATGGGAAGATCGACTTGCAATTTTCGACACTCTCATTATATGCCGTTTCTACCGAGACCTCTACCAGTGGGACAAACTCAGCGAAATAATTCGCGGTGCAACGGGTTTGAGCCTGGACGTCGAGAGGATGCGAAAGATGGCTGCGGCAGTGATAGATGCTACGCGCCTTTTCAACATTCGCGAGGGTCTGACGATGGAGGACGACTATCTTCCCAAACGCTTTCTGACGGAGGCTCTTCCTGAGACCGGCAATCTCATTACAGAAGAGCAGATGCTCAAATTGCTCCAAGATTACTACCGGGTGCGCGGATGGGATGAAAAAGGGGTCCCTTCCACCCAAGTTTGATTAATACTGATCGTCTAATAGAAGCTCACGAATGGGTGTATTGATACCTACATCATGTTAGGACATAAGCAGGTCTAAGGACCCCTACTTCGAATACGCTGAAGTGCTCCTTCAGATAGCCATTGTCATGGCCTCGGTGTCGATAATAGCAGGCAGCCGCGCAGTATTCGATTTCTCCATCTTGTTTGCCTCACTCGGCGCTGTCATGTGCGCAAACGGATATCTGCGGATCTTTGAGCTGCCCTTTATGCACTAAGCCTTTTCGGGCCATACCGAAAAAATCAGCTACGCCTCTACCTTTTCCTCTCATGCTATTTACCCCTTAGAGAACAGCTCGAGTTTCGTCAGGATTATTCGGGTTACACTCCTCTTCTCTATAAAACCGCTGCACCTTCCTGTCGATTTCATAGCTATGATTTGCGACACAACCAAAATTAATTGGGATATCATATACTTATTTGCTCTGGGCTTCAGGGCGGCGTCCATGTCCCGGTGACTGACCGAATTCAGCCTGACCTAGCCTTTCTCCCATATCGGAGCGTGACATTGTTACCCCAACCCGTAAGTTGCTTACATTGATCAATGCGACCGGCATGCTTCGCCTGATAAAGGCGGATTACCCCGACCTCTATGGCATTCGGGCCCATCTGACCGGCCTCACTCCATTGCACGGAGAAACTGCTCCAGATGAATGGGAACAGGCAGCTCTCTTAAAATTTCAGGAAGGCATTAAGGAGATCTCGGAAGGAGTTTTTATAGATGGAGTCCAATATCTGAGGCTCATAAAACCCATGTGTGCCGGGGGCAATGTCTAAAATACCTTGCCCACTACAGCACCGAGGCCATAAGGGGAGGTGAATCTATTGCGGTCCCATTGAGCCCGTACCTTGCCAGGATGCAAAAAGAGATGATTTTTTGTGTTGCCTGTTACGGGATTGTTCTGGCCATTGGTCTCACAGGCATTGGCCTGGGCAGAAATCGCCTGATTCATCACATTGAAGAGCGTGACAGGACGGAGGATGTTATGCGTGAACGAGCCGTCGAGCTGGAAAAAGTCAACAGGGAACTCGTGCAAGTACCCGCAAGGCTTATTACAGCCCCCCGCGCTCATTGCAGCAGACATTTGCTCAACGCTCTTCTCGATCTCCCGGATGTCTTCCTCGGACGCACGCCGTGCGGCCAAAGCCACGGCATTACATGCCAACCCCAGCCGCACCTCCAACAGATCCATCAGGCGCTCCCCGTGCTTGAGATGGCCTCCGAAGATAAGGCCTTTCAGTTGTTCAAAGACCCGATCAGACATCCGCTTGGGTTTCATCTGCTTTAACATGATCTTCCTTCTGGTCCGAAGACTACTCCAGGGACTCAGCGTATACTTCGATGGCATGCTTGACCCGGATTCGATCCCCAGCCTGCGACAGCATATCTGAAATCTGCAGCATGCAGGCCGGACAGCTTGTTGCAACGACCTCACACCCCGATTGCACAATGTTGTTACGCTTGCGCTTTCCGATTGCCGTGGAGATATCATAATGCTGCAAATTAAAGCTCCCCCCGGAACCGCAGCACCGATCGGCTTCGGCCATTTCTTTAAAGCGATATCCGGGATTAGCCTGAAGCAAAGTGCGCGGCTGCATTGCTACCCCCAGAGACTTCTTCAAGTGGCAAGGGTCGTGGTAAGTGAGGAAGACCTTTTTATCATCACCTTGTGGCTCAATTTGACGAACACCCAGTTTATCAACCAAAAACTGGCTCACTTCCATGGTCTTTGCTGCTATAGCTGCAACCTGTTCCTGCTCTTCGAGTGAGAGTTCCTGCGCCATAAGCGGCCAGAGCTTTTTGATCGTGGAAGCACAGGTGGCGCAGGCCGTGACGAGAAAGTCAAAGGGTTGCAAAGTAAATTTCTTGAGATTGTACCGAACCAGTCTATTGAAGGCTACCGTATCCCCGGAAGAAAGGGCGGGAATGCCACAGCAAGCAAAATCTTCAGGGAGAAATACCCCCACGCCGTGATGTTCCATGGTGCGCATCACGGCCTCTCCGATGCCGGGGAAAATTTTATCAACGACGCACCCTACAAAGAAGGCAATTTTAAACCCGGATGCTACCGGATAACTGTTTACAGGTTCCATCATCTGATGAAAGGCTACCGGAGGGAGCGCCGTAAAATGACGATCTTTCAAAGGCGAGAGGATGCGGCCACAGGACGTCCCCAGCATGTCGTCAACCGGCTTGACGAAAATGCCCTGAAGCTTTGATCCCAATTCGATGAGGCCGTCAAAGAACTCGGGACGGGCCACCATGCCCCGGAAAATTGCCTTCTTCAGAGGGTGAAGTCCAATGTAACCGGTCAGGATGGCGCGGGCTTTCAGGAAAATATCCAGCACCTTCACCCCGTTCGGGCAATTAGCGGAACAGGAACCGCAGAGGAGGCAGCGCATCAGGCGGTCGTTTACTCCCTTGGGATCACCGAACATTTCCTGGACGAGGCCATCAAGGAGGGAGAGCTTGCCTCGCGCCACATCAGCCTCACGCCCGGTTTCCGCAAAGACCGGACAAACAGCCTGGCACATCCCGCAACGCATGCAAACAACGAGTTGGTCTTCCAGTTCCTTTATCAGTCCGGCAAGTCGCTTCATATCGTACATTGCTATTCTCCTATGATCTTGCCGGGATTCAGAATGTTCTTGGGATCAAGGGCCGCTTTGATGCGCCGCGAATAGAGGATCGTCGCCCTGCCGGTTTCCTTTTCCAGGAACCGCGATTTGGCCATACCAATTCCATGCTCACCGGAAAGAGTCCCTCCCAACGCCAGCGCCCGGTCGAAAATGGCCTCTATGGCCTTTTCCACACGTTCCCATTCTTCATGGTTGCGCCGGTCCGTGAGGATCGTGGGATGGAGGTTGCCATCGCCGGCATGACCAAAGGTCCCGATGGTCAAGTTGAACTGCGCCGCAATCTCTTCGATGGACCGCATCATGGCCGGGATTTTGCTCCGCGGGACCGTCGCATCCTCCAGAACGGTGGTGGGTTTGATTCTGGACAGAGCCGAAAGGGCCGCCCGCCGCGCTTCCCAGACCTTGTCGCGCTCCGCCGCATCCCGGGCCACCCGAATATTCATTGCTCCCATCTCGCGGCACAGGGATTCAACCTTTTCGGCATCTTCCGCCACCTGCACCGGATGGCCGTCAACTTCTATGAGCAGCAGGGCTGCCGCATCCACGGGAAGTCCCACGTGGCTGAAATCCTCAACCGCGCGAATGGTAAAGTTGTCCATGAACTCAAGCGTAACCGGCACAATGCGATGGGCAATGATCGCCGAAACCGTTTCCGAGGCTTTATTGATATCATCGAATATGGCCATCATAGCCTTACTTGCAGGCGGCATCGGGATCAACTTAAGGGTAATCTTGTCAAAAACTCCCAGAGTGCCTTCGGAGCCCACCAATAGGCCGCCCAGGTTGTAACCGGTAACACATTTTACCGTGCGAGCGCCGGCCTTAACCAGTTCGCCGTTCACGTCAAAGAACTCGAGTCCCATCACATAATCCCGGGTTACCCCATATCTTAGCCCGCGCAGACCACCGGCATTCTCGGCAACGTTGCCGCCGAGTGGCGAGACCGCCTGGCTCCCGGTATCCGGTGGATAGAAAAGCCCCCTTGCTTCTACCGCCGCGGCGAACTTGGCCGTCACGACGCCGGGCTCAACAATCGCATACAGGTCTTCTTCATTGATTTCGAGGATCCTGTTTAGAGCATTGGTGAGCACCACTACGCCACCGACCTTGGGGATGGTGCCGCCACTGAGATTGGTACCGGCCCCGCGGACGGTGGTCGGCAGAGCGTTTTCGTTGCAAAGCCCCACCACCTTGCCAGGGCTTCGCTTGAGGTAGGACGCAGGACTATCGAAGGAAGCGCAGGCTCGAGAACTGCGGCATCATAGGAATAGGTCATCCTATCGGTTTCATCCTGAAGCACGTTACCTTTGCCCACGACTTGTTCGAATTTTTTCACTAATCCCTTACTGATCATGGCAGATCCTTCTTTTCATGCTCCCTGACAAATCCAACGATGCCTCACGGCACAAATCTAATGGTAATACCAAGCATCCAAATAATTTTACTTAATGACTTTGTCGGAGGCTTTCAATGGGGGTGTAAACGATTTCCCGCTTTCCCTTATCCTTTCCTGGTATGAGCAAAAGGGCCGTGGCTATTTTACTCACTCTCCTCGCATGGCGTGCGGTATTTCCATGTTGCATCGGCTTTTCCTTTGGCCCGTTAGCATCACCTCCTATTCGCCTGAATACCCTCCAACGCGAAGATGTGGGAGTTGAGGCCATCAACTTCGAAGCCGGTGGTGTGTCCTGAAATTACCAAAACCGGCCTAATTGGAGTACCACTGGCGTTTTTAATCG
>Ga0187882_1005354_pt1 | contig 10073 bp, 8 predicted proteins | sample June2016WEW_19_1_3_FD_132991 | JGI IMG/M metagenome (GOLD analysis project Ga0187882, IMG submission 132991) | Peatland microbial communities from SPRUCE experiment site at the Marcell Experimental Forest, Minnesota, USA - June2016WEW_19_150 | ecosystem: Environmental > Terrestrial > Soil >...
CTTCCACGGTGACTCTTCCGCCCGTCACCTCTCACGCCAATATTCGAACCGAATACATCTCGTAGGCATGAGCCCAATTCCACAACGAACACCTGCAACCATCCACGGCCCGAGCCGTTGGTTAAGCTCAAAGGAGAATACGAAACACACTATCGCTGTCTGGTGTGCGGTCGAACCGTGACGGCAAGCCGACTACACGAAGAACGGCGACAGATGAAATTCTGATGCTGCAGCAAAGACAATGCGACATGTTTGTGAAACGGCTGCGAGAGAAGCATGGGCCATCCGTCTCTGCGAGATGTGCGACAGCAACTGGGCAAGCACTCGACTACCGCTGACGGTCTGAATCGGAAGGGTAAAAACCCCCGAATGCATTGCAGGCCCGCGGAGCACAGCAGCGGAGTAGGAAGAATGAGTTGGAGAGGCCTGGTCTGACCGCTTTCCGGTCAAGAGTAGCCTTTAATCTAACCCATGAGCGGTGTCTCCAGATGATCTAGATGAGCGAGGAGAAAGAGCAGTCCCCGACTGGCATACTGTATCAATGCATCAGCTGCGGTGAGAAGCTCACCCTAGATCAGCTAGCTATGACTCCTGAGATCAAGTGCCCATTCTGCGGCTACAGGGTCCTTAAGAAAACGAGACCGCCCGTTGTGAAGCGCGTCAAGGCAAGATAGAAACGATCAGCGCTTCATCGTCCGAAGAGGAAACGGTTCCTCCCATTTTGATGTCTAATGCTTTGGGAACAATTTCCTGCGCACGAAGGTTCGAACTTGGACAGCCCGACTCGGAGAAGGTCTAGCCAGCTCAAGCGCCGACAGGGAGCCTCGGGTAGTTTCACCTCGGACGAGGGAGAGGTTCGATATCCTGTTCATTTGAGATGGGTCTGCGTCCGATGCTCAAAGTCGTGTCGTGATCTTCCAGGGCGAAAGAGGAACATACTGCTTGCCTCAAGTGATATCATACGGATCACCGGTGCCACAAAACTCACGGCAAGGGAATTCAGCGTGTCCTCGCGAGGCCCATTTCCATACGTTAGGAAGATGAGAAAAATCGGAGGAAGATGCATCTTTCTTCAAGACTCAAGATGCTCCATCTACGGAGCGCGGCCTCTGATCTGCAGATTCTACCCATTCTCCCTCCGTCCTGCAAGATACAACGCGCTTGAATTCGGATTCGACTCGAGTTGCTCGGGAATGGGCAAGGGGCCGCGTCGGAGCGAAAGATTCTTTCACAGTCTCGTAGTGCTTGCCAACCGAGAATTGAGATCACCGTCAGGCCTATTGAATCGTGACCCCAAGCCACGTGATAATCGCGGAAATTGCACTAGGCTTAAGTCTCGTCAGAAATCAGAGATGCATGGAACAGACCAAAACGGTGACACGAACACTTGACGAAGCCGGACAAATACGAAATGGTTGCTGACCTGGCAAAAAGGAGGGGCTACTTCTGGCCCTCGTTCGAGATCTATGGCGGAGTGAGCGGATTCCTCGATCTCGGTCCACTTGGAACGGTCATGAAGAGGCGTATCATTGAGAAATGGTTGGACACGTTCATCCGGAGACACGGCTTCGTCGAGATATCAACTCCCGTAATCACTCCTGAACGAATCTTTGAAGCTTCAGGGCACGTGGCTCACTTCAAGGACTCGATGGTCGGATGCCTGAATTGCAAGCGACGATTCAAGGCTGACAACCTCCTCAAGGAGGCCGCCAACATCAATGCGGAAGCCTTCTCCCTTTCAGAGATAGACCAAGCAATCAACGAGAAGCAGATCCGATGTGTCGAATGCGGCGGTCAACTCTCGAAGCCAGAATACTTCTCCACGATGTTCCGCACCAGTATAGGCCCCTACAGCGAGTCAATAGCATATGGTCGGCCGGAAGCAGCTCAGGGGATGTTCGTGGACTTCAAGCGTGTGTACGAGTCGCTCAGAGAAAGAATGCCGATAGCGATCGCTCAGATCGGGACAGCGCTCAGAAATGAGATCTCCCCTCGCCAGGGTCCAATCCGTCTCAGGGAATTCACGATCATGGAGTTCGAGTTCTTCTATGATCCAGAGGAATACGCATGCCCCCACATTAGTGAGGTGGCAGAAGAGGAGGTTCGCATACTTCCGCTTCAACTTCGGGACAAGGGGATTGAGGAGCCCGCCACAGTGACGATAAGACAAGTCCTTGACAAGAAGTTCGTCATTTCAGAATGGTCCGCATATTTCATGGGGCTGTCACAGCGGTTCATGTCAGGCTTGGGGATACCGCCCGCAAGCCAGCGTTTTCTGGAGAAGTCGCCAAACGAACGCGCACACTACTCTTCACAGACTTACGATCATGAGATCTTACTGGATCGGTGGGGCTGGGTTGAGATGGCCGGGCATGCCAACCGGTCAACCCATGACCTTTCAAGCCACATAAAAGGATCAGGCTCCGATCTCACGGTCTTCAAGAAGTACGACACGCCTGTGATCCGCAAAGAGAGGGTCGCTCGTCCAATTGATTCTGCCATCGGACCAGCATTCAAGGCGCAAGCTGTAACAGTCAAGAAACTAATCGAGAGCGCCAAGACCACAGATATCGAGCAATCGATCAAGGAGAAGGGATTCTACATGGCAGGTGAATTCAAGGTGCTTCCAACACATGTCAAATTCGACTGGATAGAAACGAAAGAGTCAGGTAGAAGGTTCGTGCCGGAGGTCGTTGAGCCCAGTTTTGGCGCTGAGAGGCTCTTGTACGCAGCCCTCGAGTACGCCTACACACAAGTGAAAGACAGGGTCGTTCTGAACATACCCATCGATATTGCCCCGATCCAGGCTTCTGTGTTTCCGCTGATGGCGAAGGACGGTCTGGACGACAAAGCCCGTTCAGTGTGCGATGTGCTGCGGCGTGCAAGGTTTGACATTGACTATGATGAGAGTGGGACGATCGGAAGAAGATATGCTCGAGCTGACGAGATCGGTGTCCCGATAGCAATCACTATTGACTATGATACGCTAAAAGAGGAGACGGTGACGCTTCGAGACCGCATTACGTGGAAGCAAGTGAGAACTCCCATACCCTCGCTCGTGGACAAACTGAGAGCGTACTTCGAGGAATCCCGCCCCTTCTCGACGCTCGGAACTCCTATTGCAGACAGCGCTGACTCCTAGCCAGTCCGTATTCGGACCCTGTTTGATTTTTTACGCCCGATGGGTTCGGGGCCTTGGCGATCGCATGCCGAGAGAGACCTTTAATTTGGCGTTCGAGACTTACTGAGTGAGTAACCGTCTGAGAGAGCGAGTGACCGTCGATGACATTTCCGATCCAGACTGAAGCCACAATCAAACGGAGAATACTTGAGGTCTGTCAGGGCCAAGCGCGAATGATCGTTGACATTGTTCGCGAACTTGTCCTCATGGTCGACAGCGTTGCCGAGAGGAAACCCAAGGTTACTAAGACGCACTATGATGCAATGCTGAAACTGATCGCGGACAATGACAAGTTGCGGACGACGCTTCTTGAGGAAGTCGCTTCCGTAGGCTCGCTCCTGGTCAGCCGTGAAGACTTCCTCCGGTTGATGTTTCGCATGACCACAATCGCGGACTATGCAGAAGCATTGGCATTCAGGCTAATGGGGGCGACGGAGAGGAACTGGAAGCTTGACAAGAAGTACATTCAAGGCCTGTCTGAGGTACTCTCGCTCGTCTTGAGCGAGGTGACGAGGATGAAGGAGACCCTTCACTCCTTAGGCTTCGATCCTGACAAAGCGGTGGAGCTGGCCAAATCGGTTGAAGAATTGGAACGGAAGATCGATGTCGATTCAAGGAACCTTGATTTCGAGATATTGTCCGGCAAGCTTTCTCTGCCGGAGGTATTTCTCCTGCGCGACATAGTCGAGAGGGCGGAGCGAATCGCTGATCTTGGGGTCGAAGTTGTCGACCTCATCCGAGTCATAGCACTGACCACCTAGAAGGTTCCTGATTGGTCCACAAGATAGTCGCCGAGCTTGTAGGGACGAGGCTCATTGTATGGACACCCAAAGACGGCGTAACCATCTATAGACAAGGATTCTTTGGGAAGCCAGTCGGCATCCCCAAACCGAAGCCGGATCAGGACTTCTCAGCACCTCTCGTCCTTGACATGATGGAGGCACTCTACCTTCAGGAGAAGGAGAGAATCAAGGTCATCGACACGAAGACCAAGAAGCCAGTAGCTCGCACGCGATTGATGAAACTCGCAGCGGTCACATACAAGAACTTCGAGCTCGGATACTCGGTCTACAGGGATCTCCGCGATCGAGGATTGATCGTAACTCCGGGTATTCGGTTCGGGTCGGATTTTGCCGTTTACGAGCACGGCCCCGGCATCGACCATGCTCCTTTCATAGTGACCGGAAGAACTGAGAAAGACAAAATGGGCCCATTCGAGATTGTGCTGGCTGGTCGACTGGCCACAACCGTGAGAAAGCAGTTCACCATAGCAGTCCCAAAGAAGAACAAAGGCAAGATGGACTACCTGGCATTCCGCTGGTTCAAGGCCTGAACCAAACCCAATGTTCGGAGCGGTTCCCAGCCTTGAAGCGCTCACCTTGAAACCCCTAAGCCACTAAAGAACAACCATTAGCCCTTTTCATGGCAGGGGGCTTTCGTGGCAACGAGGATTGACGCAAATGATCATGCTTCCTGACTATGGGAAGCGCCTAGACAAGTCAAGATCATCACGTTCAAGTCAAGCGAGCGCGAACCATGCGCTATTGCGGCGAAAAATGAGTCGCCGCCCACGTAGGGCGCATTCGTCAAGTCTTAAATGACTTCCAGAACCAGTCTAGTCCAACAGGACTTCGGGTTACCAGTAGCGAAACGCTTGGAGCTTGCACCCAAATGCGGGTTAGGAATGTAGTAGCAGTTCTCGTGATACTGCTTGCGATAGCTTCGACGTTTACTCCTATAGCATTCGCTCTTCCCCCATTGGAGAATGGGATCACTTTTCCGGCAGGCACGTTCGTAATCCCGATGGATGGACACCAAGCGGAAAGGATTCTGGTATTCGGATTCGTTCACGCCCTACTGGCTGATCCGAATGGCATTCAACTTTTCAGATTGATAGAGCCGCCGAACGTGACTTTGACCACTAACATGACTGCGGCACCTGCAGTGTTTGCGGGTGGACCGTTTCTTGTGTATCCCAGCGACGCGGCAAAGGTAGCTCAAGTGAAGAGCGAGACTGGCTTCAAACATGTGACCGTTGGAGTACTGACAACGCAGCACGTGCTGAACAACATCTTCAGAGTCACGATACCAACGAAGATTCTGGTTGTTATGGGCGAACCCGCGTGGGGACGGACCGACACGACTCTTGATGCGATGAAGATCCCTTACAACATCACCACTCACGCGCAACTTGCAGCAAATCCCGACATGATGTTCAGCTACACATTGATTGTCGTCGACTGCAACGGCTGGAATGGTAACATTCCATCTCAGATTGCAGGGGACCTCAGAACTGAGGCTAACTCGGGACACGAGGTGATCTTCACCGATCGTGCGTTGATGGATTTGAACTCGACGTTTCCTGGATATGTGACGCTAACTGGTCTCCAGCCCTCTGACAGGGTTTCAGCCGCCTACGCCTACGATCCGCCCAGAAAGTACGATCTAACAAAATACGGAGCTTCGGCTGACAGATTCACGTCAGAGTTCCCGAGCCAATATTACAATGCTCCGCCGCGTCCGAATGAGATTAACGTTCGGACAGACTCGATGGGAATTGCCGTCTCATCGATACCGTCGGGCAGAGTTAATGACGTTCGAATCTTGTCAGACACCAAAAAGTTCGGACCTGCAGGCAATCAGTACGCAATCCTCGCGTTCTATTTCGAATACGGTCAAGGAATTGTGGAAGGACTGGCATTCCACCCACAGGAGCAGACTATATCGAGTGTTGGGGCCAACGGGTACTACGCCGTATACGAGTTTTATGGCAACAAGTTCGTGCATGGACCTCCGCCAAGCTATTTCACGCTGGACGCCAGTCCGACATCAGCAACAGTGCCTCAAGGCGGCTCGACAAGCTACACGATCACGGTAAGCTCGTTTGCCGGATTTAACTTGCCTGTGACTCTCGGCGTCACCGGACTGCCTGCCGGGGCCACCTACACCTTCGTTCCTCCAGCGCCCCAACCACCAGCCGGCGGTATCGCACAATCCACTTTCACCGTGAGCGTGCCGATGTCGACGCCTGCTGGAAGCTACCCATTGAATGTTACAGGAAGCGACACCTCGTCCCCGCCAAGGCAGAGATGGGTTGTCGTTACTCTGAATGTCGTAATTCCGCCGGCTGATTTCAAAGTGGAAGTTTCCCCGAACTCGTTGACGATCAACACGACAGAGTCCAAGAACGCAATTGTGACAGTCACTTCGATCGGCACGTTCAATCAGAACGTAACATTGAGCGTGACGGGTCTGCCTGCGCACGTAACGGTGACCTTCACGCCTCCTGCGCCTCAGCCGCCGGCAGGAGGTACTGCAGACTCGATAATGAGAATCACAGTCGGCGCGGATGCTGTCAATGCTACTTATCCGCTCACTATAGTTGGGTCAAACGGCACGGCAACAAGATCCGCACCCTTCACACTCACCATAGTGAAGCCCGCTCCGCACGCTATTCCGTGGCTAACGTTACTGCTGATTATTCTGATGGCTTTGCTGGGAGTCGTCTTAGGTCTCGTCGCGTTTGCGATGTCGTCCGGTGGAGGGCCTTTAGGTGCCGGCGGAATGATGTACGTCGTTCCTGTGAACGCGCAGCGGATGCGCTGTCCAAACTGCGGGAATCTGATCGCGCTGGATACGGTGTACTGCCCGTTCTGTGGGTGGAGGCGGGGATCGCCCGTCGCAATTGGAGTCGTTGGCTTAGCCGTGGCTCCCAGACGTGGGATTCGTGCAAGAAGAGCCGTATGGGGGTTTGTGTTGGCGATGATAGGAGGAATTCTGATACTCGTGAACTCAGTGGCACTGCTTTCCCCGACTTTCTGGGGGCCTCCAATTGGGTGGTCCGATGTCTTTTGGTGGTTAGGCGGTTCATCAGGTTTGGGGCAGCCTATTGCGGTCCTAATAGGCCTCATCGCGGGGCTCACCGTAATCGCCGGTGGCATTATGATGTTGATGAGGCGAGGCCCGATTGGAGCGATCATAACGTTCCCATTTGCTGTGTTGAGTTTCATGATGGGCGGAGGGTTCATTGTGGGGGGAGTTCTCGGGATCGTGGCAGGTATCCTGGGAATGGTCAGAAGATAGTGTCTGGCAGCGATGCGACACCGTGCCATACCGTGACCAAATCAGGTGTCTAGTGAGCGTCGGATATAAGGGAAAACGCGATCAATTCATCGAACTCGGGTGCCACAGCCGCCTCATTGTTGAGCCTCGTCTGCGTATCCCAACCGCTTTCTGTCCACGACGTTGACGCGTATGTGCAGGTCGACCTGCCGTTTTTCACTATTTCCGACATTCAACCACTGACAATAGATGATTCAAGGAATAAGTCATGATTTGACGTATTACATCGCAAGGCGAAATCATGTCAATGGAATCTTTCGAGTACTATCGCGACGCCAGCGGATTCTGGCGAGTAAAGAACATCAAAAGGCGCCGCCGCTCCACGATCTAGTACACTATTGCGTGCTGTCGACATCCGTTCACGCGTGTATCTGTACTATATCCCCGTCAGAGAGTATGTGGCCGATCCCAACACGTTCTCCATCATAGCTTGCGCTCTTTCCCCAGACCCTTGCATATTTGAACTGGTGATAGAGGACACTGTGTATTTGACGGCTTAATTCACCGACAGTCGTACCTTTCTTGATGATGAAAGGTTCGGGCGAAGGGCGCGTGGCGTTGGGTTCCTTCGTGTAGATTCGGGCAATCTCCAGGACCTCGAATAGTCGCTTTCCAAGGTCCGACAGTCCAGTCCTGGTGAGACAAGAAGCAACCAGCACAGACATCTTCGAGTCCATGTTGTCGAGAAATCGTCGAGCACTTGCGGGGGCATCTATCAAGTCTGCCTTGTTGGCCAACACAATCGTGGGTTTGTAGATGAGATTGGTTTCGAGGATCACATCCTCAATATCATCAAGCGTCACATCGCCCGTTGTACGGACTATCGCGTTTGAAACCCCGTAGCTCTTCAGCAGTGACGAGACTTCGTCGCGAGTACAACCCATTAGGCGGCCCGTGGCGAAAAGCTGTACGCCCTCAGATCTTGTCTTCTGAATGATAACATTGGATTCCGACCTCTGGGTGCTCACCTGCGAGCGACCGAGCTCAGCCAGTATCGCTCCGAGTTGCTCGACAGGGTCAGTGCTCAGGTCGACCATGACGATCAGGCCATCACATGTACGCACTAGGTCCGCCGAGCCTTCCTGAAACACAAACCTCCCTTCGCTTCCGGGCACGAGAGCTGGAAGCTCGACGAGCTGAAACTGTACGTCCTCGAACAGTAGCATTCCCGGCACGTTCTCTTTCGTTGCGTACGGATATGCCGCCACGACTGGCTTGGCTGCAGTGACGGCGCTTAGGAGACTGCTACGTCCTACTTTCGTCAAACCAAGAATCGCGATTTGCGCTGCTCCAGTTTTCTGCAGGCTTCGCTCCGTGGCTCTACTGCCACCCCGCTTCCGCTGGGCCTGCACCTCGGCTTTGAGCAGGGCGATCTTACGTTTTGTCTGTGCACGGAGACGCTCGTTCCCTTTGTGTTTCGGAATTGCTGAAAGGAATTCCTGCAGTGCAAGTATCTTCTCTTTGGCCGTCCTCGCCTGCTCAGCCTTGTTCCATTTGGCCTTCGCTTCAGCTGTAAGGTTCGCAGGCAAGGGCGATCCTGTAGATCAACCACAGATCGATTCGGAAAAAGCTTGGCGTTGGAACGCATCGGCCCGATACACGCTTCATGCTATCGTCAGCTGGTGCGCGAGTCAGGCAGGTGTGAGTATCTTTAAATATGTTCTCAGCCTTAACGCGTCGTCACCAATTCAAGGAGCTTTAGAATCGCATAATGGGTGAAGTCTGCTCGACGTGCGGTCTCCCAAAGGATCTTTGCGTCTGCGGCACTATTAGCATGGAACAACAGCTTGTGAAGGTCCGCCTTGAAACAAGGAAGTGGGGTAAGCCTACTACTGTCATCGAAGGGATCGATGCAAAGAGCGTTGACCTTGACAGTCTGGCTGGGAAGCTGAAGAGCTACTGTGCTTGTGGTGGAACCGCAAAAGACAACCAGATACTCCTACAGGGCGATCATCGAGACAAAGTTCGCAAGATTCTCGTACAACAGGGCTTTCCTGAATCAAGCATTGAGATACACTGACGGTATTTGAGGGGAGGCTAAGGTGAACCGGTTCATCGAAGTAGTGAAAGCGCTCAAGGGTCGCAGCCGATCGGCTGTCGCGTGTCCACAATGTGGAAGTCTGAACATAGCCAAGTCAACCGGGATGGACGGATGGATGCTTCCCCCGTTGTATCTCTGTCGTGATTGTGGATATGCGGGAAGAGTTGTTCTGGAGATTCAGGCCCAGGACACGCGCCGGGAGGGCTCCGGGGATGGGAAGAACGCTACGGTACGTTAGTATTCCATATTCGGAACGTTAATACTCTCCCCTTGCGTTGGCTACGCGCTCTCAAACCCAACGAGACGCCGATAGATCCCAATGCTCAATCAGGATGCAAGTCAAAGCACAACCATACGCTCCTGGAGGATCCTCAGCGTACTCATCATGCTTGTTCTTGCAACGGCACTGACGATGGGTGTCGCTTATGCAGAGGCCACACCGGTCGAACGGTCCGAGTCGATAGATCTGCGTGAGGGTGATTGGCTTTCAGTATCCAGCAACAGAGAGTCGCTCCAGTCAATCGAGATTACAGGAAACCTATCTGCGGTCCAGCTCCCTTCAGCCCTGCGTTACCCGGCAGACACCTTCAACATGACCTCTTACGCCCAGGGCCAATACTCAATCACAATGACTTTCAGTTTTCCTTCAGAGTACAACGTAGTCATCCTAGCCAACGCGAGCAATGCAGCTAGAAAAGAAATTGCCTCATACTATTTCTCCTCGGGCCA
>Ga0187882_1005360_pt1 | contig 10065 bp, 15 predicted proteins | sample June2016WEW_19_1_3_FD_132991 | JGI IMG/M metagenome (GOLD analysis project Ga0187882, IMG submission 132991) | Peatland microbial communities from SPRUCE experiment site at the Marcell Experimental Forest, Minnesota, USA - June2016WEW_19_150 | ecosystem: Environmental > Terrestrial > Soil >...
TAGTCACATCTTATTCGCGTACCTATTCGGCTTCGGTGTATTCGGAGCTCAGGGACTTCAGTATGTCGTTGCGGCGGCGTTCGCTGGGGCGCTCCCTGACGCGGATGTCGTGTTCTATCCCCTCTCGACCCGCTTTCCTTTGCTCCGCCATCGAGGCATTTCCCATTCGATTGTCGGCGTGACCGTTATTGCGATTGTCGGCACGTTTGTCGTTCCACCGGCGCTTGCCTCGGCATTCGGCGCGAGCTTCGGCACAGGGTCTTTCGTTTACTTCTTCGTAGCTCTAGAAATCGGCGGTCTTTCGCACGTTCTCCTCGATGCCATGGACCACTGGTCGGTCCCTATCTTCGCACCGATGTCGAAGGAGGAGTACCACTTCGATGCCGATCGAATCATGAATTTCGGTGCGATGGCGTTCACGGTGCTCGCGTATGGGATAATGATCTACGAAAGGGGACGTGTCGCCATCTGGATTTGGGAAAGCACGACTTACCTCCTTCTGTTCGCAACATTGCTGTACTTTGTGGTGCGGCTCGTCGCTCGTTGGAGGGCTGGAGTAGCTCGGAAGCGCCTGGGATTCGATCATGTGATCCCTCAGTCCAACCCCCTAGTCTTCGTCTTCCACGGAAGGTCAGAATCGCAGGGTGAACTCCGTCTTAGTTTCGCCAAGTATCATCTTCGCCGGGGACGTCAAACGGATGGTGGGTCACTCGTGGTACCCCTTACTCTTGCATCTTCCATTCAGGTCCCCACTCCGCTCGATGCCCTCGCTCGGAGTTATCAACCGGCCCTGGGGGCTAGCTGGATCCTTGGGGAGACCCATCACTTTGGTGAGGCAAGAATCACAGCCGAGGGTTTCGAGGTCTTTTGGTACTCCCTAGAAATGACGTCTTTCGGACGCGCCGCCGGGGTCTTGGCCCGGGTGGACCGGGAGACGGGGGCCGTTACAACCCGCACGGCATGGCGGAATCCACTCCATCCGTGGGCGCGTGATGGCAAGTCCTCGGTCTGAAGGTCGGACCCATTGAAGGTGCAACAGTTGTTGCACCCAGGTTACGAATTTCGTGGCGATCTGGCGTGGCCCGACGTGACCGGGTCGCATCCGGAGACCGCGTCCTATCGCAGGAACTCTCGTAGGGCAATTTCCCACCTATATGTAGAACCAGTCTTTTCGGAGCCACCGCAGGGGGGCCATGATGAGAAAGATCACCGCTAGTCTGTACATGACGCTGGACGGCCGCGGCGCGTTCCCGAAGTACCCGGGCTACGACAGGGAGACGGGGGAGGCCAACGAAATGTGGCGCGAGATGTGGTTGAATCGGTTCAACGATGTCACTACCGTCATCATGGGCCGGAGGTCGTTCCTAGGTCACCGACGCGTCTGAACCGAGAAGGCGCGAAAACCGACTGACCCGAAGTACTTGATCGATTACTCTCGGTGGCTCGACCACGTCGACAAGGTCTGTCTGTCGCACCGCTTGAAGTCGCCGGGATGGGAGAACTCCCGGATCATGAAGGGCGACCTTTCCAAGATTGTTGCGAAGCTGAAGCGAGAGAAGGGTGGGAATATCATCGCGGAGGGAGGCCCGCGTCTTATCCTCGAGTTCCTCCGGCGGGGGCTCGCGGACGACTGCTGGCTCGTCGTACAGCCCGTGATCTATGGGAAGGGTCCACAGTACTGGGGTCCGATGAAGGCGCAGGCGACCCTCAAGCTTCTCTCGTCAAAGACCATGGAAGACGGAGAGGTGCTCCTGCACTACGAAACCGTTCGGGGGTTCCGCGCCTAGCGCGACGCCGAAATTGTCGGAACATCGGAGCGCAGCGGGGGTGTCCACCCCGGGAGCCGAAGCACTACCTCTTCCCTGCGGGTCGCCCGGCCCGAAGCGCTCAGTTCAGGTTGCGCCCGCACCGGGTTGCAACAGGCATTGCACCAACATCGAAAGGGTGCATTTCGGAAGGCATGCCGGTAGCTACGTGTGCAGACCGTCAAAACTGGGGCGGCGAAGCACAATCACGCGTCGTCGAGCGCTATAACCGACTATTGTTACGGTTAGGCCGGAGCGAATCATGCCCGACGTAATCGAGGGAATGGAAGCGGTGACAGTTCACATTCGAGATATTCAGCGTGCACGCAGGTTTTACTCCGAGGTGCTGGGCCTTAAGGAAGTTTCTTACATGCCGACCGTGCCTCGGGCAGCCTACGCGATTCCTGGAACCTCGACGGTTCTAGCGATGCACATCATGGGAGATGACGAAGGGGGCCGCGAACCCGGGACCGTCTCGGGAATCGTCTTCTCGCATCATGACCCAAAAGCTGCTTGTGGCGAGATTCTGAAGCGGGGCGGATCGATCGTCAACGAGCCAAGAACTTTCGTGAACCCGATGGGAACTATCACTTTGGGCGTCTTTGCCGATCCGGATGGCAATGAGTTCGTGCTACGTCATGTAGAGAAGGGACCCACCGCCACCTCTCCATAGCTCGGCTCAGGTGGGTGCGACAGGCAATTGCACCGAGTTTCTCGCGTTGACCGTACAGCCCAAGCGTTCAACGAACTGTATTCTGAGAAACGGCAAGCTCGGTCGAACGGGCCCTACTTGACCTTCTCGAAATCAATGAGGATTGTGAAGACGAGCGGGTAAACCGGGTCAACGCTCCCAATCATGTCGACATTGTAGGTGTCCCGGACCGCAACCCAAGCCTCGTGCACCTTTGCGAGCTCGCTTCCAGCGGAGTCTTTGATCATGAAGTTGTGGCGGGCTAGGTTCCCGCTGGTCTGAAGCATGGGCTTACCGTCAGGGCCAACGGCGGTCGCGGTGATCCCGCCCATTGCTCCGCGTTGGAGCATGATCACGAACAACCGCTGACCAGACGAATCCTCCAGTGTGAAGGTGGATTGGTTCGCACCTCCCTCTTTCAGAATCCTGCCGAGGCCGTTGCCGTTCGCGTCCATGAGGGCATAGGTCATATTGGTGCTTCGAGCCGCCATGCGGCCGAGATAAGAATCTGAGCCGCCCACCAGCCGGCCAAGGGCATTCCCCGAGAGATTCTGTCCCGCACTTCCTTGGACCGTAAACAGATGTCTCTTCTCGGAGTCCATCACGCGGTAGCTGTGCCCCAACGACAGTGCCTCATGTTGCACGAGGAAGTTCCTCCGCCCTTGGAGACCGAGAGTGGAAACAATCCCGACCGCGGGCGGGGGTGTCGCGTTCGAGGCACTAAGGGTCGCCCCGGACGGGGCGGTGGGTGCTGCAGTCTGAGGTACGGACGCAATGGGGGTGGGGGTGCCACAACTCGAACAGAAGGCGGCGTCGGTAGGGAGAGCGCTGCCGCATTTCATGCAGAACTGACCGGACATGCCAGCTACTTGCGACTCCCTGGGCTAAATTCATTGCCATCGAAACAGCCAGGTCTAGTCGCACTACGTTCAAGGCCGATTGCGCCCGGGCAACGGAGCTTGGCGGACAATTCTAAGCAGAATCGCGTCCCTTGCGTCGACGGTCTCTGACGCGTAGATTCCTATAGGTGGAGGTTATCGCCGTTCCCATGGCAGAACCTACCGCCAGTCCGGCGACATTGCCCGGTTGGATCACGCTTGGTCAAATCATCGTCGGTGTCGGGGCGATAATCATCTTCCTCGGATTCATCTTCGGGGCGCTCGCCGCGGGCAGCATCGGGACGTCTGCGACGAACCAGGGGAATGCCCAGAACTACGTGAATGACCTGGAGGCATTCTTCTTCCTCACCGGATTGGGAATCCTCATCGCGATGGCTGGGTGGGGCTTTCACTCGGTCTGGCCCAAGTTCAAGGCTCGGCCGCGCCCCGTACTCACGTACGTCCCACCCGTAGCGCCGGCTTCCGCTCCCGCGGGCATGGCGGCCGCTCCGCCTCCCCCGCCGGCCGGTCCGAACTGCCCCAAGTGCGGAAACCCGACCACCTACGTGGCTCAGTACGGGCGGTACTATTGCTTCACAGACAAGCAGTACGTCTGATTCTGTCGGGTTCACCGGGCCCCCGCGGCTCGGTGGGCCTGCATGCCGTAGCCTATGGTGGATGCCCAGACCGCGACCAGAACCGCCTCCCGTCGCGGACTGAGCGGGCAGACCCGGTCCTCCTTCGGATGTGGGGACAACAGCCCTCGCACCGAGTCGACATGATCGACTGACTGGGTGCAACAATTGACACACCCACCCGGGGACATTCGAGCTCACGTCGTTGGTCCCAAACGGAGCCATAGTTTTCCGTCTCGCTGATAGCGGCGGAAGAACCAAAGCATGAACGGGAGTGGGCTCGAAGTGACGCTAGATCGCTCCAGTGCGTGATAGTAACCTGACCGCTTCCCGTACTGGATGTTCGACATTGGATACCCGCTCCCATAGAGCAACATGTTCATGGCAAGGCGGCCGATTCGACCGTTCCCGTCTCCGAATGGATGGATGTTCTCGAATCGGAAGTGGAACTCGGCTGCCCGTTCGACCGGGTGAAGGTCCTCGGACCGTCGTTGGACCCAACGGAGCAGTTCGATCAGCATGGGTCGAACTTCGAACGGCGGCGGTGGAACGTGCTTGCTTTGCCCAATCCGAACTTCGAAGTCCCGAATCCGTCCCGCGTATTGGGGTTTCGTCTCTCGGAAAATCGCCTTGTGCCACGAAAGCAAGTGAGGCAAGTCGAACGGTTCCGGATGGGCCAAGAGTCTCTTCATCAGCGAGGCGTGGAGCTCGGTTTCGCGGATGTCTCGCATCGGTTTCGAACGCGGACTAATCCCGTGCTCGAGTAAGTCCGCCGTTTCCTGGAACGTGAGCGTCGAGCCTTCGATTCGGTTCGTATCGTAGGTGAATTCAATGACGAATTGTTCGCGCTCCTTGTCTATGGCTTCACCGGGGAGGGTCCGGAGATGCGACTGGTAGGCATCGTGGATCGACTGAAACGCCCCGAACCATGTGGCCTGCCAGACCTCGCGCTCTAGCGAGGCCCGTTGGCGCTCTAGGTCACCCGGGAGAACCCTACCAAGGTACCTCTCCTTCCTCTGAACAGCCCCATCCCATCGATACGTTTGCACCAGGTAGTAGTACCGGTTTTCACCTCGATTGACTGTTCGCACGATCGCCATTAGTGCCTCTACATATTGTCATACAATTAAAGATTTCTACAGATGTAGAGGCATTGGCCGATCGTCCTCTTTCCCATTCCGTGGGTGCAACAGCAGTTACGCCGCTCGCGCGAGTGACACGCTGGCTGAGCGCCCACAAGTCGCCCGGGAGCTGACAGCCGACGATGTGTGCTTGCTCCGCAACATGCCGATTGCATGAGTCGTCTCGCCGTTACTCGTAGATTGACTCGCGGTGTCCGACTTTCAAGACAAGCACGAGCAAATCGGACTGATTGACTTCGACAAAGACTCGGAAGTCTCCGACGCGGAGACGGAAGTAGGGTAGTCCCGTCAGTCGCCGGACCTGCCGAAAGGGCTCGTCCCGTAGTCCCTCGACCTTGTCGAAGATCCGTTTCGCAACGCCTCGGTCAAGCTTGGCCAGCTGTCGGGCTGCAGACTCGGACCAGATGATCTGAAAGGGCATCAAAAGCCCATGGCCTTTCGAACCTGGTCGGAGGTGAGATACTTACCGGCGCGGATCTCCCGACGAGCCTCCTCGATCTCGGCACTGGTCGTTGTGTCTAACTCCCGAAGGTCTTCCAAGATTCGTTCGAGAACGTCGTTGAAGGTCTCTCGTGGGTGAAGCTTCATTCCCTCGAGGGAGCGCTTCAGGTCTGTTGAGAGCTGAATGGTCGTGGTCGCCACAGGTTCGCGATACGTGAGCGTGTATTTATAGCGTTCTATAGCCAACTATGGTGGCAGCGACCTGGTGGTTGCAAGGAAGGTTGCAACTCGCCTCAAAGCTGGATACGCCTCGTCACGAGGTTCACTTCCTCTGACAGCGGCGAAATGTTTCTTATGCGACTCTGATAGTGGGAGAGCCGGATGCGGGTTGCGTTCTCCTCCAAGCTGATTCGGCCCGATGTGGCTGGTGCCTGGACATTCGTTCTCGTGCCAAAGCGCGAAGCGGCCAAAGCAGGGTTTAGAGCGCGGATGCGCGTCAAAGGCACCATCGAAGGAGCCCCATTTCGAAGCTCACTGATTCCTCGGGGAGGCGGTGAGGTCTTCGTGGTGGTCAACAGCGACCTGCGCGACCGTATTCACAAGTCGAAGGGAGATGTCGTCCGACTGGAGCTCGAGCTGGACTCCAGCCCCGTCGAGATCCAAGTACCTCCCGCCCTCCAACGTGCGCTCGCGCGCGACCCCCGGGCCAGGTCAGCCTTCAACAGCTTCACCCCCTCGCAGCGACTGGCATACATTCGCTGGATAGACGGAGCGAAGCAAGACGCAACCCGCGACCGCCGAGTGGTCGGCGCGATCGAAAGGCTACGCCGCGGTGAGAAGCTCAACTGAGGGCTCTCCACGTCTATCCCTTGGACCAGGCTCACCCTCGGGATTACTGAGGTGCGACGAGGGGCAAGGCTGTAGGTGGCCTAGTCCGTGGACCCGCGGCTGTGGCGAGTTCCGCATAAAGGAGGGAAAGCGCAAATGCCAACCTGGGCCTCCGATGTCCCTGGCGGAAGTCCAAGCAAGGTTCAGAGGTATGGACTTACACCGCATAGATCCGGAACACGAGGTCGGGCGCCTTCGAGAGTTCCTTTCAGAATCCGATCCTCGCGACTATCTCATTGAGGACATCGACGATTGGATTCAAGAAGGGCGACTCTGGACAGGGGTAGAGGGAGGAAGTTGGGTCGCCTTTGGTCGGCTGCACGATCTTGGTCGCGGCGAAGGTTGGGTGAGCGGTCTTCGTGTCCAGAACTCGAAGCGAGGGCAGGGTTTTGGGGGCAAGTTCCTGACCGGCCTTCTATCGGACGCTCGTTCCATCGGACTCACCGAGCTTCGAGCGGTCATCGAAGATGAGAACCTAGCATCCCGGCGATTGTTCGCTCGGCTCGGATTTCGCCCGATGTTCGAGATGACCCTACGCTGCGCGAAAGCAGGGTCTATCGGCGCGGAATCTCTCCGCCCCGCTCTGGCCGGAGAAGGGCTTCACGGCCCTATCGGATGGCTTCCCTCTCGTACAGAGCGTGTCGATCTTCTGCCCGGGACGGATGGCGGCCGATTCGGTCGATGGGACCCTCACATTCTGGACCGTTGGATCAAAGAAGGAAAACTGTTCCTAGGTCACGAATTGGCCGCGGCGGTTCAGGTGGATTGGCTGCGCGAGCCTCGGACCATGTGGGTCAATCCCCTCCAGGGGAATCCGGGTTCTCTCATTCCCGCTATCGCGTCTCTTGCGAAGACCCTCGGGCAGGAGGAATGGCAGGCATATCTGCCGTCGACGGAAGATCTCCGTCGGGTGTATGCAAACCTTGGATTGAGCCCCTACCCCTTCTGGGGAGATCGCATTCATCTTTACGAGCGAACCGAAGCACGGCCCGCTTCGCGTTGAAACCGGATTGTTCGGTGATTTGGTGTGTGCAAGGCTGATTGCACCCAAGGGGTCCCACGCTTGCCCGGGGGAAGGAAGATCTCGTGAGAAGTCAACGGAACTCGGAAGCACGAAGGGGACGTCCTGTGGGCAATCTACGGTGCCACACCACTCCGCCCGCGAACATCGCAGCACCCACCACAAGCAGGCCGACCGCCCAGAGGGTCGTGGACCGGAGGGAATCATTGGACAGAGCGACCACAACCCAAACTACCCCGAGGAAGACGAAGAATGCTCCGGTCGCCCAAAGTAGCGCGGCGATCTCGCGATCCGACCACGGACCGAATATCCAAGCAATGATCATCGCGCTTGCGACATCCCCAGGGCATCGGGTTACTTGAGGGGTGTCGACGACGACGGTCTGCAAGAGACGACTGAACGGTGCCCCCTGACGGACCGCCTCTGGAGAAATGGGCTTGAAACGCGCGGGGAGACATTCCTCCTCGGTGAAACGCGTGCGAATCTAGACACGCAAAGCTGGTCGCACCCACTCGAAGTGTTGCAATTAGGATTGTATCAAGACCTCTGACCCTGGTCGCCGGACCGCTGAGGTTACGGTGGGTCTCCCACCCGATAGGCTTCCCCTGAATCATGATGAACGCGAATGAACGTCGGCCGAGGCCGGGAGAGGTGAACAAGAGCTGCGATCGACACGCCGAACAGAATGAAACCGAATGCCATCATCGCATACCACTCCTCAGCGTCTAGGACAATCGTGAACGGATACAGTCGGACGGGGAAGAAGGCGTTCCAGTGCCGGACGTAGGTGACCCAGAGCTGCCACGTCAAGCTGTACGGTCCGAGGAAGGTACCGATAAGGGCCCCCGTCGCGGCCGCTGCTCGGGAGAAGCTGAACAGGGCCCAGAATGTGAGCAGGACCCCAAGGAAGAAGAGCGACAGCCACGCGGAAACCTGTACGAAGGTCTGCGGGGAAAGCGCGTCGGCCGTCGCCATGAAGACGCCGATGACGACCCAAATCAGACTCACCCGAAGAGCCTTGGTTGCGGTGCGAGGCTCTCGGAGTACGAAGTAGTTCCGAGCCGGGCGAACAACACCCATTCTGATGTCAGATGAGGCTCTATGGGCTTAAAGGTCTGGAATCACGAAGTATGCCGGTTCCTCGGTGGGGAACCCGTCACTAACGGGAGCGAGTGGGTGTAACAGCCATTACAACCAGAATGGGTGACGTTCGAGGGCTGAAGCCATGTCCACTCTGGCCCGGCTACGACGCGTGATTGCAAGTGTCCCGCGAGGGAAGGTAGCCACGTACGGCCAGGTGGCCGCAGTGGCGGGATTCCCGGGTGCTGCGCGTCTTACCGTCAGAGCGCTCTACGGAGGATCTGGATTACCCTGGCATCGTGTGGTGGCCGCAGGAGGGAGGATCGCGCTGACGGGCGAGGACGGCCAGGAACAGCGGCTACGGCTGCGCATGGAAGGCGTGACCTTCCGAGGGGTCCGGGTCCGAATGGACCTTCATGGCTGGGCACCAAGAGCCCGTCGAAAGCATCAGGATTGATGGGTACGACCGTGAGTTCGCATTCGTTCCCGAACTAGCCTTCTTACCAGCCCTGTAGGTATCGGTCGATCGGGAGTGAATCGTAGCGTGGTCTTTCCGGACAGGAATGGCTTCACCTCTCGGGCAAACTTGGGAAGAGTTGTCGTGTGACCTGCAAAGAAACTGCAATGGCCCTTGAAGGCGGCGAAATGGACTAGGATTCCATCCTGCCGAAACGCCGGGATTCCGTAACTGATGACTTCCTCCGCCTGCGGAGCGACCGAGCGAATCAGCTTTCGAAGCTGTTGGAGAACCACCCTATTCTCAGGAGAGACACCGGCGAGGTAACGGTCGACTTCCCTCGATCCAGTGGTTGGTTGGCTGTTCATTCCGTTACGGGACACACCATCCCTCAATCACGAGGGTGGGTGTAAGGTTGGTCGCACCCAGTCACAGAGGGTCAGCCTGTCTCCTTCCTCCGAAGTTCCGTGATGACGGCCACGTCATCCAGATAGGCGTTCTCGAGCAGTTTCAGAAAGATCTCCTTGGCCTCGTCCGGTTCGAAGACCGATGACTGAACATCTCCGTAGACGTCAATCTGGGTCCGGTTTCCTCTCGGACGATAGAGAAGGACGAATTTCGTTCCGGCGAAATCGCCTTCGACCTCCTCATTGCACACGCAAAAGGGAGCGAAATCGCTCGACTTGCTCACAAAAGTCGACCATTTTCCTTTGAGCAAGCGCTCGGCCGACACGAGGGCTGTTGGCCCGACGGTCTCTTTGACGTGGAAATTCCGCGCACTCTTCGAGTGGGCGGGTCCATGATGCTCGGACTCAAGGTAATCCCAGACGAACCCGACCGGCGCATCGATCATTGTCCCCGTGTCCTCAAAGTAGACCATCTTTCCTCACTGTCCTTCAGATACTGACGGTTGCGAACTCAGCCCCGCGATCTGCCGCCCGCCGCGTCGCGGGTCGCCGCTCCTGCACGGGTTACCTATCCTTGTCGGAGGGGACAAGGTTGGTTGCATGGAAGGCGTCATCAAGGA
>Ga0187882_1005363_pt1 | contig 10063 bp, 8 predicted proteins | sample June2016WEW_19_1_3_FD_132991 | JGI IMG/M metagenome (GOLD analysis project Ga0187882, IMG submission 132991) | Peatland microbial communities from SPRUCE experiment site at the Marcell Experimental Forest, Minnesota, USA - June2016WEW_19_150 | ecosystem: Environmental > Terrestrial > Soil >...
CCCGACCAGTCCATCTATTCCTGGCGTTTCGCCGATATACGCAATATCCTGAGCTTTGAGAAGGATTATCCCGACGCCAGGGTCATAGTACTGGAGCAAAACTACCGCTCCACTAAAAATATCCTGGAAGCCGCCTCGGGAATCATTTCCGCCAATAAAAAGCGCAAGCAGAAGAAGCTCTGGACAGCCAACACCGAAGGTACACCTATTTTTGTGGTCAAGGAATACGACGAGCAGAGCGAGGCGCAATTCGTGGTCAATGAGATATTGCGGCTTACGAGCAGCGACGGCATCAAGCCCGGCGACTGCGTGGTGATGTACCGCACCAATGCACAGTCACGCGCTGTGGAAGAAGCCTTCATGCGTTACGGCATCAAGTACAGGCTGGTGGGGGGCACCCGTTTTTACCAGCGGCGCGAGATCAAGGACTTCATCGCTTATTTGAGGGTCATCCATAACCCCTTCGACAACATCAGCCTTACCCGCATTATCAAGGTCCCGGGCCGCGGCATTGGCCCCAAGACCCTCTCCGACCTGACCAATTGGGCACGGGACAATAACCTCTCGCTGTTCGCCGCCATGAAGGCCGTCAGCGAGGGCGGCGGGCCGGGTTTCGGCTCCCGCATAAGCGCCGCCGTTACCGGGTTCTACAAGATGCTCAATGACCTGATCGTCGAGAGCCAGCAATTAAGCATCGTCAACCTCATGGATGCGGTGCTGGAAAAATCCGGCTACCGCGATGCGATCAGGGAGGAAGACGACGGCGAGGAGCGCTGGGAGAACATCCTGGAACTGCGCACCGTCGCTATGGACTACGACGAATTACCACCTGGAGAGGGGCTCTCCCCGTTTCTGGAGCAGGTGAGCCTGGTAGCCGACGCTGACGAGATCGAAAATAAGGAAGACACCACCACGCTTATAACGTTGCACCAGGCCAAAGGCCTGGAATTCCCGGTCGTTTTTATCGTGGGCATGGAGGAAGGACTGCTGCCGCACCGCAGGTCCATGGAAGAAGGCGGGGAAGAGTTGGAAGAGGAGCGGCGGCTCTGCTATGTAGGTATCACACGGGCGGAGAAACACGTCTACCTGCTGCATACCGCCCGGCGAAACATCTACGGGGCCAGCTCGGAGAGCATTCCATCCAGATTTTTCGACGATCTACCCGGCCATCTGATTGAACGCAAGGGCTTAGCGGGCGTAGGGGAACACTTGGCCGGGCGGATCGAAAGCCGTGCCAGGCAAAGATACGATGATGACGGCGGTATTAATATCGCCGACCTGCTGGCCCAAAAGAGGCAGGCCCAGCAGCAGACAAAGGAGATGATCTCTTTGAATCCCGGCGACCGCGTCCATCACACTAAATTCGGCGAGGGCCAGGTGATCGGCATCAAGCCTACTGGGCAGGATAAAGAGGTTATCGTAGCTTTCGAAGGCACCGGTGTGAAAAAGCTGTTGCTCAGCATGGCCCCGCTGGAAAAAATACCATAGTCTACTAAATATAAGTTGACCGATATGGACCTTTTAGAGGGCCTCAACTCCGAGCAAATAGAAGCGGTAAAAACCCTGGAAGGACCCCTGCTGGTCCATGCCGGTCCGGGCAGCGGCAAGACACGCGTCATCGTCCACCGCATCGCCTACATGGTACTGGAGGCCAAAATCAAACCCCGCCACATACTGGCCGTGACTTTTTCCAGGAAAGCAGCAGGAGAAATGCAGAAACGGTTGGAAGAACTGCTCGGAGAAACGGCCTCTTTGCTTACCGTAAGCACTATTCATTCGGCCTGCCTGCGCATTTTGCGACGGGAGGGGATACCCGGCCTGGGAACGGCCTTCGAAGTCTACGATGAAGAGGAACAGAACAAGCTCATCAGACAATGCATGGAAAAGGCCGGGCTCAGTATCGAGGACAACGACCTGCGCAGGTTCAAGGGCATGATAAGCTACGCCAAGATAAATATGATCGGCCCCGACTCCGTTGTCCCCGGCTCTGCCGGCCGATTCGACGATGCCTCTGCTGCCGTCTATCGCAGTTACCAGAGTGAGCTTAAGAGGCAGAGGGCGTTGGACTACGATGATATGCTCATCTCTACCCACAGGCTTCTCAAAGAGAATGAGCCTGTGCTAAAGAAATATCAGCAGCTTTACAGGTATATCCTGGTAGACGAGTTCCAGGATACCAGTAGCCTTCAGTATCAGATCATCAGGCTGCTGGGGTCGGGGCACCGCAATGTCTGTGTGGTTGGCGATCCCGACCAGACCATCTACTCCTGGAGGCAGGCTGAGATACGCAATATCGATCACTTTCGCAAAGATTTCCCCGGCACCCGGGTCATAGGCATGGATGAGAACTACCGGTCTACCCGGGCCATTGTAGACGCCGCCAACGCGCTGATCTCTCATAACAGCCGACGTAAGGAAAAACAGCTAACAACGTCCCGTGAAGAGGGAACCAAAGTGGCCGTAGTAAAACTTGAAGACGAGGATGGGGAAGCGCGCTTCATCGCCCGGACTGTCAGGGCACTGTCGGCACAAAGCGGCCTTAAAAACAGCGATTTCGCCGTCCTTTACCGGGTGAACGCCCAGTCACGCGCACTGGAAGATGGGTTCAACGCGGAAGGGTTACCTTACAAGCTGGCCACAGGCACGCCCTTCTATAAAAGAAGGGAAATTATGGATTTGGCAGCCTGGCTGCGTGTTATTCGTAACCCCACGGATGATACGGCCCTGGCACGCGTGATAAGACTTGCGGGCAAAGGCATCGGTGCACAATCGATGGCGGCGCTGCAGTCCCGCGCTGAAAAGTCCGGAGATCACCTTTTCCAGGCCCTGGAGCAAGCTGCGGCCGGCTCAATGCCCTCGTTCCCTATCAGGGCGCAGCGCTCAGCGGCCCATTTCCTCACCCTTGTACATGATTTGCAGGCGGAAGCAAGGCACGTTAGCCTGGTCACCCTTATGAACCGTGTCCTGGAAAAAACCGCTTACCTTGAACATCTTAAAGGCGAGGACGACCCGGAGGAGCGCCGGGAAAATGTGCTCGAGCTTATTTCTTTAGCCGGGGCCTATGAGCATCTCAACCCGATCGAGGCGCTGTCTTCATTGCTGCAGAAGATTACCACAGCGTCGGATGCCGCCGAGAAGGGTCAGGGAGAGGAAACGGTCACCTTCAATACGCTGCATGGCTCCAAGGGTACCGAGTTCCCGGTAGTTTTCATCGCCGGCGCAGAGGAAGGGCTGCTTCCCCACGGCAAATCGCTGGACGACCCCGAGCGGCTGGAAGAGGAACGCCGCCTATGCTACGTGGGTGTAACCCGGGCCATGGATATTGTTTACCTCACACACGCTGAAAAACGCCGCTCTTTTGGAGAAATCAGCTATCGTGTACCGTCACGTTTTATAGGCGAAATACCGCCTCATCTCACCAAGCATCGCGATATGACCATACACAGCCAGGCTAACCAATGAATAAAATGTGCATTATATGGTAATTGTCCCCTTTAAATAAGGGATGGCCCTCCCGCTGATCTCCACCCTGTCACCCAGGTACCGGCAGAACAGCTCTCCACGCCGTTTGGACATTTGATAAGCATGGAGAGTGTCTTTATTTAAACGCCTGGCCCAGTAGGGGACCAGCGTTGAATGGGCGGAACCGGTGACCGGGTCCTCGTTTATTCCCACAGAGGGGGCAAAAAACCTTGAGACGAAATCCGCTTCATCTCCCGGCGCAGTAATAATTATTCCCAGGCAGTAGAGCTTCTTCAGAAGCTCGAAATCCGGCTTTATAGACAGTATTTCTTCCTCGTTAGCATAAATGGCCAGGTAGTCCCTGGTTTTATAGAGCTCCAACGGTCTTTTTCTAAGCCCCTGGTTAATTATTTCATTTTCCCCAGCGTTAACCGGATCCATGGCCGGGAAATTCATTTTAATTAAATCATCCTCTCTGGTAACAACCAGTTCGCCGCTCTTTGAGGAAAATCTTATCTCATTGGCACTATGGTTCAAGTAGTTGAAAATAACATAGGCGGCGGCCAGTGTCGGGTGCCCGGCCAGTTCAATCTCGATTTTCGGCGTGAACCAGCGGATCTCATAACCTGTCCCGCTTTTTACAAAAAAGGCGGTTTCAGACAGGTTATTCTCTTCGGCGATCTTTTGCATCAAACCGTCATCAATCCATGCTTCGAGCGGGCATACGGCAGCAGGATTGCCGCCGAAAATCCGGCCTATGAACGCATCGATCTGATATAGCGGTATCTCCATCTCACTACCTCATTGATGATATTACGTAAATGACGGGGTTGTTATGTGTGTAAAGGATTATATCCAATTCAGCGCAGCTTTGTACATAAACCTGCGCAGAAATTTCACCCGAAGATAATTTATAATAGTAGCTTAAAGCGAGGCATAGAAACCTCCAGCCGCTATTAAAATAAGGAACGCTATATATGAATAACGGTACCGGCCCGCTGCAATTTCCCGAAGGCTTTTTGTGGGGTGTCGGCACGTCCGCCTACCAGGTTGAGGGGGACAGCATCAACACGCAATGGTACGAGTTCGAGAACGGCGGAATAAAGACAGGCGATCGCAGCGGCAAGGCAGCCGACTGGTGGAATAACGCGGAGAAGGATTTCGATATCGCACAGAGCATGGGATTGAACTCCCTGCGCCTTTCGGTAAGCTGGGCCAGGATCGAGCCCGAGGAGGGCGTCTTCAATCCCGAAGCCATCGAGCGCTATCGCCAGATGCTAGCCGCCTTGATCGAGCGTAGTATCCGTCCCATTGTCTGCCTGCATCACTTCTCGCATCCTGTATGGTTTGAGAAAAAAGGCGCATTCATGTCAAAGAGCTGCATGGATGATTTCGGGCGCTTTGTGAAGTTCACCGTCACGGAGCTCTACGACCTGTGCAGTGATTGGATTACCTTTAACGAGCCCAACGTCTATGCCCTGGAGGGCTACCTGGAAGGCGACCATCCGCCGGCTTTAGCTGGCCATCCCTTACTCTACTTCAAGGTGCTGGGGAATATGGGCCGCTGCCACGCTGCAGCTTACTACACCATCCATAAACTGCAACACGATGCCATGGTGAGCTTCGCCAACCACTTCATCATCTTCACAGAGGTGAAAAACCACATGTTCGACAGGCTGGCCGCCCGCATTGCCAGCGATTCCTTCAACAACGTTTTTATCAACATGATCACGGGCAAGAAGGTGCCCATCTTAAGCAACCTGCTCGGCAATTGCGACCGTATCAGGGATACCTGGGACTTCGTGGGGGTGAATATCTACGGCGGCACGGACGTCAGCTTCGATATTACCAAACCCGGCATGGCCTTTGTGCGGCGTATCGAGCCGAAAGGCAAGCCTACCGGCGACCTGGACCCCAGCGGCAAAGCCATGTTCGGCGAGATATATCCGCAGGGTATAAGCATAGTTGTCGATAAGCTGGCCAGATATAATAAGCCTTTTTTCATACTGGAAAACGGGGTGCCTGACAGGGATGATAAGTTGAGGCCCTGGGTTATAGCCAAAGCCGTGCGCACCATGTACGATCTCATACAGAAGGGCTACGATATCATCGGCTATCATCACTGGACGCTGGTAGACAACTTCGAGTGGGCTCTGGGCTACTCCATGAAATTCGGGCTGGTCGAGATGGATCCCAAGACCCAGCAAAGAAAACTACGCCCCTCCGCCTCATTTTATTCCGAGATCGCTAAAGCTAACGCACTCACCCCCGCTATGATCAAAAAATATGCACCGCAAATAATGGACGAAATTTTCCCTGACGCTAAGGAATCGACATAGTCTCCTCCGGAATACATTGACCGCCGATATGACAAATTGTTATTATTGAAGTGAGCCACGTTTGAAGTGGCGCTATAAGATCAAGCTAAATAAGGGGGTTTATATGATAGGTTTCAGTCCTTCCGAAGAACAGAAAATGATCGTCAACACGGTTAAACAGTTCGCCACCGACGTCATACGCAAGAAGTTCCGGGATTGCGATGAGTCCGGCGAAATTCCGTCAGAAATCATCGACGGCGCCTGGGAGCTGGGACTGGTTGCAAGCTGCATCCCTGAACAGCTCGGGGGCGCCGGATGGGAGCATTCGGCCTTAACCGGCACGTTGCTGGCGGAGGAGCTGGCCTGGGGAGACCTCTCAATGGCCATGCATATCCTGGCCCCGTCCCTGGCCATACTTCCCATCGTTTAAATGGGCACCGAGGAGCAGAAAAAGAAATACCTGCCTGCCCTGTGCGGCAACAAGTTCACCGCCGCTACCGCCGCCTTCATCGAACCGCTTTACGATTTCGACCCCAACGAGTTCAGCACCACGGCCAAACGCAACGGCGGATATAAACTCAATGGTCAGAAATGCTATGTCCCGCTGGCCGCCGGGGCGGATTTCATACTAGTGTACGCCGGAGAGGGAGAGGAAAGGCAGTGTTTCATTGTAGAAAAGGGCACTAAGGGGCTTGAGATCGGAGAGCGTGAGCAAAACATGGGCATCAAAGCCCTGGCCACATACGAGCTAAACCTGAAGGATTGTAAGATACCCACTGAGAATCGCCTGGGTGGGAAAAAGGGCTGCGACTTCAACCGGCTGGCCAACCTGTCCCGTGTAGCACTAGCCTCCATGGCGGTAGGGGTCGCACGTAGCTCATTCGAGTTTTCCCGTGACTACGCCAAGGAACGCCACGCTTTCGGAGAACCCATAGCCGCACGCCAGGCAATCGCATTCATGCTGGCCGACATGGCTATCGAGGTCGACGCCGCCAGGCTGCTGACCTGGGAAGCTGCCTGGAAGCTGGACAGACATGAGGATGCGACCAGGGAAGCCTGCCTCGCCAAGTCATATGCCGATAGCATGGCGATGCTGGTGACCGATTATGGGGTACAGGTGATGGGCGGACACGGATATGTGAGGGACAATCCTGTAGAGCTCTGGTTTAGAAACGCCAGGGGTTTCACCACCTTCACCGGCATGGCCATTGTATAAGGAGGAACGCACCGATGATAGATTTTGAAATTTCAGCCGAAGATAAAGCCAAGGTTGAGGAGGCACACGATATAGCGCAGAACCTCTTCCGCCCAATCAGCCGCTATTATGACGAGCATGAACACGAAGACCCCATGGATCTAATAGATACAATGTGGAAGATGCGCGGCAAGGGGTTCTTGACCGGGCTGGGCGTAACCGGAGCCCTAATGGTGGAGGAGCTCTGCTGGGGAGATGCAGGGCTTTACCTTGCCAGCCCCGGACCGGGGCTGGGGGGAGCGGCGGTATTTGCCGCCGGCACCCAGGAGCAGTGGGGACGCTTCCTGGCCCGCTACAGCGAAGGAAAACCGAAATGGGGCGCTATGGCTATGACGGAGCCTGGTTGCGGCTCGGATACATCAGCCATCCAGGCCACTGCCGTTCGCGACGGCGACTACTGGGTGCTGAACGGAGAGAAAATCTTTGTAACCATGGGCCGCCGGGCGCTGGAGCTTTCCGAAGGCATCATCGTTGTCTGGGCCACCGTGGATAAATCCGCCGGCAGGGCCGGCATGAAATCCTTTGTGGTCGAGGCGGGGACGCCCGGCATGAAAGTCGAAAAGCAGGAGAAAAAGCTCGGGATCAAGGCCAGCGATACGGTTACGGTGGTATTCGAGAACTGCCGTATCCCATTTAATAACATTCTGGGCAAAGCCGAGATCAAGACCAAGACCGAAGGCTTCAAGGGCGCTATGGCTACCTTCGATGTCACACGTCCGCTGGTAGCCGCACAGGCGCTGGGAGTGACCAGGGCCGCGCTGGATATGCTCAGGGATGAGCTGACCAAGCGGGGTATCAAGGTCCGCTACGACGTCCCGCGCAGCAAGCAGACAGCCATCGAGCGGGATTTCATGGAGATGGAGTCCAACTGGAGGGCGGCCCACCTGCTGGTGATACGCGCCATGTGGCAACTGCAGGGTGGAACCCCCAATGCACTGGAAGCATCGATGGCCAAAGCCAAAGCCGGACGTGCTGCCACATTGATCACACAGAGGGCTGTCGAGCTGATGGGTCCTCTGGGCTACTCGCGCAAACTGCTGTTCGAGAAGTTCATGCGGGATGCCAAGATCAACGATATCTTCGAAGGCACCGGCCAGATCAACACGCTGGTTGTGGCGCGCCGCCTGCTCGGTTACACCAGGGACCAGCTTAAATAAACCGCAACCATCATTTGAAGAATCTGCGCCGGACCGACTCGGCTGTAAAAGGCCCGCCGTGTCCGGCGTATATTATTTTCGGCTGCAGGTCGAGCACCTTTTGTATACTTTGTAAAAGTTGTTCCACGCTCTCTGCGAAATAGGGGAAGCCCGGCGCCGCAGGCCTGATAAGCCCGCCGAAGATAAGGTCGCCTACCAGGACCTCCCCGCTTTCAAGTGCGATGGATATGCCGCCGGGTGTGTGGCCGGGGGTCAGGATTATCTTCCCTTTAACCCCGTACTTGGCCAGGTCCATCTCGCTTTCTATCAAAATATCCGGCGTCAGGCCGGTCACCTCGGGCTTTTTCACCATCTTTGATACAACTTCCATGGTCTTGCCTTTGGCGCCCACCGGTATCAGCGGCGGATTGCCGCCGGTTTTGAGGTATTCTGCATCGGCTTTATGTATTGCAACGGGCGCACCTGTTTTTTGCTTGAGCGCAGCTACACTGCCGAAATGGTCCTGGTGACAATGAGTGATGATGATCAGGGATACATCGCCGGGGCCGATTCCGTTCTCTTCCATTGACTGCAATATGCTGGCGTCGTAGCCGGGCAGGCCTGTATCCACAATAATGGGCTTATCCCCCCGGACAATATAGGAATTGACCATGGGGGTAGTTATAGGAATGACCACCTGCTTGTTTTCCGCCATTTGCGATCTCCTTAAATATCGACTATCCCAATATGGAATCTATCTTCTGCCGCAATGCCCCTTCCGGCAATGCTCCTACGCTCCTGTCTATTTCCTCCCCGCCCTTGAAGAAGACCAGCAGCGGGATGCTCATGGCCTGGTATCTGGCAGCGGGCGCGGGGTTTTCATCGACATTGATCTTGCAGAACTTCAGTCGCCCGGCGTAACGCCCCGACAGCTTCTCCATGATAGGCGAGACCATACGGCAGGGCCCGCACCAGGGCGCCCAGAAGTCCACCACTACGGGAAGCTTGCTGTTGATCACCTCCCGCTCGAATGAGGCTTCATCTATCTCCGTAACGCCTGCCCCGGCATCCTTGATCTTGACAGTAATCAAAATATCGCCCGGCCGCCCATCCGTTACCAGCAGGGCATTGGTCAGCTTGACCACGGTGCCTTCGCCTGAGCCGGGCGGAATGGTCACCTCCAGCCTCTTGCCCTGCCTGTTTAACAGCTTTTTGGTGCCCGAGGCGGCTTCCTCCGGGCTTAAAGACATCTCATAGCGCACTTCGCCGTCAAATCCCGTGCCCATGATCCAGCGCTCCTTTTATCACCTCTTCCTTTTACGTTTGGGCTGGAGAAGCTCGAATCCGCTTGCCGCATCCGGCAGCCTGGCGATGTCAGCGCCCAGTATCTCGTAAAGTACCACCTCACCCACCAGCCAGGTTTTAACGCCCAGGCGCAAACAGCCGGTTATGGTTTGGCCGGCCCGGCCGAGTGCAGCATGGATATGAAGGGAAGGTTTGCCTTTTTTATCAGGGGCCAGCACCCCAATTCCCACCACCTCGTGAACGCCATCGATGGGTAGTACCATGGGATCGGGCGGCATCATCGTATTCTTGCGCGGTCCGACCACCATATCCCCACTTCCAATGCCCCCGATCAGCACGGCCTGCCCGGCGATAATATTATGCTCCTGAGCGAATTTCTCAATGCATGCCGGCAGCTTATCGCCGTCCTCCAGCCTGATAATAAAGACCCGCCCTATTTTGCCTTCGCTGTAGATCATGCTATGCCCCCTTATTAACAACTGCCCTTTACCTAAATTAGCGATGTACGAAAGGCACTGAATGCTGAAAATTGAGTTATTCCACGATATATCAATGAAGTTATTTTTTTCACCCCAAGCTAAAGTCTA
>Ga0187882_1005364_pt1 | contig 10061 bp, 7 predicted proteins | sample June2016WEW_19_1_3_FD_132991 | JGI IMG/M metagenome (GOLD analysis project Ga0187882, IMG submission 132991) | Peatland microbial communities from SPRUCE experiment site at the Marcell Experimental Forest, Minnesota, USA - June2016WEW_19_150 | ecosystem: Environmental > Terrestrial > Soil >...
GTCGAACTCTGTCGCCGGACTTTGGCTGAAGAAACCTTCCATCTCCACCGGCTGAACATCAACGCCAGTGAAAAAGGCAATTAAGACCATGGCTATTCTCGCGTCCATCCACCAATCCCTTTGGGGTCCATACTGATTGTAACCAAACGCGCGCAGGATTGTGACTGGACTTCAGCGGGTCCCACTTCATTTATGAACCTTCCCGGCTGCCCTCAGAATCGCTTTCGATGGAGAAACTCCTTCGAAATGGTATTGAGTTTGCTACAGGAGCGAGACCGAATAATTTTACATAAAATTTGATTGAATAGTGCTTATTGTTGCCGGGAGTCTCGCTGCTTTGTGCGAACGTCTAATGTCTGAAGGATTTTTTATCCGGTTTTGTCCCGGCGATAGTCCCCCGATACCTGATGAATTTGTAAGAGAACGATACAGCCCTCCATCATGGAGATAAAAATGACACAAAACGGCTCCGCCAAGGATAAAAAGAGGGCCGCCCGCGCTCGATACGGTAAGGGATTTGGTGCGCTTGCAGTCCTTGTTTTCCTGATGCTTTGGCTTTCCGGGGCATTCGTGAAGAAGGTTGGGCCTGAGGCCGCCCAGCCTGGACCCTCCCGGCAAAAGCCGTCCACCGTCAAGGTGGAGGGAAAAACTTTCCCTTTGCTCATCGAACAGGTCGGGGCCCTTCGATCGAGGAGCGAAGCGCAGGTATCCAGCCGCCTCATGGCCGAAGTCAGGCAAATTCGGGTAAAGGAGGGAGACTGGGTGTGGGGACCCGAGGCCGCCGGCGTCCAGCCGACGGTGCTTGCCACGCTCGACGACAGGGAAGTCCAGGCAAAGCTTCGCCAGGCGAATTCCCAAGTGGACGCGCTCGACCATGCTATTGGCGCCGCCAGGGCAAAGTTCCACGCGGCCGAGGCCCAACTTTCCGCGTCCAGGGCGAACCGGGAAAAAGCGGCATCGGACTTTCACAGGTATGAAAACCTTTCGAAAAACGGGGCGGCTACCGAGCAGCAGTTCCAGTACGCAAGGACCCAGCGAGATGTTTCCGAGGCTCAGGCCGGCTCTTCAGTTCAGGAGGTCCGGGCGGCTCAGGGAGAGGTGGCGCGACTGGAGGCTCAGAAGGAGCAGGCCAGGGCAGCGGTAAACGAAGCCCAGGTAATGCTGAGCTATACAGTTATCAATGCCCCCTTTTCCGGACGTATAATCAAGAAGATGTTAAACGCCGGCGACATGGCGTCACCCGGCCAGCCCGTCTTTTTTCTGGATGCGCCCTCTCAATCCGAAATCCACGCAGTCGTTTCAGAATCGCTCATTCCCTGTCTCAAGATCGGCCAGGAGATCGAGGTCAGAATAGATGCCCTGGACCGCTCGGCGAAGGGTGAAATAAAAGAAATCGTTCCTCAGTCCGACTCCGCGACCCGCACCGTGCTGGTGAAGATAGGTTTGCCCGCCCGTGATGACTTCGTAAATGGCCTGTTCGGGAGGATATACGTCCCATACGGCTCCTATGACGCGCTGGTGATCCCTGCCCGAGCGGTAAGGGAGGTCGGCCAGTTGTACCTGGTTGACACCTTGGGTCTTGACGGAAACCCGGTGAGGAGGTTCATCACACTTGGCCGGGCAAGGGACCCGTTCGTCGAGGTGCTCTCCGGACTTAATGAGGGTGAGGAGGTAGTAGTGCCGTGAACGAGGGCAAATCGCATAACTGGATGACCAGTATCGTCGTTGCTTTTCTTCATGGAAACCTCTCGGTCATTCTCATCCTGATAAGCCTCATCGCTGGAGTGGCAGCGCTCTCGATTACTCCACGGGAGGAGGACCCGCAAATCGTCGTGCCCATTGCAGATGTAATCGTCAGCATGCCTGGTGCTTCAGCTCGCGAGGTGGAACGACAGGTAGCCACACGCCTCGAGAAATTGCTCTACCAGATAGACGGTGTCGAATACGTATATTCGACCAGCTACCCGTCGCAAGCCGTCGTTACAGTTCGCTTCTACGTCGGCGAAGACCGGGAGCGCAGTTGGGTCAAGCTCTATAACAAGATCAACTCCAATATCGACCAGGTGCCGCCCGGAGTTACCGGATGGGTGATAAAGCCGGTGGAAATAGATGATGTGCCCATCGTCAATCTCACCATCTACAGTGACCGATTCAGCGATTACGAACTCCGCCGCATGGCCGAAGAACTCGAAATACGGCTCCAGGGAGTTAAAAACGCCGGCAGGACCTATATCGTGGGGGGAAGGCAGAGGCAGATCTCGGTTCATCTTTCTCCTCAGCGCATGGCCGGAAGAGGCATTGGCATCGACGCCATAGAGCGGGCCATCAAGGCGGCCAACGTCGCGCTTCCCGCAGGGGACCTCATCCGGCGGGACAATGTAATCAGGCTGGACGCCGGGCGCTTTCTCTCCACGGTTGAGGAGGTGGAAAATCTCGTGATCGGCGCTCAGGACATGAGACCGATCTTCTTAAAGGAAGTGGCGAGCGTCGAAAACGGCCCGGGCGAGGCGGTCAATTATACTCGAATCTCATTTGCGCAAAGAGCGTTTTCGCGAATAGACCCCGCTGCGCAAGGGCCGGCCCGCCCCCCCTCTATTGAGCCGCTTAAGGACTATCCGGCTGTAACCGTATCCGTTGCCAAGCGCAGGGGAACCAACGCGGTATGGGTTTCCGAGGAGGTCCGCAAAGAAGCCGAAGAGTTTGCCCGCAAGGCGCTGCCGGAGGGTGCGCATCTGCGCCTTACAAGAGACTACGGGCAGACCGCCGATGAAAAAGTCAACGATCTGGTAGAGGCCCTTCTCGTCGCGATAGCGATAGTGGTGCTTCTCCTTTCCTACACCCTGGGCTGGCGGGAAGGGATCATCATCGCCCTTGCCGTTCCCATTACTTTCAGCTTCACCCTGCTCTTAAACCTGCTGCTGGGCTACACGATAAACCGGGTGACCCTTTTTGCGCTCATACTTGCCCTCGGGCTCGTCGTAGACGATCCCATAGTGGACGTAGAAAACATCCACCGGCATTTTTCCATGCGAAACCAGAAACCCTTCGACGCCATAGTGAGCGCGGTCAACGAAGTCCGGCCTCCTATCATTCTGGCCACCCTTGCCGTTATATTCTCCTTTCTGCCGATGTTTTTCATCACCGGCATGATGGGACCATACATGGCGCCCATGGCTCTCAACGTCCCCGTGGCGATGCTCTTCAGCCTTCTGGTCGCTTTTACCATCACTCCGTGGCTTTCCCTTCACATGCTGCGGGGGAGCTATGACCACCCCGCCAATAAAACCTACACACTGGAGGAGGACCCATTTTTCAGGGGCTATAGCAAAATCCTCCTCCCAATGTTCAGGACCGCAAGACTTCGATGGGGGCTCATCGCGCTGATCGGGGTCCTGATGGCGTTCGCCGTCTGGCTGGTGCTCTCGCACAGAGTGCCGCTGAAGATGCTCCCCTTCGACAACAAAAACGAATTCTATGTCGTGATCGACATGCCTGAGGGGACCACCCTCGAAGAGACCGAAGGCGCCGCTCACGATATCGCCCGATACCTGGTCCGGATTCCCGAAGCCACGGACGTTATGACCTACGCGGGGCTGAGCAGCCCGGTCGATTTCAACGGATTGGTGCGCCACTACTATCTGAGACAGGGGCCCAGATTTGCCGACGTAAGGGTAAATCTCGTGGACAAAAAACACAGGCAATACCAGAGCCACGCCCTTACACTCCGAATAAGAAACGATCTGAAGGCCATAGCGTTGCGGCATGGCGCAAACATAAAGATAGTGGAAGTCCCGCCGGGCCCTCCGGTTATTGCTACCATTGTCGCCGAAATTCACGGCATCCCGGGCGAGCCTTACGAGCAAATCGCAGGACCGGCGAAGAAGGTGCGGCGCCTCATGGAGGAAACACCCGGGATAGTGGATGTGGACGATACACTGGTCGCCCCGCAGCAAAAAACGATTTTCAAGGTTGACAGGACGAAGGCCGCGCTGAACGGAATATCCGGGCAGCAGATCGCGGAGGCGCTACAAGCCACAATCCTGGGGACAAATCCCAGTTCGCTCCGGGTTGATAACGAAGTACACCCTGTCGGCATCCAGCTTCGCCTGCCAAAAGAGGAGCGGTCCCTGCAGTCCGATCTGAGGCAGTTGATGATCACCGGAGGCAGCGGCCAGGGAGTGTTCCTGTTCGAGTTGGGCACATTTGCGGACGAGACCATCGACCAGCCCATCTACCATAAGAACCTCAAGCCGGTCGTGTATGTGTTCGGCGAGACGGCGGGGCTTCCTCCGCCGGATGCCGTACTCACCCTCTCCGGCAAGGTCGGCCAATCACCGGGGCTCAAGGGCACAGACGTGATCTGGTCCGGCGAAGGGGAATGGGACATAACCCTCCGGGTCTTTCGAGACCTGGGGATAGCCTTCGGCATCGCGGTGCTCGGGATCTATATCCTGCTCCTGTATCAGACCCGGAGCTATCTCCTTCCGGCCATCCAGCTCATTGCCCTGCCCCTGTCGGTAATTGGCATCCTGCCGGGTTTCTGGCTCCTCAACATATTCACAAGTCAGCCGGTCGGCGGGTGGGGCAATCCGGTCTATTTCACCGCGACGGCCATGATCGGCATGATCGCCCTTTCCGGCATCGCCACCCGAAACGCTATCCTGCTGATCGAATTCGTCGAGGAGCGCAAAAAGGAAGGAAGGCCTCTCAAACGATCGCTGATCGAGGCCGGGGCGCTGAGAACCAGGCCCATATTCCTCACCTCTTTTGCCGCAATGCTGGCGGCATGGCCGATCACCCTCGACCCGATTTTTTCCGGCCTTGCCTGGGCGTTGATCTTCGGTATAGCGGTTTCGACTTTTTTTACACTGATCGTAGTACCGGTTGTCTATTACATGGCTTACGGAGGCAAAGGGGAAGGCGAGGAGGCATAACGGGCCGGCCCACCTCGACACGACCAGGCTGGAAGCGAGCTATCAAATGCGGGGACGGTGGTATGTCCTCAAACTGCCCAAATTGGTCCGATCAGCATTTTACTTGCGGGTTTTGATTGGAATGAATATTTTACGATCCATAGGCTTTGGGCTTCCACGAGCTTTTTCGGGTGGAATGCGACCCCGGATACGATTTGGCGTCCGCCGTTTTAAATAAACGCAAAAGGAGAGTTATGGGACAATCTCTTCAAGGCAAAGATAGGACTTATGAGACGGATGGAGACGATTTTTTGGAGAATCCGTACACGTGGGATGAGAATTTTGCAGAGCAAATGGCCGACAGGGTCAAGATCTCAGGTAGTTTAACGGCTTCCCATTGGGCGGTCATCAATTTTATTCGGAACACTTTCCTGGAAACCGGCCTTTGTCCTCCTGTTTATCAAACCCTCAGGCGTCTGAACTTACGCATAAAGGACCTGAAAAAGCTCTTTCCAACAGGTTATCTTCGCGGAGCATGCAAATTGGCGGGTCTGACCTACAGAGCTCAACACATCCACCCCTTGTGGCTAGAAAAGAAAGGAGTGGAAAAAATCCCCGAGTTTTTGGAGAAAAGAGTGTATCGAGTGGATGCTTATGGATTTCTGATTGATCCGTCGGAATGGGATGAAGATTTTGCCCTCCATAAGAGTGAAGAACTGAAAATGCCTGAGGGCCTGACCCATGAGCACTGGAAGATTATTAGATTTCTGCGTAAGCGATTCCAGGAAAGAGGTTCAGTCCCGACGGTTTATGAAACCTGCGAAGACACTGAAATCGAAATTGAAGATTTGGAGAGACTCTTTCCTGACGGTTATCATCGCGGGGCCGTAAAAATTTCAGGTTTGTGCGCAATTTAGGGACGTAATTAAGGGAAACCCGGTAATGCTTATGGCCTGATGCGCAGACCATTCCAAAACGGGAGCTAAGCCGCCCGTGAAAGTTCTGCCGCAGCCGTCGAGGCGTATCCGGCCCCCTGCCAACAGACTAACCCGGCGCGGCGAGGACCCTCACGGAAACAAATGACGGAAGCAACTCGTCTTCCGCGCCGAATTCACGGGCGGCATTTCACATCATTTCTTCGAAGCTTTTAAATCAATCCGTTTCTCCTAATCCCAAACGCTTCCACTGTTCTTTGGCTTCAGCCTCCGCCGTGGCTGTTTCCTCATCGCTCCAAGGCTGGAGAACAAGAGTTTCAGCCACCAGCTCCCATATGTACCGCACCTCATACTTGTAGCCCTGGTAGTGCTTCGGGAGCCGCTTCATTAATTGGTCATGACAGTTGGAGCACCCGACAACGACCACATCGGCGCCGCTGTTCTTAATGGATCTGTATTTCTCACGTCCGTGCCAGGCAGATTCGTCTGGGTAGGGGCCGGGCCACATTCCGCCGCCCGCTCCACAGCAATGAGAATTGCCGCGAGTTGGCTCCATGTCGATAAAATCGTCCACGCACTGGCTGATTATCCATCGTGGTTCGTCGTAAAAGCCTTTGCCGAAATGGCGCTCGAGTTCTCTGCCGTGTTTACAGGAGTCATGCCACGTGAAAGTCTTGCCGGCATTCACGCTTTTATCGAGCTTGATTTTACCGGCCTGAATGAGTTCAACCAGATATTCGTAAAGATAGATGAAGCGGATTTCGTTTGCCGGGTCCTGTTTCACGCACTCCTTCATGCCCAGGCTTGCGCCGGAATGACGGGCTTTTTCCTTGTAAATATTCATCTTTATTTGAGCGCTTATGACTTACGCGCTTTTTTAAGCGCTTATGGCGTATGTCCTCTCATCCCCCACGCTTTTCCGGATTTAGTATTGATTTTTCTCCTGGGGATGCCCCGTTTAAGGCAGTATTCCCCGTATAATCCCCAGAAGCTCCTCGGCTTCCGGCGGTTTTTCGATGTACGCAGCCGGTTCCGGAACTTTTACACCTTCATACTCATCTACAACCTTCTGGGAATGGAAAAAGGTCTTCTTCGACAGGGCCGAAACCATAACGACAGGAATATCTTTCAACTGCGGGTCCTTTTTCACCTCGCGGTACATATAAATCCCGCTTTCTTTGGGCATCATGATATCCATGATGATCAATGATGGTTTCTCGCTCCGCGCCTTTTCCAAACCTTCATGCCCGTCCTTGGCCGCTATGGGCTTGTAGCCGCTGGTCTCGAGAAGTGTTGTCATGAAAACCCTCATGTCCTGCTCGTCATCGACTATCAGAATTTTTCTTGCCATGGTTCGAACCTCCAGCTTCAAAGCGTTCATCCGGCCAGGTTGCTCAGCAAGCCTCCGACACCTGGATCACAGGTGCAAAAAAGCCTGCTTTTCCGTATTATCCCAGTATTGGGAGGGTGAACTGTTTCAACGGGTTTCTTATCGCCATAACATGGCAGTGTGCATACTTCGATACGCTTGCGACGGTGCTCCCTCGATCTGGATCGCCGAGGTCGGATTTCCCCAGGGCGCCCATTACGATCAGGTCGATACCGTTCTTTTTTGCGTACCGGATGATCTCAATATCAGGGGCCCCGCACACCACCACGAATTCATAAGAGTTAAAGCCCTGCATTTTCTTCTCGTAGAAACTCCCGAGTTTTATCCTGGCTTCATCAACTACCCCCTGGTCATAAAAGGTCTGACCTTCTGTGGCCTTACCTTCGGGAAGGTCCTCATCGACCACATGCCTCATGTACTGGAAGGGAGAATGCGGCACATGAAGTATGTGGAGCTTGGCGCCGTACTTTTTGGCCAGGTTGAGCGCATGGAGGAAAGCAATATTGGCATCCTCGGAAAAATCCGTACAGAATAGGATATTGCTATATTCAATCATGACTCTCTCCTTTCTTTTGAGTGATTGGACCACCATGTGCGACATTGCGGGAGCTAGTTGCGCCAGCTTCCGGGATTGGGAGGCAATTTTTCGCCGGCAGTCTGATGATGAATTTTGCCCCTTTTCCTTTCTCCGATTCAAAGCTTATTTCTCCCCCGTGTTCGCGCACGATCTTCTGGGTGATCATGAGACCGAGTCCGGTGCCTCGGGTGCCTTTCGTGCTAAAAAAGGACCTGAAAATCTTGTCCCTTGTGTCTATGTCCATGCCACATCCGGAATCGATCACCTGGTATTCGATTCCTCCCCCTTCCACCCTGGCCGTGCGAATAACGACCTCTTTTCGTCCGCCGGTGTGTTCCACGTCCACGCATGCATCAAAGGCATTGCTTATGAGATTCAATAGGCAGCAATGGATCGCATCCTGGTCCAGAAGGATTTCAGGCAGGCTTTCGTCGATATCCAACCTAAGACTTATTTGACACTCCCGGGATCGCTGCAGCATCAATTTGTGCAGATCCGTGACGATTTTATTCGGATTTACCCAGTCGTAGTTCGGCTCTCGTTCCTTTGCATAACCCAGAAGGTCGAGTGCCAGATTCTTAATTTTTTCCACGTTGCCCTTGACCATCTCCCAACCCTGGGAAAGATATTCCTCCTTGCCGAGTTCCATACCCTTTTCGACGACATAGATGCCTCCCTTCAGGCCCCCGATTATGTTCTTGATCGCGTGGGCCAGGGTAGCTACTGTTTGCCCGATTGCGGCGAGTCTTTCGGCGTCGAGCAGTTTCCGGGTCTTTTCATATACAAGATGCTCCAATTCTTCCGTGTACTCCCGGAGCTTTGCCTTCATACAAATTCTTTCCCGCGCCCTCTTTAAGGCAATTTCCAATGCATCGTCGTTTATCGGCTTGGTTATGAAGTCGGCAGCTTCGAACTGAAGGCTTTTTATCGCAAGTTCCAAATCACCGTGGCCGGTAATCATGATTACCTCCGCATCGGGTTGTTCTTCCTTTATGCGGCGCAGTAATTCGATACCGTCCATTCCCGGCATCTTGATATCCGTCAGGATTATGGGAGGGTGCTCAGTTTTGAAAACGCTAAGGGCTTCCTCACCCGAGGAAGCCGTCAGCACGTCATAGCCGCTGTCGGCCAACGTTATACTGAGGATTTTGCGAATACCTTCCTCATCGTCTACGAGCAGGATAGGATTGTTCATCAGACCTCACTGGCTACAGGGAAACGAATTATGAAGTTTGATCCCTGATTCTCTATTGTCTCGACCTCTATAGTCCCTTCATAATCCTGAATAATTCCGTAACTTATGGATAAGCCTAACCCGGTCCCCCTCCCAACCCTTTTCGTCGTGAAAAACGGCTCGAAAATTTTGTCCCGGACCGGCTTCGGGATTCCTATGCCTGTATCTGCCACCTCAATCCGGATTTTGCCCATTTCGAGGTGGGTCCGTACCGAGATCTTCTTGTCGGTTTTGTTTCGCCCATACTTTTCGCATTTATCTTCAATTGCGTCCCGCGCATTGATGAGCAGGTTGATGAAGACCTGTTCGAGCCTGTTACTGTTGGCGAGAAGAGGTGGCAAATCTTCTTGAAGATCTCTTCCCACTTCGATCTCTCTGAGCTTAAGCTGCTGCATGAAAATTGCCAGGGCCCTTCCCAGGGCCTCGTTGACGTCAACCTTTTCCCTTTTGACCTCCGCTTTGCGCCCGAACTCCCGGAGGTGGTTGATTATTCCCGATGCTCTATCCACATGGCTATCGATTTCCTCGGCCAATGTCCTCAAGATTTCCAGCTGTATCAACTCGTTTTTCTTGATCTTCTTTACTATGAAACTGCTTGCGGTCTTCATCACGGAAAGGGGCTGATTGAGTTCATGGGCAATCGCGGTGGCCATCTCGCCAAGGGTTGCCATCTTGCTTGCCTGGATCAGGTGCTGTTCAGCTATCAGTCTTTTGGTTATGTCACTCGTGGTAACGAGGTATGCTTCCCGGCCAAGATATTCCGAAGGGGAAATGCGGATATTTACATAGATGGTTCTGCCGTCTTTTGTGGTGTGCCGGATGTTGTTGAGAGTATCCGATCGTCTGAGGTCATTGGCGGAGTCGCCGCTTTCTTCAGGCTCGAAAACATCCCTGAAATACTCCCCGATGATCTCCTCCTTCGCATAACCATACGTATGATAGACCATTCCATTACAGTCGATTATTTTCAGTTCGCTATCGAGAACGAAAACCGGATTAGGGATATTGTTGA
>Ga0187882_1005365_pt1 | contig 10061 bp, 6 predicted proteins | sample June2016WEW_19_1_3_FD_132991 | JGI IMG/M metagenome (GOLD analysis project Ga0187882, IMG submission 132991) | Peatland microbial communities from SPRUCE experiment site at the Marcell Experimental Forest, Minnesota, USA - June2016WEW_19_150 | ecosystem: Environmental > Terrestrial > Soil >...
GTCAGGCGACTGGGTGCTCGTCGATTTCCAGAACAGCACACACGAGGATTTCCAGCACATCTCGCCTAAAAGTGTCGAGGACTGCGACCGGTTGGCTGTTGAACGCCTTGCGAAACGGCTCAAATAAATTGAAGATTTGGAATTGTCGGCATAGGGGTAATAAAAAGACGCAAGATGTAAAGTAATTATTTGAATGTAGAACAGAATAAGAAAGGAGTTTCACGATGTTGTTTATGTTGTATTACAAAGCGTATCCGGGCAAAGGCGCAGAGGCGATTCGCCTGCGACAGGAATGGCAGAATAAGTACTCTGAAGCGTTCCGCAAGCGGGTCAAAGTGGTCCACGAGTTTGTCGACCCATCTGCGCTGGTGGGCTGTTTACTGATTGAAATGGATGACCACAACCGTCTGGCCAGCTTGCTGTCGATTCAGACCGTCTTCGGTGATACAGTCGAATTCAAGCTGCATCCTGTCATCGATATACGCCAAGCGTTGAAAGCGGGCGTGGAAGAACCGGCTGGGTTACTGTAAGACTTCCAACTCTGGCTATTTGTGTATGGATCATCCTTGGCCATTGCGTATATAGGGCCATTGAGCTTGGCAATTTTGTTTTCGCATTTTATATTTAACGAACCGCCGTGAGTATCATGTAGCTGGTTACAAGACAAAAATAAGAAAAGATTGTCAGAAAGGAGAAAAAATGAGAGGCGACGAATTTCTTACGCAGGTTTCGAGCAGGCCGCCCTTTTCGAAGATGCCTCCTAAAGTAGCGGTGTTCTTCAAAGAGTATCTGTCGAATGAGAAGGTCATAGAATTTAACGGGCGTTCTGTTTTGAACACTCATTTTCCACCCTATCCGAGCGGCGCGTTCGCCAATTTTGCGGAGCACATAACTGAAATGGGCAGCGCAGCCAAAAGACGGCTGTTTTCGGTGACATTAGCGGTTACTAACAGGTGCAACTACCGCTGCTGGCATTGCTATAACGCAGGCAGAAACCAGCATGATATATCTTTGTCTGTTTTAAAGAACGCCGTGCGCCAGCTTAAGGGGCTTGGGGTCGTTAATGTTACTTTGACGGGCGGTGAACCATTATTGAGGGCGGACCTTGAGGAGGCAGCCGGGGCTTTTGGCGAGAATGCCTGTCTGAACCTGAACACCACCGGCTACGGATTGACTCCGCAACGGGCACGCGCGTTACGCGACAGCGGCATCTTCGGCGCGGGTATAAGTCTGGACTCTTTGAATCCGGCTGAACATGACCGGATGCGAGGCAGAGAAGGCGCCTTCCAAACTGCTCTTGATGCACTTCACACAGTCGCAGACAACGGGTTGTACCCTTATATCATAGCCGTGGCCACTCATGAGTTTCTGCAGCCGGAAAGGTTCTGGCCGTTTATTAAGTTCGCATCCGAACAGGGAGCGAGGGAGGTGCATCTGCTCGAACCGGTCGCGGCAGGAAAACTGGCCGGCAATACGGATGTCGTGCTTAATAAAGCGGACAAGCAGCTCCTTCTCGATTATCAAAAGACAATCGCCCATGACGAAGGTTTACCGATACTGTCCTGTTTTCTTTATCTCGAATCGTCGAATGCCTTCGGGTGCGGCGCGGGGCTGACGCATCTTTACATCGACGGAAGCGGTGAGGTGTGTCCCTGTAACTTCGTTCCTCTTTCATTCGGAAATATCGCCGATGAACCGCTGGTTAATATTCTGGACAGGATGGGATGCTATTTCTGCAAACCGAGAACGGAATGCGTGGGACAGCTATTGTCCAGACACATACACGCGGAACGATTGCCCCTTGGCCCGGAGGCATCCGCGGAAATATGCAGGGAACATCTGCCGGCTGTTCATCCGCTGCCGCGATACTTTCAGATTCGCGCCGAGGGCGGCGAGGAAGTCGGCAGCGACGAACTTCAGTCGGCGTATGACCGGATTCATCAGGATTATGACGAGTTCTGGCTTAAAGAGGCGGCAAAACCGATAGCGGAGCTGGCCGCGAAAATCCAATTCAGCGGTCTTGAAAATATTTTCGAGGCGGGTTGCGGAACTGGTTTTGCCACGGTTTTGCTTGCCAAAAAACTTAAAAGCTCCGCAAGAATTACCGCCGTGGACCTTTCGGAGGGAATGCTTGCCGAGGCGAGAGAAAGAACCCGGCTGGCGGGATTCAATAATGTTCAATTCATCGCAGGTGATGCACTGGAAATTCTCAAAAACAGGGAATCGCTCGATATGGTTTTTTCGAGCTGGGTACTGGGATATATCCCGCTGGAGCCGTTTTTTGCCGCCGCGAGCCGTGCCCTTCGCAAATCAGGAATACTCGCGTTCATTGTGCACAAGGAAAACTCTCCGAGAGAACCGTTAGAGATTTTCGGCCGGCTTGTCGCAGAAGACCCGTCCGTGTTGCAGAAACGGGTCGCTTTTGATTTTCCTCCCGACTTAAATCATACGAGGCGGAAATTGCTGTCAGCGGGATTCGAAATTGCGCATCTCTGGGACGGCAAAATTGTATTCCGCTACGACACCCCCGAAGAAGTATTAGAGCATCTGCTCAAATCCGGCGCGGGGACAGCGTACTATGACGCGCTCGACCCAAAAAGACGCGATGAATTGCAGGGACGATTTATTGAAACGCTCGCCCGCAAAAATCCTGCCGCTGGCTACGAGGTTATCCATGATTATATCTGCTGTGTTGCGACTAAAATTCAGGGTTAAAAAAAAGACAAGAATGTTGATAAAAAGAGTCAGACAATGTAACCTGTTGGTGATTTTGGGGATAGGTAACTCGTTTACCTGTTAAGGAGTGAAGAGTATGAGCGAAGAACTAATAGCTTGTTTTGTAATTCCGCTGGTCATAATTATCGTCGTGAGCGGGCCTGCCGCCTTGATAATCGGCATAGTCGCTCTGAACAAAATAAAGGAGATGCGATGGCTGCTGGAAAGGAAAGGCGAATTACCCCGGCGAGAACCTGAATTTCACATACCGCTATCGTCGCCGGTCGTTCCGCAGCGGGCGCCTGAGAAGCCCCCGGAAACTGTTAAGGAACAGCCGGCGCCTGAGCCGGTCTTCAAGCCGGCGAGCGTCCCTGTTGCTAAAAAGCCATCCATCTCTGAAACAATCAAAGCAGTTCCACAGGCCGGCTCGCTCGAACAGAAAATCGGGACACGCGTGCTTCTAATCTTGGGCATTATCACATCAATTGTCGGCGTGGGGTTCTTCCTCAAATACGCATACGACAATGCGCTGATTGGCCCTCTGGGCAGGGTCGTTATTACGGCAACTGCGGGAATCGCGGCGCTGATTGTCGGCGAGGGGACGCGGCGCCGCGGATACGGGATTGTCGCAAAAGGCACGACGGCACTGGGTTTTGCCGTCCTTTACGCGGCGGCTTTTTCAGCGTATCGCTTTTACGAGCTTATCGGGTCGGGGCCTGCTTTTCTCCTTGCGATATTTATCACGGTAACGGCGATGCTTTACGCGGTCGCCCTCGACGAGGTACTCATCGCGTTCCTCTCACTATTGGGCGGATTCCTGACGCCGGTGCTCGTCTCAACGGGAGAGAATCGCCCGATGGCGCTTTTCGGCTACGTGCTTGTGCTGGGCGTAGGCGCAATTTTGTGTGCGACTTACCGAAAATGGCGGGCGATAACTGTGCTGTCATTCGCGGGGACATACCTTCTTTACACGGGCTGGTTCGAGAAATTTTACCGGCACACGATGTACGGCACCGAAACGCCGGCACAAATCAGTATCGCACTGGGCTGGCTGACGGTATTCTTCGCGGTTTATCTCATTTTGCCGGTCCTGTACGCATTAGTTAAAAAAATAAACGCCCAGAGGGAAGACGTGGGTCTGGTTCTCGCTAACGCGGCGGCGATGTTCTATTATCTCTGGACCATACTATTCGATAAATTCCGCGTTGAGCTTGCTTTTTGCGCGGTTGGGCTGTGCGTAGCGCATCTGGTTTTGATGACGGTCGCGACAAAGCGATGCAAGGACGATATCGCGCTACGGTTATCGCTGTTAGTCATCGGATTATTCTTCCTGACGATTGCGGTGCCGTTGTATTTGAAGATGTACGTGGTGGCAATCGCCTGGGCAGCGGAAGGTGTGGTCCTGACAATCATCGGATTGCGTTACAAAAGTATCTGGACGCAACTGGGCGGCGCAATCGCTTTGCTGCTGAGCCTGGTTCAGCTCATTTTGCAACTGCCTATGCACAAGGCGGCGTTTGGGCCCATATTCAATCCGTCCTTCGGGAGCTGGTGTTTCTTAGCCGCGGCGATTCTCGTTTGTCATATAATTTACAGAAGAAGCTCGCAACTCGAAAAATATTCAGAGGTTCCGCAGTTCTTTTATGGTGCGGCCTGTCTGCTGATGTTCGCCACGGCTTTGATGGAGTGGTACTGGCACTGCATGTTCAACTTTACGACCACGCCGTTTTTGCAGGAGTCGCTGTTCATAAAGGGCGCGATACTCATTCTGTCGGCGTTTACAGTCCTGTTAATTCTGAGGCCTGTCTGCCCGAAGGGAACGCTCTTGCGTGGCGTGGCGGCGGCATTCGCCATCGCAGCGGCGATTTTCACGATGATTGCTTTCAGCGAAATCCACGACAAACGTTTCCCGATATTCGCAAATATCGAATTTGCTGCGGCAATGGTTCTGGTCGCGGTACTGCTCGCCTCGGCAATTTTGATTAAGCAGCGTATTGAGGAAGATGAAAACGCGATAATATTCGCGATAATTTTTGCACTTGTCGGGATATTCACGCTGTGGGTGCTGATAAGCGAAGAGATTTATTTCTACTGGTATTGCAAGGACCGCTACGGGACAGCGACGCCCAACTGGCAGTTCCTCGCGAATATGTACACGTCAATCGCCTGGGCCGTTTACGGGATAGCGCTGATGGTTGTCGGCTTCTGGAAGCATATCAAGATGCTGCGGTTCGCGGCGCTTGGCTTATTCGCAATCCTGCTGTTAAAAGTGTTCATAATGGATATGAGCACCGTGAAGAGCGTTTACAGAATAGCAGCGTTTCTGGCGACGGGCATTACGCTTGTGGCGGTATCGTACCTGTATCAATATCTGAAAAATCACGGCTTTTTTGACGCGCTTTCGGCCCAGCAAAAACAAGACGAAATATCGGGAGATTCCAAATGAGCCATACGAAACTAATTTTATTGGCAGTCCTGTTATCAGCAACGATTTGTGACGGCGCTTCAATCGACACCAGCAAGTGGCAATACGTTGGCGAGGTAACTATAGAAGGCGCGCCGGGGGAATACTGTGCATTGGTGCTTACGCCCGGGATTCACAATGCAGCCAGAACCGATTTGGCGGACATTCGCCTTATCGACCGCGACGGCAACCAGATACCATACGTCATGATGAGGGACGAGGACCGCACGGAAACAGTCAAATATAACCCGACAATTCTCAACCGCGCTACGGACGCCAACGGAAACGCACTGGCGACGCTGGATTTCGGCGGGCAGACAGTCAAAAACTCAATCGAGGTCGAGACCGCGGGCGATAATTTCAGGCGCGCGGTCAAAGTCGAGGGCTCAAACGACAACGTGCAGTTCTTCACAATCGTTGACCGGGCGTATATTTTTGCCGTCAGCGATAAAACTCGTCATCGCTTCAGCACAATCGATTTGCCAAACAATGACTACAGGTATATCAGAATCACCGTCAGCCCGATGACGGCCGAGGAGACCAAGCCAGCGATAAATGAAGTCAGGGCATTTAAGATTGAGAAAAAACCGGCACAAAAACAGGTCGTAGAAATGATACAGACCGAGCACACTGAAGATGTAAATTACCATACGAGCAATTACGTTTATGACCTGAAATTTCGCCGGCTGCCCGTGGTGGAAATCGAATTGAACACGGATGATGCTTCGTTTTACAGATGCGTTACGATTCAGGGCAGAGACGCGGTCACACAAAAAGTGAAAATCGACAGCGAGGACAACAGGCAGCGATTCAGGGAAGTTGAGGTGCCGTGGAACACCATCACCACGGACGTGATTTACAGATATACCGACGCGGCAGGCAAACAATACGAGCGACTGGCACTGCCAATAAGCTGGAGAGAGGCATACAAATATATCAGGATTGTTGTCAGTAATTATGACGACCAGCCGATAACAATACGAGCCGCCTCGGCCAAAATGGTGCCGCACAAAGTTATTTTCCCGGCTCCATCCGACAAATCAGCAAAACTTTACGTCGGCAACGAATCGGCGAGCCATCCACAGTATGACCTTGCTCGACGACTGACCAATCCAACGCATACAAAGACAACGCAGGCGGCGATCGCCTCCCTGACTGACAACCCGGCGGCTGGAAAAATCCGGCAAAATCTACCCTGGACAGAACAGCATAAAATGCTGCTTTTGGCGGTTCTGGTTATGGTGGTCTTTGTGCTTGGCGTGTTTATGCTAAGCTCGGTGCGGTCAATCCAGCGACAGGACGGGCCTCGCTGATTATTTGTTCGGTTTGCCGGATTGTTCAGGCGGCTCCGATAACTGCCATTCGCGATTGTCGGTATCTGTGCTTAGTAAACTCTTATGGGCAAGATTACAAAAGGCACGCCCTGATGGTAAAGCTTTCTCTGGAGTGCAAAGACGATGTGGTTGTGAAGCAGGCGGTGGACGAATGAATCTTTTTCAAAGACAAGCTGTCCGCCAAAGAACATCGCCGCGGGGAACCGTTCGATAATTTTCGGGGTGATTTTCATAACCTCGTCAATCACATCGACGCCGATTTCGGAAATGCCCTCCGAATAAAACCCGTTTCTCTTCATAAGGTTCACATAACGGCTCACCTCGTCTTTGGCCTGCGATTCGAGATGACCAACCTCCTGCGCGCCTTTGAAATTGCCGACATCGATGACACCGACCTGAACAAAGATGAAATTCTTAAAAACGCCGCCGAATAACCGCATAACGTTAAACAGCGTGTGCAGCCCCATCCCATTGAACCCGCTGACAAGCAATACCGCCGTTCTGGCACTGGGGTCGAACTTCGGCTCGACAACCGGCGCGGCCGCACCCAACAACAAACCAGCGTCCGAGAACTCCGGCTTGGTAACAAGGTTATCGAGCCGGCCAAGAAGCATCCGGACGCTGTTGTAATGCCGTTTTATGAGAATCGCCAGGACAACCAGCGTGCCTGTTATCAGCAGCGTTATCCATCCGCCCTCAAAGAACTTGAATACAATCATCATCGCGAGAATAGAGGCGGTCAGAACAAGCCCTATTCCGTTAATAAGCAACTTTCTGCGCCAGCCCCTGACGGTAAAACGGTCATTCCACCAATGCCGAACCATACCAAGCTGGGACAGGGCAAAAGTGATGAAGACGTTGATACTATAAAGAACAACGAGGAACCTGACTGAGCCCTTGGAGAGAATCATTATCACCAGCGACAGGCCGCCCATAATCATGATTCCTTTTTGAATCACCAGCCGGTCGCTAAGCGCAGAGAACCTCGTCGGAAACCACCTGTCGAGAGACATATTCGCCAGCACCCTTGGGCCATCCAGAAATCCCGTCTGGGCGGCAACAAATAAAAGCGTCGCCTCTGACATAAGCGCAACAAAGATTAGGGCAACGGCGTAACTTGTATTCCAGCCCTGAGTCGCCCGCTCAAAAAGAATCGCGTTTAAGGTCTTGCCTGGCTCAGATGTCACCTCGTAAATCAGATACCCAAGTGCCAATCCGAGAACCATAAATGCAAGCGAAAAAGCCATATAGCGCATCGTGTGTCTGGCGGTTTCTGCCCTCGGCTCCCTTAGAACCGGGATGCCGTTGCTGACCGCCTCAATTCCGGTATATGTGCCGGCACCCATACTATACGCACGCACTATCAGAAAAATCATCCCCCAGAAACCAACCTCAGAAATGCTGCTGTGCACGTCGGTGCCGGTGGAAGCCGCAATCCCTTTCAGTGCCGGCAGGTGCGTAAATACCGCGTATAGAATTACGAAAACGTGAGTAAACAAAAACGCAAGGAATATCGGGACTAAAGGCAATATCGACTCTTTCACCCCTCTCATATTCAGCACCGTCATCAGCAAAACAACGCACACCGCGAAGCCGAGGCGGTATGACTGCCATTTCAAAGGAAGCAAGCTGCATAGAGCGTCTGTGCCGCTTGCTATTGAGACGGCGATTGTCAGGACGTAGTCGATGAGCAGGGCGCAGCCGGAGAGCATTCCCAAACCGGGCGATAATAATTTACTGGCGACGAGATAGCCGCCGCCGCCCGTGGGGAAAAGTTGAACTATTTGTGAGTAACTTGCGCTGATGACGAAAACCGTCAGTGCCGTAGCAATCGCGACGAAAACCGCCAGATAAGGATGATGCCCCAGCGCAAGAAACGCCTCCTGCGGACCGTAACAGGAAGACGACAAGCCGTCGGCACCAAGGCCTACCCAGGCAAAAAAAGCTATAAGCGAAAGTTTGTGGAAAATCCGCTTATCCCGCGGGCTTCGGGATTTGCCTATAAACAGGTTTTTCAGCTTCTGCTGTATATTTGGTTCCGGCTGCATCAAAACCTCGTTTTTCTGCTATTGTTACGCCACGCTGAAAACGATGACCCTGCCTGCCTCGACTCGTCCGACCTCGGCTCGATGCCGAGTCGAGACGGGCCGTCTTCAGCGAGGCGGGAAAGGCCATAAGTATAACCGATTTGGGCGGCAATTCCAGTCCGCCGAAGAATTGTCTTCGGCGAGACCTCGCCATCCCTTAGGGATGGCCGGGTCAAGAACGGCCATCAGAAACATTCCGAAAAACTGACCAACAGTGTTGCTAAACCGGCCCTGCGGCAATATCCTATTAGCGGAATACTTCTATTTCGGGATTTGACTATGCGCACAAGGCGGCTGGGCAATACAGATTTGGAGCTGACCGTAGTTGGTTTGGGCACGTGGGCCATGGGCGGCTCGTGGCAATACGGCTGGGGCCCGCAGGATGAGGGCGAGGCGATAGCCGCGATATTGAAGGCCATCGACCTTGGTATAAACTGGATTGATACGGCGGCAATCTACGGCTGCGGGCGCTCGGAAGAATTGTTAGGTATAGCGCTGAAGAAAACAAAAATCAGACCAATCATCGCAACGAAATGCAGTTTGCTCTGGAATGAAAAAAGAGAAAAAATCGGCTGCCTCAAGGCCGAAAGCATCCGCAAAGAATGCGAGGACAGTTTGAAACGCCTCGGCATCGAAACAATCGACCTTTATCAAATGCACTGGCCCGACCCGGAGATTGACCTCGAAGAGGGCTGGGGAGAAATGGCCCGGCTGCAAAAACAGGGCAAGGTCAGGCACATAGGCGTGTGCAATTATAATACAGAGCAGCTCGACCGGGTTCGCAAAATCGCGCCTGTCGCATCTTTGCAGCCGCCATACAATATGAATAATCGCGGCATTGAAAAAGAGCTGCTCGGCTACTGCGCAAAAAACAATATCGGCGTGGTGACGTACAGCCCGATGCAGCGGGGCCTGCTGACGGGCAAATTCAGCAAAAAATACCTTGCGACGCTTGCACCAGATGACCATCGGCTCAAAAGCGGCGATTTCAAGGAGCCGCAATTTACGTCGACGCTGGCGCTTGTCGAAAAACTAAGACCAATCGCCAAGAGAAACAAAAGGACGCTCGCCCAGTTAGCCATCGCCTGGGTGCTTCGCAGGCCCGAAGTGACCGCGGCAATTGTCGGCGCAAGGAAACCTTCCCAAATCGAGGAAACCGCACCCGCCGCTGACTGGATACTGAACAAAAACGATATCGCGGAAATCGAAAATTTAATCGCTGAACGAGAAAATAAATTAGTAAAGGCCAAATAAAAGGGATTTAAAATGGCAGATAACACAAACATTTACACGAGTCCGCTGGTTGAGAGAAACGCGTCGAAGGAAATGGCTGAATTGTTCGGGCCGCAAAAGAAATTCGGGACATGGCGGCGAATATGGCTTGAGCTGGCAAAGGCCGAAAAAAAGCTTGGCCTCAAAATATCCAACGCGCAAATCGCTGAAATGGCGAGACACTTGGAC
>Ga0187882_1005371_pt1 | contig 10048 bp, 9 predicted proteins | sample June2016WEW_19_1_3_FD_132991 | JGI IMG/M metagenome (GOLD analysis project Ga0187882, IMG submission 132991) | Peatland microbial communities from SPRUCE experiment site at the Marcell Experimental Forest, Minnesota, USA - June2016WEW_19_150 | ecosystem: Environmental > Terrestrial > Soil >...
AAGCAAGAGTGGGAACGAGCTCAACTTTGGATAGCCAAACATTCGAAGTGGAAGATTCAAACGGCTACAGATGTTCTAATACAGACATTCAACCCCACAGAAGGGGACCCAAGTTATGGATTTACCATAACGAAAGAACCTACTGGTTCAGGAAGCTATGTGATTCGGATGGAGTTGGCGTGCGGGAATATGTTCGGTTGCGACCCGAAGCCTCTCGACGTAAAAAATGCCTTCTACTACTATGTAAAAACTGGCGTTGATCTGTTGCCTGGGGTAGGAAACTTTGCCGCAATTCGATGAAGGGATGGCTTCTAAAATAACTTTATGAGGGCAGTTCTTGCTCACCTTTAATAAAGTAAGTCAACCCAATCTTCCCCCACAGTAGGGAGAGGAACCTTGCCCGGCTTTTAACATTCGCTTTGAATGCGACATGTCCCAAATGTCGTATATCGCCTGAAGTATGGGCTTTCACCATCGGGGCTCTGGCCCTGGCCGAAACCATCCGCCTCATGGGGGAGATAGACGCCGCCATTGCCGCCCACTGCGGCTGGCCGATTGTTGATTAGATTCATTAAGGTCTGTGATGAAGGGGGGCTTTATGAACAAAAATAAAGAAATTACTGAAAAAGAATACAGTACTTATATTAATGAAAGGAGTTTTTTAACTAATGCAAAGTTTCAAGGGTCTATATCTTTCGCCAAGGCAATATTAACTCTTTCTGCGGGTGCCCTTGGTTTCTCAGTAAATTTTGTTAAACAAGTTTTCCCTTATATTGAACCATATAGCAAGAAATATATATTAATTGCATGGATTGGGTTCGGCATGTCCGCAATTTTAATTTTAATATCGTATTTGCTTAGCCAATATGCTGCGTCAGAAGGGATAAAGGTATTAGAGGCTTATTATTATGACTGCAAAGAAATAAAGAATAAATATAATGTCTGGATAAGGTTTTTAAATATAATGTCAATACTATCTTTCCTAACTGGAGCAGCATCATTAATTTATTTTAGCTTTATAGATTTATAAATAAAAAGGAGATTGTGATGGCAACAAGGGATAAGGAGATACCCTTTAGGGAGAGCTTTGATGTGCCTCCACCACCGAAGAAGCCCCCGGCGGAACCTCTATCTCCGAAGGAACCTCCGGCAGGGCCTCCGCCTAAAAAGGAATAAACACTTGCGTGGGTTAATCTCGGTTATAGGGTTCCCAAAAACCATTTTTTGACTGCGGCGGCCCATGTTGTCGCATAATCTCGGATAAAAATTATATTGAGAGGGCTATGATAATGAGAAAAAATTCGTATGTCCTGTTTTTATTTTTGTTATTCGCATTCATAAGTATACAAGGTTGTGCTACAATGATTAGAGGAACTCAGGAACCTTTATATGTCACAAGCGAGCCTTCAGGGGCATTAGCTGAATTGTCAGATGGAGAAAAAGGTACAACTCCCTGCCAATTTGTTCTTAAACGAAATCAAAGCCTAAATATAAAGTTTTCAAAAGATGGTTATTACCCCGAAAATGTGACGGTATATCCAACATTGGCAGGAGCCGGAGTAATCCTCGGCGGACTTATCGATTATGGGACAGGGGCAGTTTATAGCCTGACTCCCAATCCTGCTCATGCTTTGTTAAAGCCCATAGAAGCTGGTGAAAAAACAACCTCGCATCAAGAAACCCAGAAACCAAAACCAACTTTAGAATCAAAGGTTCCAGTAGAGCCCGCCAAGCCAGTTATAGCAACTCCTCTTGAGAAAAAGGAGGCTGAGTAGAAATAAAGTGATAACTCATCCTCCCCCACAGTGGGGAGAGGAACCTTGCCCGGCTTTTAACATTCCTATTGAAATGACATGTCGCAAATGTCGTATCTAACCCAAAAGCGACATTTTGCGACACCCGTTTTTTTTGTCTCCCGTAAAGAGGAAATGAGCCTTGTGATCCTCGTAAACCTTAAGGTCGGGAAGGCCCCGCCTACCCCCCCCTGCTCAATTACGCGGCTACATGCAGCAAACCTACCATCGGTCTCAGGCGGCGAACCTCCAAAGAATTTTTACCCCCCCTCCCTCTTTGCCTCGCGGGTTTGCGGGTTTTGCGGGTTTTTTTCCCGGCATTCCTATATGGAAAATTTCTCACACAACTTTTTTTCATGCGTAAGGTAGGGGAGAAATCCGCAAACCCCGCGCTTTGCTAACATCTCATTGAAATTACAATTATTTTACTCATTTTAGAAACCCGCGCTATTTAAGGGGAGAAACAGTCCATAACGTTAGCTTCCTTTGATTTATAATACGTTGTAATGCAAGGTTATTTTCCCCAAAAGGCCGCTTTTCCTTCCTGGCCAAAGCCCGGCCCAGGCTCCGTTCAAAGCTCCTTTCAGGGTCTTTCAGAACATCTTGCAGGTTATCCGGCAAGGTGGCCACAAATTCAGAATTATCCCTGAGCATGGCAGTCAACTCTTGGCAGGTCTTGCCCTGCTCTCCTACCACCTCAATCCAGGCATTAAGGAAGCCTTCCCACTCCGGCCCTTCAAGGTCTGCCTGATCGTGAAATGCCTTGAGGTTCTGAAGGAATCCAGGTATTCCGGCAAAAGACAAAATGCCTCCAATGATGTTAACCCAATCATCAAAGCCGCCCATTACCGGCAAGGACTTTTCAGGCTCCGGTTTTCCGGCCACAAACCAGGCCCGGGCGAGCGTAAGAATCGCCGCCAGCAAGTCGCCCCGATAACAGAGGACCCAATCACGCAACCCCGGATGCTTGAAATTCTGGCGCTCCCAAGGCTTTGCCAGGCGAGCGTCAAGGCGAATGGGAAAGGTGCGCCGGGGAAGATCGCCCCGCAACTGAAGGTTGTTGCCAGTCGCAATCCATACCGCCCGCTGTGGCAAGCGGACTGTGGCACTCTGGCCCAAAAGCCGATCCTGCCAAATTACCGATGTTAAGGCGCGGGAAAGGCTCGGGGACCTGAGAGGTCCCTCCACATTATCGAGACAAATAATGGGATCGCCGTAAAGTAAGCGGGCGGTAATGGCCTTCCTAAGTTCATCATCATCGCCCGAAACGCCGCCCATTGGTCCCACCTTGCCGGTTCCTATCAGGGCCACTACATCCGCCAGTAATGTTTTCCCGGTTCCGGGGGCCGGGGCGGTAATGGCCGCCATGGGCACGTTACCGGGGATAGCTGGACGTAAAGGCAAGGTACACATTAGAGCCAGGGCGTTAGCTCTATCCGAATCCTCAAAAAAGGGGAAATCCTGAACAATTTCTAAAAGGTATCCCAAAGAAATTTTCACGTCCTCTGTTGTGGGTCTATCGGGGATCGCGGGCACTAGGTCAGGCGGGGTGACATTAAACAGCCGGGTATCCGAGTCATAACCAGGCAGGGAAAAAAGCGAACCATCGGGCCGCAAAATGGGGCACATCGCCAAGCCGTCCAAAGCGGGGAAGGCGGGCCATTCCCCCAGGGCGAGAATGTCTCTTGGAATTTCCATTGGGGGAGAAGTTGGGGCAACTCCCTTCTTGCCTTCCTTGAAAAAATTAGCCGCCCGCGCCAAAATCCCCCGCAAGGCTATATCACTCAGGTTTTTGATATGCGCCACTCTATTTTCATCCTCACAAACCCGGGCCAAGGTCCCGGCCCGTCTGAAAATGAAGGCCGGCGAGTTCGCAGTCTCAAGGGCCTGCAATGCCTGGCTTGACTTCTCCTGAAGGAACTGACCAGTGACGATAATGTCTGGTTTCACGGGGGGTGGTTGCCATTCGGAGGCCGCTTCCACCAGGGCTTTGAGTTGTTCTACAGCCCCCCCGGCCTTGAGCCAATCAGACACATCGCCTTTCAATGGCAGGCCGGGAAGCTCCGCCACCTTGACGCTGGCGGCTATACCGTGAAGGCTCCGGGCCACGTACTGGGCATGGGTCTTGCCGGGCGGGTCATTGTCGGGCAGGATGATTACCGCCTTGCCCTGAAAATACCGGCCAAAATCCTTGCGCCACTTCCCAGCGCCTCCGGGGTTGCAGGTAGCCGCCAGTCCCAAGGCCACCAGCCGATCCGCGTCTTTTTCGCCTTCAACTATGAAAATACAGTTGGCCTTGAGCAATCCCGGGAGCCGGTAAGGGACAAGCTGCGCCCTGGCCATGTTCCAAACCCAGCCGCCCTTACGATCCGGCCGGCGCTGGCGAAAGCTCTTGGGCTCAAGGCGGCAAACCTGGAAAAGCAATTTGCCGGGGGCGTCCTGATAATCATAGGTGGCCACGATCCGCCCCCCTTGGGCCTTCCCTCGTTCACCATTGCCTGAAGGCCAAAGCCCCTTTTCCCTAAGAGAAGCTATCACCCTATCTTGAGAACACCCCCCATGACATTTCACCAGTATCTTGCCGTTGCTCTCGGCAACCGAAAGGGAAGGGGTGTTGTCCTCATGGGCCGGGCAATGAACCAAGCCGGGGAGATGGCTACAGGTACAGCCGGGGTTGCCACAGGTAAGGGCCTGGCGGATGGCTTCCACAGTTACCATGTCAGCCGCCTTTATAAAGGACGCGTCTGAATCAGGCGGCAGTCCAGAAAATCAATGACATCTTGCAGCCGATAGCGAACTAACCGGCCAAGCTTCACATAAGGGATTCCTTGGCCCTTGTGCCGGTCATTACGAAGGGTTTGTAGGCCCCGGCCTGTGATCTTGGCTACCTCCCTTTCATCAATGTACCTGGGGTTCTGGCTCATTTAGCGTTGCCTCCCAAATAAAAAAAGTCCATCAACCTTGATGGACATTATGGGAAATCAATTAAAGCTAAACAAGCCACAAAAAGAGGTATCCTCTTTTTGTGGTATAGAAGTTTAATCAATCGGTTTTATTGATTTTATGATTTTGGCCGCCTTTCGATAAGCATCGAGTACGTTCTTATACAGACTTTTTGCTTCAGGATCAATCGCTGGGCTTTTATCTTTTATATGAGGATGAAATTCTCGGGTGATCTGCAAGAGGGTTTTACCTTCTTGCCGCATATCGTAAATTTGAAAAATCCTTTGGGTATCGGAAATTGACACACCCCGGGGATGACCTCTCTTGAGTTTATCAATATAGCTCCCTACCCAAGCAAGAATTTCTTTTTTCGTGGCGTTCAGGTTTACAACTATATGAAGCAACTTTCCCTTTTCCAAATAATCATATTTAGGATCAAGGTAAGCTGTTTGATAATCCATGTGTAAGGGGAAATCTTGCAAATCGAGGCAATCATAATGCAAGGCTTCGGTAAAACCCCACCGTCCGCCCAATGATTGCCCCTGCCGGGAATTTAAAAAAGCCTGCATAACGAAAGGAGATTTATAAGGGTCCCCAAATCTTTCAGGGTATTGCTTTAAAATATCCATTTCATTCTTATATTGATTCTCTAGAAAGTCCTTAAGCGCCGTATCACATTCCGCCCGAAATTCCGGCTTACGCCTTAAACCCTCCATATACCACCGCCATTTTTCCTCAGGGGGAAATTTATCAAAAGGAAAATTATCAAAAGACATTTGCCAGCTTCCTTACCGGCTCCCGATGATTTCCAGGGATGGCCGGTCGGGTTCCAGCCTTGTTGGGTCGCGCTCCCTATCCCTGGAAAATCGTTATTCTTTTTTGCCCCCGTTAATTACCTGGGGGCGCTTACCGTTCACAGTCTGGCCTATTAGGTCCCCCGCCAGGTCTGAGGCCCGCCTTAATGTTTCATCTCTCAGGTGGGCATATCGTTGTGTCATAACCGGGCTCTTGTGGGTTAAGAGTTTTTGCAGGGTGTAAAGGTCCACCTGCCCACTTGAGGCCAGCATTGACGCGTAAGTATGCCTCAGACCGTGAAGGGGCCGGAAATCCTTGGGCAGGTTGGCCTTTTCCCTTATTATGTCAATCCGTTTCGGGCTTCTGGTTCTTTGCCGCCCCCCACGCCCTGGAAACACATAGGGTGATTCAATATCGCGGGGGTGATCTTCCAATAGGTCCCTGGCCGCCTGGTTCAAGGGAATGGTCTGATCTTTGCCACCTTTAGGCTGGCGAATGTGGATAAAACCGCGGTCAAAATCTATATCTTCCCACTTCAATTTGAATAGCTCCCCCCGTCTCATACCGGTAAACAGGGCCATTCGCATAAAATTGCCCGCCTGAATATCGTGATCTTGGCTTATGGCCTCCATTAAATTTGAAAGTTGCTCCGGGCTTAGGTCCTCTGTCTTGAGGTTATGCACTCGGGGCATTTCGATCTTGAATCCCAGGCCAGGACAAAGGCCCTTTTTCACCCCGAAATTGATAATCCTCTGTAGGAGCACCAGAACGTGCTTAACGGTCTGAGGCTTCTTAGTCTTTGACAGAGTGATCCGCAGCCGGTCAAGGTCTAACTGCACAATGTCTTTCGGTTCCTTTGACCCCAGGCCAGCTTGAAGGAAATTCTTATATCTCCCCTGATCCGTAAGCCAAGCTTTAGAGGTTGGCCTATGGGCTCCATATTCTTGCCAAAGCCGGTCAACCGTCCATTTAGTTTTTTCCGCCTCTTCCCGGCGCTCTTGATTGCTGGGGGCACCTTCAATGCGTTTGGTTCGCTCCGCCGACGCCCTTGCCGGGGTCATATCGTTCTTATATTGCCGACCGACCTTTTCTTCAATCAGCTTCCCACCGCGGCGGTATATGATATAATAAATTTTCTCTGGTCTGCCATTGCTGGCCTTCCCCATGACAAAAAAGACCCCAGGATAAGGCGTTTTGATTCGTTCATTCTTTGGCATGGTGCGCTCCTGACCCCAATATTTCCCCCAACACTATCCCCAACATCTGGGTCAATTTTAGGGGTATTTTCTGGTAAGTCAAGAAAAAAGGTAAATCGGAAAATGTCGTGAAATTAAGGGGTTTTGATATGGCTTGGTATATGGTGGGAAAAGTCTGTTAACGGCCTTTCACGCCGGCAACACCGGTTCAAATCCGGTTGGGGACGCCAATTAAAATCAATTGGTTAGGTCATTCGGCCTAACCTTTCTTTTTTGATTTCCAACCCTATTTCCAACCTACATCTGAAATTTAGGGTAAAAAGGGGGAGTGTGTCATGCCGAAAGCTGCCCAGATGAGCATTGAGTCCACACGGTAAACCCTGGCCCTCCCGCTATCGCCTCTCCTGGAGCTTCTAATGCAGCCGTTTTCCCTGGCCGGGCAGCCAGGCTGAAGTTTAACAGTATACAAAAACTTATTTAGTAAAACCGGCATATTACGAGTGCATGCATCGACCTTGGCACTACCTGCCCTCTCTTTTTTCAGAGGTTCACAGTTCACGGATGGTGGGCGGGAGGGCAACGCCCACGGCCTGAAACACCTTACCGCAGGTTCCGAGGCATTGGTATTAAAAGGACCAGAATGTAATTGTGAGCGCGAAGAAATAGGAGAATTACTTTGAAGATTATTCGATTCTCAATTTTTGCTACGGTCCTAATGTGTGCTCTTGCCAATGCGGAGGAAAAACCCATGCCAACCACATCATCGGAAACAGGAAAGGCGCATCTCACAGCAACGCTTACTCAATGGAAACCGATTTCTAGAGTAGATAACATGGAGTACAAGACCGTGACGGTTAACGGTGTCAAAATGTTCTACCGTGAGGCCGGGCCGAGGGATGCGCCAGTTATCTTGCTGCTTCACGGTTTCCCTTCGTCTTCTCGAATGTTCGCTACGCTGATTCCGCTCCTGTCAGGTAGATTCCATCTCATCGTGCCTGACTATCCTGGTTTTGGCCACAGCGATGCGCCGTCGCCGGAAGAGTTTTCTTACACGTTCGATCATCTTGCGGATTGCGTGGAGAAGTTCGTCGACCATCTTAATATCACTCGCTATGCGATCTATCTTCAGGACTACGGAGGTCCCATCGGCTTTCGACTGGCGGTTGCTCATCCAGAGCGCGTCACAGCCCTCATTATTCAAAACACCGTAGCACACCTCGAAGGATTATCGGAAGCATGGGACATCCGAAAAGCATTTTGGAAAGATCGCGCTGCACATGAAGAAGAGCTACGTCAAGCTCTTCTTTCTATCGAGGTCGCACGTCAGCGCCATGTTGCCGGTGTTCCTAACCCGGAGAGAATCGACCCTGACACGTGGTCTGATGAGTTCGCATTTCTAACACGGCCGGGAATGGATCGCATTCAACTCGACCTCATGTTTGACTATCGGACGAATGTCGCAGCGTACCCTATTTGGCAAGCTTATTTACGCGATCATCATCCGCCGACCTTGGTTGTCTGGGGTAAGTATGACCCATTGTTCACTGTTGCCGGGGCGCTAGCATTTGGTCGTGAATTGCCGAACGCTGAAATTCATCTTTTGAATGCAAGTCACTTCGCACTGGATGAGGAAGCCGAAGCTATTGCGGCTCTTATTCACCGATTTCTTGGGGCAAGGTAACAGATATGCAGAACCTAACGCCACCGCGTCACATCTCTACTCTACCCATCTCGTGAGGAGCCCCCTAATAGAAGATGTTTGTGCCGGTCATGCTCCGTCCGCGAATTGCTGTCGCAAACTGACTATGACCCGGTACAGAATCCCAATCCAAGTCCCATTTACAAAGGCTCCTATATACGAACCATATGGAAAGATTAGCGGAAGGGCGTATAGTGGCAAGTTATCTTGCTGTTGAGCCCTGGCGATGTGTTTTAAGCGGCTCAGGGGTAGAAGTCATTCCGCTTGATGTTTACCTTACCTTTGTGGTCTGAGACAGGGCGCGGGAAGGCGGGTACCAAAGTGGAGTATCCTGTAGCGCCCCGGATCTTTAAATTTATCCAGGCCGAAGGGTGGGAGGCACCAGGAAGGAAAGTTCATATGCAGCCGGGCGCACTGGAAAAGTTCAGCATTCAGCATGCCATTCATGGCCGGTTGCGGGTCAAAGTCAAGGTCTGGAAAGTCTCTGAAGATCAAGCCCAAGCCCTGACCGGGTGGCTGGCCAACCAGGGTGAGGTGCGGGAGGTCCAGATCCACCCCCTGAGCCGTAGCATTATTCTTTATTACGACCCCCGCACCACCTCACCCCAGGTCGTCCTCGACCTGGTGGATCGCGGCCTAACCCTCATGCCCACGCTCCCGACGCGCCAGTCCCGGGCTGCTACCAGCCTGGCGGGGTCAGGAGGGTTGTGGTCCGGACTGCTGCGGGTCATGGGGCTTACGGCTTTCCTCGGTTATCACCTGGTAGGCTCGGTCCTGTTCGCCTCCCCACTCAGCCCCGGGCTCGTCACTCTGGTCGCGGTTCTGGGAGGGCTGCCCTTGCTGCGGGATGCCTTGAGCGACCTAACCCAGGGCCGCGTTATCGGTCTCAATCCTTTTTTAGGAAGTGCTTGCGTCCTGGCCATCGCCACCGGGGAGTCCTTGACCGCCCTGGAGGTCATCTGGGTGAGGGAAGTTGGCGATACCCTGGAGCAGTACGTCGCCGATCGCTCCCGCCGGGCCATCCGAGAGATTCTGGAGGTGTCGACCCGGAATACCTGGGTGTGGGTGGACGGGGAGGAGGTGGAGACCCCTGTGTACCGGGTGCGGAGAGGCGATCTGGTGATAGTCCCTCCGGCCGAAAAGATTCCGGTAGACGGTGAGATTGTCCGGGGCGAAGCCCTGGTGGATGAGTCCCAAATGACCGGGCGGTCTGAGCCGGAACTCCGCCGGGTTGGGGACGCCGTCTTTGCCGGGACCATCGTGCAGCAGGGAAAGCTTCACATCCTGGCTGAAAAAGTGGGGGAGCATACGTACCTCTCCCAGGTCCTGGCCTTGGTGGAGCAGTCACTGGCCAACCGGTCCCAGGCAGAAAAGCGGGCCGACCTCTTGGCTGCCCGGCTCACCAGGTTGGGAATGGCGGCGACCGCGGCCACCCTGCTGCTCACTGGCAACCTGGCCACCGCCATTGCGGTACAGTTGGTGATGGCTTGTCCCTGCGCCACAGTGCTGGCGGCCTCCACGGCGGTGACCGCAGCCTTGACCAATGCGGCCCGCCACCGGGTCTTGATCAAGGGCGGCCTTTATTTGGAAAGGTTAGAGGAAACTGACTGTATCTGCTTCGA
>Ga0187882_1005372_pt1 | contig 10045 bp, 12 predicted proteins | sample June2016WEW_19_1_3_FD_132991 | JGI IMG/M metagenome (GOLD analysis project Ga0187882, IMG submission 132991) | Peatland microbial communities from SPRUCE experiment site at the Marcell Experimental Forest, Minnesota, USA - June2016WEW_19_150 | ecosystem: Environmental > Terrestrial > Soil >...
GTCAGTGCCGTGCTTGCGAAAAAAGGTTACAAGCAAAAATACGAAAAAGAGACGAGATGATGTTGATTATCAACTAGATAGGGTGGGCCAAAATAAAGTTCCGCAAATGGGCCGAATATAGTTACCGAAACCAGGATTGCCGGTGATGACGGTTGGGACAGCCCTCACAATCTTTGAAGGGCTGTAACGGGCAATGGGGTCGGACCACAACATCCCGAATGGGATCTTTAATTTAATCAAGGAAACACGGGCTGAAAATGGGCTTAGGCTCATTTTTCGGACCTGTTTTTGGTGATTAAGCCTTTTTAGGATATATGGACTGAATCGCGGGGGCATTTTTTGGGCGTAATTACTGGTGACAGTCGCCAGTGTTCCAATTGTATCCAGTCAATTGGAAATAGGGTCCCATATTTCCCTTCTTCCAAACAGCACGAATGGCGGAGCGAGAAGGATCAGACTCCGAACACTTTGAAGCCCAGGGCATACGCCGCGGTTATCTGCTGAAGATCGTGCGTTGCGAAGACGAGGGAGCCGTGCAGTTTTTCCCGCAGCATGAGGGCGCTGGTCAAGTGAATGGCGTCCAGTGTTTTAACGATGGTCGGCATCGGCATGGCCGCGCGGCGCAAAATCCCCTGAGTCAACGCCACGGTTCCAATATATTGCTCGATGCGGCCCAATTCGCGGTGGGCTTCCATTACATGGATGTCGTCGAGAGCCGATTCGAGACGCAGCCGGTCGATCACCCGACGGGCCTCCAGGCCAAGCAATTCGCTTGAGTAGGCCGACCTCCAATCTTCCCAGTGGAGCGGATTTTTCTGCCCCAGGAGGGATCGGAGGATGACGCTGGTATCCAGATAGGCGATCATCGGCCCTCGCGCGTCTCTCGGAGGATCCTACCCACGTCAACCTTTTTACGCAGACGTACGGGACGGATCTTCCCGAGCTTCTTGAGGATCTGCCGGCCGGCTTCGCGGACCCTGAGATCCGGGTCTTCCTCTGAGAAAGGAATCAGGCGTGCGATCGGGGTTTGCCGTTCGCAGACGATCACTGTGTCGCCCTGTTTGACTTCCGCCAGGTAGGAGCACAGCCGCGCTTTTAGCTCGGAAACCTTGGCTTTCTTCATGCCTACATGATGACCAGATATGGTCAGATTGTCAAGGATAGGAAGACGGACAGTCACTACCATGTCAACGAACCAGGCGGGTGCCGAATGGCGGGTAGCAGGCGATGCCACACAGCCATTGCTATGGTCTTTTCACGACAAGTCCGGCGATACGCTTGAAATCCTTTTCGTCGTACGTAAAGGCCGTGTCCAGCCCGAGACTGAGTCCCCAGCATCCCATCAAGGCATCGGCGAATTTGATATTCTTCTCCTCGTAAAGCTTGAGCGCCTGGAGGAAAACTCCGGACATCGCAACTTTGAGTTGCGGCGTGTTTATAATCGCTTCCGCCAATTCACGTACGGCCGGCTTGGGTTGGCGATAAACCTCTTCGAGCACCCAGACGACTTCCATCATGGTGACCGGCAGAACGTGAAGGACAATGCCCTTTTCCGGCGCCGAGCGGATCAGCTTCTCTACAGCCTGGGCCTTGAGCTCATCGTCCTTTACCAGGAGGCGGAGAATGGCAGATGTGTCGATGAATGCTTTCATGACCCCTCATCTACGCCACGGGTGATCCCCTTCTCCCGCAGTTCGTCCACGCTCATTCCCAAATTGGGCAGAGCTCCCTTGTAATCAAAGATTGTCTTCCCTCTTTTGAGAATCGCTCGCTCCCCGTCCGTGTCGAGAAGCAGCATATCCCCTTCTTGAATCCGCAGTTTCTGCCGGATCTTCTTTGGCAGAGTGATCTGTCCTTTCGGAAGAACTTTTACGGCGATCATTACATTCTCCTACCAATCAAACTTGTCCTAATAAAGATCTTAGTAGGAATAGCGTTCCCTGTCAATCATCTCGGGAGAACTCGGCACTCCACATTCCGCTCTCAAAGCCGGCCCTATTTCAATCTGCACCAGGATTGTGGGATGAAGCGTGGCACTTGAAGTCGGGAGCCCTTGAGCACGAAGCATCCGCAGGTGATCTTCCATTCCCCAGCGCGCTTGATGAATGCAATCTTCGATCGAATGGCCTACGCCCGAGGAGCCTTCCAGATCAGGGGAAAAGAACCCAAAAAATTCAGGATCATCGGTTGCTTCGATAATGAGTGAATACGGGAGGTTGATCATCCGCGGCGCGTTTTTTTCGCTGACGGCTGAAATGCCTTGTCAGGCAGCGTGCGATCGATAAGCCGTCTTGCGGAATCTTCTCGGCCGCTCTTAATCCAGGCCAGGATTTCTCCGCGATCGAGCTTTGCGGTTACTCCGGGAACATCGAGTGGCGCGCGTATCGGTTCTGCTGGTTGCAGCATAAAGACTTGGCCATTCCTGCGTCTAATTTGTACCTGGCCTTCACGGCGTGCCCGATTGAGCAGTTCAGCAAGGCGCTGTCTGGCCTCGGAATAGGTGTACGTTTTCACTTTTTAGGTCTCCAAAATCGCGACGCCTGCCTGCTCGGCGGCTTGCGCGAGAGTCTGATCCAAGGTGAGTAGCGGAACTCGACGCGCTTCTGCCGCTTCCAGAACATAGGCATCATAGGCGTATAGTCCGTACCTCGCTGCTGTTAACAGGGCGCGGGAGATATCCACCTCCACAAAGCGCAAAGAAACCTCTTCGAACGAATTCCACGCGGTAACGACGTCATCATGACTAAGACGCCTCCGCCGCAAGCCGGCGATCAGAGCGTTCCCGATCTCCCATGGAGTTGATGCCGGCGTGATTAGAATCGACGAGATCGTGGCACGAATTAGAGCGTCGCGTTCTGGTTCGTTCAGCAGGACTGCCAGGATTGCCGAAGGGTCAATGACGACTTGCATAAGACCTCAGCCTGCGATACATGTACAATAGTACGGGACGACTGGGCTTGTCAACTTCCCGGAGCCACCTAACGCCAGCCTCAGCGGCGACGGAAGGCGGCCGCTGCAGCCAATAGGGAAGAGTTATTTTCGAAGCATCCCGGCGAGTTGCCCGCAAGCGGCATGAACATCGGCGCCGCCGCTGTATCGTTTGTGCGCAGGGAATCCCTCCCGGCGCAATAGGGCGCAGAAGGCCGTCTCGCGTGATTCATCGGACCGCCTGAACGGCGCCCGATCCGGAGCGTCAACCGGGTTGTACTGGATGATTCGGATCTGAGGACGCAGGCCCGTCGCATGAAAAAAGCCGCGGGCACGATCGGCGAGGGCTTGGGCATCTTCCAAAGTGTCGTTCACCTCCGCAAGCAGGGTGATCGCCCACATGGGTGCCAGACCCGTGCGTAGCGCATGCTCGGCTGCCGCTTCAAGTACGCTGTCCAGAGGGTGCGCACGATCGATCGGCATGAGCGCGCGCCGCACGACGGCTCGCGCGCTTCCGATCGACACCCCCAGACGGACCTTGGGAACTTCAAGCGCGAGTCGGCGGATCGCGTCCGGAATGCCCGCGGTGCAGACGGTTATAGTGCGGCCGTCGATCGCCTGTGCCGCAGGTTCGCAAAGCACGCGCACGGCGCGCACCACGTTTTCGACATTTGCGAGAGGCTCTCCCATTCCCTGAAACACGACCCCATGAACCCGCTGGCGCCGATCGCGATCCAATCCGCGCCGCACTTCTCGTACCTGCTCGACAATCTCCCACGCCTCCAGGTTGCGGGCAAGCCCCATCTGGCCTGTCGCACAGAATGTGCACGCAAGCCCGCAACCGGCTTGAGAACTCACGCAGGCGCTGAACCTTCCCGGCCGCTCGAGCGGTATGCGAACCGTTTCAATAATGAGACCGTCCCACGTCTCGAGGGCGTATTTCACGAAAGGATCAAAACTGCTGGCCTGCACGGAACGGACGGCGAGCCGTGGCGCTTTGCAGACGGCACGCACGGCCTCCAGACTCGCACGCCGCACCATGGCGATGGTTTCGGGCAGCGTGTCCAGCCGATGGATCGCCCCTACGATCTTGCGCGCTTCTCCCAGCGATACTTCCGAGACACATTCCGTCAGAGTGCCCGGCGTCAAGGCCTGGAGGAATATCTTCGTATCGGGATTCAACAAGGCGCGGGTCACCTTTCGTGCGATTCGCGGTTTCCGTCGGCCGGAGCGCGGTACAATCCGAAATTCGACAGCGTGGGGTAATCTCTCGATTGTGTGATGCGCAGGCGTACCCTGGCCGCAGTCACTTCCGGGAAGCGCAAGAGCCGCTTGTACCCGACCGTGGTGGAGTGCGCGATTTCCTTCCACCCGTTCCCGCTCCACGCGTCGAGGAAGAATTCCTCGATTCTCTGTCCCACCGTGATTTGCTCTTGTAGAAGCGCAACGCTGAAAGTCACGGGCGCGCGTAGATCATATTCGATGGTCGCCGCTGTGACGCCGTCATTCGCACGCCAGTAGGATCCATCGTCATGATCGATGGTTTTTGCCGCGCTGAACTTTCCGCTCCGGCTGTTCGAGGCCGTGGTTTTCGCGCCTTCGGCCAGGTTGCGGGCAAAGGTATTGCTCAGCACCTCGCCGAGCTCTTTCAGCCGCTGCACGTCGTCCTCGTGGATGCGTCCGCGCGTGTCGGGTGGGGTATTGATGAGGAGCTGGCAGTTGCCCCCGACCGCGCCATAATAAATGTTCAGCAGCTGATCCAGCGATCTGACCTTCGTGTCTTCAGCGGGATGATAGAACCACCCGGGCCGGATCGAGGTGTCGACTTGCGCCGGATACCAGATGAGCCGAGCCCCCAGTTTCGCCGCTTCGAGCAGAGCCTGGCGCGACCCGAGATCCTTTTGCTGCGGATTGAGGCCGCCCAAGCCGTCCGACGAGATTTCCGTCATCGGATGCAGCATCGGAACCACGCTCCACTCGCTCGCCCGCGCGATGCCCGCTTCGTTGCCGCACCAGCGCGCATCCGGGCCCATGATCGAGATCGTTGCCCTTGGCTGCAGCGTGCGGATCACATCCCAATATCCCTGCCAGTCGTACACCTGGCGTTTTCCGTTGGGCCCTTCGCCGTTCGCTCCGTCAAACCAGACATCCGCGACCTCGCCGTAGTTCGTGAGCAGTTCGCGCAGCTGATTCTTGAAGTGTTCGTTGTAGGCAGGTGAATCGCCGTACGTCGGCTCATGCCGATCCCAGGGCGAAAGATAGATGCCGAACTTCAAGCCGGCCGCGTGACATGCATCCGCTACCTCGCGCACGACATCCCCTCTGCCTCCGCGCCAGGGACTGTTTTTTACGGAGTGCTCGGTGTAGCGGCTGGGCCAGAGGCAAAAGCCATCGTGGTGCTTGGCCGTGAGAATCAGCATTTTTATGCCCGCCGCCTTGAAGGCAGCCACCCACTGGCGTGCGTCGAAGTCAGTAGGATTGAAAAGGCTCGGATCCTCGCTACCCGTGCCCCACTCGCGGTTCGTGAACGTGTTCATGCCGAAATGCGCGAAGCCAACAAACTCGAGTCTCTGCCATGCGACCTGACGCGGTGCCGGCACGACTTGAGCGGCCTTGCGGGCAATCTCCTCTGGCGTATCGGATGGTTTCAGGACAACGGGAGCCGGTTGTTCTGTCGAACCGAGAATAGAGGCGCCGGCAACACCGATCAGCAGAGTGAATGGAATCCATCCTAACGCCCTGTTGATCATTCTTCCAAATACACTGTGCGAACCAGTCATATTGAGCAGGATGATACTCGCGCGCAGGCAAAAAACCACTCGTTTTCCTGCGGCGTCCCTGATTCCGCCGGCCGGCATGTTACGAAGGTTGGCGACGAGATCGATGTGGAAAACCAAACCCTTGGTAGTTCCCGAATCCCAGGCCTGCGATGCGTCCACGCACCGTGATTGCCCCGCAGCACGGGCCGAGGCCGTAAATGCCAAAAAGAAAGGGAATTGCCGGCCCCGGAACTACTCGTGGGCTCAGCTTTTGCGCAGAGTTTTCGAGTTGGATATTTTAAAATGCCCTCGCTGCGGCGGACGCATGAGAATCCTCGCAGCCATAAATTCGTCCGTAGCGATCCATAAGATACTTGATTGCCTGGGCTTGCCAACCAGACCCCCGCCGATCGCCGCAGCAACGACGGCTGGCTCCTATCTCTTCTGATCGAGAAGCTGCTGATCGAGAAGCTGCTAATCCGCACCGCATACCAGAGGTGTGCCTAAAATCCTCTGTCCTGCAGCATCGTTTTGAGTTACGACGCCCCTTAAGTCCAGAAAGAAGAGCCTGGTTAACGTATAGCATTTTATCAGAAACCGGAGAGAGGGCCTGCCGCGTCCGCATCAGAACCGATGGGGATCAATCACGCAGCTTGAAATTCCTATCCATAGCGGAGTTTTACCCCATCACCTGATTACCCACACACAGGCGGAGATGTCAGGCGCAGCACCCTCTCCGATGCTCCACGATCTTCACCAACTTCGCATTCTGTCAACGAGCTGAGCAACGGTTCACTCCTCGTGGAGGAAGAGCCAGCAAGCAGGCTGCATCGATCTCCGATTCTGCCATTATGCCGTTTGCCTCGGCCAAAGGGCTCGCCGATTTTCCACTGGAGGTGCCACCCTTCGTCTGCGCGTGCGCTTGGGTGTGTAGGGCTATAAAAGAATCTGCAAAATCGCGGCAGGATCTTCGGAGACATTACGCAAGCATCGTCTTCCCAGATCCTGAAAGGCCGATCAGGATAACGTTATATCTGGTTTCACTTGCGATGCATGCGGCACAAGAAACAAAGGCCGCCCCGACGAGCGACCTTGTCTTGATTAACGGTGAAGACCGGAACAACTACTTCCATCTACGCCATGCTGCCAATCCCAGGGCGCCAAGACCGGTGCCAAGCAGCAAAACTGATGTAGGTTCGGGCACAGGCTGAAGCCCCGCCAGTCCACTGTAGGAGTGCGCACCGTCACCGTTGGCTTGGATCTCGATTTTCTGGGTTATCGAGTAATATCCCCCATAGGCGATATCCTTGCCTGGATTGAAGAGCGCGCTGCCATTGAACGAGCCCGGCCCGAGCCACGGGCTCCCACCGATCTGGCTCGCCCTCATGAAGTCCTGCATGTTTGCATTGCAGTAACCCGCATTGTATTTGACCTGTCCGAGGTCCGCGGTTACATCGAGCTGCAGCAGAAAGAGTGAGGGGGCGAACAAGCTCGGATTCCCAATCTGGCTGAGGTAGATCTCCAGATAGTCCGTGGTCGTCCCTGTAAACGTTACGCTGAAGCTCAGGTCCATTATGCCAAGCCCCTGATAGCCGTAGCCCGTGCCCGTTACGTCTATGTTCCAAGGGCCAATCGTGCCGCTCCAGCTGATCGCACTCGCCAGACCATTAGCGTCATACGTACTGCCGTCAGTGATGATCGCAGCGTCCGTCGCTACGCATGGCACGCGGGCCGCATTGGGGCCCCCCTGCTGCCCACAGAGGACGGGTCCTGACCACGGGTTCGTCCCGAAATCTGGTGTTAGTGCATCACCGGAGCGGATGCCTAACTGGATGATCGTCGATGCTTGTGCAATCTGGGCGACAGCGAGCGCCAAGGCCACTATCGATAAAAGTGCGAAGCACTTCATTCTGAACATTCTCATCGCATATCTCCCGAACGCCATTGATTCAGGCATGCTTCTAAATTGATTTTATTAAATTAACAAGCAATTTCCTATCCAATGTTAATATTCATTGAGCAATTTCCTATTATATCTAACGAATGTAGTGACTTAGCGTGAATGCCGAGTGAACTCATGGCGCGGTGAAATGTGCAATAAATCAATGAAGAATGTAAAATAACTTAACATTTATTTTGGCCCCCAGACTCTATGAGTTTGCAAACTCATGGTAGATCTATGATTTGCGGAGTGGTGGATAAGATCATTGAATTGTAAAGTTTTACGACACTAATTGGTCAGAATGGAGAAGCGGTCTTTACAGGGTAAGGCTGAAAGCTCGCAGGCCTGCCCATGGGCTCCAAAGAGCAGGAATGGTCAGCGGGGGCGGCCAGGCACACGTACGTTTTGCCCGCAGGGACTAGGCGACACGGATAATAAGGATCGACTGCGAGCAAATCAGGTTGCGATGACGAAACGGATCATAAAACGCAACTGAGATTTGTGTGACTTGCGCTCCGAAGCGCCCGCATGAACGGGAGCAGTGTCTTTTGTTGACAAAGCCTCTTAATGGGTGACACTAGTGGAGAACTGGACACCCACTATTCTGTTGACTGTTTTCACGAATTCCTCAGCCTCACCCGGAGGAACGGCAATCTGCGTTTAGGAAAAGATTGGTGACAATTGTGTCAAACGCATGCGGTTGCTCGGAGCGGAGGGGACGTTGTCGGTGGGCGTGGAGGAGAAGATCGAAACAATGCCGGAGGCGATCAGGCGAGTAGAAGAGAAATGCAGATCTGCGGCGGATTGTGGTCTTGAGGACGCATTGCGTTAGGCCAATCGCGGCAGTGTGGATCCGAAGGCGGTGCGCGCCATGGCGGCGCCCTGGAACCAGCGCCTGCCGAGGCGATCTGCGAAATTGCGCAGGCTGGAAACCAGTCCGGCGGCGAGGCGGAATTTGGATCCGAAGCGCGAGACGGTTTCAAACCAGGCGTCCGGATTGGCGCCGATCCGACGCAGGATTGGCTCAAGATCGGCATCGATGGCTGCTCGTTTGTGCGACCGCACCATCCGTCCCGACTTGTCCACGAGATCGAAATATTCGGTTGGAGTCATCTGCAGAATCCCGCGCCTTCCGGACTCTGATTGAATGGGACAGAGCCAATCATCCGAGGGATGCGCCAAAATGGAAAGGTGGTCAGGAACGTGGTCCGAGATTGCGGCGGCATTCTCAGGTACTGTGATGCGCTTGCCGACCGATGCGGGGTTCATGGGTTGCCCTGCCGCCCGGCTCGGAGCGGCGCCGGCATTCATCGTTGCAATGCGCCAGGCGCGGATCCGTTCCTGGATGCTGGTGAAGTCGCTTTCTTCCGGAGTTCCTGCCAGACCGGCCCGGATGGGATTGAGGTCCACATACACGATGCAGCAGGCGGTGGCGGCTTCATCGAGCAGCGCCTGGCATTTGAACCGAGATTCCCAGAACCGGCCCTTGACCTTATCCTCTTTGTTTGCCGCCCGGGCGATGAATTCGTTCATCCGGCCCATGAACCAACTCAGGCTGCACAGACGATTGCGCAGTTCGGCGATGCGCTCCGGACGATCCGCCAAGGCGGTGATTTCCTTCTCGGCAGGCGGCATGGGAGCGCCGCTGATGTCGCGATGTTGGGGATAGAGTGTCAGCCAGCGGGTTGCGACTTCCCGATCGGACCACAGGGCGACGATGTCGGGACGGGTACGAAAAATGGTGTGGTAATGAGTCTCCATGACGGCGTAGGCGCAGACTTCGATGGCGAAGATGGCCGCAAGATACCGCAACCTGTCGACCAGCCATGCCTTGCGGTGGGAAAAGTCCCGGAGTGTGAGCGTGTCGAACCCGCACAGGAAGGCCCGGCGGACGCACCGGCTGTAGCAGTGATATACCCCCTCTTGTCCTTCCTGGACGTATTTGCTGCGTGGCAAGGCCATGGTTTTCCTCTCTTGACATTTCTAACGGCGGACTTATGGAAAGTGCCAAGAAAAAGTCACAAATAATGGACAAAAAATGGGTGTCCAGGCTCTTCCTCCAGGCTCTTCCTTAGGGTTCTCTTTCCGCCATGGATCCAAGGTGGGAACCGGATGCGTTATGTGGCCCCGGGGATTATGTGGCGCCCCGGCGGCAACTCCAGTGCTGGTCACGAATGCCGTGATCTGAGCGCCACATAATTTGGGCTGCTATAGTGCTCTCAGGAACTGCATCAACTCCGGGTTTTTGCGCCAGGAGGGGCGCGGTTTCGTCGCATCCGTAATCTCACAACGAGCAAGAGCTTTCGCCTTTGTTTCCAGATCGATTTCTGCGTAGATGTTTGTAGTGTCCACGGAAACATGCCCAAGCCATGCTCTGACGGTATTGATATCCACGCCGGCGCGCAATAGGTGGACA
>Ga0187882_1005374_pt1 | contig 10042 bp, 17 predicted proteins | sample June2016WEW_19_1_3_FD_132991 | JGI IMG/M metagenome (GOLD analysis project Ga0187882, IMG submission 132991) | Peatland microbial communities from SPRUCE experiment site at the Marcell Experimental Forest, Minnesota, USA - June2016WEW_19_150 | ecosystem: Environmental > Terrestrial > Soil >...
CTGTTATCATGATTTCATGATACATGACAAGCAGATTCGAGTCCAGCACTATTTTTCAATCAAGGCCAGTTTATAGAACAGGGTTACGTGGCTGAGCAGTTACGATTGGTTTCTTTCTGGTTGCGGGGGGGTGAGAGAGATCCGCACCCCGGACATTATCGAAAATATTTTTCCCCATATGGGTAGGCAGGTCACTGACAACACTGACGTTGCCAACTAATAAAAGTTAAGTATGTAAAAATATATGTACCAACGTCAGCTTTGTCAGTAGCCTACCCAGGCATTTAAAAGAAAAAATGAGGATGTAGGTTGAAACCGAGTGGGTGGTTGTTTATAGAAAGAATTTCCCTGGAATGTCTACCTACGGCACTGACGTTACTGACGTTAGTCTACCAAGTTCGGACCATCATTAAGGATAGCGAGCCATGGTTTGTAGCAAAAGATGTCTGCGATGTCCTTGAACACAGCAATAGCAGAATGGTCATTGAGCGTTTAGATGATGACGAAAAGGGTGTGTCACCTTTGGATACCCCTGGTGGCACCCAAGAAATGGCTATCATAAACGAGGCTGGCCTATATATGTTGCTTTTCAACATGCAACCTCAGAACAAATCAACCATGACTGATGAACAATTCAACCAGCGGGTGGAGTCAATAAAGCAATTCAAACGCTGGATCATCCACGAAGTGCTCCCTTCCATCCGTCAGCATGGCATCTACGCCGTGGATACTGTCATTTCAGTTATTTGCCGGTATCTTGCCTTCCTTCGCTGGAATAATCCCCACATACTTACTGAATCCTTTAATATTTCTCAAGACAAGAAGGATTCAGCAAGGCAGCAACGAAGTAATATGTACTTAGCAATAGCCGCCGCACAATGCGGCTTTTCTGTCTTATGGGGTATCGACAACTTCACAATTAGGGGGGTGGGTTTACATGAGAAAGCTCGTTTCGTTAGTGATTTCATTTATTCTGCTTTTGGCTATTCCCATTAGCAGCGCTTATGCTGAATCTGTATTTACTGTCGGCTCCACGCAATACATAGATGATCAGCAAACAGTACAGATGGATGTTACTCCATACATCGAGGACGGTCGGACGTTTCTGCCGATCAGATATGTTGCAAATGCACTCGGTGTGTCAGATTCCGGCATTCTTTACGACCCAAAAACGCAGGAGATAGATCTTTTCAAAGGCAGCAGTTGTGTCAGGCTTTTGATTGGAAATACAACAATGTACGTAGCCGCAAGCCAAGGTTCCGAGATCAATAATGCTACGATTACGATGGATGTTGCTCCAGAAATTGTAAACGGTCGTGCCTACCTTCCTGTTGCCTGGCTAGCTAAGGCATTTGATGCTAATGTCTCTTGGGACGACGCCGCCCAAACGATCACAATTGGGGATACTTCTTCGTCTGGCGAAACATCTCCAGTACCACAGACAATTACTATACCTGCAATGGCCTTCCCTTCAAATGTTTCCGTTATTCCAAATACCTTCACTTGGCAATACGAAGGGCAGCAGTTTTCATGGGAGATTGATACACCGACGAGTTTAATGGAGTTAGAGGGATTCTATCAGATTCCGAATTTGCAACAACTTCTTGATAATTATGCTCGCATATGGAGTTTATTATCAAATGATCCTTCGCAAGTTTCTACTGCTCTGATACAGCAAGCGATAAATACCATGATTACCGACAAAGCATCAAGCCTTTATGTAGAATATCTTGCCAAAGATTTAGATCAGATCGCCAAACAGCAAGGGTACGATAGATTCCATGAGGCTGAATTTATCGCCAGTTTTGTGCAAAACGTGAAGTATGCAATTGTTAGCTACAACATGGAATATCCCCCGCAGACTATTGCAAATGGCGGGGATTGTATCAATAAATCCATAGTGCTTGCAGCAATTTTAAGTCAGTTGGGGTATCAGACTTGCGTTTTTATGTACCCCAAAGCTGGGCATGCTATGACTGGCATGGTTTTTAACGACAGCGATTTTCCGTCTGGAATCTCATATAGTCCTACTTGCGCCCTCATCAATGGGCAAAAGTATTTTGTTACCGAAACAACTGCGACCGGTTGGGGGATTGGTCAATGGTCTTTAACCCAAGAAGGCTATTCGACAGATAAATACAACTAGCATTAGCTGTTTAGTTCCATAATAGCTGTTTTGATGTGAAATTGCATTGAATACATCGGCCATTTAATTGAGCCACCGACTATACGTTATACACACGGGGGGTATTCTCAAATGCCAAGGCTTCGCGCCATCTGCAAGTGAAAGAGGACAGAGACCCGGGGACTAAGAGGGCGGCTGTGAGGCCGCCCCCTTGCATCGAGAGAATATCCATAAGCCTATGGCCTACCCCCAAACCCTATCAGCGCCATATTCAGGCTTCTTTCATAGCGGGTATAATACCGATGCTGCCAGCGCTAGTATGTCAGCCGGTGCATATACCGCGGGCGCTCAGGGAATGGGTCAAAAGTGCATAAGCTGCCGCCCAACTTCTCCCGGATCTTCTGCGCCTGCGACAGCATCCGAAACATATACCTTTCTTGCTGTGAAGCATACGCCAGGTCATTGCACTTCCGGCAAGCAAAATACTTTCTGGCGGCCATGTATAGCTTGCTTACTCGCTGCGCACAGAGCGGGCAGAAGAAGTAAGGCCGTTCGCCTCCATAATTGCATGGCCGCCATTCCAGAGGGACGATGTACTGCATTTCCTCCGGGTCTCCACCCCTAGGCGTGACGGTATAAGTCAACTCCAGCGCGGTCCTGTGCAGCATCTTTACCCCGATGCTCGCCGTTCTCTCCCCGCTCCTGTTGTTCCACCAGCACCAGACAGAGGAAAGGCCATAATGCAGCATCCCTTCATGATAGAGCGGTAATATATCCAAGCATCGGCTACCTTCTACCGTGTCCTTGCCTCGCCATCCCATGCCATGCACTCCTTCCGGCCATCGAAATATCAAGGGAATTTAGCCCTGTTGTTGTCTTATTTATGCCCTCATTGTCTTGTGTCCCAAAGGGTTGAAGTAATGCTTGAAATGTGCGGTTTTGCAAAGTTTATATGGTCTCGTAAACTCAGAAAAACCTTAGTTTTCCTTAGTTGACAATCTGTTTTGGGACTGTTCTCCTTTGGCTCGCCCAATTGCCTAATAGAAGATCCTCATAAAGTCTGTCGTTGATAGTGTTTGAGGCGATCATCCCACCCCCCGATCTGTGCGGTTTTGTTGACTTCTGAATTTGAATTTAGGATAGTGGGGGTTTGCTTGCTTCTCCTGTTGCGTCCCTGTTCTCGGGCAGTCTGATCACAATTATGTTGCCTGCCTGGAATTGACCGTTATTAACCCGTTTAATCGGCTCATCTGCCATATTTCACACCTCTTTCCGAAATTTGATAAAGCTTCCCTCGCGTGCGCGTGCGCGCGGGCCCGTTGACGGCCTCCCAGATCAGGACGTGCAAGCTTCCCTCGCGTGCGCGTGCGCGCGTGTTTTTAGGCGTCGGGAAACTCGGGAAACTCAAGTTTTCTCAAGTTCACACATGCTCGATACATGTTGCACTCAACGTCATGCGCCACAAGAGATTGGAGTTATCATGTCAACCTTTGAAAGCGGCCTTTAGTTGACTTCCGAATCTGAATGTGGCGGGTCTCTCTGCCGTTTCTGTTTTATCCTTGTTTTCAGGTAGCCTGATCATGATTATATTGCCTGCCCGGTTGATCAGGGTCTGTGCTCCTTCGGGCAGAGGGATGTCAAGGTGCTCATCCGCTCGCTCGAACAGGCTCAGGTCAAGATACTCATGCACTGTTGGCGGTTCCATCCGCTCCGTCCTCTTGTGCGCCGGTATGGGGGCCTCGAAGTTCCTTCGCATAAAACTCACCCCTCTTTTTTAAGGTGTCTGGTTATTCGGTTTTCGTGGTCAGCAAATTCAACATTCTTCATCATGGGATACCCTCAGAGACGCGTTTTGCAGGAGTATAATGCGCGGGTATAAGGGTTTGTATCTTATCGTCAGGATGCCTCGCTCCGCGTCGCTACAGGTGCCGCGCTGGAAGCAGCAGAATTGATCCTGTGGGTGCCCCCGATCCTGATCATGTTCTGCCCGGGCTTGATCAGGATTGCCCACTTCGGCAGGGTGAATGTCCAGCCCCAGGGGTGGCCGTTGGAAGTGTCCACCTTGCAGGGAGTCAGCCCCCGCCTCTCCAGCATCTTGAACACCCGGGGACTGGCCGTGTAAAGCTCGCCCTCGCCCTCTGCCTCGTTAAAATTAATGATCGTCTCTGCTTCCCAGGCCGCCGATGCGATCTCTTCCGTGTCCAGTGTCTTGCTCATGTGCGATCTCTCCTCTCATTTTGCCTTGCCCGCAACAGTCCCTTGCCTCTTCGTAAACCTGCCGCCCATATCTGTGCCATATCTGTGGATTCTTACCCCTCTTAAATCGCCTTCTATGGCTTCGCTGGGAACGGCAGAAGGAGCTTCAAGCAGGGTCTTATTGCTGTGGCCGGTTAGAAGATCCCATAATCTCTCATACCACGGTTTGACGGCTTCATCGCTCTGTTTCTGTGTCGCCGCCGCGGAGGGCTGAGCAGACGGTTCCGCGGAGGGCTGAGCAGCAAAGTTCGTGATTACCGAAGTATCCGCGCTGTTTCCGTTGCTACTGCCGATCGGTTGCCAACTCGCCCGCATCCGCTGCCACTGTTGCAAGAGGTCTTGGAATATTTGCTGCTGCTGCTGGGTCTGGGGCATCGTGGTTCCCGATGATTGCTTTTGCTTTAAAGGCTGTGTTGCCGGAAACATCTGGTTCCACTGCGCCTGCTCCATCGGTGACATCATGTTCGACTGTACCCGATTGGAAGCCGGGTGCACCAGAGGCTGGTTGATCGTGCCTACCTGACCGCTGGGCATCGTCTGAGCGGCCTGCTGCGCTCCCTGGCGTCAATGGAAGGCAGGAGCGAGGAAAGGCTTGCAGGAAGCACTCCCGTTCTCACGCCGGTGCCCTGTGCTGTTGCCAGTTGACTGATCAGGTCGTCAAGTATGCTCATTAGGATACCCTCCTCGGAGTTCTAGCCTCAGCCTGTCTTGCTCGTATTACGCCCTTGCCTCGTCGGAGTCCCTGCTGCCATATATCCGGGTGCTCCCGGAGCATCAACAGCAGTTCATTCTCATACAGCACCAGCCGGCAGCGTAGCAGCTTGATCTCGATCCGGTCGTCATGGCTCATTGAATCGCCTCCGGCTAGCCCAGCCGCTGCCCCAGCACGACAATGCCCACGTCTAGGCAAGAGTCAATCATATTCCCGATCTCTGGTTCACCTTTGCCCGCCGCCTTCGCTGCGTCGCACAGCTTCCGTAGTTTGCAAAGCCGCTCATAGGTAACGGTTGGCCTATGGAGTTCTTCCGGCTCGTCCAGCCTATTCCACATGGTCTGTATGCCTGTCGCCAGGGCGCACTTTGCAACGGACTCAGTATGGGGTACATTCAACATCCCACGCTTATAAAGTTCGCCTGTGAGTTCTTCCAGCTTGGCGTCCAGGTCTCCACACAGCACGTCTACATCCGGGAACTCGCTCATTTAAGAATTACCCCTCCCAGTTTCTTCTTTGTTTCATGCATCGTCCGCAAGTCTCCGATGGTTCTGACTGTCCCGGCCTCGATGCTCTCTTGAAGCAGCCGGATCTCCTTCAGGCTATATGACGGGATACCCTATCTGCTTCCTGAGTTCCTGATCAATCAGGTCAAACACTTGCCGGATGTCGATCAGTTCCTTTTCCTGTAAAGCTTCTTCGGTGTATTGCTTCATTCTTGCTTCCATCCTTGCCCGATCCTCTGCGGTCATCATGCCGCGATCACCATCCCTAACAGCCCCAACTTCCCAGCCTGAGCAGCATCCTGATTGGCCTGCTTATCCGCAAGGGTGCCGAATTGAAGTTCGTCCAAGATGTGATCGCAGTAAAGCAGCCTGTCGCACCAGTCCGCCCGGAGGTCGTCCGGGGTCTCCAGCACCAGCCAGAGGCAGCGCCGATATGCGACCAGTTTGACATAAGCTCGGTGCGCCCAGCCCCTTAACGCTCGCTGAGCCTCGATCCGCTCCGTTGCTGCTTTGAGTTCTTCTTTCACTTGTTGCCTATCACGGATCTGTTCTACCGGCAGGCCGAATCTCGCCGCGATATCATGCGCCGCCGCAAGAGGACGAACATTCAGCAGACGGGCAACAAACGAAACGCTGTCACCGTTAGCGCCGCAGGCGAAGCAGTAGAAGCCATCATCATAGACGTAAAAAGAAGGTCTGTGGTCGTCATGAAAGGGGCATGGTGCGTATTTTCCATGCATCACTACGCCATAGCGTTCAAGAACTTCTTGAATAGGAATCACCTTCACTTGCTGGAAAACATTGCTCCGATGTGGTATACTTTTCATGGACATTTAGAGACCCATCCTCTCGCCTGCCGCCGGGCGCCACCCCGGGGGCTTTCGTTTTATATGCCGAAATTCTGCTGCGCCCATACCTCGAATCCCGCTTTGGAAATTCGGATTGTGCGACCTCCATTAACCCTCATGCAGGGGAAACCCTTGCGGCGCACCAACGCGTAACTTGCGGCCTCGCCAACACCTAGCAAGGCAGCCAATTCCCGGACGCCAAAGAAGGACGGCAGGTTGTCAAAGTTAAGATGCCTGGTTGCCATCGCTGATCACTTCCTCGAAAAGTTCATCCTCACTCATGCCCAAGACCTCAGATATAAGTCGCCGGTACTTCGGGTATGGATAAAGCCTGCCTCGCTCAAGATGATTGACAAGTGTTGGCGGTAGCCCAGTCCTTCTCGCAAGTTCAGCTTGGTTTATGCCCAGTCTTTGCCGCTCATTGATCACTCGAGTTAGCACCTTGTTTCCCCCCTTGTTTAGTTCATTCAAACAATGGTACAATAGTAGTGCGTAGAACTACGTAGGAGAGTGATAACATGAAAACCCAGGTCAGCTTGACAGTCAGTGTCAAACAACCACAGTGCGCAGAGACATCCTTTGATGGGGATATTTTGCAGTGGAAACTGGATAAAGAAAAATCAGGCATGATGATCAGCAAGGATGCTGATGCTGGCAGGCTCCTTGACATTGCGCTCGACTTGAACATTAGCGTCTATCAGCAGGATGGGAGGCAGGAGGACATCCTGCTCCAGGCATATGCTCAGCATGGCCCTATCTTCAAGGACGAGATCCGTTTAAGCGAAGCAATTGCCCGGCTAACGGATCTTCTCGTTGTTCAGAATCTCTGGGATGCTTTGCGGCCAGCGGAGGGGAAACAATTGAGTGAGAATCAGCGTACTTTGGCAATTTTCAGCAAGCCCCTGGCGCCGGATTGGTTGCATGATATAATGGCTGTATTTTTAGAGCTTGACTCCAATGAAAAAAGACTCCTGGCTATTGTGCCAGGAGTACGGCCTGCCTCGTTCGCTCCAGTATTACCACATGAAAGAAAGTATCGCCTCAGCTTTCCTCCGGTGCCGCAAGAGTTTCCCTCTCGTGAAGACAAACTGCAATGGTTTCAGCAGCATGTGTTACGGTTCTTCAAAAAGATCCTGCAGGAGGGGATTGTTATAGACCCTGCAGTGAGAGAGAAGGACGGGAATCTCTTTCTAATGGCACGGCCAAAGGATTGGTACAGCTTTGCTGCTTTATGGCTCTATTTGCAAAGCAAGACAGTTTCATCAAAGCAATGTCCTGGGGAAAATTGCGATAACATGATTCCTATTGACAAGGAGTATTGTTCGAAGTGTATCCGTAGGTATGGAGATGGCTATGCAAGGTCACGGGTACAGACGACATATAGGGTGGGGAAGAAAATACCAGATGAACTTTATAAGGATCTAAAATCACATCTTGGTAAGGTAAAGAAAAAAGTGGACGCGTATGGCATTCCAGAAGGTTACGATAATGTAGATAAGTACTTTCAAGATAGAGCGAAACAGTTTGTTGCCAAGAATAAGAAGAAGTATAGCTGACTTTAACCGTGTCCCGCCTGCATCCCAGGTTTCGGATTTTACGACAGTTTTACCCCGCTTATCTCCTGTACTGCTTATGTACTGCTTATAACGTGAGGAAGCTTGAAAAATAATGATGCCAGTTGAGATTCCTAAATCCTGAAAGCCTTGCAGTTAAGGCATCTTGAGGTTTGATGAGGCAAGCCAAAATATGCGACCTACTTCTGTTAACCGGAGGGTTGTAGGTTCGAATCCTACCCGGGGAGCCAGAAAAGCAGAGCACTCCAGGACTTGGAGTGCTTTTCCATTACCTATGTTTACCCCAATTTACCCCAATTGCGAGAATGGGCTTTAGTCCACCTGGACGTTGAGCAGCCCATTCATCCGGTTCATGACTTTCTTCTTGGTTCGCTCGATCACGTGGGAATATATATCCGCCGTCATTGCCCTGGTCGCGTGGCCCAGCATCTCCTGGACGTTCCTTATATCCTCGCCGTCCTCGATCAGCATGGAGGCGAAGGTATGCCGCGTTGTGTGGAGCTTCTTATGCTGGACGCCGGCCTTCTTCAGCATGGTATCATACTGCCGGTTGAGGTTCCGGGGCCAGATCCGGTGCCCGTCCTCGGTGCAAAAGACCAACGTTCCTGAAGTCGAGGAACTGAGGCCACTTCTGTCTTAACGTATCATGGGCTAGAATCTCCTTTTTGGTAGGCACGCAACACACCTCCATAAAAATAAAGCCACCCATAAAATATTTCTTATGGACAGGCCCGGATACCATATCTCTGGCCGTTAAAATTAGCCAATTTAAGTATGCTTCCCGAGTGTCTTCTTCCATACCGAAGATAGATGCAAAGCCATGAATTTGACAGTAATCACCATAGGATTCTTTATCGTTATACACGCTAGAAAACTTCTTTTCGGCCTCTATGCCGGCATAGCAGATGGTCTCCGTTGTCGGCCCGGAAGAATGGCGGCATATGGTCATGGGAAGAGATCGAGGCAGTGAGGGCGGATGAAAAACCCTGGTTCAACCGGGGTTGCAGTATTATTAAGAAATACGATTGGTTATATCGTTAGGCTCAAGGCGTGTTCATAGGAAATTGGTTGGCCAGTTGGAGTCCGCTTCCATGCGTCCTCCCTATGAGAAAGATCCGTCAGCTTCTTTGCCGATAGCTTGCCGAAACGTTTGGCAACCTCTCGCATCGTAGCGAGTTCCTCTTCAGAGAATATATGCTCATCCGGTTCCGTTTCAACACACACAAGGTCAGCTTCATTGCCGTTTGAGAGAATCAAGGATTCGATGGTCACAGCACCGGTGTCAGTAGCGGCCTGCAGACAGAGCATCCAGTCATCCAAAGCGGGACCGTATGGCAGGGAAGCATATCTCGCTCCGCTTATTGATACGGCATGCTTCTTAAAGTGCATAAAATCAGCATACCAAAGGAGCTTCATCAGGGCAATCTTCGATATCTTGCTCCTTGCGGCGGCAAAAAATATCATCATCCCCGCCAGTTTTTCAAAGTCGAATTCTCGAAAGCCGTTTTCGAGGCTGGGCCGGGAACTGGCTCTCTTCTTCAGCGCAGCAAGAACCGCCGTTTTTCTCTCACTATCGAGAAGACCCGAAAGTTTTTGATTCAGCCGGGAACGCTCACGCGGAGAAAGGATGTTGCCGCGGCTTTTTAGGAGATTCAGCATTTCAGCAGGCTCTGTCAAGCCCTTGAGGATCTCTCCATGAGCAGGAGTAGGCACTGCTCCTTTTTCGTACCGATAGACAGTTGCAGGACTCCAGCCCAGCAGCTTTGCCAGGGTGCGCTGCCCCAGGCCGTATTTCTCTCTCAGAGCTATGATATCCATTGGGGCGAGCAAGCCTTTTCGGCGCCGATACTCCGCGTAGGCGCGCTCCAGGTTGGCAGAATCGAGATCCAGATCAAACACATCCTCACCGCACTCAGCACAAACAGCGATCTCGGCCTTAATTGTTACGGGTTCGCCCCGCACCGGATAGGTTTCATCGACCACCTTGATTAACAGTTCCCGGTTATCATTGCATTTTGGGC
>Ga0187882_1005378_pt1 | contig 10029 bp, 8 predicted proteins | sample June2016WEW_19_1_3_FD_132991 | JGI IMG/M metagenome (GOLD analysis project Ga0187882, IMG submission 132991) | Peatland microbial communities from SPRUCE experiment site at the Marcell Experimental Forest, Minnesota, USA - June2016WEW_19_150 | ecosystem: Environmental > Terrestrial > Soil >...
CACGACCGTAACAGGGATCTGCTCTTCGATCGATGTCGCCATCGCATTCTCGGTCATCGCAAAACTGCCATCGCCAGCAATGTCGAGAACCGGAACGTCAGGGCAGGCGACTTTCGCACCTAGTGCTGCGGGGAAACCGAAACCCATAGTGCCCAACCCACCGGAGGTGATGAACTGCCTAGGCCCATACGCTTGGAAGTGGACAAGGCTCCACATTTGATTCTGGCCCACTTCCGTGGTCACGATCGTTTCCCGAGGGAGCAGCTTTCGCAGCAGCCGGATAGCTCGAACCGCAGAGAGGTAAGGCCCGTCCTTTCTCAGATCAGAAAGGTCGATATCGTTCCTGGTCTTCTGGAACCAGTGCGGTCCCGGCTTCTTGGCGAAGCGTTTCGCAAGATCCGAGTAGATAGCTTTCAGCCCATTCTTTGCGTCGCTGACAAGTGAGATTGTTGGTGTCTTGTTCTTTTCAATCTCTGCCTTGTCTGTATCAATGCTTAGGATCTGACTATTCGGGCAGAATTTGTCTATGTTACCGGTTGTCCTGTCCGAGAGTCTCGATCCCACGATCAACAGGACATCTGCATTCGATACAACGTGATTCGTTTCAGAAGACCCATGCATCCCCATCACTCCGATAGAGAGCGGATGATCCTCCGGAATGCACCCCTTCCCCATCAGTGAGGTCGCAACTGGACACATCAGCAGCTCTGCCAATGCGACAAGCTCCCGAGAGGCTTCTGCGATCTTGACTCCGCCTCCGGCGATGATCAACGGCGTCTCCGCTTTTGTGAGAGCGCCAGCCATTCTCACGACGGTTCCGGGGTCGGGGTCAGGAAGTGGTCCATGCCGTTTCGGAACAGGTCGATCCGTGAAGTCTACGACACCCATCTCCTGCTGCACGTCTCTTGGAATGTCGATGACAACTGGGCCAGGTCTTCTCGTGGAAGCTATTCGAAAGGCCGATTTCACGATCTGAGGGACTTCCGATGCGTTCCTGGCCTGGAATGCATATTTGGTGACAGATGTGACGACTCCTACGATGTCCGTTTCTTGGAAGGCATCTTTCCCGATGAAGGGTTTTGCTACCTGGCCCGTAATTGCGACCAAGGGCGATGAATCCATGAAGGCGGTCGCTATTCCGGTGACAAGGTTTGTGGCCCCTGGTCCAGAAGTTGACATGCACACACCTACTCGTCCGCTCGCCCGAGCGTATCCGTCGGCCATGTGAGCGGCTGATTGCTCGTGGCGAGCCAATACGTGCCTGATCCTCAGCTCAGGTGGCAAATCTCGCATTTTGTAGAACACATCGTATACTGGCATTATGGCGCCCCCGGGAAGGCCGAACACTACCTGCGTCTTCTCCCGTCTGAGCGCCTCGATCAGTGCGTTCGCGCCGGACATTTCCATCGAATATGATCACTTCTTCTTTTTTTCTCTCGACCCCGCGAAAAATGAGATAATCGCGAGGTCTACTGGACGACAATAAGAACCAGAATGACACTAACGACGATCGCAAATGCTAGCGATCGTTCGTCGAATTTTGATAGAGCTCGCAATTCGTGGTGTCGCAAGGTTCTTGGAACCGCAGGAAGCCCTCAAAGTTTCATATAAGACTAACCCACGGATCCGATCTATCGCGCAATTCCTGCAAAACAGAGGCTAATTCCCTGTCAGATGACGAATCTAGTCCCCCGAGCCCAGCGACTTCTGGACAGAAATGGCAAACGCACGCTTGTTTCCATGTTGCTGTAAAGAATTGACTCAGACATTGACTCCTTCTTGCTTGAACCGTTTCTTGTCGATCTTTCCAGTAGGCGTCATAGGGAAGCTGCTCTTGATCACTACGGAGGACCAGAATTCTGTACCTCATCGAACTTTGCCGTTATCCGGCTCAGTCTTCGAAGTGTTTCCTCGCTCAACCTGTTGGGCTGATGCTCTCTGAGAATCTTGTGGGCCTTCTCCCTCGCTACCGTAACGACATCCTTCCTGCCGCGCTGTGACCATCGAGCATGCGTTGACCGGCACGAAATCGACGGCATCCAATGCTCAAGCCTCAGATTGCGAAGCGTGTGAGCTTCCTTCAGAAAGCTTGCAGTTGGCCCGACTCTCTTAATCAGATCCGCGGCAATCGTCTCAGGGTTCACTTCGACCCCTTTCGCCAGACGGTAAATGTATCCCACGATTTCATCATCAATGACGAGCTGCTCGTAGCTTACCGTGAGCCCAGTAGCGAGCATACCTGGGTTTATTATCATATCCGCACCAGATATCATCGCCGCTTGGGTCGTCATGATTCTCTCCCACGCATTCTGTTCATCATGGCAGTGTGCATCAGTGTCAGGGGACGTTGAGTGGGATGGAAGTTTGTAGAAATCAGCGAGCTGCACGCTCGCAATGCGCATAAGAACGCTTTCGGGGGATCCGATCGATGGAGTTGCCTCTCGCATGTCGAAGGTTGTTGCCGCGCATGCGTAGATGAACGGGGCCCCCCTCTTCGCCAGCTGCGAGATCACCAACCCAGAGAGATTCTGAGCGTTATGGATGACCATTGTGCCTGCTATGGTGATTGGTGATGTGACTCCTGTGATCGGTTGAGGCAGCAGGAGGATTGGGACGCCGTTTCTGGCAGTCTCCATCAAGGCTTCAACCGCATTCTTTTCCCACATTAGTGGGTTTGTCGGAGAGAACTCACATCCGAGCACAGGTGCCCGTTCCAGTCGTTCGTCTCCCGTGACGACTTTGGCCATTTCGAAGACCGCCCTCGCCATCTCCGGACTTGTTGGACAGAACACGAGAGGTTTCTCAGTGTTGCTGAACATCACCTCAGCCGCATGAAGTTCCGCGGAGCGTTGAGGCACGTCCTGCGGGATCGCTTGAGTTGCCACTCCATGAATATTCGGAAGTGCATCAGCCAGCCTCGAGAAGTTGGCTACATCACTTTTCGTGGCAGGCCTACGTTCGCCTATCTTCGAATCAAACATGTATGTGGCGTCGAACCCGCTGAGAGCATACGTGAACCCGCTTCCGAGCCGTATAGATGGCTTCTGATTCCTGTCGTACAGGATGACTTCTGATGGACGTGGAGCGGCCTTCAGAGCCTCTTTGACCAAGTTCTCGGGTATCCTCGCGACCTTCCTACCGAAATCTACAGTGGCTCCCTCAGCTTTCAGGAGCGTGAGCGCCTCTTGGCTGTCAATGTTCATTCCTGAATTCCAGAGCACATCCAGCGTAGCCTGATGGATCTGGCTCAATTCGTTCTCGGAGAAAACCTTCAGCTGACTCAGCTTCAAGCTATGATGACACCCGCATGTACGAGCGTACTTGGGGGTTTTCATCGCATTAAAGTCTGGCACTCGCCGTAGCGAGAGAGACCTGTCGAACGTGCTGCATTAGTGCCCATCTAGAGACCGGTCATTTTTCACGTAACGACCGGTGATTGGTATCTCGATCCCACACATCGGGCATCTATTCCCTTCGGTCAGCCTGTAAGACACGATTACGTGACCGTCTCTGGCTATGACACGCTCATTGCACTCCGGGCAGTACGTGTTCTCATAGTCGTGGCCGCGGACGTTTCCGATGTATGCATACTTGACTCCTGCTTTCCGCGCAATCTCGCGTGCGTGCTCCAGCCTCTGTATGTTTGTGGTTGGAGCGTGGAACTTGTATGCTGGAACGTATCGAGTGAAATGCAGCGGAGCGTCTGGACCCAGACGCTTCACATGCTGCTCCACAACCGCGGCAATCGTCGAGTCGCTATCATTGACGCCTGGAATGATCAGATTGACTATCTCAACGTGGATACCCATCTTCTTTGCGGCCTCCGCATTTCGCCAAGGCACATCTGCGCAGACGGATCCGCAGTATCGACGATACGTTTCGTCGTCTCCCTTCACGTCTATCTTGAGACCGTCCAGACCTGAACGTCGCAGCAGCTCAAGTGCCTCCGTGGTCATGTAACCATTTGAAACATAGCAACAATACAGCTCGCGAGTCTTCGCGAAAGCGAACAGGTCCGCAGTCCAATCGGTGAGCAACGTTGGCTCCTGGAAGCTGCCACATAGGCCCTCATCGCCAGAGTTCTCCGCCATCCTTACGATCGTTGCGGGGCGGATCGATTCGGACTGTTCAGGCGCGGGCTCTACTCGAGAGAGGGTGTGGTTCTGACACCATGGACAGTCGAAGTTGCATGACCAAGTCGAGAAAGTCAGGGCGGCAGATCCGGGCCAATAGTGAAAGAACGGCTTGATCTCGATCGGCCGGCTCTCGATTACACTCACGTCTCCGTAGACGAGCGTGTAGAGCCTTCCGCCAATGTTCCTCCGCGTCTTGCAGACGCCGATATGTTCGTTGTCGATGATGCATCTGCGCTCGCATAGGATGCACTGTACCCTTTCGTTTCTCAACTTGACGTAGAGAGAGGATTCGCGAACACAAGGCCTTGACAGAAGTTCCAAAGCCAATGTTCACTGTCTGATCGTTTTCTCTTGCGCGTGCGCGTAGCATCCCATCGCGCTGAGCTTGATGCTCCGTGTGACATGGTCGGGAATCTCATGTCGTCCTAGACCGCTAAGGCTCAAGACGTCAGCCATGAAGGCTTCAAAGAGTTGATCCGCAGGCTTCCCGGCTTTCACTGTCTCGGCAGCCATCGACGTCCACCGTTGGATCGTCTCGAGGTTCGTTTCGAGGAAAGCTCGTATGTGCTGGCGGACAAGTCCGAAATGAGGCAACAGTAGCACCGCTGGTTCCATGTTGATGAATTCTTTGAGGGCCTTTACGTACTGTTCTTCGTCGAAACCGGGTGGGGGCGTAGCTGGAATGGGAAAATCGAACCCTGAATAACGCACTCCCACAGCGTCCCCAGTAATCAGAAGACGTTCGCTCTCCAAGAGTACGGAAATGTGATGCCAAGCATGACCAGGGGTGTAGAATATTCTGAGATCTTTTCCGGCTCCTAGATCCAATTCGTACAGCTTTTGGACCGCTTCAAGGCGTTCTCTAGGTATGGACTTTGGTGTCCCATACGCTGACATGGCTTCTTTTCCAAAGAGGCTTGCAGCGGTCGCAGCCAACTTGGATGGATCGACTAAGTGCTTGAGGCCGTGTTCGTTCACTAGGACTCGCGCCTTCGGCATCGCTTCGGAGAGGTGACCAATCGCCCCTGCATGATCCAAGTGCACGTGAGTCGGAATCAGGTAATCGACGCTCGGCTCCGTGTCAACTAGTGATTTCAATTCGGAGAGGACACTATTCGCACTCGAAGGATATCCGGCATCCACGAGCGCGGACCTCTTCCCCTTGATTAGGTAACCGGCGACTAGGCCTGGAGCTCCAGCCGCCAGAGTATCGATCAAGAAGACGCCATCAGAGATCTCCGTATGCATGTTTCCAAACTCGACGTTTTCAATGCATTAGGTGAGAATTCAGTATTCGGTGAGCCCAGCCCGCTACGAGGCCGACTTGAGCGCGTCCACGAGCTGTATTTGGTAGGGGCCGAGCTTGCCGCCGAAATTCACGGCTGTGATCTTCACCACGCCAGGAACCCTCGCAGCGGCCGCGACACCAACTCCAGTGGCCCTCTTGACAACCTCAGTGTCGAGGCCGTTGAAGACAAGTTCGTACACGCTCTGCACAGTTTCCGGGACCTTGGAGTCGGAGACCGAATTCCTAAGCGTGGGGCAAAAAGGATGGTTCGTTGACGCAGGCAGTTTGTATTTGATCGAGCCAACCTTCGATCCGGAACGACATATGCCTCCCGGGAAGGGCAACACTACACCTTCCACGGCACCCATAGCCTGAACAGCTCTTTCGGCCGCTTCTAGCGCCGCAGCTTGCGAGCTAGCCATGATGATGAAGTTGCCTCCTGCGACACCCCTCCTGACTCCGAATCTGTCCTCAATGATGAACTCGCCATCCATAACCGGTATCCGCCACACACTTCGATCCCCAAGCTTGTCCCGCGTCTGAAAGCCGTCGCCAAATTTCCGAAGCGCGAGCCCGATCTTCAGTTTGCGCACTGCATCAGGCAAGGCGTCGAAAGCCGCAGTCGTCGGACAAGTTAGGATACATTGCCCGATGCGCGTGATCATCTGCAACTTTAGCTCTCTCCTTGATCGATGCCAAATCTGGATATAGATCCCCGGGCGGCCGTCCGGAGTTTCCTCTGGGGGGACTGCACCACCCTCAACTGCTGCTTCTGCGGGGGACATGATTATCGATGAAGCGAAGCCTGTCGCAGTCTTGCCTGCAGTCATAGCCCAGCTTGGATTGGCTGCAGTCACGAGAATCCTGCCGACTACCATCGGGAATGCTTCTGCAAATGTTTCTTCGACTTCGACCCCGTTGAATTGCACGATGCATCACCAAGGACGCGTGAGTTCGGCTGCCTGAGAGCTGAGCAATCGTCAGATCATTTAATGATTACTGGAGAGAAGGTCGAACAAAATCGCTCGTTCCGGGGTAAGCCAACAGTTAAAGACGGCGACGGCAACTCCGTCTCGGGGCTGATTGATTCATGGTGGTCAAGGTCGGCTTCCTGAAGCTTGGGTGCATCGGGTCCGCGCTACTGCTTGAGTTCATGCTGGACGAAAGAGCTGAGAGGGAAGATATCGACGTACGAGTTGTTGGCGCAGGGGCGAAACTCGGCATAGAGCAAGCAGAAGAAGCTGCCCGCAGAATGCTCGACTTCAAACCTCAGATCGTGATCGCAACGAGCCCAAACGCGACGCTTCCAGGCCCGAAGAAGGCTCGAGAGATCATCAAAGCTGCAGGCATTCCAGTGGTGGTTGTCTCTGATAGCCCAGCAAAGAAATCCGCTCAAGAGCTGGAGCAGCAGGGGTTCGGCTACATCATAATTGAAGCAGACTCAATGATCGGGGCAAGAAGGGAATTTCTAGACCCTCTCGAAATGGTCCTGTTCAACTTGGATGTCGCACGAGTCCTCGCGATAACAGGAGCCCTGAACCTGCTGACTGCGGAGATTGACCGCGCGATAGAATCGATCAAGAAGGGCATCCAGATCCCACTGCCGAAGATCGTCGTGGACAAGGAGAAGGCCATCAAAGCTGCGTCGTTCTCGAACCCATACTCGGCGACGAAGGCGATGGCAGCGTATGAAACGGCCCGCCGGGTCGCAGACCTGAGCGTCGAAGGATGCTTTGCCGTGAAGGAATGGGAACGGTATACGCAGATTGTGTCGGCGGCGCATGAGATGATGCGGCAGGCTGCCCGACTTGCTGATGACGCGAGAGAGATCGAGAAGGCACAGGACGCCGTGTCCAGGACCCCTCACTATGATGATGGCGGCATTCTCAAGAAGAGAAAGCTGATGGACAAGCCTACGAAACCGTAGCGCAACCAGAAAACGGCGTGCAAATGCGCCCAAGAAATGATCCTGAATGACGCTCGGACTTGCGGGCGTCTACGAGAGCGGCCAGCTCAGTATCTTGCCCTTCTCAAGAGCGATGAGCGCCGGAACGCCGATAAGCGTGGAAGCTAGAACACAGAAGGCTGCCTCAAGAGGGGTCTGAAACGCTCCCGCGATGAATACTCCCGCCAAGAGGCCCACTGGAATCGGGTAGAGCTGGTAGAGCCCTCCAACTGTGAGCATGAATACTCTTACCATCACGTCCAGCTCCACGGAGACAAAAGCAATCAATGCAATTGCGGGAGCGAGGCGTGAGGCAATCGGTTTCTCATCATGTATCCTTCGCACAAAGAAGGCCGTAGCGAACACAGCCACGAATCCGAGATACGTGTCCCAGAGCGTCCACAAAGGTATCTGCCTTGCCAACGGATGAGCGAGAAAGGCCAACAGTAGAGCCCCGTAGATCCCTGCTGTGAGATACCATTTTCTCGTAGCTAGGAATCCTGCTCCGAGAGCGCCTACGGCTTCTGCGATTCCGAAGAGATTCTCTATCCAGAAACTATCAGGCCTGACGAAACGACCCCCAATCCAGCCAATCGTTGCTGCGAGGAACCCAAGGTAAGGGCCACCTATGATGCCTTCCATGGGCTCTAGGACTATGCTCATTCGTCGAAAGCCAACGAAAGGCGGGAAATATGAGAGAACGATGTGAAGGGCCGCAAGCACGGCAACGACGCTTACGCCTAGACTTCTTCGCGATCTCGGAATCATGATCTCAGTTCTACCATCTGAACATACTGTATAATGGATGCGGAACGGATGTAATATACCGATGACTGTGCTATCTTGCCGCAAGATCGTTGACCGATGTCCGCTATCGAAGTCACCGTAATCTCGGGGAGAAGCCTTTCGCAAGCTCAAAGCCGAGAGCTTGGCAAGTTTTCAGAGGAGTACTCTCGATCCGTCGCTGTCTGCGAACTCGATCCCGACGATATGAAAGAACTTGGTGCATTGGATGGCGATAATGTTCGCGTCAAGACAGAATTCGGAGAGGTGATCCTCAGAGCCTCCGTGTCTAGACAGGCGCCGCATAAGCGCGTTGCATTCATTCCATACGGTGCTTGGGCGAGCATGCTCTTTGGAACGGCAACACACACCTCCGGCATGCCGACTCTGAAAGGGGTGAAGGCAACCGTTGAGAGAGCGGCGGAAGCGAAGATCGCAACCCTCCACGAAATCACCCGCATGAAGGGTGAGTGAGAAGAATGCCGAAAGCCACGCTACAGGACGTTCTCTGCACTTTCTGTGCATCTGGCTGTGATAATCTTGAGATTACCTATGACGGACGTATCATCGACTCGGCACGAAACGGCTGCGCTATCTCGGTCAGCAGATTCACAACCTCAGACAAGAGCCGACTGCTGAAACCGCTCGTAAGGAAAGCCGGGAATCTCCGTCCCACCACATTTGCGAGAGCAGTGGACCGAGCAGCACGGATCTTGAAAAACGCAAAGTATCCTTTGCTGTATGGATGGAGCCAGACATCATGTGAGGCCATATCAAAGGGCATCGAGCTCACGGAAATTGTTGGCGGCCTAATCGACAACACCACAACATCATGCCATGGCCCAACGATACTCGGCGTCCAAGACGCAGGCGAGGCAACGTCCACGCTCGGAGAAATTCGACATTCAGCTGACCTCGTCATCTATTGGGGATGCAACCCGGTCCATTCACACCCACGTCACATGAACCGGTTCACGGTTTTCAGCAAGGGGAGGTTCCGAAAGACCCGAAAAGACCGAAAACTCATCGTCGTGGATGTCAGGCAGACGGATACTGCCAAGCTTGCTGACCGGTTCATCCAAGTCCAGCCTAACGGCGATTATGAACTACTGACAGCGTTGAGGGCTGCGATCAACGGTGAGCAGATCGAGCAGGATACCATTGCCGGAGTTCCGGTTGAGACCGTCGAAGAAATCGCGGACATGATGACGGAATGCGAGTTTGGAGCATTGTTCTTCGGCCTGGGCCTCACGATGACTGCTGGAAAGCATCGGAACACGGAGGCCGCGCTGGCGCTCGTGAGAGATCTGAACTATGTGACGAAGTTCGTGATCGTTCCGATGCGCGGGTGGTTCAACGTTGCCGGCGCCAATGAGGTCTCAACTTGGCAGACCGGGTACCCCTACGCCGTGGACTTGACCCAGGGATATCCCAGATTCAATCCTGGCGACACCTCAGCCATCGACGCGATCACTCGAGGGGAAGTAGATGCCGCGCTCGTTGTCGCATCAGACCCTGTTTCCCATTTCCCGAGAGAGGCGGTGAAGCACCTCCTCAAGATCCCGATCATTGTACTGGAGCCTAAGAGGACTCCGACCTCCGAAGCAGCCGAGGTCGTCATTCCATCGGCAATCCTCGGAGTTGAAGCAGCTGGGACAATATACCGGATCGATGGCGTCGCACTCGAAGCCAAGAGAGTGATTGATCCTCCTCTGGGCGTGAGGCCTGATGTAGAGACACTTGACGCGATCATCCAACGTGTCAAGAGACTGGGAGTGAGGCGCTGATGCCGTAGCTTCTCATTCGTAACGGGTACGTCTTCGATCCCCTGAACGGGATCGAGGGAGAAAGAATGGATATCGCGGTCAAGGATGGGA
>Ga0187882_1005381_pt1 | contig 10023 bp, 9 predicted proteins | sample June2016WEW_19_1_3_FD_132991 | JGI IMG/M metagenome (GOLD analysis project Ga0187882, IMG submission 132991) | Peatland microbial communities from SPRUCE experiment site at the Marcell Experimental Forest, Minnesota, USA - June2016WEW_19_150 | ecosystem: Environmental > Terrestrial > Soil >...
CTGTGGACAGTTTCGTGTACCCGCTTTTTGCTGTCCCCGGCAAAGATGTGAAAAAACCGATAGAGTCGATGCCGGGCAATTATCAGATGTCTGTCGACAATATAGTCCGGGAAGCCCGCAATACCAGGGATCTGGGCATTCCGGCTGTCCTGCTTTTCGGAATACCCGATGAAAAGGATGAGCTCGCTTCAGGTGCCTTTGCCCCGGACGGAATCATACAAACGGCAGTTCAGCAGATAAAGATCGAGGTCCCTGGGGTCATAGTCATTACCGACGTATGCCTGTGCGAATATATGAGCCACGGCCACTGCGGGATGCTCAAGGGCGATGAGGTGGACAATGATTCAAGCCTCGAGGTCTTGGCCCGCACAGCTCTTTCGCATGCGGTCGCCGGGGCCGACATGGTGGCCCCATCGGCCATGATGGACGGACAGGTCGGGTCGATCCGGGAGGCCCTTGACGATAACGGCTATTCGGGCACTCCCATCATGGCATATTCGGCAAAATACGCCTCCTGCTTCTACGGACCGTTCAGAGAGGCGGCGGAGAGCACTCCGCAGTTCGGGGACAGAAAATCCTATCAGATGGACCCGCCGAACAGCATCGAAGCGATGAGAGAAATCGCCACGGATATAGATGAAGGGGCCGACATCATTATGGTGAAACCCGCGCTTCCCTACCTCGACATCATTCGAAGGGCGAAGGAGGAGTTCGATTTACCACTGGCGGCCTATAACGTAAGCGGTGAATTTGCGATGATAAAGGCGGCGGCAAGGCTTGGATGGCTGGACGGCGAGCGCGCGATGATTGAGGCCGTGACCTCCATAAAGAGGGCAGGGGCCGACATTATCATCTCTTATTTTGCACAGGATATAGCGAAGGTCTTGCAGGGTCGATAGTCCGGGGTAGGTCTTAAGCATAGCGTATGCAAAATCAGGAAGGGAGTTTTTAAACGATGAATGCCGAGGATAGTAAGAAGTCTCTGGACAAGAGGATGAGCTTGAAGGAGGCGGTTTCCAGGTTTGTTTTTGACGGATGCTCCATAGCCTTCAGCGGGATGGGAGGCCAGCAGGTCGTCGCGCCCACCTATGAAATCATAAGGCAGGGGCAAAAAGACATGACCCTGATGGGTGACAGCCCCTGTGAGTGCGCTGACTATCTGATAGGGTCGGGACAGATAAAAAGGGTCGAAGCGGCATGGATCGCGTTTGCCGTGGCAGGCGTCAGCCCCAGCTACAGACGCGCCGTAGAGAAAGGGATACCTCGCAAAATCGAGGTCCGCGAATTTTCAAATTACACCATGGGACTTCGATTCCTGGCGGGCGCCATGGGCGTTCCATTCATGTCCACAAGGTCACTTATCGGCTCCTCCATCGAAGAATACAACGACATGATCAAGGTGATCGGGGACCCCTACGGAGGCCAAAAAGTCGCGGTGGTGCCCGCGGCAATACCCGATGTAGCTATCGTTCACGTCAACCGGGCAGACAAGCTGGGCAACGCCCAGTATCTGGGGTTTTCGTCAAATGCGGAAAACATCGCGAGAGCTGCAAAAAGGACCATAATTACCTGCGAAGAGATCATCTCGACCGATGAAATCAGGAAGAACCCAACCTTTACCACGGTGCCTCAGTACGTCGTAGATGCCGTGGTTGAGGCGCCTTACTGCAGTCATCCCTGGAATATGCCTTACGCATATGCCTATGACATCCCATTTCACATGGAGATGATGGCGCAGATAGAAACCGAAGATGGGTTCAAGCGATGGATGGACGAGTGGGCGTTCGGCTGCAAGGACCACGAGGAATATTGTGACAAGGTCGGCTGGAGCCGCTTGAGGAAGCTTACACAGGTCGAGAAAAAGTTCTGCATATGCAACTGCTAGATGCAAATACATTTCGAAAGTGCCACTGCGCAGTGGGCCTGCGGCCCACCACCAAAAGGGATACAGAACTATAGAAGGAGTCACTTGTGAGCGGTCATCAGGAAGAATACGCGCAAGATTATACACTTCAGGAACTGCTGGTCGTTGCCGCCGCCAGGGAAATCAAGGACAGCGAAGTTGTCTTCGTGGGCGTGGGCATTCCCTGCCTGGGCGCGCTTGTCGCAAAGCTGACGCATGCGCCCAATGCCATCCTTGCGGTCGAATCAGGGTGCATTGGAGCAACACCTTACAGGTTGATACTCGGAATCGGCGACAACGCTTGCGTGGAAAACGCGATATGCGTGAGCTCTCTTTGGAGAGCTTTTTCCGATCAGCAGCGGGGTTATTTCGACCTGGGGATGCTGGGCGGAGCGCAGGTGGATAAGTACGGCAATTTGAACAGCACCGCCATTTTCGGCAAGGGTGACTATCACACTCCCTCCGCGAGGTTGCCCGGGAGCGGCGGCGCCAACGATATAGCTATTTCCGCAAAGAGAACCCTGATCATGATGAACCAGCAGAAACGCAGGTTCCTCGAAAAGGTGGATTTCGTGACCTCGCCGGGATACCTCGGCGGGCCCGGTTGCCGGGAAAAAAACGGTTATCCGGGAACCGGTCCCGCTGTGATCATTTCGAACATGGCTATTTTCAGGTTTGATGAGCAGACAAAGGAGGCATACCTCGACTCAGTTCATCCCGGAATCACGGCCGATGAGGTTGTCCGGGAGGTTTCCTGGGACCTGAAAGTCTCGCCCGATCTAAAAACGACGACGCCGCCAACCCAAAAAGAAACAGAGATCATTCGGATACTCGACTCCGAAAAAATCTACACCGGCGGCGGATTAAGGGGTCTGACATTCGATAGCTACATGAACATGCTGGACGCCTCTTACGAAAAACTCAGGGAGATTTTCAGGTAGTCGGGTAACTGAGGAGCGCAACGGCGGGCGATTATGCCCGGGGCTTTTTATGATTCGAGTGGCCCCTGTGGGACATGAGCGGATTGAGGAGGTTAGAAAATGGCAAAAGACTGTTTTGAGAATCTGTTTTCGTTGGAGGGGAAAACTGCCCTCATCACCGGGGGATATAGAGGGATAGGTCTCGCAGTCGCCGAAATGTATGGCGAGGCTGGAGCAAACCTCGCATTGGTTGCCAGGAATTTGGAAAGGTGTCGGGCAGCGGCCGATGCAATTCAAATCAAATTCGGCGTCAAGGCGATAGCCAAATCCATTGACGTTCGTGATTCAAAATCGGTGGATCGTGTCGTTATGGAGATAGCCGATGAGTTAGGAAGAATAGACATTCTTGTCAATTGCGCCGGCATACCGGGCAGTGAGAAACCTGTATTAAAAATGACCGATGAAGATCTGGATGAAGTTATGAGTGTCGATTTTCGCGGCACCTTCATGGTTTCGAGGGCCGTTGCCCAGGTGATGGTGCAGCAGAAAGCCGGCAAGATCATCAATATTTCATCGATTCTTGGAAAAATAGCGGCCCGTAACATGACGGGCTACTGCGCAAGCAAAGCCGCGGTGATTCAATTGACCCGGGTCATGGCGCTCGAACTGATGCGGGATAACATTCAGGTCAATGCCATATGTCCAGGTTACGTTCTGACCGATTTCAACCAGGGTTTTTTTGAGTCGGATGCCGGCAAGGGCCTGATCAAGAAGATGATCCCAATGAATCGAGTTGGCCGGGTCGAGGAACTAAAATCGCTCGCGCTCTACCTCGCAACCTGTCCCGGTTATATGACGGGGTCCGACATCTACATAGATGGAGGCCACACCATAGTGTGAGTCTCTTTTTCCTTGCTGTTACCCTTAACTCACGAAAGGTCCCCAGTGATACGAGAAGTGGTTTTAGTAAGCGCATGCCGAACGGCAATCGGCGATTTTCTGGGAGGTTTGAAGGAGGTGCCGGCAAGAGAGCTCGCAATAACCGCGGGTAAGGGCGCAATCGAAAGGGCCGGGATATTGCCTGAGCTTATCGATGAAATCTGCATGGGTCAGCTCTACGGGGCCATGCAGGGATCTCTTCCCGCCAGGCAGGTCGGTATGAGAATCGGCCTTCCCGACAGGAGCAGCGCGGTTTCCGTGAATCAGAACTGTTCCTCGGCCATGAGAGCGCTCGAAATTGCGAGCCACAATATCATGCTGGGAAAGACCGAAATCGGACTGGCAGTCGGTGTCGAGAGCATGAGCAACGCGCCCTACCTGCTTCCGAAGGCGAGACAAGGGTTCAGGATGGGGCCTGAAACCGTGCAGGACCATATGCTCTATGACGGACTCGTGGACGAGCTTGTTCCCGGCCATATGGCCCTGACAGCGGAAAACGTCGCCGAAAAGTACGGCATAACCCGCCAGGAGTGCGATGAACTCGCTCTTGTGAGCCACCGCCGCGCAACCCGTGCAATCCAGGAGGGTACCTTCCGGCGGGAGATCGTGCCGATCGAAGTGAAGGTAAAGAAGAGCATTCAGATCTTCGATACGGATGAGCATCCGATCCTGGACGCCAGTATCGAAAAGATGAGCCGTTTGAAACCACCTTTCAAGGAAAACGGGGTCGTAACCCCGGCTAATGCCTCCGGCATAAATGACGGGGCATCGGCTGCGGTTCTCATGTCATTGGACAAGGCAAAAGAGCTGGGTATCCGGCCCCTCATGAAACTGATCAACATCTGCAGCGAGGGTTGCGACCCGAAACTGATGGGCATAGGCCCGGCTTTCTCCATCCCGAAATGCCTCAAGCAGGCGCGTCTGGAGTTTGGAGATATTGAGTACTGGGAAATCAACGAGGCATTCGCGGCGCAGTGGCTCGGGGTTGGAAGGGTGCTCGAACGAGAGTCCGGCATAAAGCTGGACCTCGACAAGGTAAACCACAACGGGTCCGGGATAGCCCTGGGACACCCGGTGGGAAGCACCGGACTACGAATAATCGTGACCCTCTACTACGAGATGGAGAGGCTGGGCCTGACCACGGGCGGGGCTTCGCTTTGCGTGGGGGGCGGGCCTTCGATGGCATCACTGTGGACGAGGGATATCTGATTAAACCCTGCCAAAATGGGAAGAAAGATAGCCTTAAAATTCTGCGGCGGCTGCGATCCGGGTTTTGACAGGGTCCAATATTTTAACAGAATCCGGACTGCTGCCGGGGATTCCATAGAGTGGGTCACTCTGGATGACCGGGACTTCGAGGCCGTTCTTGTGATCAGCGGATGTGAGACCGCGTGTCCCGAGGAAGGTATCGATTTCATGCCTGAACGGATTGTAGCGGTCAGGACCGATAAACGAGATCCAGTTGAAATCGCACAACATCTTTTAAGCGAGGCAAAGCCATGAAAATCAAAACCAAGGAAGATTACATCAAGAGTTTGAAGGAACTGAAAACACTGATCTATTACAATGGGAAAAAAGTCGACGAACCCACAACGCATCCTGCTTTTATCCCGCACATAAATTCAGCGGCCAAGACCTATGAGCTTGCACTCATGCCCGAGCATGAAGACCTTTTGACCGCAGTGAGCAGCATCACCGGGAACAAGATCAGCAGGTTCACCCACATTCATTCATCAGTGGACGACCTCATAAAGAAGGTTCAGATGCTCCGCCTCATCGCCCACGAAACGGCGAGCTGTTTCCAGCGCTGCGTGGGGTTTGACGCCATCAACGCCCTCTACATGACCACCTTCGAAATGGACGAAAAGCACGGCACTCAATACTTCAAGCGATTCCTCAAATATCTGGAAAGGCTCCAGGACGAGAATTTCATGCTCGTCGGAGGGATGACCGACCCCAAGGGCGACCGCTCCAAGAGGCCGAGCCAGCAGGCCGACCCCGATGTTTTTACCAGGGTCGTCGAGAAAAGAAAGGACGGTGTCGTTATCCGGGGGGCCAAAGCCCATCAGACGGGCGCCGTGAACAGCCATGAAATAATGATCATGCCTACGCAGTCGATGGGTGAGGGCGATGAAGACTACGCAATCGTAGCGGCCATACCTCTCGATGCGCCGGGCATCACGATGATTTTCGGTCGGCAGACCAACGAGGAGAGGAAGTTCGAGTCCGGAATCGATGCGGGAAACTGTGAGTTCGGTATGGTCGGAGGAGAGGCCCTCGTCGTCTTCGAAGACGTTTTCGTCCCGTGGGACAGAGTCTTCATGTGCGGCGAGGCGGATTTCAGCGGCCTTCTGGTCGAAAGGTTCGCGACACTTCACCGACAGAATTACGGCGGCTGCAAGGGCGGTGTTTCCGATGTCATTATCGGCGCCAGTGCGGTTGCAGCGCAATATCAGGGCACTTTGGGCGCAACCCATATTAAGGACAAGCTCGTCGAGATGCTGCACCTTGCAGAGACCGTCTATGCGGGTTCCATCGCCTGCTCGGCCCTGGGATCCAAGACCAAGAGCGGGGCCTACTACCCTGACCCGCTTCTCGCCAACTGCACGAAGCATAACATCACACGGTTCATCTACGAAATAGCGAGGCTCGCGCACGACATAGGCGGAGGCATCATGGCGACGCTCCCGTTCGATAGCGATCTGCGGAGCCCTGAGATCGGTAAGTACGTGGAAAAATACATGAAAGGTGTCGAGGGCGTCTCCACGGAAACCAGGATGAAAATCCTTCGCCTACTGGAAAACATGACCGGTGGGACAGCAATGGTCGAAAGCATGCATGGTGCAGGCTCGCCTCAAAGCCAGAGAATCATGTATCAAAGACTCGGCAAACTGGGCGAGAAGATGAAGATTGCCAAAAAGATCGCCAAAATAGACGAGTAACCTTTGTCGGTCTGGTTTACGCGTTATTGAGGATCCTATCAGGATCGTGGCGGCGCCGGACTGAGCCGATAAGAAGTGCTTTCTCAGGAAAGGCTTTTTATCGGCTTCACCGGTGCTTGCTGGAAAAGGGAGCCGGCGTTGTTCTGATGGAAAATCACTTCATTAGCAACGCCCCGCATGGTGCCAAAACAACAAGGAGATAGAACATGAAAGGTACGATGAAAGCATTGCGCTTGCACAAGGTAACCCAGAATATCGGAGAAGGGTTGAAGCTGGAAATAGTGCCCATTCCTGAGATCGGTCCGAAAGACGTTTTGATAGACGTCAAAGCGAGTGGACTTTGCGGTTCGGACATCCACTTCATCGATGGGTCATCGATATTGCCGAGCTTTCCATGCACTTTGGGCCATGAGACGGCTGGCTACATCTGTGAAGTGGGCAGTGAGGTCACGGACTACAAGGTAGGGGACCGGGTCTGCGCCAATTTTGCCGAGCCATGCGGCAGGTGTTTTCAGTGCCTGACTGGGAGAAATTCCATATGTCCGAACAAGCGATTGATGGGAATAACAACGGATGGGGCCTACGCGGAGTACGTGAGGACCGCGGCGAGCACGCTGATCAGGCTGCCGGATAATATCCCTTTCGACCAGGGCGCAGCTGCCACGGACGCCGTCGCGACCCCATTTCACATGATCGCCAAGCGGTCCGGGATGAAACTGGGGGATTCGATCGTGATATTCGGTTTGGGAGGGCTGGGGGTTCATGCAGTCGAGATTGCAAAGCTGCATGGCGCAGGCATGGTTATCGGTGTGGACGTCGACGATCATATGTGTGAGAGGGCAAAGAATCTGTTTGGCGCCGACGAGGTGATAAACGCTAAAAAGATGGACCCGGTGGCCGAGATTCATCGGCTGACGGGTGGAGGAGCGGACATCTCAGTCGAAGTTGTCGGGAGTCCTGTGTCGCAGCTGCAGGCGGTAAATTGCCTCAGGTGGGGTGGCAGGGCATTGATGGCGGGACTGGGAGCTGAACAGGTTGCTCTGCCCATCGCTGGAATATTTGTCAGGCGCGAGTGGGAGGTCTTGGGCTGCTATGCTTTTGAGAACCTGGAAATAGAAAGGATCGTCAAACTGGCCTCCAAGGGAAAGCTGGATTTGAGCAAGACCGTCTCGAGACACATCACCCTCGAGGAGATACCTCAAGGTCTGGACGACCTGCACCACAAGAGAGGATATCCTATCAGAATCGTTGCGATGCAGGACTGAGCCGCTAAGCGCTTTCACAAGAAACGGTTTTTTCCACAGGCTTCACAAGCTGCCGGAAGGGGGGATGCCACAGACGAATTCATTCGGCAAGGTAACCTCTGACAGTATTTCACCTAAACCAACAGGAGTCTTTCTTATGAAATTGTATGCTTTCTCCAGCGGGACATTAACCTGTGACAAGAGTGCTATTACTTTTGGCCGTGGTGTAGGCACGCCCTTTACGGTGCCCGTGCCCTATTATTTGATTCAGCATCCGAAAGGGAATGTGCTCTTCGATCTTGGCAATTCCATCGAAGTGGCGAGGGACCCTGACAAGCACTGGGGAGCGGTAACCACTGTCTATGTCCCCGACATGAAGGAAGACGATTACGTCGTCAATAACCTGAAGAAGGTAGGGGTAAAGCCCGAGGACATCAATTACATAGTTATGTCGCATCTGCACCTCGATCATGCTGGTGGCGTAGGGGATTTTCCGAACGCAAAATATTTCGTACAAAAGGAAGAACTGCGCTGGGCATATGCCTCTGATTTTTATCAAAAAGCTGCATATATCCGCGCGGATTTCGACAAGCCGGTAACCTGGTGGCAACTGGACGGACACAATGACGACCGCTTCGACATCTTCGGAGATGGCAAGCTGATCATCTGGTTCACCCCCGGCCATACGCCCGGTGGACAGTCGCTGGTAGTGAAACTGAACGCGGGGACCTTCGTCCTGACCGGTGATTCTGTGTACACCACCGAGATTCTCTATGAGCCCGTGTTGCCCGGCCTGGGATGGGATCAGGAAGTTGTTGTCCGGTCTATCCAAAGGATGAGGATGGCAGAGGAACTTTGGGGTTATAAGATCATAACCGGACATGATCCCGGTGTCTGGAAATCCCTTAAACATGCGCCCGAGTTCTATGAATAAACCACGGACTTGCCCCACGCCTCACTTATGAGGTGTGGGGTTTTCCCAAATATCCGTTGTTTCCCATCAGACGGGGAGGTTTTATGGCTAAGGAAGCTTACACGATTGATAAGTGGATGTACAAACCGCAGGACATTTTCAGCGTTAAAGATAAAGTCACCTTTGTGACAGGTGCCGCCTCCGGTCTGGGGCAGGCAATCGCCCTCGGGTTTGATGCCCTCGGTGCGAGAGTAGCCCTTGCCGATTTGGACGAGGAAGGCCTCGAGGCAACTGCAAAGGCTTGCACAGGCGACGTTCTTAAAGTCAAACTCGATGTCACCAAGGTCGAGAGTGTACAAGCAGCGGTCAAAAAGACCGTCGAAAAGTATGGACGGATCGATGTGTCTTTTAACATTCCTGGGATCAACATCAGAAAGCCGGCCCTGGAACTGAACTACGAAGAGTTTGACAAGATCATGCAGATCAACCTTTACGGTGTCTTCCGCTGTGCAAAGGAAGTCGGCAAGATCATGGTCGATCAGAAAAAAGGCAGCATGATCAATATGGCGTCGGTTTTTGCCGAAATCATGATGGCAAAACAGGTCGGCTATGCTGGAAGCAAGGGCGCTGTTCGCCAGATAACACGAGTTTTGGCAGCCGAGTGGGCTCCTTATGTTCGGGTGAATGCTATCGGCCCGGGTTATATAGAAACCCCCTTGGTCAAACAGGTCATGGTAGACAAGAATTGGTATGAAAACATCCGGAAACAGAACATGATGCAGCGTTTTGGAAAGCCTGAAGAGATTTTGGGGCCCGCAGTATTTCTCGCCTCAGATGCGAGCAGTTACGTAACCGGATTTTTGTTGCTCCCAGATGCCGGCTGGCATTGTTTCGGTGGAGTGGTGTAATAAATTGGCAGGCAGGAGCAGGGGGATGACTGCAAATCCAAGTTAAGCCCCCTTCTCCTCAAAACAACTCCAACCCATTGGACCAGGTTTTCGTTTATTGGAATAAGCGCAGGACAGCGAAGATTCCATATCCTTACCAGTGTTGCATTTCTCCAATCAACTACTAATAAAAGGGGCCATGAAATGGGAGACACGTCAGTCAATACCAATATTGCCGATGCCGGGCCGGCGGGATGGATCGCATACTCCACTGC
>Ga0187882_1005382_pt1 | contig 10023 bp, 14 predicted proteins | sample June2016WEW_19_1_3_FD_132991 | JGI IMG/M metagenome (GOLD analysis project Ga0187882, IMG submission 132991) | Peatland microbial communities from SPRUCE experiment site at the Marcell Experimental Forest, Minnesota, USA - June2016WEW_19_150 | ecosystem: Environmental > Terrestrial > Soil >...
GAACGCGTAAATCGCGCCGGCGGTCGCCGCATTGGTTTCGCCGGCGTTGCAGGCGGGGAAGGGCGTGTTGAACACATTCGCGCTGTAATAGATCGTGTCGCCAATGTGAACGTCAGGAAGGCTCGTATAAAGGCTGATCCCCAAACCGCTGCCGAGGCATCCCGGCGGACTTCGGTCGGCGCGGGCCGCCGGCGCTCCGACCAGCAGCAGCACCAGTGCCGCCAGCAACCCCGCCAAGGGCAAACGACCGGGCCGGGTGCGCCTGGTACTTGGTTTGGCGGAGGTTACAGAAGCATCACTTGAAGGCGGAACGATGCCATTGGACTTGGGATTTTGGATTGAAGAATTCATGGTCTCGGGGTGCTGTCGGGTTTGGCTGGGGTCCGTAGCCGGCACCTTCCGTCGGGTGCCGGCTGACTTTCCACTTTGGAAGAGTCTTTCATTCAGTATTGCGGAGAAAATGCCAGAGGGCCTTGCGGGCTGCAATGGGGTGTTCACCCCATAGAAAATGTCATGAGCCCTGCGCCGACACCGATGTCAGTGTGGCCGTGGATTCAACTCGGAGGCAGCACTGGTGTCCGGTCATTGAGACAATCAAATGCGCATGAAAGACCTGCAAACAAAGGGCGAAAACATGGTCCAAAACAGCTCACGACTTGAACTCGATTTCCGATCCGCCGGAGCACGGAATGTGCCAGGATCGGGACACGCATACGGAGACGCTCGTCTTCTCCCAGCTCGTCGAGAACCTTGACCACCGTAGCAATGGTCAGGTAGGTCCGTTCAGTTTCCTCGTCAAACGCTTGATCCAGCGATTTCACCAAGGTTTGTTCGATTTCGCTGCCGGTCAGGTCAGCGAGGGCCTTGGCGAATTGAACGGTGTCGAATTCGTTGGGATCCCAGTCACACCGCCTGATCACTCTCTGCCAGACGGCCTGGCGTTCAGTTTCGTTGGGCAGGTCCACGAAGAACAACTCGTCCCATCTCCCCTTGCGCAGCAATTCCTGTGGCGCTTGAATCATGTCGGTGGCGGCAATAACCGGGAATCGCAATACTCCTTCGAACACTGAAGCGTTCGAAATGAAGCAACCTGGCGACCTGCCCGACCGGGCGGTGGACGACACCCGGCCACCGAAAACCGCACGGATTCCTTTGAATGCCGCGCCACTTTTGTTCATGTTCCGATTTTGTTCCGGCCTACCGGGCCAGCCGCAATCTTGCCTGTTCCGGTACGCCTGCGCCGACGCACCGGTGAGGAATCAGGTAGGGTAACACCCCATAGATAAAGACCGGCCCAGAGCGTAGCATCCCCAAAAAAGTGATGCGGAACACATTGCCGTCAAAAACGAAAGACAAAACGAATTATTATGAACACCCTCGAAATCAAGGGCGACTGGAACATCGCCAAGGGCAAGCTGAAGCAGAAGTGGGCCAAGCTCACGGATGACGATCTTCAATTCGCCGAAGGCAGGCAGGAAGAGTTGTTGGGTCGCCTGCAGAAGCGCACGGGCGAAACCCGTGAAACGGTCGAGAAAGCCGTCAAGGAAGCCTGCTTTCCCTCCTGCTGCTCTTAACCTGAAGCGAATGAAAGAAATCCAACATGCCCATTCAACTCAATGAAGAAAACGGCGGCAAGATTCTCGTCGTTCATGTCAGCGGGAAGCTGGCGAAAGTAGATTACGAGCACTTTGTGCCCGAGTTCGAGCGACTCGTGCGGCAGCATGGAAAGTTGCGCGTGCTGTTTGATATGAGCGGTTTCCACGGCTGGGAAGCCGGCGCGCTGTGGGAAGATGTCAAGTTCGACCTCAAACACTTCGCCGACATCGAACGGCTCGCGATGCTTGGGGATAAGAAGTGGCAGCACGGCATGGCGACGTTCTGCAAGCCGTTCACGAAAGCAACGATCCGATACTTCGATCATGCCAACGCCGCTGAGGCGCGGAAGTGGTTGGGCGAAGTGTAGCGGTTTCGGCCGCGACCGACACGAATGAGCACGCCTTGCGAGGATCCTCGACGGGCGCTGCCTGAAGACGAAGGTTTGCCCGCGAATCGGGGCACGGTCGTTTCGGTGCGCGGCAGCGTGGTGGACGTTCGGTTCGATGAGCGTTTGCCCCCTATCTACTCGCTGCTGCGCTCGGGAACGGAAAGCGAGGTCGTCATCGAAGTGCTAACACAACGTGATGCGCGTCATGTGCGGGGCATTGCGTTGACGCCCACGCAGGGTCTCGCGCGCGGCATGGCGGTGGAGGACACGGGCGGGCCGCTAAAAGCGCCGGTGGGCAAAGGGGTTCTCTCGCGGATGTTCGACGTATTTGGTAACGCCATCGACCGCCAACCGGCGCCATCGGATGTCCAGTGGCGTTCGGTACACCGGGCTCCGCCGCCGCTGGCACGACGTTCCACCAAGTCAGAAATCTTTGAAACGGGCATCAAGGGCATCGATGTGCTCGTGCCGCTGGAACGCGGCGGCAAGGCAGGACTTTTTGGCGGGGCGGGCGTGGGCAAGACGGTGCTCCTCACCGAAATGATCCACAACATGATCAAACACCAAGCGGGCGTAAGCATTTTTTGCGGCATCGGCGAACGATGTCGCGAAGGCGAGGAGCTTTACCGCGACATGAAGGAAGCCGGCGTGTTGCCGAACATGGTGATGGTCTTCGGCCAGATGAACGAGCCGCCGGGCAGCCGGTTCCGGGTGGGTCATGCCGCGCTGACGATGGCCGAGTATTTCCGCGACGACCAGCACCGCGATGTATTGCTGCTCATTGACAATATCTTCCGCTTCATCCAGGCCGGCATGGAGGTGTCCGGCTTGATGGGCCAGATGCCGTCGCGTCTGGGCTATCAGCCCACGATGGGCACCGAGCTATCAGGGTTGGAGGAGCGTATCGCCAACACCGATACCGGCGCCATCACCTCCATCCAGGCGGTGTATGTACCGGCGGACGATTTCACCGACCCGGCGGCGGTGCATGCGTTCTCGCATCTGTCCGCGTCGATCGTGCTCTCGCGCAAGCGGGCAAGCGAAGGGCTTTTCCCGGCCATCGACCCGCTGCAATCCAGTTCCAAGATGGCCACGCCGGGCATCGTCGGCGAACGGCATTACGCCCTGGCGCAGGAAATCCGGCGGACGCTCGCACAATACGCGGAACTCAAGGACATCATTGCCATGCTTGGTTTGGAGCAGCTTTCGCCGGAGGACCGAAACGTGGTCGTCCGCGCCCGCCGATTGGAGCGCTTTCTCACCCAGCCCTTTTTCACGACTGAACAGTTCACCGGCCTCAAAGGAAAGCTCGTCAGCCTCAAGGACGCGCTGGACGGCTGTGAGCGCATCCTGCGCGATGAATTCAAAGATCACCCGGAGAGCGGACTCTACATGATCGGGGCGATCGGCGAAGCGAAGGGGGAACCGAAACCCGTCCCGCCCGCCGCCCCAGCCAAACCAGAGTCAACGCACGAAGCCAAGGCCGACCCGAAGCACGGTGATGAGGCCAAGCCTGCAACCAAGCACGAAGTCAAAACGGCCGCCCAAGTGGGCTCGAACCCGAAGTCCGGTTCGGAAGCCAAATGCAAGGCTGAGCCGAAGCCGGCCGCTGAGTCCCCGGCCAACGCTACGCCCGAGCAACATCCGAAGCCCGGAGCGAAACCTCAACCGGAGAGCGAACATGTCGCCGGCACTCATGAATCTTAAGGTCCTCCTGCCGTTCCAGATCTTCGCCGAGAAAACCGGCGTGTCGCGCATCGTCGCGGAGACGCGCGAGGGCTCGTTTGGGCTCTTGCCCCACCGACTCGATTGTGTGGCGGCGCTCGTGCCGGGAGTTCTGACCTACGAATCTGAAGCGGATGGGGAGGTCTTCGTGGCCGTGGACGAAGGAGTGCTGGTCAAGACCGGTCTAGACGTGCTTGTTTCCGTCCGCCGGGCAATGGGCGGAACGGACCTCCGCCAGTTGCGCGATGCGGTAGTAAAGGAGTTTCTGACCCTGGACGAGCACGAACAAAGCGTGCGCATGGTCATGGCGAAATTGGAAACCGGAGTTCTGCGTCGCTTCGCGGCCTTTCAACATGAATGACGAGCCAAATGAGACCTCGAAGAACGAGCCGACCTTCGCCGGGCAGGTCGGCGCGAAGGCGGCCCGCAAGCTCAAGGCGCGTAAGTCCACGCAGGGCGTCTGGTTCGGTTTGGGCATGATGGGGCTGATCGGCTGGTCGGTGGTCGTTCCAACGCTGCTTGGCGCAGCGCTCGGTATCTGGTTGGACAAACATCATCCCGGCAAGCATGCGTGGACCCTGGCGCTATTGGTCGCCGGGCTTGCGATCGGCTGCCTAAATGCGTGGCATTGGGTCACCAAGGAAGACAAGGCGATGCGGGACGAACAGGAGGACGACGATGGATGAAACGTCGTCACTGGCGCTGGCGGGAGTGGCGGGCCTTTTGCTCGGCGCAATTTTCTTCGGCGGCCTTTGGTGGACGGTGCACAAGGGCGTTTCATCCCCACGGCCGGCGCTTTGGTTTGTCGGCGGCGTGGTGGTACGGATGATCATTGCGCTGGCTGGATTCCATTTTGTCGGACGCGAGCATTGGGAGCGGCTGCTGTTGTGCCTGCTCGGATTCGTCGTCGCGCGTCTGATCGTGACGTGGGTGACCCGGTCGCCGGGAAAAACCCAAAACTACCCAACACAGGAGGCTGGCCATGCGCCTTAGTCCCGACCAGATGATCTTCTGGCAACACGGCCTCCTCAAACTCAACGGCACGATTGTGTTCACATGGGGACTGATGTTCGTCCTGGCCGTCGGTTCCAAACTCATCACGCGCAAACTCTCCACGGAGCTGAAACGATCCCGCTGGCAGAACCTCCTGGAAATCGTCGTCACTGGCATCGAGAAGCAAATCGAGGACGTCGGCCTCCATGACCCGAAAAAGTATATTGGCTTTTTGGGCACGCTCTTCCTGTTCGTCGCCTTGGCCAGCCTCTGCACCGTCATTCCCGGCTACGAGCCGCCGACCGGCTCCCTCTCGACCACGGCCGCGCTCGCGCTGTGCGTGTTTGTGGCCGTGCCGCTTTTCGGCATTGAGGAGCGAGGGATGGGCGGCTACCTCAAGTCTTACGTGGAGCCGACGGTCATCATGTTGCCATTTAACATCATCAGCGAACTTTCGCGCACGCTGGCCCTGGCCGTCCGCCTGTTCGGTAACATGATGAGCGGGGCGATGATCATCGCTATTCTTCTGACCATCACGCCCTTCATCTTTCCAATCGTCATGACTGCGCTCGGTCTGCTCACGGGCATGGTGCAGGCCTACATCTTCAGCATCCTGGCCGCGGTTTACATCGCGGCTGCCGTACGCACGCGCAAACCCAAGTCCAAGCCGGCGCCAACGCCAAACACTTGAAACAATCACGAACAAACCAAAGGACATACCATGGATAACATGACCCTCATCGCCGTCGCCTCGATCGCCACCGCCGGCCTCACCACTGGGATTGGCTGCATGTGCCCGGCGCTCGGCGAGGACCGGGCGGTCGCCACCGCCCTGACCTCGCTGGCGCAGCAGCCCGACGCGTCCGCCACCATCACCCGCACCCTGTTCGTCGGCCTGGCGATGATCGAGTCCACCGCCATCTACTGCTTCGTCGTCTCGATGATTCTCATCTTCGCGAATCCGTTCTGGAATCACGTCATCGCCGAAGTGACAAAAGCGGCCGGAAAGTGAGCCTATGCTGATTGACTGGTTTACCGTCGGCGCGCAGGCGCTCAACTTCCTCATCCTGGTGTGGTTGATGAAGCGCTTTCTTTACAAGCCCATCCTCCACGCCATTGACGCGCGGGAGAAGCGGATCGCGAAGGAACGCGCGGACGCCGACGCGAAGAAGGCCGAAGCTCAAAAAGAGCGCGACGAGTTCGAGCAGAAGAACGAGGAGTTCGACCGGCAGCGCGCCGCACTCTTGAGCAAGGCGACGGACGAGGCGAAAGCAGAAGCTCAGCGGCTCCTCGACGAAGCGCGCAAGGCGGCCGATGCCCTGAGCGCCAAGCGACAGGAAACGCTGAGAAACGACGCCCATAACCTGAACCAAGCCATCAGTCGCCGAGCCCAGCAGGAAGTGTTTGCCATTGCGCGAAAGGCGCTGACGGATCTCGCCACGACGAGTCTGGAAGAACGCCTGGGCGAGGTGTTCACCCGCCGCGTGCGCACGATGGACGGCCAGGCGAAAGCCGGCCTCGCCGAGGCTCTTAAGACAGCGTCGGAGCCCGCGCTCGTGCGCAGCGCGTTTGACCTGCCCGCAGACCAACGCGCGGCGATACAGAACGCGCTCAACGAAACTTTCTCGGCAGACATTCGCCTCCGGTTCGAGACCGCGCCGGACTTGGTCAGCGGGATTGAACTGACCACAAATGGACAAAAGGTGGCGTGGAGCATCGCGGATTATCTGGCGTCGCTGGAAAAGGGTGTCGGCGAGCTTCTGAAAGAGCAGGACAAGCCTGCGGCCAAAGCTGAGGTTAAGCCTGAAGAACCCAAGCCCGAAACAAAGAGCCAATGAACGCTGCGCCTGAAAGCTTGCAGAGTGTCTTCGACCGCACGTTCGCTGGGATAAGCCAGGTGCGGGGAGCCTTCATGCCACAACTGACGCCACGGGAGGTGGGCACGATCATCAGTGTCGCCACCGGCATCGCCAAGGTCTCGGGCCTTCCCAGCGTGGGCTTTGAGGAGTTGGTAAAATTTCCCGGCGATGCGCTCGGCATCGCGTTCAATGTGGACGAGGACGAAATCGGCGTCGTGCTGCTCGGCGAATACTCACATCTGCACGCAGGCGATGAAGTCGAGCGCACGGGCCGGGTGATGGACGTGGCCGTAGGCGACGGTTTGGTAGGGCGCGTCATTGACCCGCTCGGTCGACCACTCGATGACAGCGGACCGGTGGCCGCCAGCGAGCGCCTGCCCATCGAACGCCCCGCTCCGCCCATCATGGATCGTGCGCCCGTCACCGTGCCGCTCCAGACCGGCGTCAAAGTCATCGATGCGCTCATTCCCATCGGGCACGGCCAGCGCGAGTTGATTCTGGGTGACCGCCGGACGGGCAAGACGGCCATTGGGCTCGATACCATCCTGAACCAGCGCGGGAAGAATATGCTCTGTGTCTATTGCGCCATTGGCCAGCGCGCTTCCGCCGTCGCGAAGGCCGTGGCCAACTTGCGGAAGAAGGGCGCGATGGATTACACCATTGTGGTCGTGGCCGAGGGCAACGACCCGCCGGGTCTCGCCTATATTGCTCCGTACGCCGCGACCAGCATCGCGGAGTATTTTATGGAAGCCGGTCGCGACGTGCTGATCGTTTACGACGACCTCACGCAGCATGCGCGCGCCTATCGCGAGCTTTCCCTCCTGCTCCGCCGGCCACCCGGACGCGAAGCCTTCCCCGGTGACATCTTCTATATTCATTCGCGCCTGCTGGAACGGGCGACGCACCTGCGCAGGGAACGCGGTGATGGTTCGCTCACGGCCCTGCCCGTCATCGAGACCGAAGCGCAGAACATTTCCGCCTATATTCCGACCAACCTGATTTCCATCACGGACGGGCAGATCTACCTCTCGCCATCGCTGTTCGAATTGGGCGTGCTGCCCGCGGTCGATGTCGGCAAATCCGTTTCCCGCGTCGGTGGCAAGGCGCAACGGGCGGCCTACCGCGCGGTGGCGGGCGACCTTAAGCTCGCCTACGCGCAGTTTGAGGAACTCGACCTTTGCCCGGTTCGGCGCCCGCCTGGATGAAGACACCCGCAAGATCATCGAGCACGGACGGCGAATCCGCGCCTGCCTCAAGCAGCCGGAATTCACCCCGGTGTCCGTACCCGCCCAAATCGCCATCCTGCTGGCGTTGACTGCGGAACTCTTCGACCCCGTGCCGCTTGACCAGATGACGGATGCCGAGCACGCCGTGCGTGAGGCGGCGGCGAACATCCCGGCGGAGGTGTGCGCGCGATTCGAAACCACCGACAAGTTGAGCGATGAGGATCGCAAAATGATCATCGAAATCGTCCGCAAATCGCTCACCCCTTTTCAACCCAAGCCGGAACCCAAGCCGGGGACCGAACCAAAGCCGAAGGCCAAGGAGAAGTCATGAGCGACACCATGGCGGGCCTGCGCCGAAAGATCAGCAGCGCCGGAGATCTCCAATCCGTCGTCCGCACGATGAAAGCCTTGGCGGCCTCGAGTATCGGACAATACGAGAAATCGGTGCGCGCCTTGGAGGATTACTACCGGACAGTGGAGCTGGGATTGGGTGCGTGCTTTCGGGAAAGCGAGCCAGCGGCGCTGTGGGTGGAACGGAAAAAACCAGCCGATACGGGTGCGATCGGCGCCGTCGTCTTCGGATCCGACCAGGGACTAGTGGGCCAGTTTAACGACGTGGTGGCCGATTATGCGATCAAGACACTCGCCGCTCTGACCGGCAAAGCCCAAGTCTGGGCGGTCGGCGAGCGTGTTCATGCGCGCCTGGCTGACGCGGGCCTGCCGCTGATGGGACTCTTCACCGTGCCGAATTCCGTTCAGGCCATCACCCCGCTCGTCGGGCAGATTCAAATTGAAAGCGAAGCGCATCGTGCCAAAGGCGAGTATGCGCGCCTTTATGTCTTCCATAACCGCCCGCAGTCCGGGCCGCTCTACGAACCGGTCAGCCAACGGTTGCTGCCGCTCGACGCGCAATGGCAACAAGGTCTGGCCAAAGTCCGCTGGCCGACCAAGAATTTGCCCGAAATCATGTGCGGCGGCACCGCGACTCTGCGCGCACTCATCCGCGAATATTTTTTCATCTCCCTCTTCCGGGCGTGCGCCGAATCCCTTGCCTGCGAGAACGCCAGCCGCCTGGCGGCGATGGAACGCGCCGACAAAAACATCGATGAATTGCTGGAGAATCTCCACGGCACCTTCCACCAATTGCGTCAGAGTGGCATTGACGAGGAACTCTTCGACGTGATCTCCGGCTTCGAGGCGCTGACGGGGCCTGGGCACCACGCTGAAAGCTGTTGATATGCAGCACATCGAACAGCATTTCTCCGGGAGCGATACCGTCCGCGACGTGGTGATCGGCATGGCGGATGGGTTGACGGTGCCGTTTGCGCTGGCAGCGGGCATTTCCGGCGCGTTGACCTCCTCGCACATCGTCGTGACGGCGGGGGTGGCGGAGATTGCGGCTGGTTCCATCGCGATGGGACTCGGCGGCTACCTGGCGGCCCGGAGCGACGCCGAGCACTTCTTCAACGAGCGACGGCGTGAGGAGCAGGAAATCCTGGAGAAAGCGGCGATCGAAAAGCAGGAGATCGTGGACATTTTCCAGCAGTATGGCGTGACGGCGGCGGAATCGGCGTCCGTTGTCGCCGCGCTCGAACGAAAGCCGGAGGCATGGCGCGATTTCATGATGCGCTTCGAGCTGGGATTGGAAGAGCCGGACCCCAAACGCGCCGCGCGCAGCGCTTTCACCATCGGGGCATCTTACATCGTTGGTGGTCTGGTGCCGCTACTGCCTTACATGCTGATGCACGATTCCAGCCGGGCGCTGGGCGTGTCGGCCGCCATCACGCTGCTGGCCCTGGCGGTCTTTGGCTTTGTAAAGGGCCACTTCACCGGCGTCCCGAAAATGAAAGGCGCCCTGCAGACGGCCCTGGTCGGCAGCCTGGCGGCTGGCGCGGCCTACCTCATCGCCAAATTCATCGCCTGAACCGCCGTGGCGCCGATAAACGACTTCTCGGACGGCGCGGACCTTGGGTTGGGTTGATCCGCTTCTCCCCAGCCCGCTGGCGGTCTTCGACTAACTACGGATGAGAAACATCAGCCCGGCAGCTAAACCTCCAGGCATTGGCCCTGGCCGCCGGGTAGGGTTTCACCCCATAGAAGCCGAAGCGTTTCAAGGTCATCATGTCGGTGATGAACATTAAACCGAAAAAGGAGATGACGTTCGGTGACTTGATCACGGCGGCATACGTGCTCTGGGGAGCAGGTCAGGCCGAAAGGATGGTGCGATGGGCGATGA
>Ga0187882_1005386_pt1 | contig 10016 bp, 8 predicted proteins | sample June2016WEW_19_1_3_FD_132991 | JGI IMG/M metagenome (GOLD analysis project Ga0187882, IMG submission 132991) | Peatland microbial communities from SPRUCE experiment site at the Marcell Experimental Forest, Minnesota, USA - June2016WEW_19_150 | ecosystem: Environmental > Terrestrial > Soil >...
CATGAACAGGACTGTCGCTAGCATAGCCGTTCCAATCCAAACACGGGATGACCCAGGGTTCCAATTCATGCCAATACCCCCCTTGTGCAGAAAAATCGAGCACTCATCCTGCTGGAGGAGCCTTGCCACCGTGTTGCACATAACACGGCGTATTCACCTTTTCTGAGTACTCTCAAGCATCTGAGCGTGTTTTTTCATCAGTATTTAGGCAGGCTCAGGATTAAGAGTCAAGAGGTAAATTCAAAAATGTTTATAAGTCTGATGCATCAGGCCGATTGCCGCAATCTATTGTTCTTAAAAAGTTCTTTTATCTTGACCGTCGATTCCAGTAGTGCTAGAACAACGATAACGCGGCCATCGTAAGGCAGAAGGCCAATGTCCAATGCACATGCGTTGGCGAAGGATGGTTTTTCGTGTTTGCAGAGCCAGAGGGCCTTATCGGGCGCATCCCTGAGCTTAAGGGGAGATCGTGATGATGACATCCCGGGAGCGCTGGCTTGCCCTCATGGCAGGAGATCGTCCAGATCGCGTTCCCTGCGACTACGCGGGCACGGAGGAGGTCACCCGACGGCTCCTTGCGGAACTCGGCTGTGCCACGGAACGCGAGCTGTGGGAGCGTTGGGGGATCGACAAGTGTATCCACCTAGGACCGACGCATCCCCTTGCGAAGGTGGACGCTTGGCATTTTGAGTCCGTTTACAGTGTCTGGCATATTGGAACGGTGACGGCTTCGTACGGAGATGGTTTGGGGACGTATGACGAGGCAGTCATACATCCTCTCGCGGAAGCCGGGACTGTGGGTGATGTCGAGCGATTCGAATGGCCAGACCCTGAGGTGTGGGACGTCACCGGTTTGCGTACGAAGTGCGCGGAGTGGCGCAACTATCCCATCCTTGGGGGCTGCTACGAACCTTTCTACCTTTATCGCGAGCTTCGCGGTATGGAACAAGCCCTCGCCGACTTGATTCTCCAACCTGAGATGGTTGAAGCTGCCATGGAACGCATCTACTATATTCATGAGTCAATCATTCGCCGCACCTTAGAGGAAGCTGCTGGCATGATTGACTTCATTTACGTCGCCGAGGATTTGGGCACGCAAGAGTCGCTGCTCGTGAATCCGGGGGCCTTTCGACACTACCTTAAGCCCTGGATGCGGCGGATGATTGATCTTGCTCATTCTTTCGGTGCCAAGGTTATTCATCATGACGACGGGGCAATCCGGCCACTCTTGCCGGAACTCATCGAGATTGGGATCGACATCCTGAATCCGGTCCAGTGGCGATGTCGGGGAATGGACCGTGAAGGACTCGCCAGGGACTTTGGGAAGTCACTTGTCTTCCATGGCGGCGTAGACAATCAGCAGACCCTCCCCTTTGGCACACCGGGGGATGTGCGCAGGGAGGTGGCCGAGAATATTCGAATCTTTAGGAGCTGCAAGGGGCACATCGTTGCACCTTGCCATAACATCCAGCCCAATACACCCACGGAGAACATCCTGGCCCTCTACGAAGCCGTCGAGGAATTTGGCTAATTGACATGAAGCAATGATCTCTCTGCATGACCAAGAGTCCAATCAATGGCCGGGCGACTTATTGGAGAGCGTAAAAATGTGGGGAGCTACTCCAGTTTCTGCTTGATCCTGATTTTACCGAAGCTCGAGCACGACGCTATGAACATCTGGTCCGATTTTCCGTTTAAGACCATAGGTCGCATTTGGAGCAAGAGGTGCGCGCCGCGCTTCGTCCACTGCTTCTGCTTCTTCACCGCGCGCTTGCTGACGACCTGGTTGACCTCGGACTGGCAAGACACGGATGCAATCGGGTCCCGGTCGCGCCAGTGCTCGCCATGATATGGAATGAACGTTGCGATGAGCCGATTGTAGGTGTGGAGCTCGCTGGCGGCCCGAGACAATTTCGTAGCAGGCTCGGTCAGATGCTCTGCATTCTCCAAGGTCACATGCGGGTCTTCAATCGGGAGCGTTGCAAACAGCTCGGTCAAGCCTTTCGCAGAGTGGTGGTGACCGTTGCCAAAGAATCGGCCTGCGCTGCTCCAGGGAAGGGACTTCTTGGATAAGATTATCGCCCTTTGCGTCCAATGGCACCTCCGCTTGTCTCTCAGCTATCGTGACAGCGCGCACCACACGCGACACCACGCTCCCATTTACTGTTTGCGGCACTTCCTGACCGGGTACTATCATTTACCTTGGACGAGCAGTTCAACATGCTGTGATGCTCTGAGTCAGCCTTTGCCATGTCTGGCCGTTGCGTGCGTCAGGATGAGAGGTTGGCTTTGGCTGAATCAAACGTGAGCTTCCCGGGAGGGGGGCTACGCAGATTCCATGCGAGCCCCAGTGGGTGCACGATGGATTTTCCTTTGCGATATTGTTTAGACGGTTGGCAGCGGCTGGAACGGCTGCGCAAACTTTACGAAGGCCGTCGGCAGGACATGATCTTCGCCCGGATGGAAGTGCCCACAGAGGCTCTGCGGCTGTTCGCTGAGCGTCATCCACCCGGTCCGACACAGTGTCCTGACGTGAATGACCGAGTCACATTTTGGGATGCGCTCCTCGCCGAGCACGTGGCCGTCCACGACGACTCTGTACCATCAGCCTATTTGACTGAACTCGACCAAGGCCTGTACGGCGGGATTGTGGGCGGCGACGTCCGCTTCATGGCCCACCCCGAAAGCGGCTGGATCTCTTCCATGGTCCCGCCGCTTCTCAAGGAGTGGATAGACCTCAAAAGCCTTACGATCAACCACAAGAGCAATTGGTACCAATTCTACCTACGCGAATTGGAGCTGTTCCGCCGCAGCAGCGAGGGGAGGTTCGGCATCAGCCATTTCATCCTCATCGACGGCCTTAATTTCGTCTTCGAGCTATTTGGTGGAACGCGCACTTACCTCGAATTGATCGATAACCCAGAGAAGATCTGGGAGGCTGTGGACTTCGCCTACCGACTGAATGTGGACGTGCAGAAGACCTTCTTCAAATCGGTCCCTCTGCTCGAAGGCGGGACGTGCAGCAACATGGTGGAATGGATTCCGGGGCGCATAGTCTCCGAAAGCGTTGATCCTTTCCACATGACTTCGATTGAGTACTTCGAGCGTTGGGGGCGGGAGCCTGCGGAGCGAATTTTCGCTGCCTTCGACGGAGGCATCCTGCACCTCCACGCAAACGGTCGGCACTTGCTCGGAGCCGTGTCCTCGTTGCGCGGCCTCAAGGCCCTCTTCCTGGACGATGACAAGGACTTTCCCACCTCCTTCTCGGTGCTCGCGGCCCTCAAGTGCCGCGCCGGCAACCTGCCGCTGGTCGTGCAGGTCCAATTCCCGGATTTTCTCGCTTCCCTCGAAACCCACTGCCTACCCGGCGGCACCCTGTACAACGTCCTGAACGTCCCCGACCCCGACACTGCAAACCGAATGATGGATCGTGTTCGCGCCTATCGAGTCTGATTTCGAGCGCAGTGCGGCGTACCAACTAAGTACACGCGTTCCTAAAGACTGTCACGTATTGTTGGTCCTACTGTTCTCATCGCTGTGGTACGTCGTTCCTTGGTGGGGGTGCCTCGTATGCCGAGGACGCGCCAATTTCTTGTCGAGTTAACCCAGCAGGAGCAGCAAGTAAAGTCCCAAGGCCCAAAATATACGTCATCATATCGAGATCTGATCCGAACCAACATTGTTCTCCTGGCTGCCCAGGGCCTCTCGAATGATGTCATTCGCCTCGCGTCTTGCTACGCCTCATCAGATCGTCAGCAAGTGGCGCAAACGCTTCAGCCCAGCTTGATTGCCCGGTCTCGAAGATGAGCCTCGGGGTGGACGTCCTGGGCCCCCCCTCTGCCACATGGTCCAAGTTAAAGGGGATTGCTCCAGATCGGAGGTTCTCTATTCCAAGCTTAGAAAGGGTGAGCCATTTTTTCATTTTGCCAACTTACAATAAAAAGAAAATGGGAAGCTAGATTGGCGTTTAGCGTCAGGACAAAATTACGATTATGAACATTTCTATTGAGTTTCAAACTTAGGTCTGGTACAAGAGAGGTCGTTCAGACAGCGGCGTGCGACTTCAATTCCCACGTCGGAAAGTGGCCCGCAAGGATTCCACGCGGCCTCCGGGGTGGTTATTGCACCATTTACTTCGACCGCTGCTGGAACTGTCGGGATCTGACCGCCCGTCGTCGGTAATTTCGTTGAATTCGAAGCGAATGAGATTCTTGGCAGGGACAGAGGCGCGCCGAGAAGTATGCTTCGGCAATCTTATGCATGCTCTCACCGGTTGCGGTCGATGACCGGGACATGGTGGGCTTTTGCGAAGTCGCGGAGAACACACTCCCTGACTAGTGGCACGGCGAACATTTGTTATTTTGCAGGCGACGCATGGTCGCCCGGACAGGTACTGGTGGACTTGTTCAAAACCATTATATGTTTTGGGTCGTCCACTAGTTCGTTAATCTAGCATTGCACGTAGACTGTTTCGTTGTTCCGGGAGGAGTCAATGCGAATGATGCGATTAGTGAGCCTTGTTGTTCTGCTCTCATCGTTGTCCTTAGGGGCGTCTGCTGAGTTGAACCCGCTTCTGCCACGGCCCCAGGAGATCCATTATGGGTCTGGATGGCTTCGCGTGCGGGGCGTGCGTGTCCACTTGCCGCCCGGCTCGACTGAGGAAGACCGGTTTGCCGCGCAAATGCTCGCCCAGTTCCTTTCGGATCGGGCCAGAGGCTCGCTTGAGATCTCCGAAGGCAACGCATCGGAAAATGCGATTGTTCTGACTCGATCCGGAGCTGTCGATCCTCTGCCTCTCCCCGACGAGCGTCCGGGTCCCGAATCGCGCGAGGCTTACTGGCTCAAAGTAACCCCCAAAGGTGCCGAGATTCGAGCACTTTCATCGGCCGGCTTGTTTTATGGAGTTCAAACGCTCTGCCAACTGGTCGAAGGCAGCGCCGAGGAAGCAAAGCTTCCAGAAGTAGAAATCCACGACTGGCCAGCGCTGGCTTACCGAGGAACTATGGTGGACATCAGCCAAGGTCCACTGCCTACCGAACTGGAAATCAAGCGTCAAATTGATTTCCTCGCCCGCTGGAAGGCCAACCAATATTACTTGTTCAACGAGGGCAACATTGAGCTCGATGGATATCCACTCCTGAATCCTGAAGGGCGTCTCACAAAGGAGGAGGTGCGGCGCATCGTCGATTATGGCCGTCAGCGCCACATCGACGTCATCCCTTGCTTGGAACTGTACGGCCACATGCACGACCTGTTCCGTGTGGAGCTGCACTCCGATCTGGGGGCCATTATTCCGCACGGTGACGAGTTTGACCCTCGCAATCCCAACGTCAAGGCGGTGCTCAATGACTGGATTGACCAGTTTTCGCGGCTGTTTCCGAGCCGTTTTGTGCACGTCGGATTTGATGAACCTTGGCTGATCGAGCAGGTGGCCAAACAACATGGCACCACACCGGCAAAGTTGTATGTCGAGCACCTCAGCTATGTCGCCAAGCTTTTTGAGCAACGCGGGAAACGCGTAATGGCCTGGGGCGACATTATGGTCAAATACCCCGAGATTCTTTCTGAGCTGCCACCCGGCATGATGGCCGTGCCGTGGTACTACGATGCGAAGCCAGACAGAGAATACAAGCAATGGCTAGGCCCCCTGGTCGCGCACAATGTACCCCGCTTCATCGCACCTGGAGTAGATAGTTCGACGGAGCTTACCCCCGACTTCGTACAGACTTTTGAAAACATCGACACCTTCTTGGCGGCGGGGCGGAAATCGAGCGGGCTGCTCGGGCTGATCAACACGGTCTGGGGAGACGACTCTGAACTTCTCATGCGGATGTCATGGCCGGGCATGGCGTACGGAGCGGCGGCTCCTTGGCAATCCCGGCCGATGGATCAGGGGAGATTCTTTTCTGATTATGCAGGCATTATGTACGCGCCACTGATTGCCCCTGAGGTGGCGGCTGCTCTTGAAAACCTCACCGAGGCTGAGGCTAATCTCCAAAAGGTGCTGGGGCATGACACCATTTTCCCATTCTGGGCTGGCGACCCTTTTGGCCCTGAGAACCTGAAGAACGCAGCAATACACCGAGAGGACTTACGCCGGGTCCGGATTTTGGCAGAAGAGGCGCAAACGCACTTATACCGCGCCTTGTCCTTGGGTGGAGATCCCACCACCCTTTCCAGCTTGCTCTTTGGAAGTCGTTTTCTCGATTATGCAGGACTGAGGAACCTTTATCCTCTCGAAATCGTTGCCCTCTGGCAAAGGCTCGGCCCTCGTCCCAGCGCTGACCAATTCTGGCGGCAATTCGGAGATCTCGTCATATACCAAGTCCACGGACGCATCTCTGATCTTATGTACGGGATCACGGAGCTCCGTGAAGCGTATCGGTCAGCTTGGCTTGCCGAGTACAGTCCGTACCGGCTCGCCGCCGCCCTGGGAAGGTGGGATGCGGAGTACGAGTATTGGCGAAGGCTGCAACAGCGGTTCGAAGTTTTTTCGGAAAACATCCACGACGGAGACACTCTGCCTCCGCTCGATCGGTTCACTGAGGGAAAGTGAGGGCCCCGAAAACCTGTCGGTCTTAATTCCCGTTCTTGTATGAATTGCAAAGACTCTGGCCATTCTCGCAAGAATCTCTGCGCTACCCCTAGTTGCCTCAATGACCCGACGAGGAGTGCAACTTGATGAGCCACATAGATTACGATGCCATCGTTACGCGCCAGTGCACTTACGTGAAGGAACGTGGGAAGAACGTCGGCAGGAAGCTGGTGAGCGGCTTGTTGATACGATTTCCCAGTACGCCCCGAACCTGCGTGACTTGATCGTCAAATGGTCGCTATACACGCCGCCCGACATTGAACGCCGCGTGGGGATGACGGGCGGCAATATTCGCCATCTCGATATGGTTCCGGGTCAGCTGCTCGTGCGCCGTCCGCTTGTGGGATGGGCCCACTACCGCACGCCGGTCGCCGGGCTTTATTTGTGCGGAGGCTGGGACACACCCGGGCGGTGAGGTGACGGGCGCCCCTGGGCACAACGCAGCGCAGGCCATCCTGCGCGAGATGAAGTGAGGCGGACAGGGTTTTCGACCGATTATCGATTTCATTCCTTGCGTGCTGGAAAACAAGCCCGTGCAAGTTTCGGGCAACGACGCGATGCTCGCAGTGCTGGCCATCGAAGCCGTGGTCAAGTCGTACGAGACGAACAAGCTCGTAAACCTTGTTTAGATGGAGGAATGAGCACATGTGGAACTGGAAGGAGTACCCCAAATCCAAGGAGATGTATGATAACGCCAAGGGCGTTTTGGCAATGGGCGTTGCTTCTCAGGTTCAGACTTTTGGCAGGCCACACCCTCTGTATATGACGTGCGGAGAAGGTAGCAGACTCTATGACGTGGATGGAAATGAATTCATCGATTTTCTATTGAATTATGGCCCCCTGATCCTCGGACATTGCCCGAAGGTGCTGCATGAGGCAGTTCGGAGCCAACTGGATAAGGGCACGGCTTTCGGAGAACCGCATCCCCTCCAGGTCGAAGTGTCGAAGTTGTTGATCGAAGCCGTGCCCTGTTTCGAAGCGGTCAATTTCAACAACACGGGGTCGGAAGCCGTGCAAGCGGTGCTGCGGCTGGCACGCGCGGTGACCGGCCGAACCAAGTTCATCAAGTTTGAGGGCCACTACCACGGCTGGATGGACAATGTCTTCTTCAGCTTCCACCCTGACAAAGGTGAGGACTTCGGAACTCGCGAACACCCCAAACCGGTCATCCACAATTACAGCAAGGGGGTGGCACGAAATGTACTCGACAATGTGGTGGTTCTTCCCTGGAACAATCTTGATTACGTGAAGACCGCTTTCAACACGCACAAGAACGAAATCGCTGCCATCCTGACCGAACCCATTATGAGCAACTGCGGCATCATCATGCCACGGCCGGGGTACCTTGAGGGGTTGCGCCAACTGGCCACAGAACACGGTGCGATGTTGATCTTCGATGAAACCATCACTGGATTGCGGGGTGCGCTCGGTGGCGCGCAAGAATTCCTGGGCGTGATTCCGGATATTGCCTGTGGCTTCAAGGCGCTCGGAGGTGGATTCCCCATCTTCGCTTACGGTGCCAGCCGGGAGATCATGCAGGTGGTCTCCAACGGTCACGCTGTTCACGCTGGAACGTTCAACGGCAATGCCATTGGCTGCGCGGCGGCGCGAGCGGTCTTAACCGAACTGAAGAAAGATAACTGTGCCATCATTCGGCGCATTAACGAAATTGGCAGGCACATGATGAGTGAGATCGGAAAGATGGCCAGGAAACACAACATGGCGGTGCGCATCCAGGGCCCGGGGTCGGTGTTTTGCGTCTCCTTCCACGATCACGAAATCTGGGATATGCGAGATGCGTTCGACCAGGAGAACGAAAGATACTTCATATTTCGCCAACTCTTGCTAGATCAAGGGATTCACATTTTCCCGACCGAAAAGGGCCTTTGGTATCTTTCGGCAGCCCACACAGATGCAGATATCGAGGAGACTCTGAGTGCCGTGGACAGGGTGTTTAGATTGATGAAAGGAATAGGTCGATGAAGACAAGACGGGTCCGCATGGGAGTAGTGGGCGCTGGCAGCTGGGTACAGATGCCCATCCGGGTACACCTGCGGCATCTCTCTGCAGACTTTGTGGTTATTTGTGACCATGATGATGAGCGCACTGCCAAACCCACAAAGGAATTCGGTGTGCCGGAATTCTTCTGCAATCTCGATGGAATACTGTGATGTGGGCTCTCAACATGCTTGATGATACAAGAATCGGGACAGATCACCCATGATTATATGCAGCGAATCGTCGCTGCGGTGTATGGAGGCGGGAACTGCGAGCTATGCTCTCGTGCTGAATTTTTGAATTCAATTTGCCTCGGTCCTTGCCTTCAATTCACTCTGGCGGCTCGCGACCGCGGAGCCGCTTTGTGTGGACGGGTCGAAGTGATGTATCAGGAGTAAGTCTAGGCGCGGAGGGATTTAGAGATGCCTGGTTGAGCGGCACACAGTGTGTCTCCCCTTTTCCTGCGGTTGCCATGCAACGGATGTCCGTGCTCTCCAGACTGAGGGTAGCCTGGTTCGGAGACTCGCTGTTGGCCTGCAGAATTACCCTCACCAGCGGGGAATGCACTGCCACTTGGTCTGTCCTGGTCTTCCTCTCCATTCTTCCTTGCCGGCTCTTGCCACGGCAGTGGCTTTTCCGGCTGGAGGGCTACAGAGTCTGCTTGAACTGGAACCTCAGCCTGCGAGCGGAGTGACTGACCCGGGTCGAGCCAAGGGTGTTTTGGAAATAAGGTTCACTCGACGAAGAGTCAACAACTTGCAGACGGCTCGATTTGGCTGAGTTGTTGATTCTATGTGCGGCGGAATCTATCTCTGACAGACTGCTGAACCCCCTTTTCCTTTAAGGAGTGTGCTATGAAACCCGTTCTCTCCGTCCTCAGCGATAGCGAAATCGAAGTGATCTGTAATGCGGCGCGCTTAATCCTTTCAAAGAAGGGATTGCGTTTTGTGGATCCAGAAGTGCTAGACGTCTTCCGCCGAAACGGCTTTGAGATTGCGGACGGTAATGTCGTACACATAGCGTCTGATCAGCTGGAGAGCGCCCTCCGGACTGCACCCAAACGCTTCGTACGTCGGGGCGCATCGGTGGATCGAGATGTGGCGTTGGGGACTGGTGTCACCCATTTTGCGGTCGGTTCACTGCCGATTTTTGTAGTTGAACGGAAGCCCGCAGTGCGTCGTCGTCCTGCGGAACTGGGGGATCTGAAACGGTTCACACAACTTTCTGAGGCACTGGATGCTTTTACCATCGGGAATCCAGTCGTGCAGCCGCAAGAGATCCCTGAAAAGGTCATGCATCTGCTCTGGAATCGGACCGGCTCTGTGCGGATGACGAAACCGGTTTGTTGCTGGTACGGCACCAGCCGCGAGACATCGGAAGAGGGATTGGAGGTCCTACGTCTTGCAGCTGGAGGTCTGGAACA
>Ga0187882_1005389_pt1 | contig 10015 bp, 12 predicted proteins | sample June2016WEW_19_1_3_FD_132991 | JGI IMG/M metagenome (GOLD analysis project Ga0187882, IMG submission 132991) | Peatland microbial communities from SPRUCE experiment site at the Marcell Experimental Forest, Minnesota, USA - June2016WEW_19_150 | ecosystem: Environmental > Terrestrial > Soil >...
AACCCCTCAAAGAAGTACGAGGGCTCGTCGGCCTGCTGTTCAAGGCAATGTCTCCGTTCATGAAGTTCAAGCCTGTGAAGCCAGATGTTCTACTCAAAGATGGAGAACAGGTAGACGGGCTAAGCGTGATCCATACTCCCGGCCACACGCAAGGTAGCATATGCCTGTACAGTGAAAGATTGAAAGCCATGTTCGCAGGCGACGCCCTTAGAACCGACAAAAACAGAAGCCCCAAGCTTCCTTCAGCGGCCATGACGTTCAACATTGCTGAGGCGAGGAATTCCATAAGGAAGATTGCGTCTTATGAATTCGAGCTCTTGCTTCCAGGTCATGGCCCGCCTATTCTTATGGATGCCTCTAAGAAGGTTAAGGAATTGGTCGCGAGTCTGGGTTAGGAATATCCGGCAGGCAACTCTGCTAGCTTAGCGATTATGTTCTTGGTTTAGCTTGTGAGTTCCCTTTGGGACGTAATCGAAGAACTTTTCGATTGTGTTACCTGAAGTCCATTCTGCGCGGATTCTGGTTCTCTTCTCCGCTCTGCGCAATTCTGACAATAGCATGCGATTGAGGGCCCGCGCGCTTTCTCCTTCGAGCTCTGCTTCAACCGCGAAGCCCTTCTCGATCGATTTGATTGTTCCCTTACCACTAATGAGCCTCTCAAGGGTTGGCCGGATGCTACCTGGATTATAACTGCTTATACGTGCCGATAGCATGAACTTCTTTTGAGCCATTATGGTCCTTTCCGTTCCACACTTTTCGAATACACGGCCAGGCAGTCGTCCCTCTCTCGTACAGCTGGAAGACTCGACATGAGGCAATAATCGACTCCCAACAGACCGTCATGCTTTGTCATCTGAGCCTACGGCTAGAGTTTCATGATAGCCTGCGACATGAAGGTTATTGCCCCGTTCACACTGAAAGTGGTTTAATCTACGCTTCCAATGATTGGCCCCTATGGTGTAGATCTGATTTGGGTTCCGTGGTCTCCCCTACAGTGCACGATGTGAAAGCAATTCGTGCGTTCTTTCTCGCAGCGTGGAAACAGGCAGGCCCAGAAGCCTTCGGGTGGGCTGGTGCTACCGAGAACAACATTCAGGAGATATCATCGGAAGCGTTCATCTCCTCGCTATTATCGAAGCCAGAGGCTAAGGTGTTTGCGTTCTCTCAGGACGGTCGAATAGTCGGAATCGCCGTCAATAGGAAGATGGATGAGAGTACAGTGGAATTGGCGGGAATCATAGTACAACAAGACGCTGTAGGCAAAGGTATCGGAACCGCATTGCTGAAGAGCGCAATAGCTTCAGCCAAAGAACTGGGCTTCCTCTCGATGCGTGTGAAGACCGAAACAAACAATCAAGATGCCATCTCATTCTACAGAAAAAACGGTTTCACAGAACTCGGTATAGGAGAAGAGGAGGTTGAGGGAAAACCGGTCAAGGTTGTGAATCTAACGCTAAGTCTGAAGCCTTGAAGATCAGAGCTAGGTATAGGAACTACCTGACGCCTTGGTTCGAGTACTTGCTGGTCTCGAAACAGGAGATGCGAAACATCCTAAAAGACACAGGGTGGAGACTCACGCGAACAATCGCCTCAAAAGGCCCTGCATACATATCCCTAATCGAGAAAGAAAGGTGAGACCGTGTCAACACATGCCTCTTCCCCAGAGCCAGCATTCCTGAAATGGATTCCTCTGGCAAAACAGATTGTTGAGCAGACTCTTGGGTTGCGCTGGAATGATGTCTTGGACATCTACAGTTACATACCCACTATTCCTCTGGCCGAAGCTTTGGCGCTCGAGGCTAGGCGTGCGGGCAGTGACACGCACATCACATTGATGACGGACGACCTTTGGTTTACCTCGATGAAAGAGCTACCAGCCCGCTGGTTACGTGAACCATCACAAGTCGAACTAGCAATCAACAAAACCGTTACCGCTCACATCTATTTGGGCGGCCCGGCTGACGCGCGGCGCTTCTCTTCCATTCCACTCGACAAGTTCGATGCCAATGCCATTGGAAATTTGAAACAGGATGAACCGAGGCAGCGGCGACGCGTTCAACAGGTGGACCTACCTATCGGACGAGTCTGCCCAGAACGCGCCGAAGCTTACGGCTTGGACTATCCGCGTTGGCGCGAAAGCTATGAAGCCGCCCTAGCAGTTGATGTGAACGAGATTCGAAAGGCGGGTCTCGGATGGGCGAAGAAATTGATGGGTCGAAGGAAGGTTCGAATCACTTCCGACTCTGGGACTGATATTCGCTTCGAAACCAAAGGGATTGCTCCTCTCGTTGACGATGGTATAATTGATGCACAAGATGTGCGTAGTGGATATCTTGAGACTGGCCTTCCAGCTGGCAAGATGGTTTCAGCGGTCCTCCCGAATTCCGCCGAAGGTGAGGTGCACTTCGCTGAACCTGTTCTTTTCGCGGGCAAAGTCATCAACGGCGTAAGCCTAGCTTTCACGAAAGGTAGGCTTATGCGTTGGGAAGCAGAAGAAAACGCGGATTTGCTCAGTCATCCTCTACGAAACGCGGCAAAGATGCGAGTCGACCGTTTGGGCTGGTTCGCGGTAGGATTGAACCCAGTTGCCAAGCCCTGTATGCTTGATAACCGCATCGTCAAGGACGATGTGACGATCGGTTTGGGCCATCATCCACAAGTGGAACCATCGAAAAAACACACAGCAGCTGGATTCGAGGCTACCATCGGAATATGCAACGTGGAAATCTCAAGCTAACCCCAGATACTTCAGAAGCCCAGCTAAACACCAGAAACCTGACCCCGAGGCAAAGCTACTCCGAGACCGTCAAGGCTTTCAGAAAAGATACGGCGCACATCGTAGACAGGAAGGTTAGAGACTCATGAGAAAAACGAAGAAAGGATCAAATGAACTTGTTCGAGTCTACTTCTTCAATCGTCCAGGCGCCGGCAACACTTCCAAGGTCATCGATGCCGTCAAACGAAGGCTTCGACAAGGAGACGTTAACAAGATTCTCGTCGCTTCGGAAAGTGGACGACTTGCCTTGGCGCTCAAGCGTACCCTTGGACGGACCCCGATGGTCTGCGTGACCATCGACGAAAAAACGCGACGCAGGTATCGTAAACCCCCTTTGATGAGGGACGACCTCCTAAAGCAAGGAATAGTTATTGTTGATGAAGCCTCAGAACCTCTCGGCCGCGAGTTGCTCTTTAGGAATTGGTGGGAACAAGAGACTATCCGCCTGCCCGGTCCCAATGCCGACTTGTTTTGGATGAGCCTGATCTGTGTTGGAGGCCATGGGCTGAGAACTGCAGTTGAGATTGTCTTCATGGCAGTTGAGGCAAGGGCTGTTGCGGAGGGCGAGAAGGTTGTATCTGTAGCAGGCACCGGCTGGGGAGCTGACTCAGCCATAGTGATGACAGCGTGCAAATTCGACAATGTTGTGGGAGTCAACCCGAAGAAGAGAATGAAAATCGAGGAAATACTGGCTATGCCCAAGCAGACTAAATGGACGGGATACGGGTAATTCACCTTCCGCTGGAGGTCTTACAATTAGCGGAATGTTAAGGTAATTGCGATGGACAGTCGGACATACGAAGATCAAGAGTATTGGAACAATTTACGCAGGTCAAGAGATTACTATTCTCATGAGAACGTAGTTACCGATGGAAACGACGGAGAGGCCGAATTTGATTCTAAGACATTTGAAACAACCGCAGGGAAAGTCGTGGCCGATGTTGGCTGCGGAATCGGCGAATTTACACTCAAAATAGCTGGACAAGCTAGAGAGGTTGTTGGGGTTGATTTTTCCGAAGAAGCAATACGCAGAGCAGAGAAAAATCTCAGTCGCAGGGGGAGAAGGAATTGCGAATTCAGGCGAGCAAATGCCAATGAACTTCCGTTTCCAGACGCTCGCTTTGACGTTGTAGTGAGTAGGCGGGGTCCCGTAACTTCAAGCATGCAGTCGCTTCTCGAAGCCTTCAGAGTTTTGAGAGAGGGCGGAACTTTGATGGAGATAACCATAGGTGAGAAAGACAAGAATAACATCCTCAGAATTTTCGGCAGGGGTCAAATGTACGGCATCACGGAGAGAGTGGCTGTTTCAAAGGGCAGGATGCTAGATGATGCCGGTTTTCTAATCGTTGAGATAAAGGACTACCTAGGCACCGAAATTTTTCGAACCTTGGATGACTTGATCATCAGGTTGAACAGCGCACCAATAATACCCAATTTCGACGTGAAACGTGACGAGAAATGTCTAGAGCAGGTAGAACTGGAGTGCAAGACAAGTCGTGGGATTGAAACGGAGGTGCACAGAGTTACCATAATCGCCACCAAACCTTCGCTGCAGAGAACATAAATGCCGAGAGGCTAATCCCCGTTGACTCTTACGAGATCAGAGACTATTACCAAACCGTCAGACATGGAAGCGGCTTGGTCTAAGCAGTATGACAGACTAGCTCGAATATTCGCAAAAGCGCTCGGAAAGGGAACTCAGGAAATTGCCGAAATAGGATGTGGGAGCGGACAACTCACAATACCATTGGCCAAACAAGCATCCAATCTGCGATTCGTTCTTATTGATACATTTGCCAATACAGGAACAGGATCCTACTCCAACAGGCGCTACCAAGCGCTCGTCTCGAACCTGAAGAAATCGAAATTGTTCAGGCGTGTTCGGATAGTTACTGCTGATTACATGGAATGGATCAAAAAACAAGACTACGAAATCTATGATGCGATAATCTCTAGCGAATTCCTTCCAGAAATTACCTCAGCCGAGATTCGCCCTTTCATTCGCGAGTGCTATTGCATGCTGATGGTGCGCACACACACACAAAATGACGGTTCAAATTCCGTTGCCCGCACCATCAGTACCACACACACGCGAGTTCAAATCACGATGCCCGCACCACTATACCCGCAATCTCCTCACGGAGACCATGCTAACTCAAATGCTAACGCATGATCTTGTGGATCAAACTACGATGCTCGCACCATTAGTACCACCACACCACCACCGAGTCCTAAACTCAACATGTGGCGCTTACAATCCGAAAAGCAAGGGCTAGTTCTTAGAAACGAACATGCCACACTGAAGCGGGTGGCGAAATAATCCAAGCCTTCCCCGCTAACGGATAGTTGTCGGTGGATGTGAGAGGCTGGATAGTTTCGGTTGAATCTCGGCGGCTTCTATTTCGTTAGGCGATTCTGCTTCCGGAGTCTCTCCACGAGTTCCGGGTATCGGGGATCGGCTCTTGCCTTGCCGAAGAGAGGCGCGTACATCATGGTTGAGGGGATTAATGTGTGGGCTTCGAGGGCCTTGTTCATGTACTCGAAGTAGGAGTCGAGGTCTCCGAGGGCGTGGTACACGTACCCGACGAAGTTGAAGGCGATCGGACCCATCTTGGCGTCCTCGATCTTCTTGATTGCGAGGAGCGCCTTCTCCCTGTCGCCTTCCTGGGCCGCGAGAACCCCGCTCAACCAGAAGACCCGAGGATTGGTGGGCTCGAGCTTCTCGAACTTTGCATGAACCTCCTTAGCGTTCTCAAGGTCCCCTTTGGTTAGGTAGTACTCCGTCATGCCCCTGTAGGTGGGCGCCGGGGCCAGCTGCTCGGTCTTCCTCCAGTGCTCCAGCGCCTCCTGCTCCCTCCCGGTCCAGAGGTATGCCACCCCGACAAGCCAGATGAACCGGGGCCTAATGGGGTCCAAGCGGTAGGCTGTCTCGATCTGTCTAACCATCTCCGCGGAGTCTCCCTTGAGTGCCTCCAGCTCGCCCAGCTGATGGTAGGGGTCTGGGAGGCTCGGGTTGAGTCCCAGCGCCCTCCTCGCCTCCGCTTCCGCTCCTAGGGCGTCGTCCTCATTGAAGAACATCGTAGCAAGCGACGCGTGGGCCTCCGGAAGATCGGGGTCGAGGTCGATGGCACGCTCCAGTGAGGTCTTCACAGTCGAGAGGGAGACGTCAGAGGGCTCGTATCCGGCGTCAGCAAGCCATTCGTGGCACTCTGCCACCCCTACATACGCCCTCGCGAACTTGGGATCCAGCTCGACGGCCTTCTCGAAGAGACTCATTGCCTGCCTGACTGAAGCCTCAGTCTCCTCCCTGTACAGCTCCCTGCCCCGGAGAAAGTTGTTGTACGCCTCGATGTTCTCGGTAGGCTTCTTCTCCAAGGTTCTCTTCTCGGACTCGTGGAGCTGAGTCTTGAGCTCCCCAACCACCTTCTCCGCTATCTCGCTCTGGACGGCGAAGATATCATCCAAATTCTTGTCGTAGTGGGAGGACCAAAGGTGCTCCTCGGTGTCTGCGTTGATCAGCTGGACTGTGACTCTGACCCGGTTGCCCGCCTTCCTGACGCTGCCTTCGATAAGTGTTCCCACTTCGAGCTCTCTGGCAATTTCGGAGACCTTCTTCTCCTTCTTCTTGTAGGTCATCACTGACGTTCGAGCTATGACCTTCAGACTCTTCACTTGGGCAAGCCTGTCAATCAACTCCTCCGTCATGCCGTCTGCGAAGTACTCGTCGTTAGGGTCGGGGCTCATGTTTTGCAACGGCAAGACGGCGACCCTGCTCTTGTCAAGCGTCGGCCGTGCTGAAGAAAATGCGGGCGGAACGAAGCTCTTCGACCGAGCAGGATCAATTGGTTGCAAGGGGGCGGTCAGTAGGGATTGGAGTTGGTTGGTATAGAGCCTTTCGTCGAGTTTGGAGTACAAGGGGGGAACGACGTTAAACCTACAAGGTGTTGAGAAGAGGAGGTCATGGGAAGGTCATAGAATCGCGGGTCGCGTCAAAAACGACCTTTCCTCTATCATCAATTACGACTCTCAAATGCGCAAAAACTCTTCGGCGAAGGCAGATATGACGAATCGATGGTACGATCCAGAAGAGCAATTGAAGCCGCTGTCACTAAGTTCGAAGCAAAGTCAGGCCAGAAGCTGCGTGATCTACTTCAAAGCGATTCAAGAACCGATTTTGTGAACGGTCTAGCTGCTAAAACAAAGGAGTTCCTATCACCTGCAGCTCACAGCACTACGGAGCCAGAGCTGCCTGAACCCAAGGATCGCGAAGACGCCCGTTTGGCGATTATGATGGCTTATGCAATCGTGGCCTACGTAGCTACCTTCATGTCCAGAAGAGCTCAAACTGAATAACACGAAGCTATTCCGCTTATAGGCAACTCCAATGCTGTCGGGCTAGATTCGGTAGCGCTATAATCGCAGTTAGAAGGAATCGAAGCAGTAGCATGAGAGATAATATCCAAGTGCCATCAACTAGAATCCGAGCGCTCTGAAATCTGGGAAAGTTGTCAAGGTTTTAAATGCATAAACACAACAAGTCTAATGCGACGTGCCTTGGCCAAACCCAAAGAGAAGGAACAGACGCTACCGAGTTTGTCACGAGTATTCGGCTACGTCGCTGTGAAGGAATTGCGAGGTCTCGAAGATCGCGTTAAGGTTCTCGCGCGACTTGGCTATCCGAACAAAGAAATCGCAATAATCTGCGGAACCACGCCCGCAACGGTGGCTACACTCAAATCTCGTCCAGCAAAGGAGCGTGGCCCACGCTAATGGCAAAAGAGAAAACTAAGATTGACCCCACTAGGTTGATGCTTGCCTATTTGTGCATAGCCACCGAAGGCCCAGAGGCCTCCCTCGTACGAAAAGTCGCAATTCTAGACCGATTCAACCTGACCGATGAGGAAATCGCGAAGGTGTGTGGTAACACTACCCAATCAGTTCGGAATGCTCGCCAATTTGCCAAGAAAAAGCGGTAGGGCAACAAAGAAAACTGTAAAGCGGCTGTTGCCTATTCCTAAGGTGTATATGGAAGCGATACCTGTCGGGCAGTCAATGTTCCCAACGCTATACCAGTTTGAAAATGGCCTTCGCCTAGCAATCGATAAGCATCTATCGACTTGTTACGGCCCCAATTGGTGGGAAGTTTCTCTAAAGACGAATCTACCTACGATTTATGATTATGCTGAGGACGCGAAAACGAAAAGGGCGTCCATGCCTTGGATCGGCAGCTCAGCTCGGACAACCGTTCTTCCTATCCACCTTGTGACGCTGGGTCACCTCGAGGAGATTGTGAAAAAATATGAGGCTGACTGTATCCCTAGTCTTTTTCCTACGAAAGAGTTCTTTCTAGGTCACATGGAATGCATAAAGCGGGTTCGCAACCTTTACTCTCACATGTTTCCTTGTCTCGACAAACAGGATACCCGATTGGTCAAAAGTGAAGTTCGAGTATTGGCCTGGCATCTTCGCACCAAGCTCTAGTCAATTTGTCAGGTAGTTATGGCCATCGCCATTGTCTTCAGCTTGGATCGCAAGAGCCCCTTGAACTCTGGATCGTCTACGAGCCAATCCATTACGTTATCGGTCTTCATCTCTTCCTCGTGCAATTGCATAGCCGTTTTCACATCTAACGGACAGCCACACCGAGAGCAGAAACCACTCGTAGGCGAATTCGGCTCCTGACAACGCAAGCACGTCTTAATCCTTAACGTGTGCTCTTCGCTGTTCACTTCATCTTCGGTCTTAATGCCGTTCAGCCTCAACAGTGCATTATCTATGTTTCTTCCAGACGGATGCACGTAAGTCGAAGCCATTCTTGAATCGTCGACCCATCCGAGATATTCCTTCATCTGCGCTTCCGTTAGGACGTTAGCGAGGTTCAAAGCTCTCGCATGCCTGAAAAGAGAATAATGCACAAAGTCGCGGATCTGAATCTGTGCATCGCGCGACACACGCGTTTGCGGGAAAGGGTTGCCAGCGCGCGGTAGACTCTTCGCGCGCATTAGCGCATGGCCGTCATTTGCGCGCGGTAGGGTGGATTGTCAGGGGATATTTACCCCAAAGCAAGTTCCAACCTCGTCGTCGTCGGGTATAGTGGTGCGGGCATCGTGATTTGAACTCGCGTGTGTGTGTGGTACTGATGGTGCGGGCAACGGAATTTGAACCGTCATTTTGTGTGTGTGCGCACCAACTATCCCACACCGACGATGACAAATCATAACTCTCGTGGCAAATGCGACCGGTCAACTGTTTGTCTTCAGTACCTTTTCCAATTCATCCATTGAAGCGTCAATTGTTGGTATCTCAACCATACCGCGCATTGCAGTGCTGGGGTCTTTGAGGCCGCTTCCAGTTATCTCCACAACAACGCTGTCCGACCGGTCTAGTTCTCCTCGCAAGACTATTTTCATGAGGCCAGCGAGTGATGTCACGCCTGACGGTTCTGCGAAGACTCCTTCACTTTTGGCGAGAATTCGTTGCGCCTCTAGTATCTCTTCGTTTGACACTGCCACCGCCGTTCCATGTGACTCTCTGATGGCTTTCAGGGCCGCGTCTCCGTCCCACGGAAACGGGTCCATGAGGCCCGTCGCCACTGAGTCAGGCCTATCCCAGGCAGCAATCTTCAGTGGGTCCACGCCTTGCTCGTAGGCGCGAATTACTGGTGCGCAACCCGTCGATTGCACAGCGACCATTTTCGGCTTTGTTCGAATGAAGTCAAGTTCCTTGAAGTCCAAGTAGCCCTTCCAATTGCCTGCCAAAGCTCCGCCAGCTCCAACGGGCACGAAAACCCAATCAGGCGAATTCCAAGCCAAGCCCTCGACAATCTCATAGGACATGGTCTTGGGGCCTTCGGCTTGGTATGGGTTTAGGGGGCCGAAGCTGGGGCATGGGTACCAGCCGTACTTGTCACAGACGGCCTTGAGCATTTTCACCGTCGGGTCTTCCCCGGCCTCAAGCCCACGAACCTTCACAACCTGAGCACCATACATTGTCAGTTGTGCCAGTTTGCCCGCACTTGCCATTTCCGGGACGAAGGTTATGCACTTTAAACCTGCTTTGGCAGAGTACGCCGACAAGGCTGCAGCTGCGTTGCCACTCGACGCTGAGACGACGGTGTCATAGCCTAACTCCACCGCCTTTGACACTCCAACTGTCATCGGCCTATCCTTGAAGGATGATGTGGGGTTCCGGGTGTCGTCGAGTAACCAGAGCCTTTCCAAACCTAGTGCTTTGCCCAGC
>Ga0187882_1005404_pt1 | contig 9995 bp, 8 predicted proteins | sample June2016WEW_19_1_3_FD_132991 | JGI IMG/M metagenome (GOLD analysis project Ga0187882, IMG submission 132991) | Peatland microbial communities from SPRUCE experiment site at the Marcell Experimental Forest, Minnesota, USA - June2016WEW_19_150 | ecosystem: Environmental > Terrestrial > Soil >...
TATATGGCAAAGACAGAGGAAACAACAGTAAAGACAGAGGCACCGGCAGCCAAGGGGCCTGATAAGGGCGGCTTCTACTGGGGGACCGGCAGAAGGAAGACATCGGTTGCTCGTGTTCGGATTAAACCCGGCGACGGTAAATTAGTCATTAACAAAAAACAGCTTGTGGAGTATTTTAAGACCGACCAGAACAGAAGCGCGGTGCTCTCGCCGCTGCAGATGGCCAAGGCCGAGAAGACGCTCGACGTATTTGTCAACGTCAACGGCGGCGGCACGACGGGCCAGGCGGGCGCGACTGTGCTGGGTATCGCAAGGGCGCTGAAGATATACGACCCGAGTCTTGCCCAGGCGTTGCGCGACGGCGGGTTCCTGACACGCGACCCGAGAATGGTCGAAAGGAAGAAGCCCGGCCAGTCAGGTGCAAGAAGGAGATTCCAGTTCTCGAAACGTTAATTTGCAAACTTACAGTTCGATTATTACAATGGCCGTCGAGAACAAAACTCGACGGCTTTTTTTTAAGGAGAAAATATGATACGTGTTGCGATTATTGGCGCAAGTGGATACACGGGTGCGGAGTCAATTGAGATACTGCTTCGGCACAGCGAGGCGAAACTGACGTATTTGAGCGCGCTGCCCGAGGAGTGCGGACTGGTCAGCGATATGTTCGGGCGATTCAAGGGCCGCTGCGAAATGGAGGTTACGCCGCTGGATTTGGGAAAGCTGGCGGACGCGGCGGATGTCGCTTTATGCTGCCTGCCTCATAAGGTTTCGATGAGCTTTGTGCCGAAGATGCTGGACGCGGGACTGAAGGTGATAGATTTCAGCGCGGATTACCGGATAAAGGATGTGGCGGTGTATGAGAAGTTTTATCAAAAGCACACTGACACCGGCAATCTGGCCAAAGCTGTTTATGGTCTGCCGGAACTTTTCCGTGATAAAATAAAAAGCGCTAAACTTGTAGCTAATCCCGGCTGTTTCCCGACCGGATTGATTCTGGCGATTGCGCCTTTATTGAAAGAAGGATTGATAGAAAATGACGTTATCGATAACGCGGTAACGGGCATATCAGGCGCAGGCAAGAATCCTTCGGCCAAGTTCCATTTCCCCAATATGAACGAAAATATCTTCGCATACGGCATAGGCACGCATCGCCATATGCCGGAAATGGAGCAGATTGCGACCGACGTCGCGGGTAAGCCTGTAACGGTTCTTTTCCAGCCGCACGCCGGGCCTTTCGACCGGGGCATTCTTTCGACAGTTTATTCGAAGCCGAAGGGCAAGGTTACTAATGAGCAGCTTATGAAACTGTATAAGGATTTTTACGCGGGCGAGCCGTTTGTTCAGGTTTGCGATGGCAGCCCGAATGTTAAAGACGTTGCGGGGACAAATTACTGCCATGTTTTCCCGACGGTTGTGAAGGGGACAGTTGTTTGCTTTTCCGCGATTGATAACCTGATTAAAGGCGCATCGGGCCAGGCGATTCAGAATATGAATATCATTTTCGGCCTTGATGAAACGCTGGGACTGAAATAGGTGGCGAATGCCTGCGGGGCAGTTGAAAATTGCGACGTGTCAGTTTGCTGTGAGTGCATCGATAAAGCAGAACGCCGAGCAGATTTGCGCTCAAATGCAAAAGGCCAAAGAGGCCGATGCGGAGATTGCGCATTTTCCAGAATGTGCTCTGGCCGGCTACATCGGTTTCGATTTTCCGAATTTCGACGGATTTGACTGGGATACACTCGAAAAAGAGACAAGCAGGATTGCACGCGAGGCGGAAAAATTGAAACTGTGGGTGGTTTTGGGCAGTGTTCATCCGCTGACCAGTCCTGATAAACCATATAACTGCCTTTATCTGATAAACTCCGACGGGGAAATGGTTGACCGATATGACAAGCGTTTCTGCACGGCAGGGGAGCTGCGCCGGTTTACGACCGGCAGTCGATTTGTCTTTTTCAAAATCAATGGCGTGAAGTGTTCGCTTTTGATTTGTTTCGATTTGCGTTTTCCCGAAATTTACCGGGCATTGTATAAGCAGGGCGTCAACTGCGTGTTCCAGTCGTTTTATAACGCCCGGCAAAAAGGGCCGAGTGTGCATACGCATATTATGAGGCAGACGATGCAGTGTCACGCGGCGACGAATTATTTCTGGGTGAGTATGTCGAACGCCTCGGGATATTATTCGCCGTATCCGTCGTGTTTTATACAGCCCGATGGCGTGATTGCGGGACAGTTGAAGCAGAACAAAGTGGGCGTTATGGTAAACGCCGTTGATTTGAATAAGAAATTCTACGACCCCATGGCTGGCTTTCGTGAAATCGCCATCGCGGGCAAACTTAGCAACGGATAGGGCAAACAACGAGATAATTATGAGGTGTCAATGATGAGTACCAACAATACAGTTACCGCCCCGAAGGGTTTTCTTGCGGCAGGGGTGAAGTGCGGGATAAAAAAATCGGGCAAGCGCGATTTGGGATTGATTGTCTGCCCCGGCGGCGCGAAGGCGGCGGCGGTATTCACGACGAATAAAATCATCTCGGCGGCGGTGCAAATCAGCAGAAAGCACATCAAGAGCGATACGATTTACGCGGTGGTTGTAAATTCGGGCAACGCCAACGCCTGCACGGGCAAAAAGGGAATCAATAACGCTGTCCGAATGTGCGCAGAGACAGCGAATTATATTGTGGTTGACCCGCACGAGGTTTTAGTTGCTTCGACGGGCATCATCGGCGAACATTTGCCGATGGGAAACGTTACCGCGGGCATTGAAGACGTGGTAGGCCAGCTTAGTGAATCCGCGACAGGCGGGATGAATTTCACCAGGGCGATAATGACAACCGACACCAAAGCCAAAATTGCCTGCCGGCGGATTGAAATATCGGGTAAAAAAGTTGTAATCGCGGGGACAACCAAAGGTGCGGGTATGATTGGCCCAAATATGGCGACAACGCTTTGCTTTATAACGACTGACGTTATGATTAAACGGTCGTTGTTATCAGAATCACTCAAAAGTGCGATAGGCGATTCACTGAATAAATTAACCGTTGACGGTCATCAGAGCACCAACGACACAGCGATAATCCTCGCGTCGGGCTTAGCGGGAAATAAGCTGATAAAAAACCAGGATTCGTCACACAAGAAATTCGCGGCTGCGCTGCTCGACCTGTGCCAGGATTTGGCCCGGCAGATGGCTCTCGACGCCGAGGGCGCGACGCGGATATTTAAGGTGGTTATTACGGGCGCGGCTAATCAAACGGACGCGGCAAAAGCCGCTCGAGCGGTTGCTGATTACGATTTGGTTAAATGCGCTGTCCACGGCGGCGACCCCAACTGGGGCAGAATAATATGCGCTGTCGGCTCATCGGGCGTTAAACTGAATCCTCAAAAGGTATCCTGCAAACTCGATGATTTAGCGGTATTCAAAAACGGCGCACCGACGAATTTTGACCGCAAGAAGGCAAGCAAAATTGTCTCACAGGTCAGCCACACGATAACGGTTGATTTGGGCGTGGGCCGTGAACCGCGTGGGGTTCACGGTCATAAATCCAATGTGGTTTATGGCAAATACAGCGATTTCTGTGTCGGCTGCGACCTCAGCAAGGGCTACGTTACAATCAACGCCGACTATCACACGTAAAAAGCAGCGGATAGCGGGTAGCGTATAGCGGATAGTTGGAATTGCCGATTTCCGATTTAAGGGCGGACTGGAGGATAAGAATTGGGTAAGGAAGGCCAAATGTTTGTTTTTTGTAGAAATGAAGACATCAAGTGCCTAAATCCGCAGTTTATATTCGAGGCTAACGATCTTTTGCGGAGATTAAAACTTACCGGAGTGAGCGATTCGCAATTGCCGAACGACATATCTGTTTGGATTAACCCAGCGACAAAGGAACTTTTGTCTTTGTTGCCGGCAGGGCATCCTGATTACGATAAAATAAATGAGATACAAAAACGATATACCAATGCCCAAAGCATATTACTTCTTTCTGCTCAGGATGATATAGTCAAAGTATTGGATGTTTTGGGGAAAGCAGGGCGATGCTTTGTAGCTACAGTGAGTGTCGATTACAAAAATATCCCTCCCGCTAATATGTCTGGTATTTTTTATGAACAGATAAAAAAAAGTGCTGCCTATATAACGGCAGAATTTATGGAAAAGTTAAAGGATAAAGATAATGGAAAGACCCAAAGAACAGCCATGCTCCATATTTATTCGAGAATATATTTGTGGGTACAGAGTATGGCAAAGATTGATGATATAAAGGACTGTTTGGCCTTGGCTGGGGGGTTGAGGGCTATACTCGAGTTATTTATCGATATAAATCTGATGTTTCACAGTGCAGACGCTAATGATGTTGAGAGATACGCTTCTTTTGAAGAAGTCATAAAATGGAAATCGGCTAATAACATCCAGCAAATTCGGAAACGCTTTGACCTTAGCGGAACACATCCGATAGATTCTTACTTATCTAAACCAGACGAAGAATCTCGAATCGAGGCATTGAGATTGAAGCTATGGGGCATTAATAAGAAGGGTAAACCTATTGAGCCACAGCATTGGTCGAATATGGATTTAAGAAGGCGAGTCGAGGTATTAAAAAATCCTGAAATTGCACGGATATATACATCATCATATTATTATTGCAATATGCTTGTTCATTCTACGTATTTTGGTGCGATTCATATACCCGACAATGTCCATGTTATTAATTTCAACAGCTACCGACTTGCAAACCAGATGTTTCTAATGGCAACAAAGCTGATAAACGATATTACTCAAGCCGTCCCCGCACAAGAAATAGAATCACGACTTAAAACGATTGAAGAGGAAACATTTAAACGTTTAATTTGTGAAGCGGTAAAATTTGGTCCTGCTTCCCCATAGGATAATTCATTAGCAATTAGATATCGCCATTTGATGAAGGAAACACATAACTTAATGGGACATTGACTTATAACGCCTGCGAGAGTATTATCGTAGACGTTTAGCGAAATTTTCAGGAAGGCGACTTGGTAAGAAAGTTAAATCGTAAGGCGAAGGCGTTGGCGGTTGCCGCGGCGAAATTAGCGGGCGAGCGCCATTGCGCCGACGTCGTTGTGCTCGACCTGCGGAAAGTAACCGATGTTACGGACTACTTCGTTATCGCCACGGGCACAAGCGACAGGCAGATGCGAAGCGTGGCCGACGAAATAGCCGAGCAGGCCAAGCCGAAGGGCTTTCCACTTTTCGGAAAGGCCGGCTACGAGCGGGGCAACTGGGTCCTTCTCGATTTTGTCGATGTTGTCGTCCACATCTTCGACAGGCAGTCACGCGGCTACTACGACCTTGAAATGCTCTGGGGTGACGCGAAAAAATTAAGAATTTAGCCGCAGAGTTTTTTGAGCCACAGAGAACACAGAGGACACAGAGAATTAAAAAATTCAGAGTTGAAAATTTTGCGAGTCGGTAGGGATGCAGTCCGTTCTTAACATACTCGAAACAAGAATCAGCGAAGCAATGGCCAAAGTACCCGGCTCACAAGGGTGTCCTGCTCTCGTCAGGCCCGCCACGGACGCCAAATTCGGCGATTATCAGGTCAATGGCGTAATGCCTCTGGCCAAACAGCTCAAAACCAATCCGCGAAAATTAGCCGAGCAAATCGTGGCTAAATTAGACTCCGCCACGGCGGACAAGCTCAGCGATATTTGCGAAACGCCTGAAATAGCAGGTCCCGGCTTTATAAATCTTCGATTGAAACCCGAACTTGTCGCGGCGAATCTTTTGCAAATCAGCAAAGACGCCGACCGGCTTGGTATAGAAAAGGCCGAAAAACCAAAGACAATCGTCGTAGATTTCTCAGGCCCCAATATCGCCAAACAAATGCACGTCGGGCACTTACGCAGCACAATCATAGGCGACTGTATCTGCCGACTGCTTGAACTTCAGGGCCACAAGGTCATCCGCCAGAATCACATCGGCGACTGGGGCTTACCAATGGGTATGCTTATCGCAATAGAGCAGGAATTGAAAGAAAAGGGGGGTGCAATAAAAATAACTTCTACAAACGAGACGGTAGCACCTGACGGGAGAATAATACCACCTTCTGAATCATTTGATTTTGTCCCGATTCGTGAAATTGAAAAAAGGTACAAGGATGCAAATAAACGAGTTGGAACAAATCCGCAATTTGCCGAGAAAGCCAAAAAATCTACATTCGCTCTTCAAAACAATGATCCTGAAGCAAAATGGTATTGGCAAAAATTATGTCTTCATACTATGTTGGATTGTTACGATTTGTACAAAAAATTAAGCGTTGGTCTTACCGAATGGGATGTTCGCGGCGAGAGTTTTTATAAGGATATGCTGGCGGATGTTGTTGTGGAGTTGAAGAAAAAGGGGCTGGCGGTGGAGTCGGAAGGGGCGGTGTGTATTTTTCCGGAGGGGTTTAAGGATAAGGAAGGTAAGCCGCTGCCGGTGATTGTGCAAAAGTCGGATGGAGCTTATTTGTATGCGACGACGGATTTAGCAGCGATTCGATATCGGGTTGATAAATTAAAAGCGGATAGAATAATTTACGTTACTGATAGCCGACAAAGTTTGCATTTTGAAATGGTCTTTGCGGTTGCGAGAATGGCGGGATGGGATGTAAAACGGAGGACTGAGGACGGAGGACTGAGGACGGAGTTTGTTCACGTAACGTTTGGGAGTGTTCTTGGAGAAGATGGTAAACCATTGAAAACGCGGTCGGGCGAGAACGTAAAGCTCAAAGAGCTTTTGGATGAGGCAGTTGAGCGGGCGAGGAAGGTCGTCGAAGAGAAAAATCCCGGTTTGTCGGAAGATGAAAAGAAGAAAATCGCCAACGCGGTGGGTATTGGCGCGGTCAAATACGCTGATTATACCAATAACCGCACGAGCGATTATATCTTCAGCTTCGACAAGATGTTAGCGATGGAGGGCAACACCGCTCCATATATGCAATATGCATACGCTCGAATAAGGTCGATTGAGCGAAAGGCCCAGACTCGAAACATTGATATTGAGACCGAGCTTGCAGGCATAGGGACATTGAGCATTACCGAACCAAGCGAGCTGGATTTGGCGAAGCATTTGATTAGATATGGCGAGGCGGTGCAGTCATCGGCGGGTGATTACAGGCCTAATTATCTTACGGCGTATCTTTATGACCTTGCGCAGAAGTTCAGCAGCTTTTATAACGATTGTCCGGTTCTCGACGCATCGCCTGATAAACGGCCAACGCGGCTTTTGCTTTGCGATTTGACCGCTAAAACAATCGAGCACGGCCTGCATAACTTATTGGGCATTGAGGTCATCGAGCAGATGTAGATAATGATAATGAGACGAGCATTATTGTTGTTTCTATTTGTTGGATTGCCCCTTCTTGTCCGGGTATTGCCGATATGTGCTGATGCGCAGAAAATCGGTTTGTTGCGAGACGGAATGTTCTATGTCGAAGCTGTGCCGGTGAGGTCGTTCAAGGCGACTTTGACAGAAAAGTGGGTCAATCCTAATATTGGTAATGGCAATTTGTATGTGTTTGCACCAGTGCTGCCTGAACTTCCCGGGCAAGGGAAGGTATCGACAAATTTGATGGTTTCGGGGAACGACAAACTGAAAGCAGAAAAAATTGTCGAGGAGAGTACGGGTAAACGGCAGATGATGGAGCTGCACATCGACTCAAATGAACTATCTCTCAAGTCGGGTATTCCTTTTCGGCTTGAGTATGAAGGAATTCTTTACGCACGGACTCTGAAACAGGGCAGGGCGCCGGAGCCAGTGCCGGAACTTACGGAAGATGAACGGCACCGGTATCTTATGGTTTCCACGACGATGGACTACAATAACCCTGAGTTTTTGCAGTGGATGGACAAACAGGGTCTGAGGCGACAGGGAGATGAAGATGTGGCGAGGTTTGCCCACAGAGTATTCAGATATCTTACCAGGAATGGAAAGTATGGCGGCGATACGTCCGGATATGAGGCACGCCGTCCTTCGCGTGTGTGCAAATCACTTTCCACCGATTGTGGCGGTTTTTCGCTGCTTTTTGCAGCTGTGATGCGTGCCAATGGTGTTCCGGCACGGACGTTGTTTGGCCGCTGGACGATCCCACAGACCGATGAATATGGACAGTATCACGTAATGGCCGAGTTTTTTGTTGATAAATCCGGATGGGTTCCGGTCGATATTTCCGGAATGATTGTGCATAAGCCCAAAGACCCTGATGCCTTCTTGGGCACTACCGACGGCAGGTTCATAGCATTTCATATCGACACCGACCTTGAGCCGGCCAAGGGTTTTCGCCATGCCTGGGCGCAGTATCTATTACTCAAGTGGTATGGTGATGGTGATTTCAGTAAAGATCATCGAGTTGATAGCAAGTGGGATGTTCAATGTCAGCCGGTAACGGTAATAGTGCCACGGCTTACATCACTTATTGGGTATTGAAGTTGTAGGAACCATGACAATGAAAATTGTTTCAAAAGATTTTCACATAAGCACGAGGAACCACTGCGAGTTTGTTGATATAACAAGCGAGGTTGCTTCGGCTGTCAGTAAATCCGGCGTCAAAGAGGGCGACGCGATAATATATTGTCCCCATACGACGGCTGGCATAACGATTAACGAAAACGCGGACCCGTCCGTTACCCACGATATTCTGCTGACGCTGGAGGAGTTGATTCCGCATCTTCGCGCGGGTTATCGCCACGACGAGGGCAACTCTGATGCTCACTGCAAAAGCTCGCTTGTCGGGTGCAGCGCGACGATTTTGATAAGGAATGGTCAGCCGGCCCTTGGCACCTGGCAGGGGATATACTTTTGCGAGTTCGACGGGCCGAGGAGCAGGAATTTTACAGTTCAGGTGCGTGGAGAATAAGATATGGGGGCCGACAAGCCAAAGGGGGGTTTTCGCAACGTCATAATCCTCAGCATCGTCAGTTTCCTCAACGACCTGAGTAGCGAAATGATAATGCCCATACTGCCGATGTTTTTAGAATCCCTGGGGGCGACGGGCAAGATTGTTGGTCTTGTTGGCGGAATCCGCGACGGCATATCGGGCCTGTTGAAGGTCTTGTGCGGGTACTGGTCCGACAAAACTGGCAAGCGGAAGATATTTGTTTACGCGGGTTACGGCATTTCGTCGGTGTTCAAGCTTTTGCTCGGCCTTTCAAAGACGGCCGGCGGAGCGGTTGTTTTCAGCTCAATGGAGCGGGTAGGCAAAGGGCTTCGGACAGCCGCGAGAGATGCCATAATAGCCGAATCGGTGGACCCGACTCAGCGGGGGAAAAGTTTTGGTATTCACCGCGGGATGGATAGCGCAGGGGCTGTTCTCGGCGCGGGGGTGGCGTTTTTATTTTTACAATTCACGGGACTTGGCTTCGGCGCAATAATAATCATTTCTGCTGTAATAGGCCTTGCGTCGCTGGTTCCGCTTCGGTTTGTCAGTGAGCCGGAAACACCCCGGCAAAACGCAAAGTTAAAACTCAGTTTTGCAATTTTGCCGAGGCCGCTGAAGCTTTTCATTTTTGTGGCCGCGATTTTCGCACTCGGCAATTTCAGTTATATGTTTTTTGTTTTGAGGGCGCAGCATTTGTTCGAGGGCAAATGGGCGACTACCGCACCGATTCTTTTATATGTTCTTTTTAATGTTTTCCAAAGCGCTTTAGCTGTTCCCCTCGGCTTGCTTTCAGATAAGATTGGCAGGCAGAAGGTTCTGATTTTCGGATTTGGGCTGTTTGCGGCTGTATCGTTTGGTTTCGCGTTTTGCAATTCACTCCTGTTTTACATTATTTTGTTTGCTCTTTACGGTGTTGTTTTCGCTGCCGTTGACGGCACGGAAAGGGCGCTTGTATCAGACCTTGCGGGACCTGATTCGAGGGCGACCGCCCTTGGAACATACTCTACTATTACAGGGCTGGCCGCTTTGCCCGCTGGCATAGTGGCGGGTTTCTTATGGGATAAATCGCCTGTTTACACCTTTATCTTTGGCGGGGCGACTGCA
>Ga0187882_1005406_pt1 | contig 9991 bp, 13 predicted proteins | sample June2016WEW_19_1_3_FD_132991 | JGI IMG/M metagenome (GOLD analysis project Ga0187882, IMG submission 132991) | Peatland microbial communities from SPRUCE experiment site at the Marcell Experimental Forest, Minnesota, USA - June2016WEW_19_150 | ecosystem: Environmental > Terrestrial > Soil >...
CGCGTGTACGAGGTCTGCCTAAGGTCAACCGGCGAAGTCATCATCACGCCCGGAACGCGGCTGGCGCCCCCGCAACCGACTCCGTAAAGCCCTCGGAAAAGCCCGACTAGGCCCGTCAGCCACGCAGACTCTGCTTCAGTTGCCTCGCAATCCACTCGTTCCAATGGAAGTCGAAGCCCGGATTCGCACAGGTGGAAAGTTACGGACAACGTCGTCGGTCGATGGATTTCGCCGACAGTCCGAGTGCCATCAGGAAGCCTCAGAGAGTAATCTCCATCGCGGCGAAAGCTCGATTCCTTTCGCCCGCTGCGCAGCGCCCGGATCCGTTCCGGCGGTTGCCCGAGCGTGATTGTCGAGAAGTCCCGATTTGGAAGCTGAGGATTCGTCCCGGAAAACGCTGGTCACGGCAGTTGCGGAGCCACTTGGCCAGGCAGTCAGCACACCCTAAACCGACCCACTACCCATGGAACGAATCGGTAAGTTCGGAGGCCGCCCGCAGCACTTCCGGCAAGGCCTCGTGCGGAAACCCGTGGTCGAACGCCTCGTCGATCGCTGCCAGGGACATGCCGCCAGCGAGGCATTCGAGGATCAACGAAACTGACAGCCGCGTGCCACGAATCGCCAGCTTTCCGCCCCAGAGCTGGGGGTCGGCAACGATCCATCGATAATCCTCGTGGACGACCGGCTCCCAATTCGACAGAGGCTTCTCCTCGATCCTCGTTTTAACGAGCTTCGCAAAATACGGTCGCTGACTTCGCTGTCCCAAAGCGCGTTTTCCGAGCCGCGTGGACGGTGCTGTCTATCACCGCACTTTGCGAGTCTCTGTAGACCGGCCCTTAATCTGAGCTGCGCGAACAGCAAGCTCGCAGGGACGATCTCTACCGCCTACAGGGCCGCACGTCCGTGGTCGCATCATCACCCTACGGACAGGTAGGCAGCCAGACACCCCACCACCGCCTTCCTCACCCGATTTGCCACTTCAAGCGCCTTCCGCTCTTGCCCCGGCAGCACATCCGGGAACTCGTCGGGATATCGAATGTCCACACCGTAGGGAGTCAGAACGGCGGCCTCCCCGAGCGAACCCGCCATCTCTGGCGCCACCCGCGAGAGGAGGTCCAGCAGTGCGGCAATGTTGTGCGTCTTGGGGAACTCAACCCCATGACGCACCAGGAATGCCTTCAAGTACTTCTCGGCCGCCTGCTGGCAATGGAACGCCACAATCTCGCGCAGCGAATCCCCGGCCTCAAGAAGTCGCCGGGCGGCTTCGTAGTCCAGATCGGCCTTCGCGACCCACTATCGCACCAGATCGCGCAGGACCTCCTCAGGCGCCCTCATAGATCACCCGGCCGTACCTGTGCGCGGGGTATGCAATGCCCCCGAAGATGTTCTTGGACTCCTCGAATCGCTCGCTCGCAATCACGAACACATCGAACGGAAACCCGAGGCCCCGTAGGCAATCCCCGATTCGCAGCCTTTCCTCCCTGGTGTTCGACGGCGAGCGCTCAACCACCAGCAGGTCGATGTCGCTGTCGCGCGTCATCTCGGCCGTCGCCGCGGACCCGAACAGAATGATGCGCTCCGCGGCCGCAACGCTGAGAACGCGCCGCACGATCTCCTGGGTCAGCCTCTCGTCGATCCCCATCACCCACATCATACGCGGTCTCACTCTTCCCGAGAATTCATCTCCCATCCCCTCAACCGCTTGCCCCATTCCTGACCTCGGCACGCGTCAAGCCCATGCTATGCCTGGCCTAGGAGGCGGGTTTCCAGACCCGCCCAAGGTGTCTCATGTCATCCGAGCTGAAAATCGAAGCCAATCGTCGTAATGCCCAGCTCTCCACCGGCCCCAAAACCCCCGAGGGCAAAGCCAAAGTCGGCACCAACTCCCGCACCCACGGACTCTGCGCCCGCAACGCCATCCTCCCCGAGGAAGACCCCGACGAATTCCACGCCTTGCTCGCGGGTCTGCTCTCCGAATTCCAGCCCGCCGAAGCCTGTGAGGAATCTCAAGTTCGGGAGTTGGCCTCCGCCGAATGGCGTCTCCGCCGCATCGTCCGCCTGGAGACTGGGATCTTCGTCTCCGCCATGGAAAAGGTGCGCGAATACGAGAAGTGCCGTAACACCGCCCCGCCGCCCGACCGCACCCCCGAAGAGCAGCGCTACGACCAGAACACCCGCCTGCTCGGACTCGCCTTCCGCCAGCACTGCGGCGGCGAGGCCTTCACCAAGCTCACGCGCTACGAGAACTCCATCCGTCGCGCCTACTACAAAGCCCTCCACGAGCTCAAGTCACCCCCGCCCCCGCGCAGCACAAAATTGACGGAGCAAAGCCAAATTCCCCAGCCCCCCGACCCGGAACCCTCGCCCCATCAACCGGATACAGTCACAGCGTCTTCAGATACGCCACCACGTCGTCCTTCTCCTGCTCCGACAGCATGTCTTTGTACGGAGGCATCCCATTGCCCCCCTCCTCGATCTTCGCCCGGATGTTCCCCTCGGTCGCTTTCTTCCCGTTCAGCAGCTTGTCCTTTTGGAACAGCCCCTTCAGTCCCGGCCCGATCTTCTTCTCGGCGCTGTCGCCGCGGTGGCACATCGCGCATTGCTGGAACACCACCTTGCCCTTCGCCGCGTCCCCCTTGCCCTTTGCAGCCCCAAACGCAGCCAAGCTCAAGCACGCCAGCAGGATCCCAACTGTCTTCATACCGCCATCTTACCAGTCCTCCACACGTGATCCATCCCTCGCCGCGGTGTCAGCATCGAACCACGACCGTCAGGGAGTGGTCCCCGCCGGCCGGCCGCTACAATGGAAGGTATGCGCATCCTTCTCTTCAGTGGAAAAGGCGGCGTGGGCAAAACCAGCCTGGCCGCTGCCACCGGCGTGCGCCTCTCCCAGCTCGGCTACCGCACCCTGGTGATGAGCATCGACCCCGCTCACAGCCTGGCCGACTCCTTCGACCTCGAGACCGACCTGTTCCACGCCCAGACCTCCGACCCCTTCCCCATCGCCGACCGCCTCGCCATCCTCGAGCTCAACATCCAGAAGGAAATCAAGCGCCACTGGCAGGAGATCTCCACCTGGGTCATCTCCCTGCTCCGCACCACCGGCATCAGCGGCGTCCAGGCCGAGGAGCTCGCCATCCTGCCGGGCATGGAAGAGCTCAGCGCCATGATGTACATCAACCAGTACCGGCGCGAAGAGCGCTACGACGTCATCGTGCTCGACGCCGCCCCCACCGCCGAGTCCATGCGCTTTGTGAGCATGCCCACCACGCTCGATTGGTACATGAAGCATATCTTTCCCTTCCAGCGCAGCGTGCTCAAGGCTGTCCGCCCCATCGCCAACCGCGTCGCCCCCTTCGAGCTGCCCCCCGACAGCTACTTCGCCAACATCCGCAACCTGTTCGAGAAGCTCGGCGGCGTCGACGAGCTGATGGAGGATCCGCAAGTCACCAGCGTCCGCCTGGTCACCAACCCCGAGAAGATGGTGCTGCGCGAAACCCAGCGCGCCTTCGTCTACTTCTCCCTACACGGCCTCACCGTCGACAACGTCATCATCAACCGCGTGCTCCCGCGGGAAGTTTCCGACGCCTGGTTCAACGAATGGCACTCCTCGCAGGAGAAGATCCTCGGCGAAATCGAGGACTACTTCGCGCCCGTCCCCACCCGGCGCGTTCCGCTCTTCACCCACGAGGTCCTCGGCCGCCAGAGGCTGGAGGAATTGGCCAACGTGATGTATTCTGAGGGGGAAGATCCGGCCGCGGTCACCCGGACCGAGCGGCCCTACACTTTCGGCAAGCAGGACGGATTCTACGAGGTCCGGGTGCTGCTGCCGTTTGCCACCAAGGGCGAGATCGGGCTTTTCAAGAAGGGCGATGAGCTGGTGGTCGAGATCGGCACATTCCGCCGCCACATCGGGCTGCCCACGTCCATGGCGGCTCTCACGCCCACCCGGGCGCGCCTGGAAAACCGTGTCCTCACCGTCGAAATGAAGGAGGTACCATCATGAGCGAGCAACCGTCGGCTCCGCAACCCGCAGCCGAGCGCTGCATCTGCCGCGAAGTGGCAGACCACCTGAAAGAGCTGCTCGTGCCCCGGTCGGAAGCCGCGCGCGAGCACCTGCGCAACTCCCGCATCGAGTTCCTCAAGGCCATCCGCAGCCTCATCGATGAGCGCATCGCGCACCTCTCCGCCACCGGCCAGCCCCAGGGCACCAAGGTGACGGTCGAGTGAAAGCAGGCGATCTCGCCACTGATGCCAGCCCCATCGCGCGGGCGCAGCGGCGTGGTCCTCGGCGCGTGCGCCGGGAGAAGACGAAGTATGAACGTAAGACGGAAGGTTTGGATTACGTCGATTCTGGCAGGACTCCTCGGCTGGAGTTCGGCCATGGCTCAGGAATCGAAGAGTGTGAAATTTGAAGTCGACATTGTCGACGGCAAACTCCTCGGCTACAAATACGCTCAGGCGGGCATGGAGGCGCTCGCGGCGAACGACCGCGTCGCTCTGTTCATGAAGGGCCCCATGAGCCCGATGCCCCCGGTCAAAACGGTAGCCATTCAATCGGTGAAGCGTGAAAAGGATAGGCTCTTGTGGGAGCTGAAGGCACCCGTCAAGGTGACCGAGAAGGAGACCACCAAGAAACTCTCCTTCCTCCTCAAGGACGGGTGGTACCGGCTGGAATAGCCGCGCAGCCTCTGAGAACCTGGAGACAGTCAAATGAAAGAAGGCGATCCCGCCCCGGACATCCAGCTCCTCACCGACCGGGGCGAGCCGTTCCGCCTCTCCAGCCTTCGCGGCAGGAAGGTCGTGCTCTACTTCTACCCCCGGGCCGCCACCCCGGGCTGCACCGCCGAAGCCTGCGAGTTCCGCGACGCCTCCCCCGCGCTCTTCCGCAGCGGCGCCGTGATCCTCGGCATCTCGCCCGACCGCCCCGCCGCCCAGCAGAAGTTCAAAGCCAACTACGACCTGCCCTTCACGCTCCTCTGCGATGTCGACAAGGCCGCCGCCCAGGCCTACGGCGTGTGGAAGGAGAAGGCCATGTACGGCAAACAGGTGATGGGCATCGAGCGCACCACCTTTCTCATCGGCGAGGACGGCCGCATCCTCAAGATCTTCCCCAAGGTCAAGGCCAAGGGCCACGCCGCCCAGGTCCTCGCCGCGCTCGGCTAGCGCGCCGCGCAGTAACCGAACCGCGACCGCGAGGGAGCGGTGGCTAGCGCGCCGCTTCGGTCGAGAACTTGTAGATCGTCGTGGTGTGGTAGCGCTGGCCCGGCTTCAGCACCGTCGACGGGAACGCCGGCTTGTTCGGCGAATCCGGGAAGTGCTGCGTCTCCAGGCAGAAACCGTAGCGCTTCTGGTAGACCTTGCCGCCCGGCCCTTTGATTGTGCCGTCCAGGAAGTTGCCCGAGTAGAACTGAACGCCCGGCTCGGTGGTCAGCACCTCCAGCACGCGGCCGGTCTTCGGCTCGACCACCCGCGCCGCGAGCTCCATGCCGGCGCCCTTCCGGTCGAGGACGAAGTTGTGATCGTAACCTCCGCCCAGCTTCAACTGCTCGTCCTGGTCGTTGATCCGGGCCCCGATCGCGTGCGGCTTCCGGAAATCGAACGGCGTGCCCGCCACCGGCCTCAGCTCCCCGGTGGGGATCAGGCCGGCATCCACCGGCGTGAACCGGTCCGCGTGGATTTGCATGAGGTGCCCGAGGATGTCGCCTTCGCCCTCCCCCGCCAGGTTGAAGTAGGCGTGGTTGGTCAGGTTGACCACCGTGTCCTTGTCGGTGGTCGCGCTGTAGTCCATCTTCAGCTCGTTGTCGTCGGAGAGCGTGTAGACCACCGTCACCGTCAGGTTCCCCGGGAAGCCTTCCTCGCCATCCTTGCTGAGGTACGTCAGCTCCACGCCGTTCGGAACCTCTTTCGCCGTCCACAGCACCTTGTCGAACCCCTTCGGGCCGCCGTGCAAGGTGTTCTCCCCATCATTCTTGGGCAGCTTATACTCGACCCCGTTCAGCGTGAATTTGGCCTTCCCGATGCGGTTGCCGTAGCGCCCGATGAGCGCCCCCAGGTACGGAGCGTTCTTCAGATAGCCCTCCAGGGACGGGAAGCCCAGCACCACGTCGCCCAACTTCCCGGCGCGGTCCGGGACCTTCAAAGAAGTGAGGATGCCTCCGTAGTTGGTGATCGCCGCTTCGACCCCCTTGGAGTTGGTCAATGTGTAGAGTTCCACCTGTTTACCCCCCTGCGTTTTGCCGAATGGTTGCTTCTTGATGGTGGCCGCGTGGGCAGCCAGTCCCATCGCGCCCAACACGCCAACTGCGACCCACCTGCCGAAGAGCATTGAACGTCCTCCCATCCAGAAGGGCCATTGTATCAATTACATCATGGGCTTCGGGTTACCCACCGATGGCGTACATGGGCCGCGGCGGGGCGACGAAACGGGCGGTGTTGATTTCGTGGCCTTCCCACTTGGCCTGGACGGTCGAGCGAATCAGGCGGGCGATTTCGTCGTCCGAGGCGCCGCCGCGCAGCAGGCCCTTCACGTCGGTCTCCTCGAGCGCGAAGAGGCAGTAGCGCAGCTTGCCGTCGGCGGTCAGGCGGATGCGGTTGCAGCTCTGGCAGAAGGGCCGGCTCACCGAGGCGATGAAGCCGATCGTGCCGAGGCCGTCGGCGTAGCGGTACTCGGTGGCGGGGGCGCGCGGGTCGCGGTCGGGAATCTCGATGAGCGGCGCGATCTCGCGCGAGAGCGTCTCGAGAATCTCGTCGGCCACCAGCACCCGGCCGCGGTCCCAGAGGCCCTGGGCGTCCAGCGGCATGAACTCGATGAAGCGGACTTCAAAGCCGTTCTCGCGGCCGTAGCGCGCCAGCGGAACCAGGTCCGGCTCCACCAGGTCCTTCACCGCGACGGCGTTGATCTTGATCGGGCCGAACCCGAGCCGCTTCACCAGGGCCAACCCTTCGAGTACCCGATCGAGTTCGTCCCTGCGCGTGATGCGGGTGAAGCGCTCGCGGTCCAGCGTATCCAGATGGACATTGAGGCGGCGGAGGCCCGCCTGGTAGAGCGGCTCGGCTAGCTGTGGGAGCAGGACGCCGTTGGTGGTCAGAGCCAGGTCCTGGATTTTCGGGATGGCGGCGAGCTTCCGCACCAGTTCCGCGACACCCTTGCGAACCAGCGGCTCGCCCCCGGTAACCCGCACCTTGGTGACGCCCAGCCGCACCGCGATGCGGACAAACCGCTCGATCTCCTCGTAGCTCAGGATCTCCTCGCGCGCGACGAACTCGACTCCGCGCTCGGGCATGCAATAGAAGCAGCGGATGTTGCAGCGGTCGGTGAGGCTGACCCGGAGGTTGTCATGCAGCCGGCCAAAGGTGTCGCGCAGCCCGGCGTTCATCGGAGGGCCAGCATGCGCTCCAGCGGAACGAGCGCGCGCCGCATCAGCTCCTCGGGGATCTCGACGCGGGGCTCGAGGTTGCGCAGGCAGTCGCGCAGCTTCTCGAGAGTGTTCCGTCTCATGAAGTGGCATTCGCTGCAATTGCAGTTCTCGTTGGGGATGAAAAGGAACTTCTTCCCTGGGGCGAGCTTGTGCAGCGAATGCGAAACGCCGCTCTCGGTCATGACGATGAACTCGTCCGCCTCGGTCTCGACGCAGTACTTGATGATGGCGGTGGTGGAGCCGACGAAGTCCGCCAGCGCGAGCACTTCGGGCGGACACTCGGGATGGGCGGCGACCCGCGCGCCCGGGTGCTCGAGGCGCGCCTCAGCCAGTTTCCGCGCGGCAAAGGTGGCGTGCACGATGCAAGTGCCCTGCCACGAGGTCATGTTCTCGCGGCCGGTTTGCCGCTTCACCCAGTCGCCCAGATTGCGGTCGGGGAGGAACAGGATCGGTCTTTCCGGCGGAATCGAGTTCACCACGTCCACCGCGTTGCGCGAAGTGCACAGGATGTCGCTCTCCGCCTTCACCTCGACCGAGGTGTTGATGTAGCTGACGATCACGTGGTCCGGGTGCAGCCGGCGATAGGCGCGCACCGGCTCGACCGGGCAGCTCTCGACCAGGCTGCAACTGGCTTCCCGGTCCGGAACCACCACCACTCGGGTCGGATTGAGCACCTTGGCCGTTTCGGCCATGAACCAGACGCCGCAGAAGGCGATCACGTCGCCCTCGAAGTCACGTGCCCGTCGCGCCAGCTCGAGGCTATCCCCAACCGAGTCCGCCAGATCCTGGATCTCCGATTCCTGGTAATGGTGCGCCAGCAGGATCGCGCGCCGCTCGCGCTTCAGTTCGAGGATTTCTTCGGCGATGCTTGCAGTGGCCAGCATGGGGGATGGGTTGATTCCATTCTAGCAATTGCGCCCCGGTGAACGCGGGCCGTATCCTAAGGATGCCATGGTCTACTGGACGCTCTTGGGGATTGGACTGTTTGCCGGGGTGCTCGCCGGTATGTTCGGCATCGGCGGGGGCCTGATTATCGTTCCCGCGCTGCTGCTGATCGTGGGGCTGAAGGAAACTGAGGCGATTGGAACCAGCCTGGCGGCGCTGATCCCGCCGGTCGGCCTGCTGGGGGCGGCCGAGTACTATCGCGGCGGCTTCATCAATCTCCGCTATGCGGCGCTGATCGCACTGGGGCTGTTCCTCGGGGCGTATTTCGGCGCGAAGATCACCACTAGTTTGCCGCCGCTTCTGATCCGGCGGCTCTACGCCGGCTTTCTGCTGCTGGTTGCCGCTCGGATGCTGTGGATGGGGAAATAGGCTTGTGGCTTGTGGCCTGTGGCTTGTCGGCGGTTGGCGGCAGGAGGGAGGCGACCCTGCTTTCTCGAAGGCTGCGAGCTATCGGAGCAGACGGCGGCCGCTGGATGCTGCTGCGGCCGCGGCCATGGCGAGGGGCGGCGGCGTCCGAACCAGGTCCACCGCGCCCGGGTATTCGTGTTCCACCCAGTCGGTGAGGGGGATGTTGCGGAAGCAGACGCGCTGCTGAACCACCAGCGACCTGTTCTTGGAGAACAAGGACGTACTCTCACGAACGTACTGCCGCTCTTCCACCCGGATGTCCGCCATGAACTCGTCGAGCGCCTTGCGCCGGGCGCTCTCCTCGGTGGCGCGGATGCGCTCCTCCATGGCGCGGTGCTGCGTGGCCAGCAGTGCGCGGGCCTCGGCCAGGGTCTCGCGGTGGCGGGAGACGAGCAGCTCGGCGCGAGCCTGCATCAGGACCGCGGTCACCAATGCGGCGGCGGCCGCGATGAACAAGGGCATGGCAATCCATACCAGTCCCGGCGCCAGTTCTCCCATCAGGGGAAGAATCGGGCGGGACGTGGCGGAGGATGCGGGAGTAAGGTGAAAACCCCGGGGGGAGTAAGGACTACCGAGATCTCAGGCGTTAGCGGGAGAGTGCATCCCGCAGGGCTCTCGATCGCGGTTTGCGGCGTGACCAAGGGGTCTGGCGCAATAACCTCTGAAATCAGGGTGCTATCGGGCAATTTGGGTTAATGCTCCTCGCGGCGCTCTATGGTGCTGTGTTACCTTCGCAAGCGTGGTACTGCGAGAATGGCTCAAGCCGCCGCGAAGTCTCCTCGCGATTCTGCTGCTGCTGACGCTGGTATCTGTGTCCGCATTGGGCTGGCTCGGCTGGAGCCTTGTTTCACAGGAGCGCATCGTGGAGGCACAGCGGGCGCGCGAACGCCTGGAGTTGGCCGCCGACCGCATCGCGGCGAACTTCCGCCGCAGCCTGGATGCCGAAGGACAATTGCAGGGCCTGACGCTCAGCGGCACCAAAGATTCGCTCTCCGTCGTCCCTCCCGGCCGGCTGCTCTACTATCCTGACGCCGCGGCGGAACCGGAAGCGCCTGACGCTCGGTTCCGCGAGGGCGAGACTTACGAATTCCGCGAGGGGCAGCCGCCGCTCGCGATGGCTTTCTACGAGCGGCTGGCCGGGTCGAACGATGCGGCCGTGCGCGCGGGGGCGCTGCTGCGGCTGGCGCGCGTTCTGCGCAAGATCGGACGCAAGGAAC